>ENA-ORXD01002749-ORXD01002749.1-sediment-metagenome-genome-assembly--contig:-NODE-2749-length-11130-cov-89.849724_pt1 | contig 11130 bp, 9 predicted proteins | sample MGYA00237862_ERZ511471 | MGnify/ENA metagenome assembly ERZ511471 | reverse complement strand
GGGCAACAGCGACAATTCGGCCGGAGACGGGGCCGCCCCATCCGAAGGCCCGCAGGCCCAACCGCTGCAGGAGGAGCAGGAGCGCAAGCAGCAGACGACCGTCGAACAACCCGGCGTCCAGATCAACCAGCAGGACCGGGACCAGACCCAGGGCAGGACCAATGTCAGCACCGATGATGAAACTATCATCCTCCAGAGAGACCGCGACCATTTCCTCCAGCAGGTGGAAATGCGGCAGCAGAACCTCTCGGCCGAGCCTGAGCGGGCACAGGTGCACACGGCGCTCTATGCCCTCTCCATCGCCGGCAACGTGACCGGCAGGGACGGGCCCGAACTCGCCCGCCTCGGGGCAGAGATGAACACCTCGTTCGCCGCTGCATACGCCGCAGAGGAGCAGATCAAAAACCAGAACTCCCTGATGCGCATGCTCTACGGCGGGGACCGGGAGGCCGCCGGTCTGCTGATCCAGTATGCCGACCAGAACCGGCAACGCATCCAGACAATGGAGCAACTCATCGCAAACTGCTCGGACTGCGACCCGCAGGTGCGCCTGATGCTGGAAGAACAGGTGCAGGTGCTCTCGCAGGAGCAGAACCGGCTCATCACCCTCGGGCAGGAGGAGCAGGCCGACAGAGGGATCTTCGGCTGGCTATTCTGAGGACGGGGTGCGTCGAAAGGAGCCGGTCAGGTCACCGCCCTGACCGATGACGACCGTTCCCCCGATAAGTTCCGGGGAGCGGTCACGCTTTTTCCTCAAAGGCCGTGCAATCGTTTTGCCGTGCGCGACAGGCGGCTTCTCCCCGCCCGGTCCACCGGACGCCCCGCACCATAAAGGCAGGAGTGCCGTTCCCCCCGGGGAAAGTGCTTTATAGTCACCAAAAAATATGCCGGGTGTCCACAGGTCCGTATACGGACGACGATCCTGAGGTATGAGCATATGGTGCGCGTAAAAGATATTCCCGAAGGGACGCGGTGGCTCATGGCCACCCACGTCCTGACCCGCCTGGTCGTAGCCCTTGGCCAGGGGACCGCCGAAGGTACAGAGATCCCACCCCATCTAGAGCGGCTCTTCTCCGAGATGGGCGATGAGATCCGGATCATCGCCGACCGCTACAGCATGCCGCGCGAGCACGCCGCCGACCTGGTCCAGACCCTGGGCGCCGTCTCGGTCATCCTCTTCGGGCCGGCGTTCGAGACGCGGTTTATTGAAGGGTTTCCCGAAGAAGCGGTCATCAGACTGACCGAGTGCGCCATGTTCAGGGATGAACCCGGGAGCGAGGTCTCTCCCTCCCGTGTGAATGCCATCTGCACGGCCTATGTGAAGCACGCGATTGAGGCCCTGAACCCGGACTATGCGATCACCACCACGCGGGCGCGGTGCGGCGGGGACCCCTTCTGTGAAATGGTCATCACGAGAAAGAAAGGCTGACGCCATACGTCGTCCCAAAACCGGGGCACATCCGTCCATAGGCGAGGAAACACCGTGACCGAAAAAACCGACCCACCTGTAGCGGTGCCCTGGCACGCCCTGCCCATCGACGAGACGTATGAGCGGCTGAGCACCGGTTCCCGCGGCCTCTCCTCGGAGGAGGCCGCCCGCCGGCAGAAGCAGTACGGCAAAAACGTCCTGCCGGCCGCACAACCCCCCGGCCTTGCTGAGATCGTCCTCCACCAGTTTAAAAGCCCCCTGATCTACATCCTCCTCGTCGCCGGCGTCATCTCCGTGCTGATCGGCGATGTAAAAGACGCCGGGTTCATCATGCTCGTCGTCCTCATCAACGCCGTCATCGGGACGGCACAGGAGTGGAAGGCCGAACAGAGCGCCCTCCAGCTCCAGATCCTCCTGCAGGTGATGGCGAGCCTCCGGCGGGACGACGCCTGGCGCTCCCTCCCTGCCGAGGAGGCGGTCATCGGCGACCTCGTGCTCCTGGAGTCGGGAAACCGGGTTCCTGCCGACATCAGGCTCCTGCACGCAGCCAACCTGACCGTCGACGAGTCGCTCCTCACCGGCGAGTCGGCCGCCGTGCAGAAGACGGTGGGGGTGCTCAGGGAGAAGATCCCGGTGAGCGACCGCTCCAACATGGCCTATGCAGGGAGCACGGTCGTGACCGGGCGGGGCTGCGGCGTGGTCACCGGGACCGGGACCAGGACCGAGGTGGGGATGATCGCCCGCGCCGTCTCAGGGACCGAATCGGCAAAACCCCCGCTCCTGATCAGGATGGAGGAGTTCTCCCGCAAGGTGGGCATCCTGATCATCGCCGCAAGCATGGTGATGGCCGCCGTGGCCCTCTCACAGGGCACCCCGCCGGTCGAGGTCTTCTTCCTTGCGGTCGCCCTGGTGGTCGCGGCGATACCCGAGGGCCTCCCGGTGGCGATCACCGTCGCCCTCTCGATCGCCGCCTCCCGGATGGCCAGGCGCAACGTCATCGTGAGAAAACTGGCTGCCGTGGAGAGCCTCGGGAGTTGCACCACCATCGCCACCGACAAGACCGGGACGCTGACCGTCAACCAGCAGACGGTGCGGGTGCTTCTCATCCCCAAAGCAGAGCCGATCGAGGTGAGCGGCGCCGGCTACACCCCCGAGGGGGAGATCCTCCTCGCCGGCGCCGCCGCCCTCCCGGCCCCGATGACTGCCGCCGTCCGGCGCCTCGCCCGCGCCGCCGTGATCTGCAACGAGGGCTCCCTGTACAGGGAAGATAGCCAGTGGGTCCACCACGGCGACGCGATGGACGTGGCGTTCCTCTCCCTCGCCTACAAGGCCGGCCTCGAACCTGACCGCGTCAGAAACTCGGTCCTGAAGGTGGCCGAAGTCCCCTTCGAATCAGAACAGATGTACGCCGCCGTCTATTATCGCGAGGAAGGCGACGCCCAGGTCCATCTCGCCGTCAAGGGCGCACTCGAGGCGGTCCTCCCGCACTGCACCACCATGACCACGGCAGACGGGGCCGTGCCCATCGACGCCGGCGCCGTGGAGCGCCACCTCGTCGACCTGATGGAGAACGGCTACCGCGTGCTTGTCGTCGCCGAAGGAACGGTTTCTTCGCCTCCGGGCGACGACCCTGAACTGGAGGACGCACGCCCCGACCTCTCCCTCCTCGGCCTGGTCGGGTTCATCGATCCCCTCCGGCCCGACGTCAGGGAGGCGGTCGGGGTGGCGCATGGGGCCGGCATCGACGTGGTGATGATCACCGGCGACCACCCGAGGACGGCGCTCACCATCGCCCGCGAACTCGATATCGCCCGGTCCGTGGAGGAGGTGATGACCGGGCAGGAACTCGAAGGCCTGGGAGACCCGACCCTCCCCTCCTACGCGACGGCGATCGACCGTATCCGGGTCTTCGCCCGCGTCAACCCGGTCCAGAAGATGGAGATCGTCGACCTCATGGTCAGACGCGGCCATTTCGTCGCCGTCACCGGGGACGGGGTCAACGACGCCCCGGCGCTGCGGCGGGCGAACATCGGCGTTGCCATGGGGTCAGGGACCGATGTGGCGAAGGACACCGCCTCCATGATCGTGACCGACGACAACTTCTCATCCATCGTCGCCGGGGTCGAGGAGGGGCGGTTCGCCTACGACAACATCAGGAAGGCGACCTACCTGCTCATCTCCACCGGCCTCTCCGAGGTGGTGCTCTTCATCCTGGCCCTCCTTGCCGGCCTGCCCCTGCCGCTCCTGGCCGTGCAGCTCCTCTGGCTGAACCTGGTCACGAACGGCATCCAGGGGGTCGCCCTCGCCTTCGAGGCCGGGGAAGAGGGGGCGATGCAGAGACGGCCGCGGGACCCCGAAGAGGGCATCTTCAACGCCCTGATGCTGAAGGAGACCCTGCTCTCCGGGATGACCATCGGGATCGTCGCATTCTCCACCTTCTGGTGGCTGATCGGGACCGGCATGGAAGAGTCCGCCGCCAGGAACCTCCTCCTCCTGCTGATGGTCCTCTTCGAGAACTTCCATGTCTTCAACTGCCGCTCGGAGTACCGCTCCCTCTTCAGGGTCCCGCTACGGAACAACACCGTCCTGGTCGCAGGCGTGGTCCTGATGCAGGGGCTGCACATCCTCTCCCTCCACGTCCCCTTCATGCAGGACCTCCTCGGCCTCGCCCCGGTGAGCCTTGAGCAGTGGTTCACCTGCCTGGTCGTCGCCGGCATCGTCATCGTCGTGATGGAGGCGTTCAAGTGGTTTGAATTCCGGAACGGGCCCGCAGGTGGGAGGGGGCAGGCAGGATCTGCCGCCTGACGAGATCTGCCCGGGGGCATCACCGCCCCCTGACCGCACTTCAGGATGAGGAAAAATAGATCACGTTCTCAGGTGACATGGTCTTCAGGATGTGCTTAGAGTGATGCAGGACTACAAAGAGACCTTTAAGGAGGTGCTGCAGGCCATCCTGCCCATATGTATTGTGATCCTGCTCCTTCAGGTATTCCTGCTGGGGGCATCGGTCACCGAGGTCCTCGAGTTCATCTTCGGGGCCGCCATGGTGGTCGTCGGGATCGCCCTCTTCCTGATCGGCGTCAAGATCGGCCTGCTCCCGATGGGCGAGGCGATCGGGGCCGAGATGCCGAAGTCGGGTTCTTTGCTGATCATCGTCGCGGTAGCCTTTTTCTTCGGGTTCCTGACCACCGTCGCCGAACCTGACGTGCGTGTCCTGACCATGATGATCGACTCTGTCTCAGGCGGCGGGATCGCACAGACCCCGACGATCCTGGTCATCGCCGTCGGGGTCGGTTTCTTCGTCGCGACCGCTATCCTGCGGATCATCTACAGGGTCCCGATCATGTACCTCCTTGCCGCGGGCTACGGCGGGGTGATCCTCCTCTCCTTCATCACGCCGCCCGAATTCCTCCCGATCGCCTTCGACGCCGGGGGCGTGACGACCGGGCCGATCACGGTCCCATTCATTCTGGCCCTGGGGGTCGGCGTCACCTCTGTCCTCGGGGGGCGCTCCGCACTCTCCGACGGGTTCGGACTGATCGGGCTCGCCTCCATCGGCCCGATCCTGGGGGTCATGCTGATGGGGGTGGTCACGGCCCTATGAACGAGTTCTCTCCCCTGGAGGGGATCGGGCACGTCGTCCTCGACGTGATCCTCGCCCTGGCCCCTCTCGTCCTCTTCTTCATCGCCTACCAGGTCATCTCCCTCAGGCTGCCGCGGGCCTATGTGACCGGCCTGTTCAAGGGGATCGTCATCACCCTGATCGGGATGGTGCTCTTCTTCCAGGGCGTCGCCATCGCCTTCATTCCCGCGGGGCAGAGCATCGGGGCGTACTTCGGGTCGTCCGACTACGTCTGGGCCCTCGTCCCCTTCGGGTTCTTCCTGGGATTCCTGACGACCTACGCAGAACCGGCCGTGCGGGTGCTCTGCTATCAGATCGAGCAGTCGTCGAGCGGCTACATACGGGGGTCCCTGATCCTGTACACCCTCTCGTTCGGGGTGGCCGTATCGGTCGGCCTTGGCATGGCGCGTATCATCTATGGATTCTCGTTTCTCCCTCTCATGATCGCAGGATATATCCTGGCAATCCTTCTCATCAGGTTTGCCGACCGGGACTTCGTTGCGATCGCCTTCGACTCCGGGGGCGTTGCGACCGGGCCGATGGCAGTGACCTTCCTGATGTCGCTGGCCGTCGGGGTGGCGGCGTCCATGGAGGGGAGAAACGCTGTGACCGAGGGATTCGGGCTCATCGCCTTCATCGCCCTGGCGCCGATCCTCTCGGTGCTGGTCCTCGGTATCCTCTTCAAACACAAAAAAGGTGGAAAGACATGATCTGTGAAGGGTGTAAAGACCTGATCGTCACGATTGTAAAGAAAGGCTGGGCCGAGCAGGTGATGCAGGCCGCACGCGGGGCGGGTTCTGAAGGGGGCACGGTCCTGATGGGGCGGGGCACCGGCATCCACGAGATGCAGTCGTTTCTCGGCATTCCTATCGAGCCCGAGAAGGAGATCGTCCTGATCGTCGTGGAGCCCGAGCAGACCGACGGGGTGCTGGATGCAATCTCTGCAGCGGCCGAACTCGACCAGCCCGGTAGGGGGATTGCATTTGTCATCCCGCTCTCGCGGGTGGCAGGGCGGGTGCATATGCTCCGCAAAAAGGAGGAGGAAGGGGGCCCATGAACGCCTGAGAGCGCCCGGGGGGAGGCGCCAGATTATTAACTCCCGGAGCGCAGGACTGGATCATGGAACAGTGGTCATCTCGGGCCGGGTTCATCCTTGCAGCCATCGGTTCCGCGGTCGGGATCGGGAACATCTGGCGGTTCTCCGCGGTGGTGGGGCAGAACGGCGGCGGGGCCTACCTGATCCCCTACCTGATCGCCGTCTTCCTCTGCGCCTTCCCCCTCATGGTCCTCGAACTCGCCATCGGGCGGCACTTCCACGGCACCGTGATCAGCGCCTTCCGGTCGGTGCGGCCGCAGTTCCGGGTCATCGGATGGCTCCTCTGCGGCATCGTCTTTCTGATGCTCTCCTACTACCTGGTGATCACCGGGTGGACCCTGGGCTATGCCCTCACCTCCCTGGGGGGCGAGCCCCTCCCCTTCTCCCGTTTCACCGCTGGATGGCTTCCGGTCCTCTTGTTTGTGGTTGCCGCCGGGATCAGCGGTATCGTGGTATCCCTCGGGATCAGGGAAGGGATCGAGCGGATCTCGACCGTCCTGATCCCGGTCTCGGTGGGGATCCTGGTCGTCCTCCTGCTGTATGCGGCCACCATGCCCGGCTTTGTCCAGGGAGTCTCCTTCCTCCTCACCCCCGACTTCTCGGTCCTCGGCGACCCCCTCCTCTGGAGTGCGGCCTTCGGCCAGGCCTTCTTCTCCCTCTCGGTCGGCACCGGCATCCTGCTCACCTACGGGGCATATGTGCGCCCGGGGGAGAGCATCGCGGGTTCGGCCCTGATCATCACCCTTGCCGACGTCGGGGTCGCCCTCCTGGCCGGGATGGTGATCTTTCCTCTCGTCTTCTCCTTCGGGCTCGTCCCGACCATCGGGGCTGAACTGGCCTTCACCACCCTGCCTGCCGCCTTTGCCCTGATGCCGAACGGCTGGGTCGTCGCCACGGCTTTCTTTCTGGTCCTCTTCTTTGCGGCGCTCACCTCCGCGATCTCCATGCTCGAGGTGGGCGTGGCCGCCGTCCAGGAGTCGCTCGCCTGGTCGAGAGGACGGACGGCGGCACTGCTCACCGGCGTGGTCCTCCTCATCGGCCTCCCTTCGGCGCTCTCGTACAGTGCGGTCGACCTCAGGATCGGGGGGATACGGGTGCTCGACTTCATGGACGAGACCGTAGGGGCCCTCGGCCTCCCGGTCGCCGCCATCCTCCTTGCGGTCGTCTTCACCTGGTTCATACCCCCGCGGATACTGACCGAAGAGATCGGGCACTCAATCGCCCGCTTCGTCCATCCCCTCTGCAGGTTCGTCATCCCCGGCGTCCTGATGGTCACGACCGGGGCCCGCCTCCTCGCCGGCCTCGACGATCCCGGCCTCCGAAACCTCCCGGGGAGCGCATTCATCGGGACGGTGCTGCAGGTCGAGGGGCTCGTTGCCATCGTCCTGATCGTGCTGGTCATCACCCTTGCACTCTGCCGGTTCAGGGGGTGCCCGCTGGCCACCCGTATCCGTGGACGGATCTGAGGAGCCTTCCGGGAAATAACCGGGCAATGTCTGCATCTGTCCCCCGGTCAATACCTTTATTCTTAAATGATCATCACTACGGTGAAGCAGAACCAGTTCAGGACGGCGGGGAGAAGATCAGGGTATGATCGCGGTTACAGCCGACCAGGGGATCGTCTTTGTCACCCTCATTATCGCGCTCGTTCTCTTTGTGTACGGGCGCTGGCGCTACGACATCGTCGCCCTCCTCTCCCTCTTCATCGTCACGCTGACCGGCGTCGTGGGGTGGGACGAGGCATTTCTCGGGTTTGCGAACCCGGCGGTGGTCACGGTGGCGGCCGTGCTGGTGATCAGCCGCGGCCTCCAGAACGCGGGCGTCGTGGACCAGATCGTCCACCGCCTCTCCGGGGTGGGAGACGGGCCAGAAACGCAGGTCTCCCTCCTCACCGGGATTGTCACGGCGTTCTCCGCCTTCATGAACAACATCGGTGCCCTTGCCCTGCTCCTGCCGGTGGGCCTGCGGATGGCGCGAAAGAGCGGCACGCCCCCGTCCGTGCTCCTGCTGCCGCTCGCTTTCGGCTCATGTCTTGGAGGGCTGATCACCCTCATCGGCACGCCGCCCAACATCATCATCGCTGCAATCCGGGCCGAACACACCGGCGAACCGTTTGCGATGTTCGATTTCACACCGGTCGGTCTTGCCGTCGCCGTCGCCGGCGTTCTGTTCATTTCCCTCATCGGGTGGCGCCTGGTCCCGAAGAGGGCAGGGCCCTCCTCCCGCGAAGACCTCTTCGAGGTGAAGAACTACCTGACCGAGGTGCGCGTCACCGAAGACTCAAAACTCGCCGGAGCCTCCCTGCGCGAGATCGAGGAGAAGACCGAGGCCGACGTGGCGATCGTGCACCTCGTGCGGGGGGAGACGATCAGGCCGGCCCCATACCGCTACGAGGTCGTCAGGCCCGGCGACATCCTCATTGTCCGGGCCGATTCCGACGACTTAAAGACGTTCATCGACCTCTCCGGGTTTGAACTGGCCGAAGGCGTGGAAGTGAAGAGCGACACGCTGGGCTCGGGCGACGTGACCCTGATGGAGGCGATGGTCCAGCCTGATTCCCCGGTTATCGGGAGAAAAGTGCGCGACCTCTCTATCAGGTGGCGTTTCGAGGTGAACCTGCTGGCGGTCGCACGGCAGGGCGAACGGTTGAGAAAGCGTCTCCAGCAGGTCAGGTTCGAGGTCGGCGACGTCCTTCTCCTCCAGGGCACGCCCGGCACCCTGCAGGAGGCGATGAAGGCGCTCGGGTGCCTCCCCCTTGCCGAGCGGGGGCTGAAGATCGGAGAGCCTCAGCGGATCATCCTTGCAGTAGGAATCTTCGGGTTCGCGATCGCCATCGCCGCCGTGGGCCTCGTCCCGATCCAGGTCATCTTTCCGATCGCCGCCGTCGTCATGGTGCTCGCCTCGCTCATATCCCTGCGCGAGGTCTATGAGAGCATCGACTGGCCGGTGATCGTCCTCCTCGGGGCCCTGATCCCGGTCGGGCACGCCCTGGAGAGCACCGGCGGCGCCCGACTGATCGCCTCCACCCTGCTCGGCCTCCAGGGTCAGGTCCCTGTCGAGGTGATTCTCATCGTCCTGCTGGTGGCGACGATGTTCCTCTCGGACTTTATCAACAACGCCGCAACCGCCGTTCTGATGGCGCCCATCGGGGTCAGTCTTGCCGGCGGGCTTGGCGTATCGACCGACCCGTTCCTGATGGCGGTTGCCGTGGGAGCCTCATGCGCATTTCTCACGCCCATCGGGCACCAGTCAAACACCCTTGTCATGGGGCCGGGCGGGTTGCGGTTCGGTGATTACTGGCCCCTGGGTCTCCCTCTCGAAGCGATAATCGTGGCTGTAGGTATCCCCCTCATCCTCTACGTCTGGCCGCTCTGAGCTGCAGGGTCGCACCGGGAGAGAGCGTAAAAGGGCGAAGGGCCGGAAAAAGCAGATACGCTACTCTTCGCCAGAGATCGTGCGGGGCCGGGGATTGTCCCCCCGACCGGATCAGAAGACCTATTGCTTCAGCACAAGGATGGGCCGTTGTGTTCTCCGCGCCACGTACGAGACCTTGCTCCCGAGCAGGGACGTCAATATCCCCCTCTGCCCGGTTGCTTTCATGACGATGAGCGAGATGTTCTCACTCTCTGCAAGGGAAAGGATCGCTTCCTCGGCACTGCCGACGCGGACCCGGATCTCCGCGGGGATCTGGTGCCTGTCAAAGGCATCTCTCATCGCCTCAAGCCGTTTCTGTGCATCGTCGACGCTTGCCTGCACTTCCTCGTGCGAGTCGCCGGTGGTCACGACATGAACGAACGTCGCCTTCTGAATCCACGGGATCTTATGGAGGCAGAGGCCCCCGACCTCCGGCTCTGAAAAATCGGTGGCGATCAGGACGTTTGAAAATAATTCCGGAAGAATATCAGCTCTTTCCCCTGAGGCCAGACCGCCCGGATCCGGTGCATGAACGAGGAGGAGATCGGTCGTCCCATAGTGGAGCATGTCCGATGCAACGCTCCCCAGCAGCAGGGCTTCGATGACGCTCCGACCCCGTCTGCCCATCACGATGAGAGAGCTGCCTTCTCTTGCAGCAACCTCTTTAATGGCATCGGCGATGGTGCCCCCCCTGATGTCCTCGACGAGGGTTCTGATCGGTACAGTCTCCAGTTCAAGATCTTTTTTCACCTCTTCAAGGCGCAATCTCGCATAGTCCACCTGGGGGTCAAAGCCGTCAGGGCCTTTTGATGGATGTTTATTATACAGGACGTGAAGAAGCACGATCTGACGAATGCCCGGAATCTGGCGGAGGCACCGGACCGCATACCTGGAATCTTCGGAAAAATCATACGGGACTAAAATGTCTCTGAACATACCACCCCTCTGGACAGGTATGGTACATCAAAGTATCGAAGAGCCCGAAAAAAGCACATCTCCATCCACGTACTATCTCATGTACGATGAACGACAGCACGACGACGATACGGGAGGCGGGGGAGGGGGATCTCGAGGCGGTCCTCGCCCTCTACGAGCACCTGCACGATGCCGACGAACAGGCCGGTGAAGGCGAGATACGGGCGGCCTGGAAGGCGATCATCGAGGACCGACGGACGCACCTGCTCATCCTGGAGAGCAGCGGTGTTCCGGTCTCGACCTGCATGCTGAGCATCGTCCCCAACCTCACCCGCAGGGCGCGGCCGTTCGGGATCATCGAAAATGTCGTCACCCGGCGGCAGGACCGAAGGCGCGGCTACGCCACCGCCCTCCTGCACCACGCCCTCGGCTACGCATGGGAGCGCACCTGCTACAAGGTGATGCTCCTGACCGGGCGAAAGGACGAGGCGGTGTTGGGGTTCTACGAGGGGGCAGGTTTTGTGCGGGGCGTAAAAGAGGGGTTCATCGCCTATCCGCCGGAATGAAGGGGTCTTCCCGCTCCACCACCACCGCCCTCCCGGCCACCCCGGCGATCTCCTCGAAATACGGGTCTGAGCGGGTCGCCACGTAGGC
>ENA-ORXD01002748-ORXD01002748.1-sediment-metagenome-genome-assembly--contig:-NODE-2748-length-11144-cov-16.897895_pt1 | contig 11144 bp, 10 predicted proteins | sample MGYA00237862_ERZ511471 | MGnify/ENA metagenome assembly ERZ511471 | reverse complement strand
ATTTCCGCGGGTGGGTTATGGCAGCTTGCCCATCTGACGGGAGATGTTTCTAAAGCGGTTTTATTTCGCCAATCGGCTCTGCAAATATTAGATACTTTAACCAGCAACCATTTTCTGGCGATCGAGTCTCCGGAGTGGGAGGGTATACTTAAGCACGGTATCTACCATTCGCGTTTGGGCGCCGGGGTCGATGAGAGCCTGATCTTTGGCGATTATTATTTCTTGGACGCGGTTTGCTCCGCGCTTAATGACGATACCTGGTAATCTTCTGGCAATTGGGATTCTGACCTGTTCAAGGAGGCCACATGTTTGAGGTTTTTGAGCAAATTTCAAAAATTGGCATTGTGCCAGAAATTGACGCAAAGACTGAAGATCAAGTTCAACAATTCTTGGGGGCGATATCGCGCGCCGGGCTGCGATGCGCGAAAATCGCGATGCGCAGTGAGGATGCCGAAGATCTTTTAAGAAAAGCCAGGCAACAATTTCCGCAAATGCTCATTGGCGCGGGGACAGTCTTGTCGGTCCTGCAAGGTGAGGCTGCCATGCGCGCAGGGGCGCAATTTTTTACTTCACCGGGTTTCGATTTTGAACTGGTGGACTGGTGCTTTGAGCACAGCTTGCCGATCATCCCAGGGGTAACCACGCCCAGTGAGATCATGCATGTGATGAAAACTGGCTTGAGGCTGGCACAATTCTTTCCAGTGGAAGCGATTGGCGGGGTACCGGTATTGAAATCCGTGGCGGCGCCTTTCCCGGAGATGCGTTATCTGGCAGCCGGGGGAATTAACGCGGACAATTTAGAGGATTACCTGCGCTTGTCCATTGTTGCGGGGGTTACCGGAACCTGGATCTCCAAACCGGGATTGGCATCCGAACCGGATTGGGGTGGGGTAGAAGGTTTGGCCCGCCAAGCAGCCGAGCTGGTTAAGAAGGTAAGAGCGTAACGCCTCAAACAGTTAATTGTAAATAGAGGAAATCTAAAGAGAAGACCTCTGCAAACACGCCGATGTAATTCTAAATGAATTCGCTGCGAATCGCTCCCGCAGGGTGTTTGATGTGGATGTTGATTTTCAACCAATCACGTCAATACCTTGATCAGTTTCTTGTTTCCTTGGCGTGCGGATGCCTGCATATTCACTTTGTCGCTGTTGCTGCAGCGCGAATGGTTGGCTTGGTGAAGTGGATCGCGCGGTTCTTTCGCCAGTTATGGATTGACTGAAGAAGATGGTGAGAAGAAACACCCCCAAACTCGATTTTTGTTTGGGGGTGTCATCGCTTATAAATTGAATTTGAATTAAGCCGCTCGCTTTACCAATTCGAGGAACCATCTATGAAAGCGGTCATCGCCGGTGAGTTCGGGATGGAACGAGGTGGCCAGCAGTTTTCCCTGACGGGCGGCGACAATCCGGCCATCCTCCAGGCTGGAGACGACCTCTACCTCGGGACCCACTGAGGCAATAATGGGCGCGCGGATGAACATGGCGAGGTAAGGTGGATTCTGGTCTTTACCATTCAAATTTGCCAGAGCGGGCACCTTCAACGCGGCTTCGAAACTTTCCACCTGACGGCCAAAAGCGTTGCGCTGGATGGTCATATCCATCAGCCCCAACAGGGGTTGGTCGCGGCCGGCATCTTTGGAGAGCAAAATAGCTCCGGCGCAGGTGCCCCAGATGGCTTTTTGGCGGCCAAAGGCACGCAGCGGCTCAAACAAATCGAAGGCCACCATCAATTTGCCGATGGTGGTCGATTCGCCGCCGGGCAGGATGATGCCGTCCAGGCCGTCCAATTGTTGTGGCAGGCGCACCTGGCAGGTATCCACTCCCAGACTATCAAGGATAATCTGGTGTTCGATAAAAGCGCCTTGCAAGGCGAGAATACCGATTTTCATAGGCGATCGCGTACTACCAACCACGCCCAGCGATGCGCTGCGCTTCAGGGATCTCGGTCACCTGGCGGCCTACCATGGGCTCGCCCAGGTTGCGGCTGACTTCGGCCAGAATGGCGGGGTCTTGATAGTGGGTCACGGCTTTGACAATGGCGGCGGCGCGTTTGGCGGGGTCGCCCGACTTGAAAATGCCGGAACCAACAAAGACTCCATCCACACCCAATTGCATCATCAACGCGGCGTCAGCGGGGGTTGCCACACCACCGGCGGCAAAGTTGACCACTGGTAAGTGGCCAAGCTGGCGCACTTCCAATACCAATTCATAGGGCGCGCCGATCTGCTTGGCGAAGGCCATAATTTCTTCATCTTGCAGAGATTGCAGGTGGCGGATATCTCCCATCACCTGACGAGCATGGCGGACGGCTTCGATCACGTCTCCAGTGCCGGCTTCGCCTTTGGTGCGGATCATCGCCGCGCCTTCGCCAATTCGGCGCAAGGCTTCACCGAGGTTGCGTGCGCCGCAGACAAAGGGCACTTTGAAATTGTGTTTGTAAATATGATTCTGGTCATCGGCGGGGGTGAGAACTTCGGACTCATCAATATAGTCCACGCCCAATGACTCAAGGATTTGTGCTTCCACGAAGTGCCCGATGCGGCATTTGGCCATCACCGGGATGGTAACGGTGTCCATGATTTGAAGAATCAATTCAGGATCGCTCATTCGCGCCACGCCCCCCGCTGCGCGAATATCGGCTGGGACGCGTTCAAGCGCCATTACTGCACAGGCGCCGGCCTCTTCAGCAATACGGGCATGTTCAGGAGTGACGACATCCATAATGACGCCGCCCTTGAGCATTTGCGCCAAACCTTTTTTCACTGCAAAAGTACCAGACTGCTGTTCCAAAGGAAACCTCCTGGGGGATTTGAGTAGCATGGTGATTGTACCACGCTGTGACAAGAATGGAATTAAGGGAATCAATGAAACCCCATTCCCATATATGAGGTGCTTCATATCTCTCTTGGGAAGAAAAATTGACGGGGTAATCTCCCTATGAAAAAGTTTTCAGGACACGGTGAGCGCTGAAGGTGAGCCAGGCAGATGGCGCTTTCTTTTGAGCGAAGTCCCACCCTTTCCAGGCCATCCACACCGATGTGGGGGTGAATAAGCCATCTGCATCCTGCTGGCTGGAGAGTAAATTTGCTATTTCGTATAGGCGTGGATCCGTTTGAGCGAATTGAAAGCGGCTCAATACATTTAGCACATGCAGCAAATCATACCAAATGAGGGGGTATTTGAGTTTGCTAAAATCGGTGCCCATCCCAAATAAATAATATTTCCGCTCTTTGCGTAAAGCCCAATGATTTAACAGCATTTCCACGCCAGCTTGCACCTCAGGACGGGCATGCGTTTCTGGCAGAAGCGAGAAAACGCTTAAGCAGATCAATGTCGCATAAGGGCAGGGATCGTCTTTGCGGCCGGGACCGCGGAAACCCTGCCAGGCGGGGTCGCAGGCGCAAGGCCAGCCAATCTCCCGTGCCAAGCTGAGTAAATGTGTGCGATTGATTTCTAAAAGCGATTGATCATTCAGCCCGAAAGCCAGCAAAGCGTGCAATACAAGGGGCAGGTCGCAAAGCATCCAGCTCCATTTTGGTTCTTCACTTCCCCCATATTGCGGGGAAACGTGTAACAATGTTTGGAGAAATCCTTGGGGGGAGCGGTGTGCGGTGACCTTTTCCACAAGTTGGCTGATGCCAGGGTCCTCCAAGGTGAGGCCAAAATCTGCCAGCACTCCCAATGTATGCAGGGGGTGGTTGGCATCATTGTGGCGTTTTAGCGGGTAGTTTGGCCATTCTGACGCGCGGGCGATAAGATTTTTTACCGCCGGATGTGAAATTAACGCAGCCCGGTCTGCAATCACTTGCGGGTCATTTTTGGGAATATTGAGCAAATCAATCCGGGTGCGGTAGCGCACCCAGGGTTCGGGCTGGGATAATAGCCAGGATATTGGAATATTATTCTTCATAACGGATCTCATTTATACTATATAGAATAAAGGTTCAAACAACAAGTGTCTTTGCAAACGCAAACGCTTATGTGATAATTTGAATCTTGAAATCGCTTTGCCGCTCTTCGGTGAAGTGGAGAACTTGGGAGAGAAAGTATGAAAATTCCGGTAGATTATTTACAACGTGTGTACGCAGGTGTTCTAGGGAAAGTGATTGGGGTTTATTTAGGACGCCCGTTTGAGAGTTGGAGCTATGAGCGGGTGATGGACGAATTAGGCGAAATTCGCGGATACGTGAATGAGCATTTTCACGCGCCATTAATTGTGACGGATGATGATATTACCGGTACGTTTACCTTTTTGCGGGCTTTGCAGGATTTTGAATTCGATGAGAAATTGTCTGCAGAGCAAATTGGCAAAAGCTGGCTGAATTATCTGATCGAGGGGAAAACCATCTTGTGGTGGAGTGGGATGGGAAATTCCACCGAGCACACTGCTTATCTGCGCTTAAAACATGGTATCCCTGCTCCCCGCAGTGGATCGGCGGAATTAAACGGGAAGGTGGTGGCTGAGCAAATTGGCGCGCAGATCTTCATCGACGGTTGGGCGCTGATCTGCCCGGGTGATCCGCAGCGCGCAGCTTATTTTGCCGGTCAGGCGGCGCGGGTAAGCCACGATGGCGAAGCGGTATATGCGGCCCAATTGCTGGCTGCAATGGAGGCTTTGGCCTTTGTGGAGCCTTCTTTAGAACGACTGCAGGATGAAGGGCTGCGTCTGATTCCGGCTGATTCGGTGATCGCGCGCTTGACCCGCGAATTGCGCGACCGGCGGGAGAAGGAAGGCGATTGGCGTAAAGCGCGAGCCTGGTTGGACGCGCATTATGGATACCATCGTTTTGGCGGCAATGTGCATGTTGTGCCCAATCATGGCTTGATTCAACTCAGCCTGCTCTATGGCGGGGATGACTTTAGTGAAGCGATGATGATCGTCAATACCAGTGGGTGGGATACCGACTGCAACGCGGGTAATGTGGGCTGCCTGCTGGGAATTAAGAATGGCTTGGCGGGCATCGATTCCAGCGCGGTAGATTGGCGCGGACCGGTGGCCGATCGCATTTACCTGCCCACGGCCGATGGCGGGCGGGCGATCAGCGACGCGGCAAGGGAAACGGTCGAAATTGTCAATATGGGGCGCAGACTGGCTGGTGAAGATGCGTTGAACTTAAAAGATGGCGCCCGATTCCATTTTGAGCTTCCCGGCTCGGTGCAGGGCTTTTGCGCGGAGGATGGTGATCCGTTGCGGTTGGAAAATGTCGCCGGTCACAGCCGGTTGGGCACGCGCAGCCTGGAAATGTGCTTTCAGCATTCAGTTGAAGGCCAGGTTTCGCGCGCAAGCACACCCGTGTTTATCCCTTCACTGAAGACAAAACGCTACTTCGAAAATCCGGGATATCAGCTGCTGGCGTCTCCCGCGATTTATCCCGGACAAACCATATCTGCAATTTTGCGCGCGGACGAGGAAAATGCGGGTGATTTAGAGGCTGGTCTGTATCTGCGATATTACGATGAGAACGACCAGCTCTGCCATGTGAGTGGTCCCAGCCAGATTCTGGCGGCAGGAGCAGAGGCGGAGATCAACTGGAAGCTAAATGATCCGCGTATGACCCCCATCGCTTGGGTGGGTGTGGAAATGCGCGGAAAAAACATAATGGAAGGCAAGCTCTATTTAGATGCATTAGGATGGAGCGGCAGCCCGGATGTGGAGTTTATTCATGGTGAGGGCAGCGGTGAGATGCGGCGCGTGACTTGGGTAGACGGGCTTGATCAAGGGGTTCAGCATTGGGATCAGCAGTATCTTCGCCTGGTCCAAAATGAAGGGCGCGGGATTGTTTCGCAAGGCGCGCATGATTGGCGGGATTATCGCGTATGCGCGGATGTGACCCCGCATTTGGCCAAAGCGGTTGGATTGGCCATCCGGGTGCAGGGTATGCGCCGTTATTACGCCCTGTTATTGAAAGAGGGAAATAAAGCCTGCCTGGTAAAAATGCGCGATGATGAAACCGTGCTGGCCGAAATGGATTTTGATTGGCAATATGGTGAAACTTTTCGAATTTGCCTGGAGGCACGGGGCAACCAGTTACAGGCCGCGATAGACGGTCAATTGCTTTTTTCAGTGGAAGACCCGGCTGAGGTGTTGGATCACGGGGCGGTGGGTTTGATTGTAGAAGAAGGCCGCACGGCAACTTACCAGGTACGGGTTTCGCCGGTGTACTGACCTGCTGTGGGTTAATCCCGGATTAGAGCTGCGCGTTACTTTGGGAAGAGATCAGCTCTTCTATTGACTTTCGATGCGAAAACGGTTATCCTGTTACGAAATACGGAGAAAAACCTAAAAATGAATTCTATGTTTGTGCTGTTCGCGGTGTTTGCAATGTCCATGTCCATGATGATGGTCATGATGATGCGCCGCGCACCCTTACGGACAGCACACGTAGAGGCATGATATTGCCTTAACGAGATAACGCAAACGCGGGGCTGTCCAACAGGACAGCCCCTTTTCGTTTTATTATTTTGCCTTTTTTAGGAGGAAACCAGCATGACCACTCAAGATATTCGCCTGACGACTTCACCCATTCGCTACGACACCCTGCACAGCGGCCACGAATCGACCGCGGCGGTCCATGCCGGCGAGCGGCGAGCGAAACCCTACCATTCGCTGATCGATCCGATCGTGCCCACTTCTACCTTTACATTCGATAACACAGCGGACCTGGTTGAGTATATGGAGGCGCATCAGGCCGGGCATGATCAAGGGCGCGTTGAGTATGGTCGCTACGGGAATCCGACGATCAGCGCGGTTGAAGAACGTCTGGCAGCGTTGGAAGGAGCGGAGCAAGCGGTACTTTTCAGTTCTGGAATGGCTTCAATCACCACCACGCTGCTTTCTTTTTTAAGCGCGGGTGATCATCTGGTAATTACGGATGATTGTTACCGCAGGACCAGACAGTTCTGCCTCGAATTTCTGAAGAAATTAAACATTTCCTGTACGGTAGTGGCAATGGGTGATTACCAGGCGTTGGAAAGATCGATCAACGCCCGCACAAAGCTGCTGGTATCAGAGACGCCCACCAACCCATATCTGCGCGTATTGGATGTGGAGCGCTTCGCTGAGATTGGGCGGCGATATGGGGTGATCACGCTGGTGGATACCACTTTTGCCACGCCTTTTAATTTGCAACCCTTGAATTGGGGCATCGATCTGGTGGCGCATTCGGCCACAAAGTATTTGGGCGGGCATAATGATTTGCTGGCAGGGGTGGTGGCCGGTAGTCGGGAGAAGATCGCCACAATCCGTGAGACGAATGGCGTGATCGGTGCGGTAAGCGACGCGAATAACGCCTATTTGTTGTTGCGTGGGTTGAAGACGTTAGGGGTGCGCGTGCGGCACCAGAATGATACCGGTTTGCAGGTGGCGCAATTTCTGGCTGCTCATCCGGCGATTGAACAAGTTTGGTATCCGGGACTGCCAAGCCACCCGGATCACGAGACGGCCCTTCGGCAGATGCGCGGATTTGGCGGGGTGGTGAGCTTCACGGTGCGCGGAGATTTATTGCGCACGTCGCAATTTATCGACGCGCTGCAAATTCCCTATATTTCTCCATCATTGGGCGGCACGGAAAGCCTGGTGGGTCAGCCAGCCTTGGTGTCGTATTATCCATACAGCCCGGAAGAACGGCGCGCATTGGGGATTGAAGATAATTTGGTGCGGTTAGCGTTGGGATTGGAAGACGCGGATGATTTAATCGCGGATTTGAAACAGGCGCTGTCTTTCATATGAAGGGGAGAGTGCCCGCTGGCGTGTTGGTGGAAGTGAGAAAATCCCCGTCTCAGCCTTCCCCAAGAATTGGGGGAAGGAGTAAAAACGAAAGAAGCCCTTGTCGACCTAAGCTGAGTTAAAAACCTTGTTTTTAGGCAGGTTTACTCAATCCAAAAGAAGGGATTCCAGGCAATTTCCCACAGAAAGCCATCGGGATCTTTAAAGTAGCCGGAATAACCGCCCCAGTCGGTGTCTTTGGCGGGTTTGACAATTTCCGCGCCAGCGGAAGCAGCCTGAGAAAGCAATGTGTCGACCTCTTCTTTGGAGCGCAAATTATGCGCCATAGTGAAGCCGTTGAACCCGCTGCCAGCCGGGGGCTGGTTCGCGTCTTCGGCGAGGGCTTCACGGGGGTAGAGCGCCAGCCAGGTACCTTTGGTCATAAAAAAGGCAATGCCGACCGAGCCTTCGCGCATCGGCAGGCCGAGTCCATCGCGGTAAAAGCGGACGGAGCGTTCCAGGTCGGAAACACCCAGAGTGATTATGCTGATTCGCGGGTCCATTTAGTCATTCTCCAAATGAATCTTCAAGCGGTATGGGTTGGTTGACGGGAATATTTTGAGATTTTCCAATTTTTCGATGACCACATCCGCGCCGCTTTCCAATAGCTCTGCCCGCGGGTGGGTGGAAGCAATGGCGATGACGCGCATACCGGCATTCTTTCCGGCGATGATTCCGGCCGGGGCGTCTTCGATGACTACACAGCGGTTCACAGCAAGTCCCATGCGTTGCGCGCCTGCCAGGTAAGGCTCTGGGGAGGGTTTGCCGTTCTCGACATCGTCGGCGGTGATCAGGGTGGGGGGGACTGGCAAACCAGCCGCATTCATGCGGGCATTGACCAGGCCTGTTCCACAAGAGGTGACAATCGCCCAGCAATCCGCTGGCAGGGATGATAAGACCAGGCTCGCGCCCGGGATGGCGATTACACCGGCGGTATCCACGATTTCGTGGTCGGTGAACCGGCGGGCTTCCTCCTCCACATCGAGATGCGGGGCTACCACGCGCATGGTTTCAATTGTGCGAACCCCATGCGCATTTTGAAGGATGGTTTGCAAATCGAGGTTGTGGGTTTCTGCCCACTCGCGCCAGTGTTGGATGATACTGGCAGTCGAATCAATCAGAACCCCATCCAGATCGAACAAGATGGCGTCACATTCCATAGTGTGGGTCTGAATGGGGTTTGAATGATCCATACAATCGCAAACCTTCCTGATGAAAGGTTATTTATTCACCTGGAAGCGGGTATCACCCTTCTGAACAAAATCGCGGATTTGGTTAGCCGCGGCGATTCCGGCATTGACGTTGGCTTCTTCGGTTTGCGCGCCCATCTTCTTGGGGGTGAAGAAATAGCGTCCGGCGAATTTTTCTCCAATCTCAGCGGCACAGTCAGGGGTGACATCGGAGAGGTACTTAAAGTCCGGCCGATCCGCGAAGATTTTGAGCAAATCGGCTTCGTTGACCACTTCTTTACGGGCAGTGTTGACCAGGGTAGCACCTTCCGGCATGCGGGAGAGCAGCGCGTAGTTGATGCTATTGCGGGTCTGCGCATTGGCAGGGATGTGCAGAGAAATATACTGGCAGGTATCGTAAAGCTCCTCAACGCTATCGAGGGCGGTTACCCCCTCTTTTTCGATGTCTTCCTTAGTGAGGAAGGGATCGTATGCGTAAACATGCATCCCAAAGCCTTTCGCAATCTCCGCTACCCGGCGGCCGACATTCCCAAAGGCGTGCAGACCGAGGGTTTTTTCCCGCAGTTCGCTGCCCGATTTGCCATTGAAGCAGCTGCGGGCCAGGTATACCATCATCCCCAGAGCCAGTTCGGCGACCGCATTGGCGTTTTGACCGGGGGTATTCATGACCACTACGCCCTTACCGGTCGCGGCGGCCAGGTCGATGTTATCAAAACCGGCGCCCGCGCGCACGACAATTTTTAATTTCTTGGCAGCTTCGAGAACTTCAGGGGTGACCAGGTCTGAGCGAACAATCAACGCTTCCACGTCAGATACGGCCTGGTAGAATTGATCGGTAGAAGTGTATTTTTCTAGCAGGGCAAATTCAAAACCGGCTTCCTCCACCACGGATTGAATTTGTTTCACCGCCGCGGGCGAAAATGGTTTTTCTGTCGCGAGTAAGACTTTCGTCATGGAATATTCCTTTCAGGGTTTACCGGTAGCCGGATTAATTCGCGGCTTCAAATTCCTTCATGCAATCCACCAGCGCCTGCACCGATTCCAGTGGGAGAGCGTTATAGAGGGATGCCCGGAAACCACCCACTGAGCGGTGACCCTTAATGCCAACCATGCCACGCCCGGACGCAAATTCAAGGAATGGTTTTTCGAGGTCTTTGTACTCATCCTTCAACACGAAGCAAACATTCATGCGCGAGCGATCCAGTGGATTCGGAACGGTGGGGCGGAAGAGTTTGCTGGCTTCGATGGTTTCATAAAGTAAGGTGGATTTCTCGATATTGATCTTTTCCATCGCCTCTACACCGCCCAGTTGTTTCAACCAGCGCAGGGTCATGAGGCAAGAATAAATCGCAGCCACAGGCGGGGTATTGAAAAGCGAATTCTTTTTCATGTGGGTGCGATAATTCACCATAGTGGGAATTTGGCGTTCGACTTTACCGAGGATGGACTCTTTGAGGATGACGAAAGTAACGCCAGCGGGGCCGAGATTTTTCTGCGCGCCACCATAGATGAGACCATATTTGGCTACATCGACCGGGCGGGAAAGGATGTCTGAGGACATATCGGAGACGAGCGTTACGGGAGAGTCGAAATCTTCGCGAATCTCGGTGCCGTAAATCGTGTTATTGCTGGTGAAGTGGAAGTAATCAACATCAGAGGGGATGGAAAAGTCACGCGGGATGTAGTTGAAATTCTGATCCTTTGAAGACGCAACCTCAACTACCTCACCGAAGATTTTCGCTTCTTCGATGGCTTTCGTAGCCCATTCACCGGTGTTAAGATAAGCGGCGCGGGTTTGCAAAAGGTTGTAGGGAAGTGTGAAAAACTGGGTGCTTGCACCGCCACCCACAAAAATTACCCGGTATTCTTCAGGTACATGGAGGAGATCTTTAAATAATGCCTCTGTCTCGGCCATGACGGCGTCGAACTCTTTGCTGCGGTGTGAAACCTCCAATAAAGATAGGCCAGTACCCGCAAAATCTTTCATTGCTGCAATCGTTTCATCTACCGTGTACTGGGGCAAAATGGAAGGACCTGCATAAAAATTATGTTTTTTCATCGTTATCCCTTCTATTTATTGATAGTCGACCTAACTAGGCTAATTCGATTATAGCCCTGGCTATGGGGCTTTACATCCTCTGAACGTCACTCATCTTAGAAAAAAAGATCATATTTAGTGTAAATTAATTT
>ENA-ORXD01002746-ORXD01002746.1-sediment-metagenome-genome-assembly--contig:-NODE-2746-length-11161-cov-3.444695_pt1 | contig 11161 bp, 14 predicted proteins | sample MGYA00237862_ERZ511471 | MGnify/ENA metagenome assembly ERZ511471 | reverse complement strand
CCCCCCCTTCAGATAATGCGGACACTCCTCTCCTGATACCTGCCTGTGGCCCGGGATCAAAAAACTCTTATTTCAGGTCAGAGTATCTCCCTCCCATGGAAACGGCAACGACGCTGCGCAGCGATACTGAAGCAAAGGAGCTCATCAGACAGTACCTTGGGAGCATGGATATACCAATCGAGAAGGATCTCGAAAAGGATGGCAACTGGGGGTACTGGGTACGTTTCGGGAACTACCCGGTCCTCATTGATCACCGGAAAGGGACGCACTACTGCATCATGGCGTTCCAGGTCACGCTCAAGGATGAGCATGCAATTGAGCACCTGAACGAGTTCTATGACAAGAACGATGCCCAGTTCATCTTTGAACTCACCCGGGCATTCTCGTCTCCCCTGACAGCATTCTCACGGATAATTGAACGGGGAAGGGTTATCGGTTTTACCGTCTCGAAGCACATCTATCCCTATCACCCGGAATTCACCATGCGGACGCTGGATACGGCTCTGCAGGCAGTAGTCAGCACGGGTGCCATCGGTATCGCGTTCCTGAAGTGGACGGCAAAAGTTATCGATGTCCGCCATGAGCAGGGCATGGAGATACGCGATGATGATCCGGTGAAGTTGTTCGAATGACGGTCACTGTGGATAATCGCCCGGACCAGGAGTATTCGCACTCCTGCCATCAGAAGAGATGGTTCATATCATCCCGCACCCGTATCCCCGTGTCCAGTGGTCAGGAGTCATCACCACACGGTCCCTCGATATCCTCGGCAAGGACCTCAGGTCTCACCTGCCCATACCCATGGGAGGCAAGCCAGGAGACAATTTCATCGCGGGTCCCTGTTCCCAGCGGTTCCTCCTCCCCTCCCGGGGTAACCCGGATACAGGTGAAGAGATCTCCATTCCTGCGGTACAGAATCCGTTTGCACATGCTGATCGGAGTGACCTTGATTGTTCACGGTTTATAGCTCACGTTTCTGGCATATGCATTCCAAAATTACATTCAAGGATGATCAGGAGTACCGGTCTGTATGATTCCTGAGACGTTCCCGGTATACCTGGTCTCGTGGGAAGAGTCGGTGCACCTGGCAAAAAAAATAGCCCGGCTCGTAAAAGAGGACAGGTTCACCCCTGACCTGGTCATCGCCATCGGGAGAGGAGGGTACGTTCCTGCGCGCGTGGTCTGTGACTCCCTCCTCACCACACAGCTCACGAGCGTACGGGTCGAGCACTGGGGCCCTGCTGCCCGATGTGGGGAGCGTGCGCTGGTACGGTTCCCCCTCTTCATCCCCGTCGCCGGCAGGGACCTGCTCGTGATTGATGATGTAACCGATACCGGTGAGACCCTCGTGGCCACAGTCGAGTACCTCGAGCGTCAGGAGCCCGCACGAATCCGGACCGGGGTTCTCCACCACAAGGACACCTCCCGGTTCCATCCCGATTACTTCGCTGAACCGGTTCATGAATGGCGATGGATAGTGTATCCCTGGGCGCTGCATGAAGACCTGACCGGGTTCCTGCAACGCGTGCTTACCCCGGTTCCCGCTTCCCTTACCGAGATCCGGGTTGCACTCAGGGAGCGGTTCCAGATGCAGCCCCTGCTCCGTGACCTCTCGGATGCAGCGGAGGAACTTGTCAGCCAGGGAAATGCCGTGAAAACAGGGGGCCGCTACCGGGCACCGGGATGAACCCGGTGACGTTTCATCACCGGCCCGGACGGCAGGGACAATCCTGGTCTTTGTTCCCCTCCCCCTCCGGCCCCTTCGAGGGGAGCGGGCGACCCGCATACAGCCCGGGAGCGTGGCAGGGCAGGAGATGAACCCTCACGGCACGATCAGTCCTGCCGGGATGTACAACCATGTATTCCCGAATAAGGAGGAGAAGTCCCCCTGGCACCTGCGCCGTCCCGTCTGCAACGGGGGATTTGTTTCCTGGACATGCAATGATTCATTACTCCCCGGGAACGACGTTACGTGCAGGGAATGACTGTGCAGGAGGATGCCGCCCGGGAAGCAGCGATTCGTGAGTTTCTGGGGCGCCCGGAGATAGGGAGGGTACTCGTCCCGCGGGAACGCCTTGGATGCTACGATGCTGCGCTCACGCACCGTTCATACCTGCAGGATGAGGGAGCTGCCGGGGGGCATCCTGATAACGAACGGCTCGAATTCCTCGGTGACAGGGTTCTCAACCTCGTGGTTGCCGAGGCCCTCTTCAGCGGATCCGGCGATCCGGAAGGGATTCTCTCGGCCCGCATGGAATGGACGAGAAACCAGAACCTGGCGGTCGTGATTCAGGCTGCGGATATCGGTTTTACCGACCTGATCAGGGTCGGTCGAAAGCAGGAGAAGACTCCGGGAATCATCGCCGGCGCACTGGAGGCCTTTATTGCCGCGCTCTACCTGGATGCCGGCCTCGATGGTGTTAAGATAATGGTATATTCCCTCTTCCTGGATGAAATCCTCAGGTATTCAACGGAGAACAATTACAAGAAGGAGCTCCAGGAGTATCTCCAGAAACGGGGTATGCCACTCCCTGCCTACGAACTGGTGGAACAGCAGGGTGACGACCATGCTCCGGTCTTCTCCTATGTCGTTGCTGTCGGCGATCTCACGCTCGGGCAGGGCCGGGGGAAGACCAAGGCTGAGGCAACACAGGAGGCTGCGCGTGCAGCCTTGAGACGGATGAAGGAGCGCGGCGATTAAGCGGAGAACCGTCCGGGATAACCCGGCGATATGCTTATCACATCCGGTAAGCAACCAGTCGCTGGTGTGTGTCTGCAATGTACCGTTCAATCCTGGTGGCGGTTGATGGATCGCCCATAACCCGGAGCGTGCTCGCCGCAGCAACCGATCTCGCGCTCCACTACGAGTCAGAACTCCACCTCGTGTACGTTGTCCAGTCGGGCTGGTCGGAAGGGGATGTGACCCGCGAACTGGCGATCAGGGAACTCGAGGAAGAATCCGGGGCCGTTATCAGTGATGCAATGGACGAGATTGCCCAAAACGGCTGTACGGCAGCGATTCACCGGGAACGGGGGCACCCCGGGAATGCCATTGTGGAGCTTGCAGACCGGATCAATGCTGACCTCATTGTTCTCGGGTCGGTTGGAAAGAGCCAGGTGGCACGGATGCTTACCGGGAGTGTGAGCACGTTCGTGGTCGCGCACAGCCCGGTTTCGACCCTCGTGGTCAAACCGTGAAGCCCTCAAAGCGGCATGGCAGTGGGTTTCCGGCAGGATGAAGCGGGCCTTCTGCAGGAGTGCCCGGGGGCGGGATAGCACGGATCCCCGGGACCGGGACAGAGGGGGACAATCCCCTGGTTCCCTGCAAGGATCCGGTTCTTCATCCATAGTCACGGGCAGGGGGCGTGACCAGTGGTTTCGTGGATGAACCTGGCCGTGCTGTGCGCGAAAACCTCTTTACCGGTGGCGCTCCAAAGACTGATTCCGGAAGCTGACGTCCATGAATGTTCTCTACATCTATGCTCACCCGGAACCCCGCTCGTTCAATGGCGCCCTGAAAGACGCGGCAATGGTGACGCTGGCAGACCGTGGCCATGCCGTGAAGGTCTCAAACCTCTATGCCATCAGGTTCAAAGCAGTGCTGGACCCCCAGGATTTCCGGATGCGCCAGGACCCCGATCACTTCAACCCGGCCATTGAACAGATCTATGGTCTCGGGACCGGCAGCCTCGCCCCCGATATCCAGGAAGAGATCGAGAAGATTGCCTGGGCTGACCTCCTCATCTTCCAGTTCCCGGTCTGGTGGTCATCAGTGCCGGCAATCCTGAAAGGATATATAGACCGGGTCTTCGCCCAGGGATTCGTTGTCGATATTGCTCAGGGCAGGGTCTATGCCGACGGGCTCCTGAAGGGGAAGAAGGCGATGGTCGTTGCAACAACGGGATCGGACAGGGAGATGTACAGCGAGGGAGGTGTTCACGGAGATCTTCACCACCACCTTGCCCCGCTGACCCACGGTGTCCTTGCGTTCTGCGGTATGACCGTGCTACCGTCGTTTATCGTGTACGGGGCGTCGGGGATGACCCGGGAGGAAGGGGCTGTTCAGCTTGACCTGTACCGGGACATGCTCCGCGGGTTGTAGGGTCCGATCCTGGTATCATCAGGGTGGCAGGGGTATTTTCGGCTCATTGGCCTCCCTGCTGATGAGACAGAATATTCCGCCGATCAACATGATCAGGTCCAGGGGGGGCAGCACGGATGAGACCGCTGCAAGGATACCAGCCATGGTGAGCTCGTTCTTCCGTGAGTAGTACAGGGCAGCAACACCGAGACCCAGTCCGGCCGCCTTGAGCAGGATGAGAGAGAGCAGGATCCATACCGGTATCACCATCACGATTCCGAATCCATTCATTCCCCCCGATGGCCAGGCCAGCATAACCAGGGACCCGAGCATGATCACGGCCAGGATGCCGATGACCACGGATACGAGGATCAGTATCCTGCCTATCTTCGCCTCGGCGCTCATCGTTTCGCTGTTGAGCATCACCACATCTCCGTTCTCGTACAATGCCGCACACCGGGAGATTAACCTATCCCGGACAACAGGAATACGGGTCCGGGAATACCAGACCCCGGGGTGTGTATTCCGGGGTGGCCGTGGCAGGAATCCCGTGTTACTCCAGGGGCGGACACCCCCCGGAGAGGCCGGTCCTCCGTTTACCCCGGAAGACACTGCCGGAGCCAGGGTTCCCGACCGCTGCCCGCTCAGGGTACCTCACTCTGCTTTGCCGGGCAGAAATTGCAGATGGAATGGGGCACCTCCCGTTCCCTGTCACGCACCGGGCAGTAGTACAGCAGACCCCGGCGCTCCACCCTGAGCCCGCCGGGAAACGGCATCCCGACCGGATGGCCCGGCTCCTCGAGGACATACATCGAGAAGACCGCCATCAGGTAGTAGAAGAGACCCTGGTAGGGGGAATTGAACTCCGGTATATACTGTGGGACTGTCTCATGCCGGAAGCATGCATCCGGGATCATGCGGAGAAATTCACTGAGGAGTGCAGCGTCCCGTATCGGGGTGTCCCACGATGAGAAAGCCCCGTTCCGCTGCAGGAGGAGCACCTGGTGGTGCGGGCCGAATACCTGATCGATGAAGTACGGCCGTACCGCCTCACGGTACGGGGAGGGGAGACGTCCCACCTCGTGGTGAAGCCTCCCGCAGATGACCTGCAGGTCAAAGATGGTATACCGCTCTATGGTGCGGGCTATCATTCGCCCGAGCTCACCCCGGGTCCCTGCCTGCCCGAGCCGGGAACAGATCGCGAGAATTGCAGCATAATCATCCGGAGAGTACCGTTCAAACGTATCCCCCGGGATACTGGGAGGCCCTGCCATGCTCAGATCTTACGTATCGTGCCAGGACAGATATCTTCTTCGGAGGACCCCTCGTTCAACCAGGATGAAATCTTCGAGGGATGGAATCCGGCCACTGGTCTGTACAGCAGAACCATAAAGGAGAGGATGAGGGACCTGCAGCATTCAGCGGAAACGATCCAGCCAAAGTTTCTGTAGTATCCGGCGCACTATCCTCCGGATTTCAGAGGGGATGGGTGATACCCCGGGGCTGAATCTCCCGGGGAATGTGGTAGTGATCCGGAATCAGGGGGTCAGGTGTATCCCCCGGCAGGGATGCGGGGGTATGTAGATTCCTCCCCCCTTCTGGTGAGAGCAGAACCGATCATGCCTGCACGGGATGCTTCTTCACGAGGTAGTACGATGCAGCGAGCGCGATGACGACGACTCCCAGCGCAACCATCTCGGGGGCCTGGAGAGCCTCAGCCCCTTCCACAAACGGGTCAAGGAGGATGATCTTCCGTGCGACAGCGATGATCGCGACGAGGATGATGATCTCGACATGGATCTCTTTTTTCAGGATGTATGCCTTGATCGTCTCGAGGAGCTCGATGCCGATCAGGATCAGCAGGAAGTAGCCGAAGATCTGGAGTATCTCATGGTGCTCGAGCCGGTATGAGACATCAGCAACGAGAGCGCCGGCAAGGATGAAGACCAGTTCGATGACACCGAAGAATATGACCCCGGCAAGCATGATCATGAGGACGTAGTAGACTCCCTTCTCAAATTTTGCCATGTACTCGAGCATACCAGATCGCCTCCGATACGTCTCTATGTACGTTCAAGGTTTTTATCCATACCGCAGGATCTTCCCCAATCATGTGGGCCGGGATAAAGGATTAAATAGCAAAAAGAAATCCCTTGTACCATGCGCACCTGCTCCCTGCTCTCCCTGCTCCTCCTCTCCATGGTTCTCTGTCTTTGCGCTCCCGGCTCAGGCCAGGCAGTCTCCGGTGGAGATACCGGTTATTTCCTGTTTGACTCCGATCCAGGGGATGCCCAGGTGATCATGGATGGGATTTACCGGGGTAATACCCCGGTCACGGTCCCGGTTTCCGTCACCGGTCCCGGCTCCCATGCCATCACGGTCTCAAAAGCCGGATACTTCCCGTTCGCACAGACCCTTCCCCCGCCATCGCTTCCCGGAGAGACCCGGGCCGTCTATGCCGTGCTCGAGCCGAGCACCGATACCGGGACGCTGATTGTCACGTCCTCCCCGCCCGGGGCCCTCATCACCATCGATGGGGGCATGGGTCAGCAGGCGCCCTGGACGTACACGGACCTCCCGGCAGGCAGCCACATCGTGCGCGCATTCCTCTCCGGGTACCAGCCGTTCCTCACCCTGGTAACGGTCCCGCCTGGGGGGACGGTCACGGCAGATGCACGGATGGTCATCCTCTCCCGGACCGGTATTCTCCAGGTCACGAGCTCGCCGGGAGGTGCGGATATCTACGTCGACGGGTTCTACAGCGGGTACACGGCGGCTACCATCGGTAACCTGGCGGCAGGTCCCCACTACGTCCGGCTCAGGCTGGCAGGGTACCGGGAGTGGGCCGGGACCATAACCGTCCCCGAGAACGGGGTTGCTGTCATCAGCGAGCAGCTGACGGTGCAGTCTGCACGGACCACCGGCGACCTGGTGGTTGGATCCGAACCTCCCGGCGCATCCGTGTATCTCGACGAAGTTTATAAGGGGAATACCCAGGCCGGTGACCTGCTGGACCTGACCGGGATAGCCCCCGGAACCTATACGCTCCTCCTCCAGATGGCAAATTTCCAGGACTATACAGCATCTGTGGATATCCAGGCAGGCAGGGTTACCCGGGTAGATGCCGAGCTCGTTGCGGCGACCTACCCTTCCCGGAGCGGAACGCTCCTGGTCACCTCTGATCCGCAGGGTGCAAACATCTTCCTTGACAATACCTGCATCGGGATCACCCCGCTGGCCATTCCGTCAGTTGAAGCGGGTACCCATTCGCTCGTACTCCGGCTCCCGGGTTATTCCGACTACGCATCCTCGTTATCAGTCGCACCCGGCCAGGCTGTCCAGGTCCATGGTGCGCTCTCACCGGTCCCCACGACAAGCGGGCCGGGGATATTCCCGCTGGCCGGTGCGATGCTGGTTGTGCTCTTCCTGCTGGGGAGGAAACGGTGGAAGCCCTGACCACCGCCCGGACCGTCGATCTCCCCGGCCCGTGACCCCGGTGTTTCCGGGGGGGCCGCTCATAGCCGGAGAACCATGATGAAGCGGTCCTGACCCCCGCCAAAATACTCGGTTTCCCGTGCGATTGACACAAATCCAGATTTTTTGTATAATGCCAGAGCAGGAGTGTTTTCCGGGGAGACTGAGAGGCGGATGGACCGGACCCCCTTCTCTTCCAGCGCGGCAACGAGTGCCTGCAGGAGCGCAGATCCGATCCTCTTCCGGCGGAAACCGGGCGCCACCTTCAGGCGGAGGACCCATGCAGCTGAAGGGTCCTCCGCTGAGACGGCGCCGATGGCGTATCCTGAAAGCGATGAACCGGATTCGGAGACAAAGAATGTCAGGGGGTAGAGCTCGGACGCCTGGCGGATGAACACAGCGGCCGGATAGGGGGCCCCGTTCTCCCCCTCCTCGAGTGCACAGATCCTGGCAAAATCGCCCCGGCGAAAGAGCCGGATAGTATCCTGCAGCGGATCCCTTCCCTCTTCCTCGTGTCTCTTCATCGTACATCCCGGCCGGACAGATCAGAGCAGGGTCGTATTCCCCGGGTGCGCCGTCTCCTGGCAGTGCACGCAGTGAACGATGTGCTATCCATGAGTTTATAGGTGAGGATGGGAGAAACGGCATGATCGGTGCCGGCCCGGAAAAAATTCACTCCATACCGGTACACGCGACATTCGCCCCCGGGGTTCCCTGGCTGCAGTCAGGGGAGCACCCTTCTGTGCCCCTGTCGGGAGGCTGATGCTCCCGCCTGACCCGGGCAGTTCTCCCGCCTCATAGTCCTCCATTTTTATTGGTGCACCGCATATATCTTAAATTCCTGATGGCGCACGAGAGCGAACCTCACGAGGGAGAACGTCCTCCCGTCACCCCGCTGGCTCTGGCTGTGGTGCGGTTCATCTTCCCCTTCACCCTGGGCTTCTCATATTTCGGGATCTGCTATGCTCTCCTGCCCCACGAAGAGGCACTGATTCTCGGCGGGCTCATGCTCGCCTACCTCTTCCCGCCTGCCGGGAAAGAGACGATCATCCCCCTCGGGATTGCCCTCGGGTTTCCCTGGCAGGTCATGACACTCTCCATTGCGCTCGTGGATATCTTCTCCGGGATGTTCATGGCATTGAACTTTGATGTTGCCACGCGGTTCCCCCTGCTCGGCCCCTGGATCCTCCGCTTTCTTGAGAAACGGGAGAAATTCCTTGACCGGCGGCCATGGCTCGAGCACCTCTACTTCACCGGGGTTGCACTCTTTGTCCTGTTCCCGTTCCAGGGGACCGGCGGGGTCGGTGCCTCGGTTGTCGGGAGGATACTGGGGCTCCCTCCCCTGAAAGTACTGATCGCTATCGGCATCGGTGCATTCTCCGGCTGCCTGCTGATCGCGCTCGGTTCAGAGCTCTTCATGAATCTCCTCCGGGCACATCCCCTGACCGGCTGGGGACTCCTGGCAACAGGAATCATCTCCGGCCTGGTTGTCTTCCTCCTGCTCCGCTACCGCAGGCAACCGGGCAGAAACCCGTGAAACACATCCGTTGCGGCACGACAAGGTTTTTAGAGGTCATCCCCCGATTACTGTATGCGTGGCGCCTGGCATGAACACCGGTACCCCTGAGTGGACGGGAGACGCTGATGAAGAGCGGGTTCACCTGGTACCACGTGCTGCTGTCCTCTCTGCATCCGGCAGGTACCAGGATGCACTTGCCGCTATGAATCCTGCTCCGGGAAGTGGGGGAGAGGAGATCTCCCTCCTCGTTATACGGGCGCTCACGTTCGATCGCATTGGTTTCTTCTCTGAAGCGCTGGCCTGCTGCGAGGAGGCGATAGCAGGTGAGCCACGAAATCCGGATGCATGGTTTGTCCGCGGTCTCACCCTGTACTACCTGGCCCGGACCTCGGCTGCTATCCCGTGCCTGGACATGGCAGTCTCGATCGACCCTGCACACAGCGAGGCCTGGTTCATCAGGGGGAACTGCCTGTACCAGGAAGAGGATATTTCAGGAGCAATCGAATCCTACGATAAAACCCTCTCGATCTTCCCTGACTACCCGAAAGCGCTCTACAACCGGGGCGTCTGCCTCTCTGATTCAGGCAGGTTTGAGGAAGCACTCGCATCCTACGATGCATGTATCAGGATCAACCCGGGGGTGGCAGTCGTGCACGCGAACCGTGGCGTGGCCCTTGCCGGGCTCGGAAGGTACCCTGAGGCACTCCAGGCATTCGAGTCTGCCCTCGGACTTGATTCCCGGAATCTCACGGCACTCAACAACATCGGGATACTCCTCTCGAGAATGGGGAGGGATGAAGAGGCAATGGAGTACCTGGACCGCGCCCGGACCCGCATGGGATCGCAGTCTTTCCAGCAGAAGGTGTGGTGACCCGTGCCCGGAGAGTTTTCCGATACGCCCAGGTTCCATGGTCCGTACCGGTATCCCTGGCAGTCCAGCGCCAGGATTGCCGGATGGGACGGCGTACCATGATCCCGCCGGTACTCGTCATCGCAGCATTCTCCCTTGCCCTCCTCACCGCGGTCATCGCTTCGATGACCGGTCTCGGCGGTGGATTCCTGTATGTTCCGCTCCTCACCATCGTTTTCGGCCTCGATCCGACCGTTGCAGTCGGGACGAGCCTGATCGTTATCATCTTCACGACCGTATCAGCCTCTGTTTCGTACCTGGCGCAGGGGAGGGTGTTCTTCCGGAGTGCGCTCTGGCTCATTGTCCCAAGTGTCGGTGCTGCGATCATCGGGGCTCTGTCTACTGCAGTCCTCCCGGGTGTCCTGGTAGCTGCCATCTTTGCCGCGATCGTCGGCATCCTTGCGGTGACACTCCTCTTCCCCTCCCTGCCGCTCGGCCTGCTCATTGCGCAGGGACCCTCCCGGGAGGAGGTATGCAATGACCGGTTCTGTCTCACGGTCCGGAACCGGATCTACTATCTCCACTACGTGGTATGGGGGACCTGCGCAGGTCTCGCAAGCGGCCTGATAGGAATCGGCGGCGGGGTCATCAATGTCCCGGCCATGGTTGCCTCCGGGATGCCGGTTCACTTTGCCACGGCAACATCCAGCTTCGTGGTTCTCTGCACTGCGGTTGCCGGGGGGGGTATCCATGCAGCTCTCGGCCAGATCGACCCTGTGTATGCGGTCACTTTTTCAGCAGGTGCAATCCTCGGGGGGGCGATCGGTGCCGGGCTCGCTCCGCGTGCACCGGCAGACATCCTCCGGAAAGGCACGGGCATCCTCTTCGGGGCGATATCAATCGCCATGGCAATCCATATCCTCCTATAGAATGGTGCTGTATCATTCCTTTTTGAGAATCCAGGATAAATCCATACCCTCCGGGACCTGCCGCACTGCATGGTGCGCATACAGGAGAGCAAAGAGCGACCCGAGAGTATTTGCGGCCATATCAAGGACTGAGTCGGCAATACCGCCGTTATAAGAGGATGAAAAGACGAAATCGATGAAGTATTCGCTCACTTCCCAGGCAGCTCCGAGCAGGAGTACGAAGGTGATGATTCCGATGGAGATGCGGTGGAATGGCACCCGGATCCCGCAGAGGTCGAGGAAGAGGAAGCATGAGAAGATGAGCAGAC
>ENA-ORXD01002745-ORXD01002745.1-sediment-metagenome-genome-assembly--contig:-NODE-2745-length-11170-cov-3.829893_pt1 | contig 11170 bp, 7 predicted proteins | sample MGYA00237862_ERZ511471 | MGnify/ENA metagenome assembly ERZ511471 | reverse complement strand
AATCTGAAGAAGAGCTTGAATATGCTCTCGAATGGGGAGTTTTCAGTATTGTGGTGGATAGTCTGGAAGAATTGGAGTTTCTTGAGGAGTTGGCTGCTCGAAGAGAAAAAAAATTGCGGATTTGGTTGAGAATCAGCCCGGGTGTGGATGTGGATACACACCCCTATCTTCAGACCGGGCATACCGCCAGTAAATTTGGACTTCCGATGATAGATGGTCAGGCTGTCAGGGCTATTCAGTTTGCCAGGGCTAGTAAATGGTTTGATTTGATCGGTTTGCATACCCATATTGGATCTCAAATATCCGATGCAGAACCTTACCGGCGAGCTGTACAAATGCTGTATGAGATTGCCGTAGAAGCTGATTTTATTCCCCAACAAATCAGCACGGGTGGTGGGTGGGGTGTTCCCTATTGCATGGAGGACAGTGTGGTGGACGCGCGAGACTGGGTTAGAGCGGTCGCGGACGCTTTACACCAGGAGTGTGATGCTTTGGGCTGGCCGCTGCCTCTGCTAGTTTTGGAGCCTGGAAGATGGCTTACCGCGCAGGCAGGTCTGGCTGTTTATCAAGTTGGTTTTCAGAAGAAATCCAGGGAAGGTATGCATGTTGTCGCTGTTAATGGAGGGATGGCAGATAATCCCCGCCCTGCGATGTATCACGCGAATTACTGCGCGCTGGTTGTGGACCGCCCGTTTGAAGAACCTGTTCAAAAAGTGAGCCTGGTAGGGAAATATTGCGAATCGGGTGATGTGTTAATTCCAGAAGTTGAACTACCGGAAGTTGCGCGCGGGGATCTGATAGCCATGCCCAGCGCTGGCGCGTATCAATTAAGTATGTCATCTAATTACAACATGGCTGCCAGGCCGGCAGTATTGTGGTTGGAACCGGACAAAGTTGAGGTGCTTCAGAAAAGAGAAAACCCTTCGGAATCGGGCTGGTGGGTTGAATAATATACAGAAGATAGTTGAGAAGCGCGATAATTTTACAAGTTCAGCCATCTTGCTGCTTCTCGCGGGAGATCTTCAACTCCTTTTATTTTTACAGTACATTGGGGGAGCGATTCGAGAAATGCCCGCCCATACCTTTTTGTGAGCACCCTTCGGTCCAGTACAGCGACGATTCCCCGATCATTTTGAGTGCGGATCAACCGTCCAAACCCTTGCCTGAAACGAAGAATGGCTTCAGGCAAGTTGTATTCACTGAAAGGATCTTCAAAAGTTTCTGACCTTGCCGCGACAATCGGATCGGATGGGACATCGAAAGGCAGTTTGACGATTACCAGGACGGAAAGGGCTTCTCCGGGGATATCTACACCTTCCCAGAAGGACCTGGTGCCCAGCAGCACCGCTCTTTCTGATTCACGAAAAATCTCCAACAGTGTGTTGGGAGAAGCGCCTTCCCCCTGTTCATAGACTGTAATCCCCTGATCGGCCAGATCAGGGGAAATTGCCTGAGATGTCTTCTTAAGCTGTGAATAAGACGTAAACAGGGCCAGTGTCTTCCCACCAGTGGCTTTGCTCAAGCGAATAATGGTATTCTCGACCGCGCGCTGGTAGTTTGCCCCCGCATTGGGTTCTGGCATATTGTTTGGAATATACAGTAAAGTTGACGTTTCATAATCGAAAGGTGAGCCTAAAGCAAGTTCCTCGGCGTCCACAGCAAAAAGTCGATTCCTGAGATAATCAAATTCGCCGTTGGCCGTCAGCGTGGCAGAAGTGAGGATGACACTTGATTTTTCGTGCCAGAGATATTTTTCCATCAAAGGACCAATATGCAGGGGCGCAATATACAATGCTAATTGGTAGCCATTTGGCCGGATCTCAACCCAATAAATGCTGTCAGGGTTGGGATCGGTAACAAATGAAGTGAGGTTCGTTTCGACTTCAGAAAACCTTCGGAATAGATTGCTGAGATTCCCCTGCGCGTCTTCAAGTTCTTCGGAGTAGATTCCATCTAAATTTGCAACCGATTTGTAAATTTCCTGAATCAGGTTTAATAATAGTCTGAGCGTGTCACTGACCGAATCCCAATTGATTTCAACATCAGTCCACGCTGGTTGGGTCCTTGTGGCCGGCAGAATTCTTTCCTGTTGTCCGTACGCGCTGACGGGCCGGCCTTCGCGCTGTTCTTCGAGGAAAGCGCTCAGAACGGAGAAGAAATTCCTGAAGTCATGTTCCAACCGAAAGGCAAGATCTGTGGCCCTGCTTACAGCCTGGTGGTAGGCTGCGTAGTCAGAGGGCGAGAGTATGTCATGAAGCAGTCTTAATTGATGTCCAAGAACGCCGCTCGAAAGTCCTCCGAGTTCGCGCAGCATTCTTGCGAGATCATTTTGGGTTGCACGATAACTTAACGAATTCGTTGTGGCCGATTCCAGATGATGCGCTTCATCTACGATCAAGTAATCGTAATCGGGCAGCACCCGGTTTCCTGTTGCTACATCTGCCAGTAGAAGAGCATGGTTTACAATGAGAATATGGGAGCTCTGCGCAGATTCTTTAGCCTGGTAAAATGGGCAAATCCCTCCCATCTTTGTGTAACAAATCTCGCCCTTGCAGCCTTCATTTTCCGCGGAGAGGCGGCGCCAGATGTCGTTTTCTACCGGGCCATTCAGGTTGATTTCATTGCGATCACCAATTCCACCCTGGTAAAGCCATACCAGAACTTTCGCGAGGACACGCATCTCCTCAGAATTTTCAACACCGCGATGCCGTAAAAGCTCCAGCCGGTGCGGGCATAAGTAATTTGAACGGCCCTTAAGCACCGTCGCCCTCAGGTTGATTCCCAGCGCTTCATTCAGATCGGGGACATCTTTGTTGATCAGTTGGTCCTGCAAGTTTATGGTATTCGTGGAAATAACCACCCGGAGTTCGTTCTGCATTGCCCAGATGGCGGCAGGGATCAAGTAGGCAAAAGATTTTCCCGTGCCGGTTCCTGCCTCAACCATCAAATGTTGGCTATCGCTGATCGCGGAGGCAATTGCCCGAATCATTTCAATCTGTTCGGGGCGCTGCTCAAAGCCGCTAAAATATTTTGAAAAGGGACCTCCGTATTCAATGATGGAGGCAATTTCATCGATATTGAGAGGAAGTACTGGATCTCTTGGAGATAAAAGCGGAAAAGATCGGTCCTGATCGGCGAAAAGTGGTCCGTTGAACACTGTTTTCGTCTGGCGGGATCGGATTTTATCTTTGAGATGCGTTTCCAGGGCCAGGCGGAAAGTCCATGAAGCACCCCAAGGGAACGGGTCACTCAACCGCACGAATTCAGCCAGAAGTTCTGTGGGCAGATCAAGCGCTTTCTCAAAAAGACTTAAAAACACAGCCCGAGTTAATTGGGCATCGTAAAGCGCGCGGTGCGCGTTTCCCGGCAGAATAATTCCCAGGGATTGCCCTAATGCGCTGAGATTATATCTTCCTGCTGATGGGAGTAAAACAGAAGCCAATTCATACGTGTCGATGAAGTCGTTGTCCAGGAGAATATGATGTCGATTCAAGAAAGAAAGATCAAAAGCGATGTTTTGTCCCAGGATAGGCGCATCCCCAACAAAATCGGCAAATTCCTGAATAATGGCCTGTATCGGAGGCGCGTTTCGCACCATATCGTTACTAATACCGGTTAATTGGGTTATAAAAGAAGAAATAGGCCTGTTTGGATTGACCAATGTTGACCACTCTTCTTCAACACGATTTCCATTAAAGCGAACCGCACCAATTTCAATGATTGTGTCTGATGAGGGATCTAATCCGGTTGTTTCCAAGTCTAAAGCTACGATAGAGTGCATGGGATTGATTATACCATCCGGAATATGTTATAAAATTGAGTATCGTAACCGTTTTTAAGCAGCACTTGTGTCACAAGTACTGGCGAGATAGAGTACCTGGAAACCATTAAGTTTCAGGATTCAGATCTCATAAATCAGAAAAACTATTTTAGAAAATTTTTGACTGGACTGATGATCCAAACAAACCGGAGTAAATCATGATCCATTTCTCTAACCCGATTATCGGAACATCTATTGCCCCAGAGGATGGGCGCTTTTCGATTGAGATTTTGGCTGGGGGATCAACTGTGATTTTAGAAAACGCCTGCCTTGGAGTGCGTTACCGGTACCGCGGGCGAACCTATCGAAATTTATATGATCATTGGAAAGTGTGTCTTGAAGATCAGTTTGAAAGCAAGGATGAACATCTGGGAAAGCTTCACCAATACAGCGTTCTGGTAGATCCTGATGAACATGGAATTTCTTACCAGCTTACTTTTGCGCTCCCTGAAAAATACCCATTCCTGATTTGGAAAATCTTGATTCGAAACAGTGGAAAGCAATCTGTATGGATAGATCAAATTGATATGCTGCGGGTTGGTGAGAAGGCGCAATCCAAAATGGGCCCTTCAACGGGACAGATGGATCTGGGTACAATGGGTGGTGAGGTTGAAAGCGCTTTCTTCTCGAATGGATGGCAATCCTGGTCTTATTCTGCTGCGTATGGGGAATCTGAAACACAGCGTTCAACCAGGTTAGGCCCCATACAAACGGTGATTAATGACAATTTTGGCACAGCTCAGCCTCGTAACGCGAGCCATTTTTCGGGGAACATGTTTGGCGTGATTGGTGACCGAGTCAGCGGAAACGGCATATTGCTTGGATTTTTATCTCAAGAGCAGCATTTTGGCTCAATAGAAGCGTGGCTTAAAAAATCGCTTTCCGCCGCTTTGTGGGCAAATGGTGATGGCACAAGATTGGATCCTGGCGAGGTTGTTGAAACAGATTGGGCAGTGATCCAGGCGGTTTCGCTCAGGGATCCAGAACCTCTCGCGGATTATCTTGATGCTGCAGCCAAATTGAATGGGGTGGAATTGCGAAGTGAGATTCCGGTGGGATGGTGCTCCTGGTACCAGTATTACCAAAAAGTATCGGCTGATGATATCAGACAAAATCTAAAGACCATATCTGACTATAAGAAGCAAATTCCTTTGAGTCTTGTTCAAATAGATGATGGGTTTGAAAGCCAGATTGGCGACTGGTTTACTTTCAGAAATACTTTTCCAAATGGGGTAGCAAGTTTAGCCGCAGAAATCCGGCAAAGCGGTCTTGAACCCGGTTTGTGGTTAGCGCCTTTCATTGTGCATCCGAAATCCAAGCTGATTAAAGAACATCCGGATTATATTCTCAGGAACCGAAATGGACGTCCTGTTAACGCAGGGTTTGTCTGGAATGTTTTTACGACAGCCCTGGATTTAACACACCCCGGAGCGATGGATTACGCGTGGTGTGTGGTAGAAAAGGCTGTGAAAGAGTGGGGTTTTACCTATCTGAAGCTGGATTTCCTGTACGCGGCGGCGCTTCCGGGGCATCATAAAGACCCGACAAAAACACGGGCGCAGGTGCTTCGAAATGGATTGAAGGTGCTGCGTAAAGCAGTAGGTCAGGAGACGTTCCTGTTGGGGTGTGGGATGCCTTTGGGTTCGGGGATTGGGATTGTTGACGCAATGCGCATAGGCGCAGATGTCAGTGGCAACTGGTATCCAAACTATATGGGGGTGAAGCCTGTTTTCAAAAAAGAGCCACACATCCCATCCGCCAAAAACTCCATTCAGAATGTTTTTACCCGGGCAATGCTGCACAATAACTGGTGGATTAATGATCCGGATTGTTTATTGGTGCGGACAAACACAAATTTAACTTTAGCAGAAATACAATCTCTTGCCACAGCAATCGCGCTTACGGGTGGTTCTTTACTGCTTTCTGATAGTTTGCCGGAGCTGCCTGAAGACCGGATCAAGATTGTGCAGAAATTGCTTCCTTTGATCGGAAAGAGAGCCATGGTCGTGGATTGGTTTGAGCGAGAGTCCCCCCAAAGGCTGCGCCTGGATATGAGCGGTTCTGTCGGCGATTGGCACTTGTTGGCTTTATTTAACTGGGCAGATAAAGAAAAAGAGTTGGTGTTCGACCCCAATGATTATGGTGTTGACCTGAAGGAGTTTTGGCTGACTTCCTTTTGGGATAATAAGATTGTAAGCTCTTCCGGAAGCATTGCTCAAATCATCCAGCCTCATGGGGTAGGATTATTCGCTGTACGGAAAAAGCATCTGACACAACCGCAATACCTTGGGGGAAATCTCCACATTTCTCAGGGACAGGAAATCTCAGGCTGGATGGCAGGGGAGGACTATGTTGTGTGTCAGATTGACTTACAACGTTCTTTTGAAGGTGATATCTTATTCTACTTGCCAACTAAACCCAAACGAATTTTGTTCCAGGGAGAACCCATTTTCTGGAAAATGAAGGGGGAGAATATTGTTAAGATTTCTATCAGGAGTGATAGGGAAGGCGAATTGCGGATTGAATATTAGGTCGAGGGACTGGACTGTGAGATAAATTCCATCTTGCGGTCGAGAGCAAACAGTGGAGTAATTTCCTGTTTATTGGTTTACTGTGGTGTGAATTATGCATAAAAAACGACTTGCCTTCTCACTGTGTTTAATTCTTATCCTTTTTACATTGATAAGCGCTGCCGCCGCGGGTTCGGGAACCGAGACGAAACGCTACCTGCCACTCGTTATTCATATTGCGCCCACTCCTACGCCAACTTCTGTTCCTACACCCACAACGATCCCCACACCTAACCCGGAATTGCCGCCTCCATATTCGACCAGTCTGTATATGAAAACGGTCAATCCCAACACGTTATTTTCTTTGGGGTGCGAATATGGTGAAAAAGATCAGCTATCAGCCGGAACGCAGGACAACGTAGTTTTCCTGGCTTTTGGAAAACCGACGATGAATGATGGGATATATGGGGCAAGTCTGTTTGGGTTCGGCCCGGCATCCACAGACGAGATTGGAGAGGCAATCAAACAATTTGGAGCTGGTTATCGGTCCTGCCTGGGGGATGATGCGTTTTCACACCTGCGCATAGCAGTTGGAACAAGTAACTATGGCGATCCGGAACTGGTGAGTTGGTGGGATCATGGCAGAAAATGGGCGCGAATGGTGAATGATATTAATAAGCATTTTATCGATCAGGGATACTTCACCTGGGTTGACGCGGTAGGAGCTTCGGATATGGAACTGGCGTGGAACAGCCCAGCAGTGACCAGATTGTGGGTTGAAGGATATGATTACGCAAATAAATATCCGTTATACAATTTCGGTGCCGCGGAAGGCTGCCCAACCCGGCTGGCACCTCAGTGGCAGTGCGCATCACCGTGGACCAAAGAAGACGTCTGGTATATTTCTTTTGGAAGTGGCGCTTCTTACCCTATGCCCCTGATCTACGCGACGAATGGTGTAAATGCCAGACAGTGGGCCTGGTTATCGGTTTACTCGGTAGAGCAACATGGGGCGCCGATGAATTTCATGGGCGCATTCACGCAATACCAGGCTTGCCAGCAGCGGGGAGGTTGTGATCTTCTGGATAATACTCCTGAACAGGGTTGGCAGCAATTGTATGATGAATTGAAGTTTGATGAAAGAACAAAACAGCATTTAGCGTGGTCAACAGATATTAAATGGTGGGGGGAATAATAATGAACAAAATGCAGCACAGGAACTTGTTGCTAGTGATTGTTAGTCTGGTCATTGTGTTTTCGATGTTATCCAGTCAGGAGATAGCAATTGCGTTTCAGATGCCTGGAACACCAACCCCAGCGCCTCTTGTAGGGATCATTGAAGAGTTGGAAATTCGGAATCTGGAACGGATGCTGGATGGTGATGATCTGGATGAGATCACCCGTAAAGCGCTGGAAGAGAAGCTGAGCATGGCACGAAGTATCATCAATGACAGATCGATTACAGCCGCGAATTGGCCAGCACACGCCGAAAGTATTTTGCCACCCGCGCAACAATACATTGAAAAGCCTTTTCCAGAGGGTGTTTTTGAGGGAGGAGAGGGTTTTATTCCTTCTTCAGAAGGATTTATCCATAATCGCTGGCAGAAAGCCTTAGAGACTGGATTTATTCAGGTTTTTGCCGGTTTTTCTGCAAAAAATCCATTGCAAGGTGTGCTGTTTATCGCCGAAACCTCGATGGATCGGACGGATACAAAAATTCAAACTGTTTATCCTGGTGAACAGGATGGTGGTCTCAGTATAATTGAGGAAGATGACGGCATTTTGATTTTGGAGAGTCAAAACATGCTGTACTGTTTTGATGTATTGCAAAGACAATTTGTGTGCGTGGTAAATTAGAAAATGGCAGAAAAAATTGACAAAAAAGACTACCCAGGAATTTGGGTAGTCTTTTTCAGTCATTGGTTTTTAATTTTATTCGGGTTTATCCGACTTCTTCTCAGACTTTCGCTTGTTCCTGCGCCGGAGAAACGCACGAACAATGAAGAAAATTGGAAGGGTAATGAGCAGGAGAATTGGCGCGACAAACAACAAGATCCAGATGAGCGCGTTAGCGAGAAACTGCAAACCGTTAATCAAAGCCTGCAGCGCATCCCGGGCGATGCCCACAGGCTCCCAACCACCGATTGTGAGCGGTTTAATCGCTTCTTTTGAAACGATATTTACGCTGATTGAAGATAGACGGGCTGATTCTTCATAATAATTAATCTGTCCTTGGAGGACTTCAATTTCTTCCCGAACCTGGGTCAACTGGTTAAACACAGATAAAACATCTTCTGTTTTAGTGGCAGAGGCCATGATTTCTCGGAGCTGGGCTTCCGCATCTTCCAGGTTTCTAAGACGGGATTTCAGATCCGTATAATCTTCGGTGACATCCTGCCCTGAAACAGTTTCATTCTGAATGTCTGTGTCCTGATTTTCTACCAATGATTTAATTTCATCCAACGCCGCCTTAAGTTGTTCGGCGGGAACACGGACAGAAATATTTGCGGCTGGAACTTCAATACCATTTTCTATATACGTTTTATACAGATTTGAATTGACGACAAAACCGCCCATGGTTTCGGCCATCCGGGTAATCTGATCTAAGGCGGCCGCAGGATCATCCACAACGATAGAGATGGAAGCGTTCTTAATGACAATCCGTTCAACCGCGGATGCGTTTCCATTCTGTCCAAAACCATCACGATCGGCGGATGACGCGCTCTCCATCATTTCTTCCTGCGCCATTTCCATAGGCGGCGCATAACCGGCGTAATCTTCCATGGCAGAAGGCGCCGCAGATTTGGAAGCAGGGGCACAACCAGCCATTAACATGGCAACCAACAACAAAACAAGCAGGTGACGTTTCATCTTCTCTCCTCCATTTTATAGTTATAAGACGTCTTTTGCCCGGATAAAGTTCCTGGGAATTACCAGCCAAAGGCCAAACGTATCGCGTGCCGTGTGGGAAGGCCAAATTGGGTGATCCGGTTTTGCACCTCGACAATGTTGTATCCTATTCTATGCAGTGTCCATGTGAGGGCAGTATCGTCAAAAAGCGCATAGGATGCTCTGGGGTCGTGATCACGGGGCTGCCCAACTGAACCCGGGTTAAGAATCACCTTGTTTTTAAGAGATACGGTAAATTGTAGGTCAGGTTTATGGGATTTTAATACCGTTTTGCCTGATCCATTCAGCTCAAATGAAATGGGTAAATGAGAGTGGCCTACCATACAAATCGCAGTGCTGAAATGTTTGAAATTTTCGGTGGCCGAATAAGAATCCATAATGTATTCCCAAACAGGATTTTTGGGGCTGCCATGGGTCAAAGTAACATGATCTTTATACGTGATTTGATTAAGATTGCTGAGATATAGATAGTTCTCTTTGGTGAGTTTTCTTTGCGTCCACAAAGCCGAAAGTTGGGCATCATGGTTAAACGAGCTGATATCAATCAGACCCAAGGCCGCTGCGTCATGATTCCCCAAAAGACAGACCAGTTTTGGCAGAGAGCGCACCAACTCAATGCTCTCATTTGGATCAGGACCATACCCCACCAGGTCTCCAAGACACCAAACAGCGTCAACTATGCCGGCGTCTTCAATTACAGCCTTTAACGCAGTCAAATTTGCATGTATATCCGATATCACCAATATTCGCATGGAACGCTCTTAGGGCAGTGTAAACTGCGCTTCCCAATGGCCTAAAGATGTTTGCAATAATGTTGAATTCTGGCCCAAAATGATGATCCAGGAATTACCAGGTCTAAGTGGGAGCGGCTGTTGGTCAACGGTAAGAAACTCAAAGGGGAGATTCTTTTGCGGAGTTTTCCATTGGGCTTCGATGGCCTCTCCATCTCTGAACAAAACTGCGCGGCTTCCCTCATTGTTATACCACAATTCGATATCATGCAGTGTGGGTGCATATTGGTTATACTTTGCGAAAACAAGGATAAGGTTCGAAAAGGATAGCTGGCTGTTTGTTAGCCGATCGTTGAGTGGAACCATCGTCAAATTGTTTGCGGCGTCCACATATTCCATCAAAACCCGGTAGGATTGCGAAGTGGGGTTGTATTGCCACTGGCTCTGGTTGTAAGCATTGTAACGAACTGTAATTTGTTCTGCCAGAAGCCCAAGTTCAGGTTTTTCACTTGAGAAATACATTCCTTTAAAATCTGGCTTATGGTCAATTGTTCCAATTGTATCTTTTGCGTATTTGGATAGCAAACCGGTATCCGCAAAAACACTAAAGACCGTGTGGGGGCCATCATCACAGAGCGCGGGACAGGTAGCGGCTGAAACTGAAAACGCGCGGTTTCCCAATTCACGGTTGATAACCGGGAGTACACGGTAGTAATCTGCGCCCGCATACCCCAGGATGCCCTGGTAGAGTTGTGTTAACTGGGCATCGACCAGCCTGGCCGAACGTATCGGGCCGACTTTTGGAGCGTTTTGCCCATAATACAAGGCAAGCAGTCGATTGGTACCTTCGCCAATATAGTAGTCAAATACAATATCTGCATAAGACAGACCGGCATGTGGACGGCCTTCACGGGGGAAGTTTGAAACTTTTACCAGCACCGGTGAACGGGCCAATAATTCCGGGTCTGTGACAACTAATCCGGTTAAGGGGTTAATGTTCCCGGGGTAACTGGATGGTCCATACTTCACAGCGGTAGGTGCTGGTGTCAGTGTCGCGGTAGGGGTAGGGCTGAGGCTTGCGGTGGGGGTAGGGTTTGGGGTGTTTGTAGCATTTGGCAAAGTTCGTGTTTTTACAGCAGAGGGCGAAGTATCTAATACGCTTTGTTGTGTTTGGGGTGACATCTTGCAACTCGCAATCA
>ENA-ORXD01002744-ORXD01002744.1-sediment-metagenome-genome-assembly--contig:-NODE-2744-length-11170-cov-84.911115_pt1 | contig 11170 bp, 12 predicted proteins | sample MGYA00237862_ERZ511471 | MGnify/ENA metagenome assembly ERZ511471 | reverse complement strand
ATGATGGGTGGTTAGATGGCGTGGGCTGACCATCCCTGCCCCTATCGCAGGTCTATGGGGCGGTCAGCCCCCGGCAGAGGCAGAACCTCATTTCCCGTACACCCACACAACACCCGCCTCTGCCCGGGGGTTGCCACCCCCGGACCCCCGCGTGCGATTGCCCCGGACATGCGCGGACGGGGAGAGCGGAGCATCTCTCGATGAAAAATAATGGACGGTCATGCCGGCGTGGCTTTCCCGTCCCTGTCCCTATCGCAATCGGCGGGGGGACCGGGGGGCAGCAGGCCCCCCGGCAGAGGACTCTTCGATTTTCCAGAACTCTCACGTTCTCAATGCGGAGAGAAGACATAACGAATAGAGAAGGGCGCCTCTGTCCGGGGGTTGCACCCCCAGACCCCAGCGTGCGATTGCCCTGGACATGCAGGAGCGGGAGAGCGGAGCAGCTCTCGATGAAAAATGATAGATGGACGTGCCGGCGTGTCTTGTCCATCCCTGCCCCTATCGCAACCGGCGGGGGGACCGGGGGGCAGCAGGCCCCCCGGGAGAGGACTCTTCGATATTCCAGAACTCTCACGTTCTCAATGCGGAGAGAAGACAGAACAAATAGAGAAGGGCGCCTCTGCCCGGGGGTTGCACCCCCGGACCCCCGCGTGCGATTGCCCTGGACATGCGGGGACGGGGAGGAGCGGTGCATCCGGCGATGAAAAAATCCTGATGGTCAAAGCTGGCGTGGCTTTCCCGTCCCTGCCCCTATCGCAATCGGCGGGGGGTCGGGGGGGCAGCAGGCCCCCCGGGAGAGGCTGCTCGATTACCTGTACACGCACACACCACCATCCCCGCGCTTGGGGTTGCACCCCCGGACCCCCGCACGAGGATTGCCCCTGATATAAGGGAACGGGAGGAGCGGAGCATCTCTCGATGAAAAATGATAGATGGACGTGCCGGAGTGTCGTCCATCCCTGCCCCTATCGCAATCGGCGGGGGGACCGGGGGGCAGCAGGCCCCCCGGCAGGGGCAGAACCAGATTTCCCGTACACGCACACAACGCCTGCCCCGCGCCAGGGGTTCTTACCCCCGGACCCCCGCGCGAGGATTGCCCCGAATGTGCGGGGGAAGGACCGGGCAGCGCATCCGTCGATGAAAAATAATGGACGGGCGTGCCGGCGCGGTTTGCCCGTCCCCGCCCCAATCGCAGGTCTATGGGGCCAGCAGGCCCCCGGCAGAGATAGACCTCCTGAGGACCCTATAGATCCATTTATTCCTGTTTTATCGCCGAGATATACGCGATCCCGACCTTTGCCCTGCGGATCCGCGTCGTATCCAGGAGGTGGCGCATATCCACGAACTCCCCGTCGGCAAGACACCGCTCGATCCCCCTCACGAGGTCGGTTTCCGCGTCCCACGGGACGCCCCTGAAGACGACGCCGTGGTTGTGGAGGGAGAGGCCGGACGGTCCCGCGTGCCCGGCGTCGATGGCGTCAAGCGCCTTCCGGTCATAGCCCGAGAGGTCGGCCGAGAGGTCGATCCCGATGCCGAAGGTGACGATGCTGTATCCGTCGTATTTCATCTCGGTGCAGACGTCCATCCACTCGTCGTAGTTCTCCGGGTCCAGGATCGAACCGCCGTTTGCGGGTGCACTCCCTGCAATCGGCGACCGCTTGATCCCGGTGCTCTGGACGCCGGCAACGACGCCCCAGATCGCCGTCGCCAGGACGCCGCGGCACTCCTTCCTCCTCTCCTTCGCCAGGGCGAAGATGGCGCGGTACAGGGCGTCGAGGGCGATCCCCTCCTCGCCGGCCGCCTCCACGACGGCGACCTCGTTGAACGCCCCTTCAAGCGAGAGGTTGAACGCCGTATATGCCCTGACCGCCCCGGTGTCCCCGGCCGGCACGAAAAAGTCGGGCGTATCGTGGCCGTCGGTCGGGAGCCAGATCATCGAGCCGTGCAGGGTCATCATCTCGCCGAGATAGGGCATCGTGTCCTCGACCCCGCTCCCGAGGGCGCCGAGGCCGAGCGAATACGTGATCCCGGAGAGGCGCTCGGCGCTGAGGTCCTCCTCCCTGATGCGGGCATGGAGAAGAGTGGCGAGGCTCCCCTTCACCCGCAGGGAGGCGGGAGCGCGGGACACAGGCTCGAACGCGAAGCGCGCCCCTTCCCGCTCGACCGTCGGGTTTTTCAGGTCGGCGATCAGGGAGAGGGAACCCTCGCGCTTCTGCACCTCCCTCAGGGCGTCATCCCGGGACGAAAAGATCGGGAGGACCCGGTCGAACCCGGCCATCGAGAGTACGTTTCGCGGGTACTCTCCCACGTTGCAGAGGGCGATCCCGCCGTTTCTCGCCTTCACCTTCTTATGGAGCGCCAGCAGGATCCTGATCCCGGCGCTGCTCATATAGGTGAGCCCGTCCAGATCGAAGACGACCGAGCGGTCGTCGTCCCGCAGGCTCCGCTCGATCTCGGGCGCCGCCTGCGTCGCCGCATAGCCGTCGAGCCGCCCTTTCAACCCGATGACGAGGACGCCATCGATTCGTTCTGTCGTAATCTCCATCTCTATTACCTCAGTTCAGAGAATTTTTCCAAGGACCAGGATGTTCCGTCCGTCTCTGCGCTCGTAACGCAGTTCGTCGGTCATCTCCCTGATCAGGTGGATGCCGAGGCCGCCGATGGGCCGTTGATCGGCGTCCCCCTCAAGGTCGGGTTCCGCTGCCCCTGTGGGATCGAAGGGCACCCCCTCGTCCTCGATCTGCACCCTGACCATCCCCCCCTCGACCCCGCAGGAGATCCAGATCCGGCCGTTTGAAGGGGGGTAGCCGTACAGGATGATGTTGGTCACCGCCTCGTCCACCGAGAGTTCAAGCGCCCGGACGGCCCCATCAGGCACGCCGAGGCGTTCGAGGGCCCCGGTCACCGAGGCAAGCGCACCCGGCAGGGACGAGATGACCGCATCGAAGGAGATCTCTTCCATCGTCACACTCCTTTGAGCACCATCAGGGTGATATCGTCGAACTGGGGCTCTTCTCCCGCGTGTTCGCGGATCCCGTCCCTGATCTCCCTGATGATCTCCTGCGACGGGCGGCCGCGCACCCTCAGGATCGTCTCCATCAGTCTCGCCTCGCTGAACTCTTCGTCTTTGCTGTTGATCGCCTCGGTCACGCCGTCGGTGTACAGGACGAGCAGGTCGCCCGGCAGGATGGTGACCTGCGCCTCCCCGTACGCCTGGTCGCTGGCGGCGCCGAGCGCCACGCCCGTCGGCATCAGGCGGACAAAATCGTTCGACCCCACCCGAAGGAGGAGGGGCGGGTTGTGACCGGCATTCGCGTAGGTGAGCGTCCGGTTCTTTTCATTGAGCACGCCGTAGAAGAGGGTGACGAACATCCCCGAATCCGACTGCTCCTCGATCATCGTGTTCGCATCGGCAAGGGCGAGCGAGACCTCGGGGTGCCAGGTCGCCATCGCCCTGATGATCGTCCGGGAGAGCGCCATGTACAGGGCCGCAGAGACGCTCTTGCCCGAGACATCCGCGATGACAAGCCCGGTATTGTCAGGCCTCAGGCGGATCGCATCGTAGAAATCGCCGCCGACCTCCCGTGCCGGACAGCTGACGGCGAAGAGGTCGAAGCCCTTCAGCGGGGGGATGGACTTCGGCAGGAATGTCTGCTGGATATCTGCTGCAATCTGGAGTTCGGCCTTTTTCCGCTGGAGTTCGTCGTGGTAAGAGTCGCGTTCGGCCTTTGTCCGTCTTTCGGCAAGGAGGTTGGCGATCAGCTGCGCAAAGATGAACATCCCGACGGCGTTGGCAAAGATCATCGGCAGGGCCACCCCGTTCACGAGGGAGAGGGCCTGGTCGAAGGGCTGCGCCAGGAGGAGGACGATCCCCATGTGCAGCACCTCCATGCCGGCGGCAAACCCGACGGCGGTTTTGACGGCGACCGGGCGCCCCCGGTGGGCGTAATAGATCGCCCCGCCGAGAAGGCCGGCAAGGACCGTCGAGAGCGAGCAGGAAGCGGCGGTGAAACCACCCATTCCCATCCTGAAAGCGCCGCCGATGAGCCCGGCGCCGAGACCGACCACAGGCCCGCAGAAGATCCCGGCGACCATCGGGCCGAGGTCACGCACATTGATCGGTGCGCCGAGCACTTCGACGCCGCTCAGGGTCCCGTATATCGAGAGGATACCGAAAAACAGGATCAGGTACACCCGGTTCCTGATCGAAAGCCGGCGTTCAAGTACTTCGGTGAAGATCCCGGTCCTGGTGATGAAATAGGCTGCGACGATGATGACGCAGATCATCTGCAGGAGAACGAGCAGATCCTGTATTTCGGCGTTCATCCTGTCTGTTCCTTTCTGCGAGCAGCCTCCTCGACAGTGTCATGGACGGAAAAAATCCTCAGAAAACCTGATATCTCAAAGACTTCCCGCACAAACGGCTTCAGGGCGGCGATCGAGAGATCCCCGCCCACCTTTTTCAGGTTCTTCTTTGCCGCGAGGAGCACCCGGAGACCTGAACTGCTGATATACTCGAGCCCCCCCATGTCGACGATGATCGTGCGTTCGCCGCCTTCGATGAGCCCGGAAAGTTCCGTATCAAGGAGACCGGCCGAAGCGGCGTCGATCCTTCCTGTTACCGATACGACGGCACCATCCTCGCCCGCATGCACTGATATGCCGATGGCATTCGTCATTGCTATTCGCGTGTCATGTACGACCATAAGTAGATTGTTTTTCTGCGCACGGCGTATGCTCACCGAACCGCCGGCTGTTTCCGGAAGATCCCCTCGATCTCGGCGCGCAGGTGCGCCGTCCCCCTGACCCTGAGGGGCCACGTCCGGGTCAGGAGGCGCACCGGGGCGAGGGTGGAGAAGAGGTCGGCGACCTCTTCCTCGGTAAAATAGTGCGTGAGTATCCCGTCGCCCCGCCGGTACGAGGCGGGCTCCGTCTCAACCCCCTTACCATAGCGCATGTCCGCGGTGGAAAAACCCCGGAAAAAGAGGCGTCCCCCCTCGCGGAGCACGCTGCTCAACGCCCCTGCCGCCAGCATCCGATCGCCCTCTTCCATATGGCCCAGCACATGGAAGGCGCAGACGGCGTCATAACTCCCGCCCCTGAACGGGAGGGCACGCACGTCGGCGACGAGCAGGTGGGCGGCGTCGCGGACCGATCTGCGGGCAAGGGCGATCGCCGCGGCAGAACAATCTATCCCGACAACACCGGCATTGTTTGCGGCGATCGCGGCGAGCGTCTTTCCGTTGCCGCACCCGACTTCAAGGACGCGCCCGCACCCCGCAATCGCGGGAAGATCGTGGACCGCCCCGCCCCAGCGCTCTCCCCTGGCCAGGTAATCCTGCTCCCATTCTTCCCCGGCCATAAAAAAAAGAGGTGACCGGTGTTACTCGATCGCGAGCAGTTTGATCGTAAACTTCAGGTCCTGCCCGGCGAGAGGCGAGTTTGCATCCAGGGTGACGGTCGTCTCGTTCACCGCCACCACCCGAAACTGCGCCGAGTTCTGCAGGAAGATCTGCCCGACCGCCGTATCGGCCGGGAGGGCGGTGCGGTTGATGTAAAAGACCAGGTCGTCCCGGTGCTGTCCATATGCCTCGTCGACCGGGATGGTCACCTCTTTCGTCTCGTCCACGGCCATGCCGATGACCGCATCGTTAAACCCGGGGATCACCCGGCCCCCGCCGATCATGAAGGTGAGAGGGGCCCTGCCGACCGAGGTGTCGAAGACCGTCCCGTTCAGGTACATTCCGGTATATTCGACCGTGACATTGTCCCCGGGCGCCGCCGTCTGCTGCTGGGGACCGGTGCACCCCGCGGCAAGGATCAGTGCCACCAGTATGGCGCATCCCGCCAGTACGATCCTGGATCTCATCTCCACCTGTTTGGGACTGAGGGGGATAAAAGAGTTGGTGGTTGTCAGGGCCGCGGGCGTACCGGCCTATCCCTCCTCCCGCCGCACCCGGCCCCGTGCCAGGGAGAAGTAGATGCCGGCAACACAGAGGGCGGCAAAGAGTGCGAATGCGATCTGTACGCTTGATAGAAGTTGTGCGTGATACGCCGGGGTGATCTGGACGCGTCCGATGATCACCGAGAAGATCATCATGGCGATCCCGAGAGAGAGCATCATCCCGACCTGGCGGGTGGTTCCAAGGGTGGCCGATGCAACGCCAAGGAAATGCCGGTCCACCGAACTCATGATCGCGTTGGTGTTCGGCGAGGAGAAGAGGGCAAAACCAAGGCCGAGAACGGCGAGCGCCCCCACGATAAAGACCAGCGGGGTCTCCTCGGTGAGAAGGGCGAGCATGACAAGACCGATCACCGTCACGCCCATCCCGGCCGAAGCGACGATGCCCGGCTCGATCCGGTCTGAGATCCGCCCGGCCGCCGGGGAGAGCACTGCCTGGACAAAGGGCTGGGCGACCAGGATGAGCCCGGCGGTCTGGGGGTCCAGCCCCTTGTTGTACTGGAGATAGAGCGAGAGGAGGAAACTGACCGCGAAGGTGGCGCTGTAATTGATGAGGGCGGCGAGGTTCGAGAAGGCGAAGACATGGTTCTCCAGGAAAAGCCTCACCCGCAGGACCGGGCTTTCCACGCGCAGCTCCCGGCGGATAAAGAGGGCGAGCATGAGAATGCCGAAGAGAATATAGGCCCATCCAGCCGCCTGCGGGAGGACCGAGAGGCCGTACATCAGGGAGAGGAGCATCAGGCCGTAGACGATCGATCCGGTGAGGTCGAAGTGATCAGGGTGGGTCTCGGTCCACTCGTCCCTGTTCTTGAGGAGCAGAAGGATGACGATGGCGCCGAGCGGGATCACCGAGAGAAAAATGCTCCGCCAGCCGAAGGCATGGGTCAGCACCCCGCCCAGCACCGGCCCCATGGCGAGGCCGATATAGACCGATGCGACATTGATCCCGAGCACCCGGCCGCGTTCGCCCGGCGGGTACACGGCCGTGAGGGCGGCGACCGCCGTCGAGAAGATCATGGCGCTCCCGATCCCCTGGACCAGGCGGAAAGCGATGAGCATGGAGGTGGAATCGGAGAGGGCGCAGAGCAGCGTCGCTATCGTGAAGATGACAAAGCCGGGGAAGAAGATCCGCCGCATGCCATGGATGTCGGCAAGCCTGCCCATCGGTATCATGAATATCGCCGAGGCGAGGATGAAGGAGGTCGGGATCCAGCCGAGAAGAACGGCATCTGCCCCGAACTCTGACCCGATAGCAGGAAGAGCGATGTTGATGGACGAACTCATAAAGGGGGTGAGGAACGAGGCGAGTGTTGCGATCACCAGGATGCATCGCCGGTCGATAGAGGTGCTTCGGGAACTGAGTGGGACGCTCATATATGGTCTGAGCAGATTTGAGCGGGAGAATATTTAGCCCTCTGCACGGGCCCGCATCCCCACCGCCGCAGCGTAGATGACGAAGATCTCCCTGCCGTCGAGGCCCAGGAGGGCGTTGAGGGCGTCGTCGTCGAAGGCCCCGATGGCGCAGACGCCGCAGTCGACCGCTTCGGCGGCGAGGTAGAGGTTCTGGCAGGCGTGACCGGCGTCGATGAAGAGGTAGCGGTAGCCGCGCTCGCCGTAGCGCCAGGTCATCCGGTAGCGATCGGCCGCCCAGATGAAAAAGGCAGCAGCGTCGGTGACCATCGGCTGGTTCAGGCAGGCGTCCCTGATCCGCCCGGCCACATCTTCGTGGGCCTGGAGCCGGAAGAGGCGGTTGGACAGGGCCGCATAATGGTACAGGCCGGGCTCGACGCCATCGACCCGGTTCACGAGGAGATAGGTCTCAAGGGCGTGGCGGGCGCCGGCCGACGGCACCGACCTGATCGTCCAGTCCTGTCCGACGACCGACTGCACGCCCTGCGAGCACCAGAGCAGATAGGAGAGCGTGGCGAGCGGCATCTTTGTCGTGGCATAGGTCCGCACGCTCCGCCGCCGTGCGATCGCATCGGTGAGGTCGATTGCTCCGGGGCAGGCATCGCCCGGGAGCGGGAGCGGAAGGCCCGCACCGCTGTCTTTTCTCTCCAGCGGAGGCTGTGCTTTGCCGAGGTACTGGTCAGAGGGGCCGAGGTACTGGAACCTCGTCTTCTCGATGAAATCCTGTCCTGTTCCCATGGATCACCTCCTGCCACACCACCGGCATTAAAGATTGTGCGTACCCCTGAAGAAGACTCATCTGCCCCGGGGTCAAGAGATAGAGGAAGACAACCGTGACGCACTACGATCTGATCATCATCGGGGGCGGGCCGGCCGGGCTCTTCGCCGCCGCACGCACCGGCGCAGGGGGGGCGCGGGTGCTCGTCCTCGAAAAAATGGCAGAGCCCGGGAGAAAACTGCTCATCACCGGGTCGGGCCAGTGCAACCTCACCCATGCAGGAGATATTCCCGGATTTTTCGGCCATTACGGGAAAGGGGGATCGTTCCTGAAGCCGGCGCTCAGGCATTTCACCAATACCGATCTCGTCTCCTCTTTCACCGCTCTGGGCGTCCCGCTCAAGAGCGGAGAGGACGAAAAGATCTTCCCGGTCTCACGGAAGGCCCAGGATATTCTCGACGCCCTCCTCGCCGATTGCAGGAAGCACGGCGTCGCCATCAGGTGCGGGGAGGCGGTCAGGGGGGTCGAACGATCCGGCGACGGCTTCTGCGTGACGACGGCCGCCGGCGAGTATCGTTCGACGTTCCTCCTCATCGCCACCGGCGGGGCGTCGTATCCGTCCACCGGGTCCGCGGGCGACGGCTACACCTTTGCACGGGCTCTCGGTCACACGATCGCCGCCACCGCCCCGGCCCTCACCCCGGTGACGATCAGGGACTACCCCTTTTCCGACCTCGCCGGGATCTCGCTCCAGAACTGCACCGTCTCGCTCTTTCGTGAGGGGAAAAAAGTAGACGGGTTTTGCGGGGACCTGCTCCTCACCCACAACGGGCTCTCGGGCCCGGTGATCCTGAACGCTTCCCGCTTTATCCTCCCGGGCGACGAGGTGCGGGTATCGTACCTGCCCGAAGAACAGAGAGACGACCTTGTACAGGCGCTGACCGGGTGCGGGGCGACGCGGGTCAACACCGCCCTCTCGACCTTTCACCTCCCTGAAAGGCTCCAGAAGCGCCTGGTCGATCGTGCCGGGATCCCGCCCGAGGCGACCTGCGCCCACCTCACCAGGGCGTCGCGCAACCGGCTTGTCCAGGTCTTCACCGGCCACCAGATGACGGTCGAGGCCCTGGGGGGCTACCGCATCGCCATGGTCACCAGGGGCGGGGTGGCGCTCGAGGAGGTCAACGGGAAGACGATGGGCTCCAGGATCGCGGACGGGCTGTTCTTTGCCGGCGAGGTGCTGGACATCGACGGCGACACCGGGGGATACAACCTCCAGGCGGCCTTCTCCACGGCGGCACTGGCAGCCGACGCCGTCCTCAAGCGGCTGAAGAGCGCCGGCTCTTCCTGACCAGTCGGTATTATGTATCTTCTCTTCCAATTGCCGTAGTATCAGCCCTCCCGGTCCCGTTTGCAGAGGCGGGCAGGACTTCCCGGTGAGTCGAAGATGTTTGAGAGAGTTCTTTGTGCAACTGATTTTTCCCGGTCTTCGGAGGTGACGGCGGCGCTCATCCCCCAGATCCCGACAGTAAAGGAGGTGGTCCTCACCCATGTGATCGATCCCGCCGACACCTCGTATCTTGGATGGATCGCCGGTCGATCCCCGGTATTGCCGAAAGAGGCCGCAAAGGCTGCATTCACGCAGGAAAAGAGGGTGCTGCTCGGTGCCGGTCTCGCCGTGACCGAGCGCATCGCCGTTGCAGAGGGGGGGAACATCACCGGGGCCATTATGGCCGTTGCAGAGGAGGTCAGGCCGTCCCTGATCGTGATGGGGGCGCGTGGCCGCAATATCATCAGCGATTTTTTCCTCGGCAGCGTCTCGTCAGGGGTGCTGGAGCGGGCGCGGACCCACATGCTCATCACCCATGCCAGGGTTTCCGGCGATACGAAGGAGAGGACACTCTTCTCCCGGGTGCTCTGCCCGGTCGATTTCTCAAAGCCCTCCCTCCAGGTCGTATCGATGCTGCGCCGCCTCAGGGTCCCTGAGGTGGTCCTCGTCCACGTGGTCACCGGCGACGGGGAGACCGACATAAAAATCCAGGATGCAAAAACCCGGCTCTCGGCACTCCAGAAGAAACTCGAGGGCCCGGGGGTGCGTGTCGAGACCCTGGTCGCCGGGGGAGCGGCGGTCGACGAGATCTGCACGGCTGCGGAAGAGACCGGGGCCACCCTGATCATGCTGCCGCGCCTTGGCCGGACCGACTACATCACAAACACCCCCATCGGGAGCACGGCCGCAGGGGTGGCGAAACAAGCGCGCCGCCCGGTCTGTGTCATCTTCCCGGCCCTGGACCTGGAGATCGCGGTGCGGGAACTCAGAAAAGAGGAGTTCACCCTCGCGGAGGAGGTCTGGGTCCACTACCACCAGCAGACGGCCGACCCGGCGACCGACCGGATCTTCGGCGTCTTCGTGGAGGGCAGCCTGGTCTCGGTGGCGCGCTGCCGGGCCCACCCCGACGGCCTGGAGGTGGACGGCGTCTTCACCCCGACCGAGTACCGCGGCCGGGGCTACGCGAAGCGGACGGTCGACGCCCTCGTCGCGGCCTGCGGGAACGAGACCCTGTACATGCACTCCACCCTCGAACTGGTGGGGTTCTACGGTTCGTTCGGTTTCGTCTCGATCCCGGAGAGCGACCTCCCGCCGACGATCCGGGCGCGGTTCAACTTTGCGATGGGCGACATGGAGAGCGCAAACGTGCAGCCGATGATGCGGCCGGGGAAGACTCCATAAAGGATCAGGTGCAGGGAGGGTATGGTGATCCAGAATGGCGGTTGACGTGGGCGATCAGGCCCCGGAGATCTGTCTCCCTGACATGGACGGAAACGAGGTCTGCCTCGCGGATGCGCGGGGATCGTTTGTCGTCCTCTATTTCTACCCGAAGGACAATTCGAGCAGTTGCACGATCGAGGCGAAGGATTTCACCGCGGAGGCGGCGGCGTTCGCCGGGGAAGGGGCGCGGGTGATCGGGATCAGCCCGGACTCGACGGAGAGTCACCGGCGGTTTTCCGAGAAGCAGGCGCTCGACCTGACCCTGCTCTCCGACCCCGATCGCCTGAGCATGGAGGCCTTCGGGGTCTGGGTA
>ENA-ORXD01002743-ORXD01002743.1-sediment-metagenome-genome-assembly--contig:-NODE-2743-length-11171-cov-3.335947_pt1 | contig 11171 bp, 12 predicted proteins | sample MGYA00237862_ERZ511471 | MGnify/ENA metagenome assembly ERZ511471 | reverse complement strand
TTTTCTGATCATGGGAGTTTTAACTGTTTTCCACACGACACTGCCGGTAAGGTCGGCGGCATTATCCGGTTGAACCGCTTTTTCAACATTACTCATGGAATATCCCTCCATTTAAAAATTTACACGATAACGTCATCGATAGTTCTTTCAGAACTATTCCGTGTCATTTTCCCCGCCTCATCCTCTTGCGGAAGAGTCCCCATACCCAAGAAATCAAATGCAGCTTCTGATCCAGAAACGCGTTGACGAGGGTATGCGTGGCATCACGCAGTTCTTGACCATCGATATTGGCCGCGACATCGGACACAAACGTGCTTACAGCGCGCGGGTCGTTTTTGCTGATTTCATTGACCACGCGGCACGCTGAACTGATGCCCCTGCCGATCAGCGGCGGGGCGTCTTCAGTGATTGCTTTGCCCACCGCCTCCCGAAATTCGGGCGACGCTTCCCATAGATTTTTTCCCATCTCAACGTAAGCGTCAACCAGCGCCTTCAGTTCGTCCGTGTCGATATCCTTGAGAATGCTTCCGACATAATCACTCAGAAGCCGCGGTGAAAATTTTTCATTAATCTGCCTTCCCGTTTCCCCCAGGGCACCGGTACAAGAATTGACAACGGCAGGAATCGATCCCAGAACGGACAGAATAATCTCCGGATCCTGCCAGATCAGCGCGTTGACGACCGGGTGTGTCTTGTCCGGCTTGATATTCTGTAAATTGTTTCTGATCATATCCTTGACAAAAGGTGTGCTGAGCACCTCTTTTATAACTCCACCTTCGGCGGGCATCACGGCTTTATTTTCCATGGTCATCTCCCTCCGTTTTTGAATTGGCAGCATGCTGTTCATTGTAGGTTTCCTCCGCGACCACCCATAATTGGGTGCCCAGCAGTTTTCCGTTACGGACGATATTCTCCAGTGTTTCCTTGTCCAGCGATAGGACAATTGACTTCATAAAGTCATGAAGCAGTTGCGGCGAAAATTTTTCATTGAGCTGAATGAGCAGTTCGTCCACGCATTGAACCAAGGAATTGGCAATGGAGGGAACAGCGCCCAGCACGCCCAGAAAAAACTCCGGATCCTGCCACATCATCGTCCTGACCAGCCTGCGGCTCGATTCCGGATCGATATTCTGGAGCGCAGTGCGGACATTCTCCTTGAAACCCGGCTTTTTGAGCAGTTCCTTCAGCACGCGATCGGTTAAATCAATAACTCCCTTGTTAGCTTCTTGCATGGTTCGGTCTCCTATAATGTCTTGCAATTGAAGAAATACCGGGCTGCTTCCATCTGGCAGAGCTGCTTGCCGCCCATCCACAACTGAATCATTTTAATATCGCGCCAGTGTTTTTCGATGTCGTATTCGCGGTCGGCTCCGTACGTTCCCAGAACATCCATGGCCTTGCCGAAAACATCCACGGCCCTGTCGGAGACGAAATCCTTGAGATTGCGCATCTTGCAGGACACTTCATCGGAGTAAAGCGGATAACCGTAGGGCTTGTTGCGCCGGTCGCCCATTCTGGCTGCTTCATAGGAAAGAATCCGGCAGATGTCGATATCGCCGGCGATGCGGCCGATGATTCCGGCGACGCAGTCGTCTTCTTTTAGCGGCCTGTTCTTGTAGGTTTTGGTCGAGACAAAATCGTAGAGAATTTCATAGAGATTCAACATCGCGCCGCACAAAAATCCCATGCTGCCGATCAATCCCCAGGGAATGATTTCACGGAACACTTCAGCGTCCTTTCCCGGGCCCTGGGCGCGGTACCAGACGGGAACCCTTACATCTTCAAACCAGATGTCGCCGTTTTTATCGGCGGCCATACCGGCTTTCTCGTAAGGCCCCCCCTGGGTTACGCCTTTGGCATCGGCAGGAACAAATATCAAAGCAAAATCGTTGGGATCGGTGGAACCGGGTTTCGTCGTGCACGGAACAACAAAAAGTTTGGCCACGCCGGCGGTATTGGTTGGCCAGAGCTTGTGGCCGTTTAACACCCATTCATCTCCGTCAAGACGCGCGGTGGTACGGATGGTTTTCCCTCCGGTAATCTCCAGATTTTCAATATCCGCACCGCCCTGCGGTTCCGTCATGGCGTTGGCCGCGAAGACCGCTTTTTCGGTTTCACAGAACATCGGAGCAAATTCCCGGGCCAGCCGCCAGTTAACATGAGGCGTGACCAGAATGGTCGTGAGTGGCCAGTAGGTCACCATAAACGCGACCGCCATGGCCGTGTCCGCCCGGCCGACTTCCTCCGCCAGCGCGCAGGCCACTGTAAAGGCGTAATCGGACTGTCCGATACCCCAGCCGCCCAGTTCCGGCGGGAAGAGCGCTTTCTGAATGCCCAGGCCTTTGTTACCCATGAGCTTGTCGAAAGCCGGTTCAATCAGATGATGTTCTTTCCAATCTTCATCATATTTGCGCCGGAACGGCATCACGTCCTTTTCCGCCCAGTTCCGAAGCGCGCTGCGCAGGTGTTTATCCATCGGGGATATATATTCTTCCGGTTTTGAGAATTCATCGAAGTTTTTCATGGTTGGCCTCCTTAATTAAATCTGCTTGCAGTCAAAGAAAAACCGCGCCGTATCCATTTTTACCGGCGCTTCCGCGCCGACGCCGCAAAGGCAGGACTGAATCGTCTTGATATCGCGCCAGTGTTTTTCTACATGCCATTCCTTGGAATAACCGGCGGAGCCCATCAGTTCCATTCCTCGGTTGATGGCCCGCATGATCTTCTGCTGGACATGTGAACCAATCATCTGTGAAAATGTGTAAACCCGTTGAGAACCGCTGTATCCCCAGTCATCCGGTTTGGACATGATGTGGGCAAGATCATAAAGGAGAAGTCTCGCGGTGAAGACTTCATCGGCCACGTCGGCAAGCACGGATGCGCACAACGGATTTTCCTTCATCATGGTTCCGCCTTTGATCGTTCTGCTCTCGGACCAGTCACCGACTATTTCAAAGAAATTCATTCCTGCGCCAACGCTGACACCGCCCAGCAACAAGTTCAGCCATGTATAGATTTCCTCGACAATACCTTCGCGCGCAATCAAATAGGATTTAGGAATTCGAACGTTGTTGAAACTAACATCCGCATTGGCACAGGCATTTAATCCGGTTTCCACAAGCACCTTGCCGCGAACAATATTTTTGTCGTCGCCGGGAACCAGAGCGACACAGGGTCTGCCGAGCTTGTCGGCACAGACGACGCAGAAGAGATCGGCGACGGCGCCACTGTTTAACGGTCTCAGATTTTTTCCATGGACTGCGTAACCTTCTCCATCCGGTTCAACCGTTGCCAGAATTGACCTGCCTAAAAACAAAGGGGTGTCCTGCCCGATCTCTCCCATACCGGGAAGAATAAGGGAGGGCGTCTTCAATTCATCGGCGCAGTAAATCGGAGCGAGCGTGTCGCACAATGCTTTATCCAGATGAGGTGCCATACTGACAGCGGCGAAGATGATAAACTTGATCGCAGAAACAACGCCAATGGCGGCGTCCGCTCGGCCTATCTCAGTCAGCACCGAAACAATACCCGGCGCATTGGCGGGATTGTTCCATCCAAATCCGCCGTTTTCTTCAGGAAGCGTAAGTCTCTCCAAGCCAATGGTGAGATTGAGCGATTTTCTTGTTTCGATAAAAAGCTTCTCGTAATTTTCCCGATACTCCTGGCGTTTGGAAATAATTTCCTTATTTGCCCATTGTTGTACCAGGTGAATAACGCGTTTCGATTCCTCATCGACCAACTCTTTCGGGTAAACAAACAATTCATCCAGGGTTTTATTCATGGTTCCTCCTTTCCCGGTTATTGTTTTTTGTTCGATTTGTTTGAGATTAAAATATTTTGTTTTAATCCTTTTAAACTTTTTGTCGTTTTTAATGTTTTTGTATTTTTCATTTTCTTTTGAACGCAGCTTTTTTTGACAGCCGGCAAATTGGCCAGAAAAGTTTTGTATACATCTTTAAATTTTTGCGCGGCTTTATCCAGATTTTCTGGCGCATCCACAATGAGAGGCCTGAATATGACGTCAAGGAAATCTATTTGCTTGTTGTATTCTTTAGTGTCACTGCCGGTGGCCACTGAATGGAAAGAAAGGCCGAGAAAATAAATAAATATGGAGTGGGCAAACTGCCGCGAAATGTTTAATCGCTCCGACATGCCGGCCGTGTAGCGTTCGGCAAAAATATCATAGAGCGGCTTCCAGTGCTCGATATCCGCGTTGCGGTACATGTCAAACGCCAGAAGCAGGATGCTTTCATAAAGTTTGCCCTTTTCTCTCCAGTAATCCACAATCATGTCAAAACGGTCACGGACGCTTTCCACAGAACTTGTCCGCCTGATATACTCTTCCGTGTTTTGATAGCCGGTCCAGGAAATCATCTGGGCAAGCATTTTTTCCTTGGAGGGGAAATAGTGATAAAGAATCCCTTTGGATACGCCGATTTCCGCCGCAATCTCATCCATGGTTATATTGGTATAGCCTTTGCGGGTAAACAAATTGAAGGATTTGGTCAGAAGTTCCCGACGGTACTCTTCATGATTGACAATCTTAGGCATAGGCAATACCTCCGGAAAAATCATCATTAATGTTTTCAAAACAAGACTCGCAGAAGCGACGATAATCAAAGTAAAGTTCATAGAGGACATGGCAACAAGGTGACTTATGGAAATAACCGGAGAAGTGCGCATGGTAGCAAAGTGGACTTGAAGAATTCATTGAATCGAACCTCTTCTCTCCGCATCGTCATCAATACCTATCAATGATGCAATTCGGCTGGCAATTCATTTACAACGATTTAAACTGACTGGTCAGTTTAAATAATAAAAATGACTTCCTGTCAAGAAAAATTTTGAATGTTGTTTTTTAGTGAAATTTAATAAACTTATCAGGGAAACATGCCTTCTTTTAGATTGCCTGCCTTCTTCAAAATCTCGTGAAAAATCTCAAAAGCAAGGGATTCCCGAATACCCACGTAATGATACTTTTCTATTTTTTACGGTAAAGACGGAAAAATCTATTGAACCATGGAACCTTTATTGAATTGTCTTTCGATATAAATAAATAATTTTTTGTTTTGAAGGAAATATCATATTTTCGCAGGATATTTTTTAATTCAGTTTTCGGTCTGATTTTAAATCTCGAATAATCAGAGCCTGCGGGTCTGGTATGCAGGGCTGATATTTCGTCAATGATAGCCAACCGGTTTGTCGGATAATTTAATCGATGCGGCCACAATGCATCTAATCCCCAACTGGATTCGGAAAGATCAAAATCGTCGTAGAGCGACAGAAGAATTTCAATATCGAACAACGGCATCATAACCTCTACAAAATTTGTAAATCTTAGTTTGAAACCCTTCCTGGGTCTGATTATTTCATGCCCGACTTTACCGTCCGAAGATATTACAGAGGGCTGACAAATATATAAGTTGTACTCTTTCGCTATATTAAACATGTCATTCAGATGATCCGCAGATATGGAAATATCGTCGTCGGGCAACCAGACATATTTATATTGCGACACAAAATCAAGGTTTTCCTTAATGAACATCTTGATTAAATGATATTTCTGACCGGTTTGTGCAATACAGATTAAGGCATCTTTTTTATAATCAGAAAATATTTCGTCGTTATTGCCGTAATATATTAATACGACATCAAAAGTGGAGTGGGATTTAATCCATTCTTTATGCAGAGATTTATCTCCGACAGCCGATATAATTAAGTTGTCTTTATTCATTTCCTGCTTTAATATTTTCAAATATCATTGAACTTATATATAAAACGATCAGACCTGACTAATCAAACAGATTTTTAAGCCGTTTTCATAACAGAAAAGTGATCCGCTTGTTTTATAATAAAATTCAAATTAAAAATCCACTTATGATACATCAACAAAAGAGCTTTTCGTCAGAGACACATCGGCAAATATTTCTTTGACACAGAAAACCATTCTTCATATAATTCGGACCACTTTGATACCTGATCGGTATTTAGGCTGTTTACTTCTTCACATACGAAAGGATACACCCCGGAAAATGTATGATTTCTTGGTAGTAGGCGCTGGTTTTTTTGGAGCTGTCTTCGCTTACGAAGTAAAAAAAGCCGGCAAAAAAGTTCTGGTCATTGAAAAACGCGATCATATCGGTGGCAACTGCTATTCTTATGATGATTCTGGAACCAACATCAATATTCATAAATACGGACCCCATATTTTTCACACACCGGACAAAAATATCTGGGACTATGTCAATACCTTCACCGATTTTAACAATTACCGGCATCGTGTTTTGACAACCGCACGGGGCAAGATTTACCCCTTTCCCATCCATTTAACCACCATCAATAAATTTTATAACCTGAATTTGTCGTCGGACGAGGCCGCAACTTTTTTAAAATCCAAGTCATTAGCAATTTCCAAACCCGCAAATTTCGAAGAAAAGGCATTAAGTCTTATCGGCCGGGAACTCTATGAGACCTTTATAAAAGGTTATACAATAAAACAATGGGGTTGTGATCCGCGGGAACTCCCCGCCGAGGTTATTACGAGGTTGCCGGTGAGAACGTCGGACAACGACAGCTATTATGACGATGATTTTCAGGGTATGCCCGTGGGTGGTTACACACCGATTTTTGAAAAGCTTCTCTCCGGTATCTCCGTGAAGCTGAAAACGGACTTTTTTGACAAGCGGGATTACTGGCAGTCATGTGCCAAAATAATCGTTTACACCGGCCCGATAGACCGTTACTTTCAATATCGTTTTGGAAAATTAAATTGGAGATCCTGCCGGTTTGAAACAGAAAAAATGCCGTTGGATGATTTTCAGGGGACAAGTATTATGAACTATGCCGATCGGGAGATTCCTTATACACGGATCATTGAACCCAGGCATTTTCACCCTGAGAAATCCGGAATGTCTAGAGACACTATTGTGATCAGGGAATATCCGTGTGATAATCCGGACGAACCGTATTATCCGGCGCGTTTGAAGAAGGATCAGGAAACACTGGTCAGGTACCAAGCTTTGCAGAGTTGTGAGAAAAACGTCGTCTTCGGCGGACGTCTCGCCGAGTACAAATATTATGATATGCATCACGTAATCTCTCAAGCCCTGCAACAGACTAAAAAATATCGGACCGTAAAAAGCGAAAAGGAAACATCATAAATTTTCTATGGCATTTAAAAAAATCAAATCTTCATTGAAAACATATCTCGGGTTTATCAGGTATCCCGTCCCTCAATTATGGCTGGTGCGCGTGCACAGAGAATTTCTGCCGCTTGTAAAGTCTGCTTTATCTCCGCCGCTGTTCAAAGAGAAACCTCTGTTTACCAGTCCTTTTGCTAAACTTTTCTTAGTCGCCGGCAAAAAAACAAACAACCCGGATATTCTGATCAAACGCATTCAGGCGCAAAAAGCCGCGGATTATGTGCGCCGTCTTGTTTTTTGTCAGGGCAAGCGGGAATTTTTAAGTTCCCATGCAATGATGGACATGGGATTGAAATGTCCCGAGCCTATCGGCTATGCCATCAACCTGCATCCCTTCAGCCGCCTTGATTCATTATTCATCTGCGGATTTCTGCCGGAAGCCGTTCACATTTCACAACACATGCGTACGTTAAGTGCAACCGATAGATTAACGTATCTAAAGATGGTGGCCCGTGACATTTCTTTAATGTTCTCCCATAATGTTTTGCACAAGGATCTTCATTTGAAAAATATTTTGCTGATGCCTTCGGATCCTTCACACCTTTACTGGATAGACAATGATTTGAAGAAAACCAACAGACATGAAATAATAAAACGTAAAGAAGCTATTCTGAAACGTTTAATGGCAAACATTCCTTTTTGCTCAGACGAAGAAAAAAAATTCTTCATTGAGGAATTATTTTCCTCATTCGACTCGAACTCACTGTGAGTAAATGTCCATTCAGGAAGATAGTTGAAAAATCATTTTTTGATATGCGGCGTTGTGGTAACGATCTTTTTCACATTTTTGTATTTCTCCTTCTTCACCATTTGCCGGAGACCGGCCAGGGTCTTAATACCGTAATCCCTTGATAACATCTTTACGAACCAAGCAGGCAATGCCCCCCCGGAATGTCCCAGAATTTGATAAATAACTTCCGTCCTGTTTTCACCCCTGGGTACCAGAGTGCAATCCATGATTGAAAGCGGAATTCGTACAATGTCTTGACTCTGTTCAAATGTTGTTTCTAATCCTTCCGCATGACAATAGACAATACCTGTCGCCCGATCAATCGTCCATACGGACCTGACGACAGCGTCACGATCACTTGCCGGGAACGGCAGATCAGTCAAACTGTAAAAAAAGATCACGTCTCCTCCGCTTTTCATGCCCGGGGTATTTATCAGAAAAGCATCCTTACACAAATAAACATATTCCGGCATGATGGAAATATCACGCATCACGGCTTCAATGACCGCAACCGGTGCATCCACGATCCCCACGGCCTTTATTTCATCAACAGAACTTTTGGTTGTCGGACGGGTATACCCGATGATGCCGTCCGATTCTCCGATTTTTTCCCAACCGCCCTCTGCCGCCCATGACATCGGAATACTTATCACGGCCATAAAAATTACTAATGTAATCAGCCTGAAAAATTTCATCACGGTTACTCCTGATGCTCCATCATTAGAAAGTTCTGTATTTTGAATGTAAATAATAATCTATAAACTTTCAACGTTTTCAACAAATCAACAATCTGTCTGTGAAATCTACTTTCAATAAGAGCATGCTTTTCTTTCATAATAAGTTTCTATTGACGAGGGGTAAGCTTTACCAACCGCGCAGTAATGACTAGCTGGTAGGCGAACATGCTTTTCCAGAGGTTTGCAATGGCCGCTTCCGGTTTGTAGATATATTTCAGATAGAATTTGTAGTACGGGGAATGCGCCAGAACTTCTGGAGCGGACGGCTGACAGTCCCTACTGTCCGGAAACAGCACATTCCTTATCTGTCCCCCAAATGCTCTTAAAAAATATGGCGTCGCAGACACATTGATGACATCGAAACCCGCCGCTTGAATGAGTTGTTTTATGCTTTTCAACGTGAAAAAGCGTATATGGGTCCTATCCATTACTCCCGAAACGGTATATTCCCAATGTCCGAAAAACAGTTTTAAGCGGTTAAGCCAGTTTGCAATGTTAGGTACGGAGACAAGCAATATGGCATTCTCCTTCATCATGGGGATAGCATTACGGATAAGACACATTGGGTCGTAAACGTGCTCAAGTATATCTGAAAACACAACCATGTCGAATTTTTCGCGTTTTATTTCTTCCGGTATATTTTCCGGCCTGCTGAAATCGGCAACAGCAGCGTATGTAAGTCGTGATTTAGCTTTTTCAATGGCGATGGGCAATATATCAATGCCAAATACTGTATTGCCCCGCTTGATCATTTCCTCCCCGTTCTGTCCGTAACCACAGCCCACGTCCAGTATTTTCAGCCCTGTGCCCACCTCGTTGATGATGCCATGGTGAATTTCCTCAAAATATAGGTATTGGCTGTTTAATTTTTCCATTTTCTCCATGTATTGCCGGCCGAAGACTGCCTTTTCCATCTCTAAAACTGCATTGTCATCCCTTTGAGCTGCGCCACGTGTCGGAAGCACAATTGATGATGAATGCTTTGGGAAAAAATTATGGGAAACTCCGTCTCGCACCTTCGTGGATATAAAATGCTATTCTTGTGGTAATTTATAAATTTTTAATATTTTAATCAAATAAAAAAACTGTCCGGTTAAAATCTAACAAATAAGCTTAGGATAAGTCACAGATGAAAGAATCCTTTTTAATTTGGGAAAGTTTTTTAATACATCTATAATCACCTCAAATATTTTTTGAGGGGGCAAACCTCTTGATACGCCAGCACGCTGTTTATAAGCGACTGCAACATAGCCAACACTGCCGCCACTGAATATTGTTCTCAAGGTTAACTCAGATCCGATTAAAGATGTGTTTACCCATTCTTCATTGCAAATCTTGGAGATCAGCGCTTTATTATAAATTCTAAAACCACTATCGGAATCCTGCAAATAAACATTAAAATATTTTTTTAAAACAAAATTATAGGACAGCGTCAGAAAACGGCGGTATAATTTGTCCGACCTTTTGGATCTCACACCAACGACCAGTGAATATTCATCACGCATATCGTATAACCTCCAGAAATCATCAAAATCAAACTTAGACCCGGTATCGCTAAAAAAAATATGCGGATTTCTTGCTAATTTCATCGCATCATTTAATGCTTTCGCATAACCTTTTCTTTGGGTGGCCGTCGAATGAATGATTCCCAAATCACGAACATATTTTGAAATGATTTCTTTTGTGCCATCGGTGCTGCCGTCCTCGGCGATGATCAGTTCGGATCCGGGCAATTGAGATAAAATTTTATTGCGAATAGTCAGGATTTCATTCTCGAGAGTGTCAACTTCATTATAAACGGTTATGATTACGGAGACCGGATCATTATTGAAACAATGGGTCATTTTTCTGCCTTCATGTTCTAAATTTTACTTGATTGCTTTTATATAAAGGTGCGCGTTATCCGGGTTCTTAAAACGATCTCTGAAAATGCCGCGGGTTATAAACATTTGAGCGTCCACTTCAAAAATTTCGCTGAATCCGGTTTCTTTCAAATGTTGGACCAAATCTTCCTTCAGCCAGGCGCATTTATGTTCGTCTCCGGGCCACCTTTGCCAACCCCAGAAAGTCGCATAGACATGTTCCTTGGAAAACGGACTTTTTCCCGGCATTCCATGTGTAATATTATACAAATATTCGCTCCATTTTTTGATATCCGGAAGATCAAAAAGAAATTCTCCCCGGGATACAAGCAGTTTTTGAATATGAATCAGCGCTTTAGTAAAATCGGTAAAACGCAGATGCTCCATCAATGCCAGGGCAATGACCTCGGATAGCGAATTTTCTTTGAGCGGGATCTCCCATATCGGACAGTTAAAATCCAGCGTCACACCCGGTTGACTGGTGATATCCTGATGCAGATATCCCGGCGTCGGTCTTCGCCCGCAACCCAATTCGAGTTTGTTGTATTTTGTTGCCGCAGACTTACCGTTCATTACAATATTTTTGCTGCTCATAACTTATTTTATGAAATCTGCCGGAGCATTTTCACTTTCTTTTTTT
>ENA-ORXD01002742-ORXD01002742.1-sediment-metagenome-genome-assembly--contig:-NODE-2742-length-11178-cov-4.036753_pt1 | contig 11178 bp, 8 predicted proteins | sample MGYA00237862_ERZ511471 | MGnify/ENA metagenome assembly ERZ511471 | reverse complement strand
CGGCCTCGACTGGTGGCAGGGCGTCGCCACCGACGCCTACGGCGGGGTCTACATGACCGGCCCCTACGACAACGTCTCCATCAACCCGAACATCAGGACCTGGCGCTTCAGCGTGCTGCCTGGGGGCGCCGAGTGGATCTACGACAACGACAGCAACGGCCTGAATCGCGAGGTCAGCGCGATCGCCGTGAGCGGCCTCTCGTGCGCCGTGGTCGGCCGCCAGTACCAGGACCCGGACTACGACCAGTACGTGCACATCTGGACGTACTGAAGCGGTCGCTGTCCGTACCGAGACGCCGGCGCATCGGCGTTGACCAGCAGCGATAAGTGAGTCGCGCGGGGGCGGCGTGCCTGCGGCACGCCGCCCCCGCCGTCGCCGTGACCACCTTGCCGGCCGCCCGGGGAGACCCAGCCGGCAGGGGGTCGACCAGACACGCTGAATCAGACGGCGGGAGCGTAGCCGCACTACGGCGACCGCACCACGACACGCGGCTCACCCGGGACCCGGCCCGGAACGACCGGGCGCCCGAGACATTCAGACCGCTCTGACTGGGGGTTCACATGATCGACACGTCGCAGCACACGACCCGGCCGCGGGCGAAGCGGCGGGCGAAGCGGCCGCCTCGCGCGGCCGCCCTCACCGCCGCCCTCGTTCTCGCCGCCGCCCTGCTCTCGGCGGCCGGCATCGCCCTCGTCGCCGCCTCTGCGGCAGGAGCGTTGCCGGCGACGCTGCCGCTCCTCTGGGACGACACGTACCTCGGGATCGAAGACAACAGTATCGAGCTTCACTCGGCGGCGACCGCCCCCGACGGCTCGACCTACGCCGCCGGGAAGCTCTCGCACACCACCCAGGGCTACAACGTCGTGCTGATCAGGCACAAGCCCACGGGGGAGCGCGCCTGGGTGCGCCGCTTCGACTCGGTGACCCACCAGGACGAGCAGGCCCTGGCCGTCGCCACGAGCAAGGCCGGCATCGTGGTCACCACCGGCCGCAGTCGGCCCCTGGGCGGCGCCTGGGACGTCCTCACGACCGCCTGGTCGACCTCGGGCACCAGGCTCTGGGTGCGCCGCATCCTCGTCGACGACTCGCTGAGCTCCGAGGGGCGCGACGTGCTCGTGACCCCAGCCGGCGAGATCTACATCACCGGTACGCTGGTGCGCGACGGCAACCAGGACCTCTTCGTCGCCAAATATTCCAAGGCCGGCGCGCTGCTGTGGAAGAAGTACGTGGCCGGCAGCGCCGGTGACTGGGACCAGGGCAACGCCCTGGCCCGGGACGGCGCCGGCAACATCTATGCCGCCGGTGTCGTCACCCAGGCTACGACGGGCCGCGACTACGTCCTCGTCAAGTACCGCCCGGACGGCACGCGCCTCTGGGTCAGGCGCACGGACGCCGGCGAGAACGCGGACGAGTGGGCCAACGACATCGCCATCCGTGACGGCTTCGTCGTGCTCGCCGGCGGCGCGCTCGATCTCGACGGCGACACCTGCGGCTCGCTGGCCCGCTACGACACCGCGGGCAAGGTGTGGTGGACCCGGGTCGTCGACACCGCCGGCGCGCTGAGCTCCGAATACACGGCCGTCGGCGTCGACCGCTACTGCCACACCTACGTCGCCGGCTGGAAGGACTTCGCCGTCGGCGAGGACAAGGACGCCGTCGCCGCACGGTACGAGCCGGCGGGCGATTTCGACTGGGAGTGGTACCGGCGCGGAGCCCTCGGCTTCGACGACCGCGCCACAGGCCTCGCCGTGACGGCCGAGGGCGAGGCCTACGTCGGCGCGTACATCGACAACACCTTCATCAGCGGCTACGACGTCCTCCTCGAGAAGCTCTGGCCCGGCGGCTCGGTGAGCGCCATGAGCACGTGGGACCGCTTCGGGTGGGACGACGGCGCCTTAGCACTCTCGCTCGGCCCGGGCGGCGTCTGCCTCGCCGGCGCCAGCGGCGACTGGGCCCTGATGCTGCGCTACGGCAAGGAGCCCGTGGCGCCGTGACCGGTCGGGTCACCGTGACCCGCGGCGGCTTGAGGCGTGAGGCGCCGTGGCTTGAGACGTGAGGCGCCGTGGCCCAACGGGTGAGGCCCGACGGAGGACGAGCACAAGGACGTGCCGAGGGGGCGGCTGCCTGTGGCAGCCGCCCCCTCGGCACGCAGACCATCTCCCCCACTCATGGCAGCCCGGTCCCCACGAATGTCGTACGAGGTCGTTCCCCCTCGGGGCGATGCCCTATCTGGCCTGTCAGCGAAACCGCTATCGTCCACGCAGTAATCGAAGGATCCCGCAAACGTCAACCGCGCATCGCGACGCATTCCGTCACGTCAGCGCATCGATTCCGCAGCCCACGGTGGCCTCTCTCTACCGCGGCTGCCTCTTCAGGACTTACACCACATTACGGGACTCAACTCCGGCCGAGAGCGCGACGGCAGTCTCTCGCTGAGCGGCGGCGATGTCCCGCGAGACGTCGGCGGCATCCCGCGAGACGTCGGCCGTCTCCCGTGGCGCGTCGGCGGCCTCCCGTGGCGTGTCGGCGGCCTCCGCGGTACGGCCCGCGCCGCGACAGCCCAAATCGGTCGCGAGATCCCGGCAGCAATACCCCGAATCGAGCAGGCAAAGGGGGTGGTCGATCGCGGTATCGGGCGTGCGCCGGGTTGACGTTAGCGCTTTCGATGACACCCCCGGACCCCAGTCCCCCGTCCTGGGCCTCGGGTCCCGTGTCCCGTATCCCGGGTCACTCGCCGCGAGGCATCCGCCTGCGAAACGTCACGAGACCCCGTCCCTTCTGCTTGCTCGTGCAGCGCTTCTGCACACAACTCGGGACACTACTTCTGCCGCCGCGCCTCCTCCTCCGCCTGCCGCCGCGCTTCCTCCTCTGCCTGCCGCCGCGCCGCCTCTTCTGCCTGCCGCCGCGCCGCCTCTTCTGCCTGCCGCCGCGCCGCCTCGGCCCGCTGCGCCCGCAGCCGCAACGCGCGCTCCTTCTTGTCGATCACGACGTTGGACATGAACGCGGCCGACGGCTTCGCCGACTCCACGTCGGACAGCGCAAGACCGCCGTACTCGGCGCGCATCGCCCCGGTCATGCGCACACCCTTCTCGCTGAAGTAGCTCGCCGCGCTCGCCTTGTGCCGCTCGGTGCGCAGCTCGGTACGCTGTAGGTAGTAGTGGCTGATCATGTGGAAGACCTCGCCCTCGCCCCAGCGGAACCAGACCGCGACGGGCTCCTCCCCATACTTCTCGCCGAGCTCCTTGCTGGTGATGAGAACCTGGACTCGCTCGGTGTCGACCACGCGGATCGGGTAGGACGACCCCTCGAGCCACCACAGCGGGTCGTCCTGGCCGTCGATCACACCCTGGAGGTAGATGTTGTCCGGGTCCTTGACCTCGATGCGCACGACGTCGTCGGCGGTGGGGCGCTCGTTGAAGGCGAGGACGCCCGGGAAGGCGGGCTCGATGACGTGCTTCAGCGCCCAGTCGGTGGTGAACAGGCTGCCGCCGGCCTCGACGAAGGCGCGTACCTGTGCGACGGCGGCGCCGGAGATCTGCCCCGGGCAGTTGATGACGAGGAGCTGCTCGGGGCGCAGCGTGAGGCGGTCGAGAGCGGCCGTGCTGCACGCGGTGAAGTCGACCTCGAGCGCGGCGAGCACGTCCTCGACGCGGTCGTAGCACCCGCGCACCACGATCACGTCGGACTTCTCGACGGCGTCGAGCACGCGCGCCTTCTCCGGCGCGTCGCGCCGGAGCTGCTCGCGCGTGATCTGTGCCGCGGCCCTGTAGGCGCGGGCACGGTCGTCCGTCTGGGCCGGCCCCGGCTTCGTCGTCTTGGCCGGCCCCGGCTTCGCCGTCGTGGTGATGGGCTTGATCGGCTGTGTCATGAGAGTCCTCCTCAAGTCGTCGTGAGCGAGGTTCTGGCGGGGGCCGGTGCTGTCCGGCCCCTCCGGCCGCCGCCGTCGTCGCGCGCCGCCGCGCCCGAGGCGCCGTGCGGCGCGCTCTCGGCCGGGGCGGCGCGACGCGTGCGCGGAGGCCGCCCCGACGGTCAGGCTCCGCGCTGCCGGCGGCGCGCCCGCTCGCGCGCGTCGGCGATGCGCCACTGCGGCTCGGGCCGCGAGGGACGAGGGTCGGTGCGGCTCGTACGCGGCCGACCGCCGCGGCCCGCGACGGCCCGTCCGCCATCGCGCCCCTCGCCGGCTCGCACGCCGCCGACGTTGAAGAACGCGGCGTGGATCGGCCGCCCCCTGTACGTCAGCAGCGACCCGAGCACGCCGTTGCCCTCGAAGCGCAGGTCCCAGCCCAGACCGGGGCTCTTGAACGACTGCGGCTCCAGGTCGGCGATGCGCTCGAGGAAGGCCCTGGCGACGGCGACGTCGTCGCAGACCTCGGCATCGCTCACCAGGGCCTCGAAGACGTAGCTGCGCAGCAGGCGGTCGTGCAGCAGCGCGTACTTCTCGGGGATCGAGACGAAGTCGAGCCCGATCACGCGCTCGCCGTGCAGCACGAGCAGGCCCTGCTGGCCGTCGACGAGCGGGAAGGCCGCGAGGACCTCGTCGAGGTCGCGCTTCTTGTGCACGTAGGCGTCGCGCTGCGCCCCGGTGCGCGACTGCGTCCCGTGCTTGTCGTGCAGCATCGCGACTTCATCCCAGACGCGCCCCTGGTCGGAGCGGTACCCTCTCCCCGCCCTGGCCGACATGGCGACGGACTCCTTGAGGGCGAAGCGCACGTTGCGGTCGGCCACCAGCGCGCTCTCGGCGAACTCGGGCATGTCGTAGTGCCAGCGTCCCTGCTCGGTGCAGCTCACCGGGACGATGAGCTCGCTGTGCTTGCCGACGAGGATGGTGGTGTTGAGGACGCGGTTCTGCCTGGCTCCGCGAAGCTCCTCGCCGTCGAGCACGAGGACGCGGGAGTCGCCGCCGTTCTCGAAGCGCAGCTCGGGCACCGCCCCGCCCTCGCTCACCTCGCGCACGCGAGCTTGCTTCCCGCCGAGCGCCTCGCCCAGGGTGACGTACCACGGACCACCCTTCGTGCCGGCGGTCAGCGGATAGACGGCGAGCCCCCGCCCGGTCTGCACGCGGCCCAGCTCAAGGATCTCGGTGACGGCAGCACCGCTCGTCGCCTCGTGTCGTGATGTCATGCGGCCCCTCCTCCTTCGCCTCACGGCTGATGCGATTATAGCATCATCGTCAAGTCGCTAGGCGTACCTATCGATGCTATACTGGCATAGTCGTCGGACGGAACGGTGACGCGCAGCCCTCGCACGTAGGTCTGACAGACACGACGTCGACGCCGCGGGCGAAGGTGCCCATGAGAGAGCGCTGCAGCTACTTGCCGCTCGCCCACGTAGAATGCGGGCGACACAGGTGGACGCGTCGACGCGGGAAGCGACGCTGCCGGGGAGAGGCCGAGGATGGGTACGGCCAACGAAGCGGAGATCGGGGCGCGGATCGCCGTGCTGCGCGAGCAGCGCGGTTGGAGTCAACGCGCCCTCGCCAAGGTTCTGGGGATGAACCAGTCCATCCTCAGCCGCATCGAGGCGGGCAAGCGGCGCGTGAGCGCAACGGAGCTCGAGCAGATCGCCGCCGCGCTCGATGTCGACCCCCGCGCCCTGCTCTCCGCGAGCCCGGGGCCCTCCGCGAGCCCGGGGTCCTCCGCGAGCCCGGGGTCCTCCGCGAGTCCGCGGCCGTCCGCGCCGCCGCGCGGCCGATCCGGGCCTCGCTCCGGTAAGCCGGGCGTGGCCGGCGCACCCCGCAGCGGCTTCGCGAGCGAGGGCCCGCCCGAGCCCCCCGCCCGGTTCCGGATGCCGCCCCGGCCCGTCTCGCCGGCGTCGGCGCACTCCGGGCCGGAACGTGCGCCGCGTCCGGAGGGCACGATGCCCGCCCGCTACCGCGCGGCCGCCCGGGCGGGGGATGACGGGGGACGCGCGGCGCACCCAAACGGTGTCGAGCCTGCCCAACTCTCGGTGCCCGACGATCGCACGGCGTCCGCCTCGCGAGCGGCGCGCGAGCAGCTTCACAAGCAGGTCGTCCTCCAAAGCGACGCAGCGACGCGCGACCCCGGCGATGCGCCGACGCGCGACCTCGGCGATGCGCCGACGCGCGACCTCGGCGACGCAGATGTCGAGCGCCCCCTGGAGACGTCGCCGTTCCCGCCGCAGCCGCCGCAGCCGGCGCTGCGCCCGCTGCCGCCGCCGGCCCACACCGTCATCGACGACTACTTCCGCCTGCGCGGACTCGCCCAAGAGGACGAGGGGCTCTGGGCCTCCCCCCTGCCGTCCGTCGACGCCATGGGCCGGCGACGGGCGGCCAGCGCCGCCCCGTGGTCGCTGCCGGCGCACGTGGGCGTGAGCGAGGCACGCGACCGCTACGCGCGCTTCCTGCGGCACGAGCTCGGCATCGGGGTCGACGGACCCGTCCCCGACCTGGTGGCGCTCTTCGAGGACGCGCGCGTCGCCGAGGTCGTCGTCGCGCGCCTGGGCGGAGAGACGCCGGTCGCCGCCGATGTCGTCGCCGACGACGTCGCCTTCGTCTTCGTCAATGCCGCGCGGCCGGTGACGCTGCAGCGCTTCGCCCTCGTGCACGCGATCGGGCACCTGGTGCTCGGGCACGGCGACGTCGTCGACGAGCGCATCGTCTGGTCGCGCGCGGAGCCCTTCGAGAGCGAGGCCAACGACTTCGCCGAGGAGTTCCTCGCGCCGGTCCTCGCGGTCGCCCGCTGGTACGAACGCCACGGCGACCCTCGGCCGAGCGTCGACGTGCTGCTCGATCTCGCCGCCACCTTCGGCATCACCCCATGGGCGGCGCTCTACCGCTCGCGCGCCGCCGAGCGCCTGCACCCCAAGCTCCAGACGATGCTCGCCCGCGACCTGCGGGCGCGCGAGTGGTCGCTGCTGCCCGAGCAGGCCCTACGCGGCGGCCTGCGCGACACGTTGTCGGCGCTGGGCGACGAGGCGCCCGCCCCGCTCCCCGGCGCCATGGGCGTCGGCGGTGCCCCGGCGCCGCCGCACCTGACCCGCGAGCCCGGGCCGGCCGCCGTGCTGCGACTGCCGGCCCGCATGAACACGTGGGCGCTGCGGGCGGTGCGTGAGGGCCGCCTCAGCCTCGAAGAGGCGGCCCGCACGCTCCACCTCTCTCCCGCCGACCTCGCCGTCGCCCTGCAGCGCCTCGGCGTCGAGTAGGCACCCGGGGGCGCATGGCGACGGCTTCGATCAGCCCGGCACGGCCGGAGAAGCGCGAGAGGTCGCGACGCCGGTGCGCACGGCAAGGGGGCTGGCGCCCAGATCAGTCAGGTCGGTCGGGACGGGGCGCAGATGAGTGAGGTCCCTCGGGACGAGGCCCGGCTGTGGGCCGCCCGCGTCCCTGAAGTGCCGGCCGCGTGGTTCCTGCGCCCCGACGGCGCTTATGGCATCCACGGCATCGGGCACACACGACGAGTCTGCGTGCACGTTCTCCGCCTGAGCGGCGCGCTCGGCGTGACGCGGCGCCTCCGCGACCTGACGCTGGCGGCCGCCCGCTGGCACGACCTCGGCCGCACCCACGACGGCGTCGAGCCCGAGCACGGCGCCCGCAGCGTGAAGCGCGTACGCGAGCTCGGGCTGGCGGACGAGCTCGTCGCGACCGGCGAGCTGCCGCCGGCAGACCTTAGGCTCGTCCGCTTCGCGATCCACTACCACTCGCTCGACGATGCCTCCGCGCGGCGTGCCGCGACGCAGCATGCCGCGACGGGTCCCGACGCTCTCGCTCTCCTCTGGCTTCTCAAGGACGCCGACGCGCTGGACAGGGTGCGCCTCGGCGGCGGCGGCGATGTCGACCCTGCCTACCTGCGACATCCGTGCGCAGCCGGCTTCATCGACTTCGCCTGGGAGCTCTACGCGCTGATCTGAGTCGCCCCTCGTGCCGGCGTAGCCGGCCGAGTCGGCGGCGGGCGCTCAGCTCCGCCGGCGCAGGATATACCCGGCGATCTGCGTGAGGACCGCCGTGTCGCCGGGCAGGGCGCGCAGCGCGTCGAGGGCGCGCCCGTGGGTCTCCTCCGCCAGCCGGCGCGCCTCGTCGAGCCCGAAGAGCGCCACGTACGTCGCCTTCTCCTGCGTGCGGTCCTTGCCCGCGGTCTTGCCCAGCACGGCAGCGTCGCCGGTCTCGTCGAGGATGTCGTCGACGATCTGGAAGAGGACGCCGAGCTCGGCCGCGAAGGCACGGTAGGCGGCGATCTCGTCGGGGATCTCGGCGGCGACCCGGTGGCCGCCGGCCGGCGGCTCGCGGCCCTGCCCGGCCCCGCTGAGCAGCGCCCCGGCGACGATCGCCGCCTCGATGAGCCTGCCCGTCTTGAGACCGTGCATCGCGCGCAGGTCGTCGTGGTCGGCGGCCAGACCGGCGACGTCCATGAACTGGCCGCCGACCATCCCCCCCACCCCAGTGGCGCGAGCGATCTCGGCGACGACGGCGAGCAGCGTGCCGCTGTCCGCCTCCTGGTGATCGAGCACGAGGCTGAAGGCCTCCGAGAAGAGCCCGTCGCCGGCGAGGATCGCGACATCCTCACCGTAGACCACGTGACACGTCGGGCGACCGCGGCGCAGGTCGTCGTCGTCGATCGACGGCAGGTCGTCGTGGATGAGCGAGTACGTGTGGATGAGCTCGAGCGCCGCCGCCGTCGGTAGCACAGTCGCCGGCTCGGCGCCACGGCTCTCGACCACCGCCAGCGTGAGCACCGGGCGGATGCGCTTGCCGCCGGCGAGCAGCGAGTAACGCATGGCCTCGACCAGTCGCGCCGCCCTGCGGTCGGCGCCGAACTCGAGGCCCTCGAGGTACTCCTCGACGAGGCGCTGCAGGTGCCGCGGGTAGGACGGCTCGCTCATGCGGGGGCCGACTCGTTCATGCGGGGGGCGATTCGTTCCTGCGGGGGGCGACCGGCTTCATCGCGGGCGGCTCTCGGCGGACGAGGAGCGCTCGCCCTTCACCCCGTCGCCGCCGCCAGACGCTCGAGCAGGCGCGAGGCCTCGTCGGCGAGCTCGGCGACGCGCTCGAGGAGCGTCAGGTCGACCTCGCTCGAGGTACCGCCGAGGCGCGGCTCGAGGTCGCCGAGCTCGGCGACGATCGCGCGGAGGCGCTCGAGGTCGGCCTTGGTCTCGTCAGGCATCGCGCGCCTCCTCCGGCTCGTCGCCCTCCAACTCGTCCGGCGCGGCCGCATCGTCATCGCTCTCGTCGTGCCGGGGCGCCTCGTTCCCGATCTCGTCGCCCTCCGTGTCGTCGTCTTCGGGCGCCTCGAGGAAGATCGCATCGTCCTGCGCCGCGTCGGCGACGAGCCCGCCGCCCTCCGGCGCCTCGAGGACGATCACCTCGTCCTCCGGCGCATCGGCGACGAACACGTCGTCTGCCGGCTGCTCGTCGCCTCCTCCCGCGGGGCCGACGATGCCGCCCAGCACCCCGTTGACGAAGCGCGCCGAGTCGTCGGTCGAGTAACGCTTCGTCAGCCGCACGGCCTCGTCGATCGCGACCTGCGGCGGGGTCTCCGTGTGGCGCAGCTCCCAGAGCGCCAGGCGCAGGATGCTGCGCTCGAGCGGCGCGATGCGCGCGACCGGCCAGTCGCGGGAGTGCGCGCCGAGCTCGGCGTCGAGCGCGTCGGTGTGCTCGATCACGCCGCGCACGGCGGCGACCGTGTAGTCGTCGGGGGGGTAGCCCTCGCGCAGCTTGTGACCCACCACGAGCTCCTCCATGGAGAGCGGCGTCACCTCACGCTGGTACAGGAGGAAGACGGCGTCACGGCGCGCCTGCTTGCGGCTCGGTGCCCGCTGCGCCACCAGCCCTCCCGCGCCCGGCTCAGGCGGGTTCGATGTTGAAGAGCGGCTGGCCGTACTGCACGGTCGCGCCGTCGTCGACGAGGATCTCGCGCACGATACCGTCGATGTCGGCGACGAGCTCGTTCATCATCTTCATCATCTCGAGGATGCAGAGCGTCTGGCCCGCGGCGACACGGTCACCGACGTTGACGAACGTGGGAGCCCCGGGGGCGGGCGAGCGGTAGAAGGTCGCGACCCACTTCGAGCGCACGACGTGGTAGCCGTCGGCCTCGGCCTGACTGCCGTTGCCGCCCGGCGAGGCGACGGCCGTGGCGGTGGCCGCGGAGGCCGGCGCAGTCGCGGCGGCGGGCGCCTGCGGCGCGGGCGCCGCCGCGACGCCGGCCTTGCGCACCGTCACCTTGAGCGGGCCCTCCTCGATCGTGACCTCGTCGACGCCGCTCTCCTCGACCATCTCGAGGATGTCCTTGACGCGGTCGCCGGAGCGGTCGAGCAGCTCGGCGCCGGCCTGCGAGTGGATCCAGCGGTCGTGCATGCCGAAGACGTCGGACTCGACGCCCACGGCATGCTTCTCGAGGTACGCCCTCGCGGTCTGCGGGAAGAGGGCGTAGCTCAGCAGGTCCTCCTCGGAGTGCGCCAGCTCGCCGATCTCGTCGCGGTAGTCCTCGAGCGTCTCCTCGACGAGGTCGGCCGGGCGGCACGAGATCGGCTCCTCGCCCTCGAGCACGCGCTCGATGACCTCCTGCGAGACCGGCCCCGGCGCGGCCCCGTAGCGGCCGCGCAGGTACTGCTTCATCTCGTCGGGCACGATGTGCCAGCGGCGGCCGGAGAGCACGTTGAGCACCGCCTGCGTGCCGACGATCTGCGACATCGGCGTGACCAGCGGGGGGAACCCGACCTCCGCGCGCACCACGGGGATCTCCTCGAGCACCTCGGGCAGGCGGTCGAGGGCGTTCTGCTCCTTGAGCTGGCTCTCGAGGTTGGAGATCATGCCGCCCGGCACCTGGTGCGAGTAGACCTGCATGTGGGTGAGCGAGGTGACGCCGCGGTCCCAGCCGTCCTCCTTGCGCACGCTCTCGAAGTACTTGGCGATGTCGAAGAGCTTCTCGAGGTCGAGCTCGGTGTCGTAGGGCGTGCCGATGAGCGCGGTGACGACCATCTCGGTGGCCGGTTGCGAGTTGCCGAAGGCGAGCGGCACGGTGGCCGTGTCGATGACGTCGACGCCGGCCTCGATGGCCTTGAGGTAGGTCATCGGGGCGAGCCCGCCGATGTAGTGACAGTGCAGCTGGATCGGGATCTCGAGCTCGGCCTTGAGGCGGCCGATGAGCTGCTCGGCGTAGAACGGCGAGAGCAGGGCCGCCATGTCCTTGATGCAGATCGAGTCGGCGCCCATGTCGGCGAGC
>ENA-ORXD01002741-ORXD01002741.1-sediment-metagenome-genome-assembly--contig:-NODE-2741-length-11180-cov-3.572368_pt1 | contig 11180 bp, 8 predicted proteins | sample MGYA00237862_ERZ511471 | MGnify/ENA metagenome assembly ERZ511471 | reverse complement strand
AAACTGGCTCATGCATATTCAGCACTTGGCGAATGGGACAAAGTAATCCTCAAGGCGCGGCGATGGGTCAGTTTGGATCGTTTACATGAAAACGCCCAACAGATGCTGATTAAGGCATATGCTCAGGCAGGTCAGCGCAATGCAGCATTGCGCCAATATGAAGAATTCATGCATTGGATGCAAGATGAACTTGGTCATGCGCCCAACAAAGAAACTATTGAATTAGTAAAGAAAATCCAGGCTAGTGAGATCAGTTCGTACCGTCGACAATCAAAATCCGACATCATTGAACTTGTTGCGCAAAAAACGAGTCAATCGCTTCTTAAGCAAAAGCTCTTCATACCTCATTCTCATTCTGATATAGTATCGCGACCTAATCTCATAGAGAAGTTGGAACGGGGTATGGAATGCGCCCTTACTTTAATCAGTGCTCCGGCAGGCTACGGAAAAACAACACTATTGTCCGAGTGGGTTGACGCAGGAAGAAAAGCAAAAACAGCGTCTCCTAGGGCGATTTGCTGGTTATCCCTAGATACGGGGGATAATGATCCTGTCCGTTTTTTGACTTATTTAACCGCGGCATTAGAATCCGCACGCCCAGATATTGGTGCAGAAGCTAGAACCATCCTTCAATCTTCTCAATCTCTGTATCCGACAACACCAATATCCATGTTGATCAATGAACTGCAAGAGCTTGCTCAGTCTGTGGTATTGGTAATGGACGACTATCAGGTCATTAGTAATCCCACAATACATGATGTGGTTATTTTTCTGCTCGAACATTTACCTGGTAACTTTCACCTTGTGATCTCCACCCGTTCTGATCCACCTTTGCCTTTAGCACTCCTACGAGGTCGCAATCAACTGAACGAGTTTAGGGCAAAAGACTTGCGTTTTAATTCTATTGAAACCTCAGCCTTTCTAAAAAATATTTTTAACCTGTCACTAACACCCAAGCAGATCATGGTACTCGAAAACCGCACTGAAGGATGGATCGCGGGGCTGCAGATGGCAGCGCTCTCCATGCAAGGTCATTTGGATATCCCAAAATTTATTGAGGAATTTTCTGGAAGTCACCGATTTATCATTGATTATCTAACTGAAGAGGCACTTAACCGCCAATCGAAGGAAACACAGGTTTTTCTTCTACAAACCTCCATTTTAGAGAGATTCAACAGCGAATTATGTGACTATGTCCTTGATAGAAAAACCAACCAAGAGGAAAAAAACACTCGAGATTTAAATGGCCCCCCGACCTTTCAGCGTGAAACTCAGAGTCTCTTGACCGAATTAGAATTTTCGAACCTTTTTTTGGTACCTTTGGACGATGAACGTGTCTGGTATAGATACCATCATCTCTTTGCGGATTTATTGCGTTCTCGCCTCGAACAGACATCACCCGAATTAGTCCCAACCCTTCATGAGCGTGCTTCGAAGTGGTTTGAAAAGCAAAGATTAGTTGAAGAATCCATCACACATACTTTGGCAGCCAAAGACTGGGATAATGTTAGCCGATTGATTTACCTTCATTTCCGTACGTACATGGAAAATGGGCACTTAACAACCGTTTTAAAATGGATTGAAGGAATTCCTCAAGTTGTGATTCTTAAATATCTCAAATTATGTACAATCGTTGCAGAAGTATATTCACAGGCGGGTATGATTAATCAAATTGATCCATTCTTGGACCGTGCAGACGAGATTTTATCCGCATATGAAATTCGTAATGAAGACTCAGGCAATACTCAGAACTTGAGTTTGTCAACCAAAGAAAAAACAGAAATTCGATCCATGACAAATATTCTTAGGGGTTTGAAATCTGTTTGCTTGGGTGATCCACAGGGTGCTGTAAATTTCACACAAACTGCGATAACCAACGTGCCCGAAATGGAACCGAGAGAACTTGCTGTGTTGTTCTGGGTCGAAGGATGGGCATATCGAAATTTGGGAGACCTGCCTGGAGCCCTTGAGAGGTTAACCAAAGCGACGGAGTATACACTAAAATCTGGATCGGTGTTACGTGATACTTGGATCGATTTGGGAAATGTGACACGTTTGGTAGGAAAACTCCCACAGGCGATTGATATTATTTCCACTTCACTGCAGAATGCGATCGACAGAGGAATACATAATCAGGGAAACATCTCCAGAGATGAAACTTTTCTGAGTTTTATTTATTTTGAGCAAAACCAGCTGGATCTGGCTATGATACATGCCACTCAGGCTCTCGCACACACCAAATGGTGGCCAAGTCACGCCATTATTGCAATGGCAAACTTGAGCCTTGCCCAGATCTTTCTTGTGCAAGGCAATCTTGATGATAGTTTGCTTGCTATTCAAAAAGCGGATCAGAAGCGGAAGAACTGGTTAATGACGCCATTTGTTCAAAGCCTAGCTGAAGTGACCTGGGCACGTATCTGGTTGCATCAGGATAAATGGGATCTACTGGATGAGTGGTCAAATGATAAGGTTATGACCCTCAATTCCAAACTGGGTGAAGGTAGATTAGTGGACGAGTATTTAGAGATGCAGTTAATCATGGTGGTCCGTGTGTGGATGGAAAAAACAAAATTCGATAAAAATCTTGAAAGAAACAACGAGTGCGTGCAACTGCTAGATTGTTTAGAAAATTGTTCTGAAACAGCGGGACGCATAAATTCTCTGGTCGAAATTTTATTCTTAAGGGCGGTAATCCATTTTTTGCAGGGAAATCAGAACGGAGCAATTGGCGACCTAGAGAAGTGTCTTTCGATGGCAGAACCGGGAGGTTACATGCGGATTTTTCTGGACACTGGCGAATCTGCTCGATCCTTCATTTCCACCTACCTTCAAAAACCTGACCCAATCTATAAAACATATGCTCTAAAGATCCTCAAGTCTTTCGGTGGTTATTTTCAGACAAGTGCTAATAAGACAGAGTATTCCGAAGCCCTCACACCTCGGGAAATGGAAGTGCTTAATCTCTTGTCGGAAGGATACAGCAATCAGCAAATGGCGGAAAAATTGATAGTATCAGTGGGAACAATTAAATTCCATGTGCATCAAATCCTAGGCAAACTCCAGGTGAAAAGTCGAACGCAAGCAATTGCCCGAGCAAAAGACCTTGATTTAATATGAGGGATTAATAGAAATCGCCTTCAGTGTAAAGCTGGCGGGCATTTTTTATTTAATCAGAAAAGTTGAAAGATTGATCTTTAAATAGAAGACATTCTGTCAATTTCAAATTAAGATGATACAAAGTTTATCTGCCAAAACGATAAGAATTATCCAAGTTAGAGTATTATTTTAAATAGCTGTAATTCCTTACAAGGATAAAATTAAGAACCCCAAAGGAAAAATAAGTACAAGAAGCACAAAAAAAAGCCCGCGCTATGGCTGAATGTTGTTGGGATATTTGTTATGTTGATGATCGGAATTGGACTGATGCTTGACTTTTCATATCGGAATACTATTGATCTGATTATTGGTCCAGCTAGGTATCTTTTCACAGAGCACTCAGAAAGTTATGAGAAGATTTTATTTTATATTTTGGCAAAAGAAATGGATCAATTCCCTCAAATAATTTCCACCAGAACGATGGATGAAGAAGGTATAGTTTCCATCCCCCAAGGAACCATGCATGAACAAACGAGCAGCATGTTTGACAACTTCGTAGCTAATTCTTCAGATGGAAAAGTTTCACAGATTATCATAGCCATTAATACAACAGAAGGGGATCCAATTTTTATGAACGTCTTATATGATAGTGTTCATTATCTTACCGTTAATGATAAATCACGTGCCAGGTTTAAAGGGGAAAGCGAAGATTATGAAAACATTCGTTATGATTACCTAAGAATTATTACTGCCCCTGAAACTGGATCAAAACTCGTTTTTTTATCCAATGACTCAGAATTAACATTTGAACAACTGCGAATTGCACAAATTGGATCAGATATGGAAAGTATCGATTCTTTCCAACTTTTTTCTTATTCAAAATAATTTCTAAAAATATATCCTCCCAGATTTGACCTTTTCTTCAAGGTGATTGGCGAAATCTTTCGAGTCACCTTGTTATTATTTCTTCAGCTAGTCTTTTGTTTATACGGAGTCGTCAACCATGCGTGTGATTTTATCCTCAAGCAAATATTGTTCAATTTTTTGTTTAAAGATCATCGTTGTCAAGGCTTTATCGATATTTATGACAAACCCATAAACTGATCTTTGGATAGAAGACATTCCATATTTTATCGCCTACGATCATATTTGTTTAATCAAGATTGAAAGGATAAAGTAATGATTGAAGAAAACTCACAAAAAAAAGGTTTCTCATATGTAATCCGAGTGAAGAACAATATTGCAATGCATTGGGCAAATTATTTTGAAGGTTGGCGTATAACCAACCAGAAAAATGGGGAGGTTCTACTCAGCAACTTCAACGTCGATCAAGCTGGATTGCATGGAGCACTAAACAAGATCCGAGATCTTAATTTGACCTTGCTCTCTGTTAAAAGAATTTAAAGTTGAAACATTAACTTATTGAAATATCACTAACAGTTTTAATTGAAGAAGCAAAATATTAATTACATTGAAATCGAATGTTAAGGAAGTCTGAGAAAAAAGGAAGTGTTTAATTGAAAGCAAAAATGATAATTGTGCCCGTAATATCCCTCTTGGTATTGATCAGTACATTTGTCAGTATTTTGTGGATAAATAATACAGGAAATCAAATTGCGTATCTATCCAATCAAATAATTTTTATAAGATACCTACAGTTGAGATGGTGATTTTCACGATCATTGTCCTGGTGATATTTTATTTGAGGAAAAAATGAAAACAATTCGAAATATTTTCTTGTTTATTACCAGTATTTTAATTGCCGTTGGTTTGCTGGGGTGGCTGGGTTTGAAGGTCCGGCCGCAATCCTTCCCGACTTATCCGGATAAAACCTCGCAGTTGAAAACTGTGCCGCTACCCGCCGGACTTCCGACGCCGGTGGACCGTTTTTACCGTACCGTATACGGTGAAGAAATCCCGGTGATTGAGACTGTGGTCATTCAAGGACGGGGGTTCATTAAGCCCTTTATGAATATCTCTATACCAGCACGATTTGTTTTTGTACATAACACCGGAAAGGATTACCGACATTACTTTGAAGCAACCCTATTTGGAATCCCTCTAATGAAGGTGAACGAGGGGTATTTCGATGGGGCGAGCTTCTTTGAAAGCCCCGTAGGGAGCAACAATGACGAGCCGAATGCCAACCAAGGCGCGAACCTAGCGTTATGGGCGGAAGCGGTCTGGTTTCCATCGTTATGGATAACGGATCCACGCGCGCGCTGGGAACCCGTTGATGAGTACACTGCGCTACTGTATGTACCCTTTGAAGAGGCTGAGGAAACCTTTTTGGTACGCTTCAACCCTCAAACTGGTCTGATCGACATGATGGAAGCTATGCGCTACCGAGACATTGGAAAAGACAAAACCAAAATTTTGTGGATCGTTCGTACTGAATCAGGACAACTGATTGAAGGTACCAATATTAATTCAGTTGGTTCGGTGATGTGGCTGGATCAGGGTAAACCCTGGGCATATTTCAACGTGGAAGAGCTTATCTACAATGTGGATGTGAGCACTTACATCCTTGAGAGAGGGTATTAAGGCTGATTGGTTGGCATTCTTATTATATATAAAAGGGTGAGATTAACGTGACGAGCGGAAAAGAAATAATATTTTCAACTCTTTTGTCCTCTACAGCACTTTTAGTGATTGTCGGTATGATTGTTTCTACTATTGCACTTCTTAAGAAAGGTAAGCAATACCACAAACATGCCAGAATCTTGATGATTGTATTGTTAGTCATCTCTCTTGGATCTAGTCTATATTTGCTGTTTTTGGCTTTTAAATTCGGTAATGTGGGCCCATCAGCCTCGCCTGTTCAAATACATTGAGGATGTTGAAATGACAAAATTTGATAAATCTGGAAACAAACCAGAATAAGCATAAAACACTGTCAGAAAAAATCACCCTTAAGGGGTGCTGAAATGAAAACAGCCAACGGTTTTAAAAAAATCACAAACAACATTATATAAGTATTACTTATGGCAAAACAATTTTTAATCAAAGATAGTAAACCCTGGAAATCTCGTTTCTTTACGATCTGGGGAGGACAAGCACTTTCAATCCTGGGTAGTCAGTTGGTTCAATTTGCTCTGATTTGGCATCTAACCGTCAAGACAGGCTCAGCAACGGTGCTGGCATCTGCATCCCTGGTCGGGATTCTCCCTGGTGTGATGTTGGGTCCATTTATCGGTACCCTGGTTGATCGCTTGAACCGCCGCTGGATCATGATGTTTTCTGACAGCATCATCGCTATGGTTACCGTTGGCTTGGCCATTTTATTTACCTTTAATACCGTAACAGAATTGCACATTTATATGGTGATGTTTATCCGCTCTTTGGCAAGCTGCTTCCATGGGAATGCCATGAATGCTTCAACCTCGTTAATGGTTCCGGTTGAAAAATTGACACGTATCCAGGGAATCAACCAAATGTTAAATGGTGGTTTAAATATTATTTCAGCTCCTCTAGGTGCCATTCTTTTTAATATATTATCCATCCAAGGTATTCTAGCAATTGATGTAATCACCGCAATGCTTGCAATACTTCCTTTGCTCTTTATCCAGATCCCACAACCAGAACGTGCCTGGCAAGGAAAGATGCAAAGCGGTAACCAGCCAACAATTTTGCAAGATTTTAAAGCCGGGTTTCGATTCGTGCTTAGTTGGCCTGGGTTAATTATTATTGGTCTTATTTCAATGGGAATCAATTTCACAATCGTACCAGCATTTTCGTTGCTTCCCTTAATGGTTAAAGACTATTTTAGCGGAAGTGCAATCCATCTCGGATTGATAGAATCTGCTATGGGTATTGGAATTATAGTTGGTGGGGCGCTGTTGGGTATTTGGGGTGGTTTTAGGAGAAAGATATTTACTTCGATGGTTGGTTTGTTTGGAATGGGAGCAGGCGCTTTAATCCTTGCTTTGACACCTTCCTCGGTATTTCTGTTGGCTGTTGGCGGTGCATTGCTTGTCGGTTTTATGATGCCTATTACCGATGGGCCGTTCTTAGCTGTGATTCAATCCACTGTTCAACCGGATATGCAGGCGCGCGTATTCTCTCTTTTAGGTAGCGTAGGAACTGCGATGGTGCCTATAGGGTTGATGGTCGCTGGTCCTGTAGCTGACCTTTTTGGGATTCAAACCTGGTTCATACTTAGTGGATTGATATGTATCTTGATGAGCATAGCAGGTTATTTTATTCCAGCAGTGATGAATATTGAAGACTCCCGAAACAAGGCTGATGACTTACAAACAAAAATAGTTCTTTAAATCACAAAGAAAACAAATGTAACGTTTCTGTAACCATTTTGTATTTGTAAAATCTTATGATAACCATAAGGAATAATTGTGATGAAAAAAGCTGCTGGAATTTATCGCTGATCTTACATGCGTGGTTCAATTTTGAAATATTTACAAGGCGGTCTTTCGATGCTTAAAAAATGGAAATTTTCTGGTGTGACAATATTTCTAAGTCTCCTTTTTGTATCATTCCTTATTATTTGGAGTCCCATACAAGTACATGCAGCTGTAGGCTCCATAGATATTGACAATTATATTGCCGCTTCAATGAAACGTTACAACATTCCAGGTGTAGCATTGGCATATACACGAGGAGACAAAATAAAGTTAAGCGAGGGTTATGGCACATCCGGCGATGGGCGGAGTGTAACACCAGATACGCCATTTTATATTGGTTCACAAAGCAAGTCTTTCACAGCGCTGGCGATAATGCAGTTAGTCGAAAATGGAAAACTTGAATTGGACATGCCGGTCCAGACTTATCTTCCCTGGTTTCGAGTGGCTGATGAACAAGCATCACAAATGATAACCGTTCGTCATTTATTGCAACATACCAGTGGACTTTCTGAATCAAGTTACGTTTCAACATTACCGCCAGAAGCAACGCTCGAATCACTGGTTCGCGATTTATCTCGCGCAAAACCCACTGCTCCTGTGGGTACGAAAATGCAATATTTCAACCCGGGTTACAGTACCCTGGGTTTATTAATTGAAATAATGACAGGTAAATCGTATGGTGACTATTTACAGGATAATATCTTCATCCCTTTAAAAATGGTGAACACCTTCACCAATCCCTTACCCGCAAGAGAAGCAGGTCTATCACAGGGCTTTGCTCAAGTGTTTATGATAGCTATACCACTTGATCAACCTTTTAATCAATATGATTTGCCAGCAGGTTACATCATGTCATCGGCCAACGACATGGCTCGATATCTGATGGCGCTGGTCAATGGTGGGGAGTTGGATGGAATACGTATTCTTAACCCTGAAAGCGTTGAAATGATGTTCACTCCTAACAGGAACATACAGAGCACTTATGGTTTCGGATGGTATATTTCGGAGATTGCTGGTGAAAAAAGAATTACCCATGGTGGTGACACGGAACGATTCCATACAAGCGTGCTGCTACTACCAAAAAATAAAACATCATTTGTAATTCTGATAAATGAGAATCACCTGTTTAAGGATTTCAACGAATACAACACAATGTTTATGGTACTGTCTGCTTTTCTTACCGAAAACCCTTTCCCAAAGGAGAGCTTGTCTTCAATAGTAATTGGTTGGGGATTATTCCTGCTATGGATAATCGTCCTCGCACTAGCTATACGGAAATTAGTGTTATTACCTCAATGGCGTACCAGGATGAGCTCAAGGGATACGCGCAGCCGTTGGCTGAATATTCTTTCACATATCTTATCGATAGCGATTACCCTATTGGTCGTGGTTGCTATTGTCCCCGCTTTTTTGAATCGCGGATTTAGTTGGAGATGGTTCATAGGATTTCTTCCAGACGTTGCCATCATTATCGGAACACTTATCCTAGACGACTTATTGCAGATCGTTTTGAAACTTTTGATGATAACAAGGATAAATACTACCTGAACGACTTATTAAATGATGTAGTAATCCTTTAAATCGGTCGTTTTCACCAAGAGAGCATGCAATCAAATAAAAAGCAGGAGTGACAAAGCATATGATTGGAAAAATAATGATTTCTTTCGGTTTACTCTTTTTTATCGCTTTACTATTCGTCAGTTGTTCGAAAGAGACACAAAATATAATACTCACTCCGGAAGATACCGCAATTCGTTTTGTTAGAGAGATGAAAAAAGACAACTTTACAATCGACATCAATTCCGTTGAGGCAATTCAAACGGTCGCGGTGAACGACCTTGTTCTGGTTTTAGTCCAGTACAACGGTGAACGCTCTAAAGGTGGTGTTGAGATGTGCGAGATGGTATTGGAAACACAAAAAGCTCTGGTTAATGGATGGGAAGCGAAAAACGGCTCTGGCTTATGCCTTGAGATTGATGACCTTACAGACTTCGTGCCCATTTCAGTAGCCAGTAGTTGGGGCAATTCATCCCATTTTAAACGAGGTTATTCAACTGCCTACGGTTACGTGCGCGATCCGCGGATTTCGAAAGTTTTTGTTACTTGGGAGGATGGGAAGATTGAGTCAGTTGATGTGAAGGAGAGTACCTATTTCACTGTACGTGAAGGTGAATATAGGATTAAAAAAATTGAAGCATATAACGATCAGAGCCAGATTATCTATGAAAACAGCATAACGGAAGAGCTGAAGGAATAAAACATGATGGAATTTATCAACTCAATAATCTGATCGGTACCACCAATTGCAATTAACTTGTCTCTTTAAATTATTTCATTTCATAATGTATTACTTAACATATCTAGTTGCAGGATTTCCCAAAGTGAAGATAAAAATGAATCAAAAGCAAATCGATAAACATTCAACAACACAATCAATTATGTTGCACTTGCTACCCGGCGTCCTGATTAGTTTTTTCTACTTCATGATACGTCGTACAGTCAATAATATTGGATATCCAACGATCTTTGCCTTGGTTCTGGCTGTTGCATTTATCCTCATTCCTACTGAGCTTGGATACCTGTTATATCAAGTAAGGAAAAACACTGGACGGTACTCATTGAAAGGAATCATTAACTATGAAAATTCGATTTCATGGTGGGAATTTCTTTTTAGCGTAACGATTGTTTTTGGTGTGATTGGTATCATAATTACTCTTTTGAAACCTTTAGAAAGTTTCCTGAAAGAAAAAATGTTTTTCTGGATTCCCAATCTTGATCCAGGACTAGATGGCAATTACTCCAAAACAAATTTGATTGTCACTTATTCCCTGTATTTATTTTTTGTTGTAATCCTTGGTCCATTGGTTGAAGAAATATATTTTCGCGGATATTTGTTACCGAGGATGAAAGGGAAGTATTCCGTATTATTTCACAGCTTTTTGTTTGCAGCCTATCATGTTTTTACACCATGGATGATAGTTTCACGAACTATAGGGTTTATACCAATGATCCTTTTGGTGAAAAAGAAAGGTATCTATCATGGAATTGCTGTTCACTTTTTATGTAACTCAGTAGACCTATTTACAGCCGTTATATTTATAGCAAATTCTTATTGATAGATAGTTTTTAATTGGCAGCCCTGTTAATATGAGAAATATTCCTGTCCACACTTTTCTGATCGGTGATATTGAATTGATATTTTTTTAATCTCCTCAGAATTCTTGTCAATCCTGAAAATATGTCTTTTTACTAAAATAATAGTTCTATATCAACGGACCAGCTTCATTATCTATGACTTTTACGAATAACCTGAATCTTATATGGGATGCAGACGGGACTCTTTTCGGCATATATCCTACCATCACTTTTGCCATCAGAAATTCATAAAATGAATTCGGACAATTTATGGCGATAAATGTTGTTGGTGGGCTTGTTCGTCAGCCCATCGACTTCTATTTTTCAAACATTCTAATTAATATACAATCTGATTGAACCTTCGAATTAAATATTCGCCACCTTCTGCTATTACTTCCATAATCCCACCATAATCACATTTGAACTTATACCGGTGATACACAGGTATTTCAAGAATATATGTGGCAAGGATTCTTATAAACCCGTCATGGGAAAACGCAACAATATTCCCTTCTAGGTCTGAGAAATATTTCAAAAGGCTTTTCTGTCTATTGATGACTTCAGCCCCGTTTTCGCCTCCTGGATATC
>ENA-ORXD01002740-ORXD01002740.1-sediment-metagenome-genome-assembly--contig:-NODE-2740-length-11182-cov-4.212427_pt1 | contig 11182 bp, 10 predicted proteins | sample MGYA00237862_ERZ511471 | MGnify/ENA metagenome assembly ERZ511471 | reverse complement strand
CGCTCAATGTCGCCGTGATCGCCATCGCTGCCATGCTGGGGCCGGGCATCCGCAATTTGTACATCACCATCATCGTCATCAGCTGGGTGTCCTACGCCCGTCTGAGCCGCGGCGAGTGCCTGGTGGAGAAGAACAAGGAATACATCGTGGCCGCCAAAGCGCTGGGCAGCAGAGACTGGCGCATCATCATCCGGCACATCATCCCGTCAAAGCGGTCGGAAAGGATTGTATCACCAATATCTTTTTCGATTGAAAGTTTCTTGTAATTTGCGTGCAAAGGACTCTCCTTTGTGGTCATGAAACGGGTTCCCATAGCCACACCACTGGCACCAAGAGCCAGGGCCCCGGCCAATCCCCTACCGGTTCCAATACCTCCGGCGGCAACGATTGGAATATTTATGCTTTCTGCCAACCTTGGAACAAGGACAAAAGTAGTTGCATCATCGCCATGAGCTGCTGCCTCGTGACCTGTGGCAATGATAGCATCTACTCCTGAATCCTGAGCCCGTTTTGCATGGCGGACATTGACTACTGTAGCTAGGACCTTACCACCATATTCATGGGCGCGATTTACAATCCAGTCGCCCTTGCCGAGAGAAAAATTGATGATGGGCACCTTCTCCTTCAGCAGAATGTCGGCATTTTCCATTCCGTTTTCCAAGAGCAATGTGGCATTGGCACCAAATGGTTTGTCTGACAGAGATCTGATCTCTTGTACTGCTTTCCTTGTCTGATCAGGGGACAAAGCACCCGTGGCTAACATCCCCAAACCTCCCGCATTAGATACAGCTGCAACCAATTTAGGTACACTAATCCAACTCATACCGGAAAGAAGTATCGGATACTTAATGGCGAACATTTCAGTTATTTTTGTCTTCATTAAAAACCTCCTCTTATTGTTTATAGTAATTGATTGAAAATATTCTATTTCACTCTGCTCCCCCTTATAACCCATTGGGCAATGCATATATTGATCCCCGCGACAAGCAGTGTAATATTTTACAAAGTATTTTCATAAAATATTATCGTAAATCTGTTGCCAAATAAATCAAACAAACAAATTAACGAACTGATCACGCAATTCACGTTTAAGGATCTTCCCCGAGCTGTTTTTAGGAAGTGCATCGACAAAAACAACTTTCTTTGGCCTCTTATATCTGGCAAGATTACCTAAACAAAGATTTATTATCTCCTCCTCCGTAGTCAACATGCCCGGCTTGAGCGCTACAGCGGCAACAACATTTTCACCCCATTGGAGATCAGGCACCCCAAATACAGCAACCTCAAAAACCGCTTCATTTTTGTAGATTATGTCTTCAACTTCTTTACAATAAACATTTTCTCCACCCGTAATGATCATATCTTTTTTACGATCCACAATGTAGATGTACCCCTCTTTATCCATCTTAGCCATATCTCCACCATGGAACCAACCACCGGCAAAGGCTGCTTCGGTAGCTTCCGGGTTACGCCAGTAACCCTTACAAACCTGATCCGCCCTTATTACTAACTCCCCGGTCTCTCCAATAGGAACATCATTCATTTTGTCATCAACAATCCTCACAGACGCTCCACATGCAACCTTACCAGCCGCCTTTAATAAATGTGTATTACCATTTAAAATTGACAGATGGTCGGCAAAATTTAAAAAAATAAAACTTCCGGCCGTCTCCGTCATACCAAACCCCTGCATAAAAACATTGCCGAACTTGTCTATGGCCCGTCTCAATATTTCTGCCGGTATCCCCGAACCGCCGTATAATACAGCCCTTAATGTACTTAGATCATATTGATTAATGTTAGGATGTTCGAGAAGCGTGGTAATCATTGTGGGCGCTAAACAAGTCGCTGTTATTTTATAACTTTGAACATCGGCCAGCCATGATCCCGGATCATAGCTTCTCATTATGTATACGGGACAGCCACGGTAGTGATAAGTTATCATTGCATGAAATGTAATATGACAGAGGGGAAAAGGGTAATGGAACACGTTATTTTCGGCAATTTGTAATTCAATCAATCCGTTGTGCGCATTTGCCATCAAATTTTTATGGGTAATCATAGCCCCCTTTGGTCTTCCAGTCGTTCCACTGGTGTATACAAGAGCACAAACGTCTTCATCCCTAATGCTTAACTCAGGATTCTGAATAGATGACCCGGTAATCCAACTTTCGTATTCAGTGATATTCGGAGCACCTCCTATACAAATTATATGTTTCACCGAAGGCAGCTCAAGTTGGCTTAATCCTTCCAAATATTGATTTTCCAGAATTAAAACAGTTGCCTCAGCATTATTGATAATCCATTCAATCTCTTTGGGATTCAAACGATAATTTAAAATGGTCGTAATCATACCAGGCATGGAAATGCCGTATATGAGTTCCGTATACTCATAATTGTTCTGAGACCAAATGGCAACTCGGTCACCACGTTTGGCTATTTTCAGAAGTGCATTACTTATCTGATTTACCCTATTTTGAAATTGAGACCAAGTGTAAGTCTTGCCTTGGTAACCTACAGCTATTTTATCCGGATGTTTCCTGGCGTTAAAATCTATTATATCTCCCAGCAACATATAAATTCCCCCTTATCATTACTCCTCATTTCTTTGGATAAATTAACCGCCACTGTCTTTCTTAATAAAGTAATTATCCTCAAAACTTCGATTTTTATAAGCTTCATAATTGAAGCGAATTAATGTAAGATTAAGCAAACAAGCAAAAACCGACAATATCAGGTAATACGGACACTCTTGCGGATAAATGGTAAATTATCTAAAATTATTATCCTGGCAACAAAAAAAGTGACTTTACACTGACACACACGTATTTATTTTTTATTTTTAAAAAGTCATACACTTACTCGATTTTAAAAATTCACATTTCATAACGTGCTAACGCGTCGCTCCGAAAAAATCGGTTCTATTGGCTGGCTCTTCCGGTACGGCACTGCTGGAAAACTAGCTCGGCGCATTGTAGCATCCCCCCGGTCACTCCGAGACTGTGTCGCAATTCGAAAAAGGAGAGAAATTGCTTATTTTTAGGAATGGTTTTACCCCTAAATTTTTAAAAAAGTTCGCTGTAGGCAATTTTAGTAGGCCTCTTTTTTCGACAAAATACCGCAAAGTAATTACAACACAGTCACTCCGTGTCCGGGGGGATAAGGCTTGCTTTGTTTATACCTCCATTAATATGTTTTCCCCCTTTCGAATGAGTAAGCGGGAAAAACAAAAATTATTTCTTCACTCTCGTAAAGTGAGTTTTGCCTCCTTTGATTATACCAACCCCCCAATAACCTAAAAATGACTTCAGCCCCCTCTCACCAATAATAAAAAAGCCTTTGCTGCTTCCCCAAAAAGATCAACCGCCCAGATAGGCTTTGATGACATGCTCATTGCCCAGCAGATCTTTGCTCAAACCCTCCAGGGCAACATTTCCCGTCTCCAGGACATAACCGCGATGGGAAAGCTGCAATGCCATCCGGGCGTTCTGCTCCACCAAAAGAACTGTCGTGCCGCGCTTATTGATGTCCACAATAATATTGCCGATTTCTTTTACAACCAGGGGCGCCAAACCTAAAGACGGCTCATCGAGTAAAAATATCTTTGGCTTGGCCATCAAGCCGCGGCCCATGGCTACCATTTGCTGCTCACCGCCGCTCAGAGTCCCGGCTAATTGGTTGCACCGCTCCTTCAAGCGGGGAAAATGTAAAAATACTTCCTCAAATCGCTTTTCTATTTCTTTTTTGTCCCGGCAATTATACGCGCCCATTTCCAGATTCTCCCGTACGCTCATCTGGGGATAGACATGCCTTCCCTCGGGAACGTGGGCAATCCCTAAAGCAACTATCTCGTGGGTTGGCAAACCATTGATCCGTCGCCCTAAGAACAAAATTTCCCCTGATTTCGGCACAACAAGCCCGGAAATGGCTCGCAATAAACTGCTTTTCCCAGCGCCGTTCGCTCCTAAAAGCGTGACAATTTCCCCTTCCTCTACAGTTAAAGAAACTCCCTTCAGCGCCAGCGTATTCTGATACTGAACTCTGATATCATTGATTTTAAGCACTTTCTTCACTCCCTAGATAAGCGGTAATTACGTCGGGGTTGCTGCGAATCTCAGCCGGCGTCCCCTCCGCAATTTTTTCCCCGTAATTCAATACAACGATTCTTTTGCAGATACCCATGACGACCTTCATATCATGCTCAATGAGTAAAACGGTCATCCCTCTCTTCTCCCGGATCGCGGCAATCAAATCGATCATTTCCTGAGTCTCGCTCGGATTCATTCCCACTGTAGGTTCGTCTAAAAGCAGCATTTTCGGTTTGGTCGCCATGGCAATCCCAATGGCCAGACGCCGCTGGGCAGATTGTGGTATGTTCTTAGCAATCTCATCATGAAAGTCACCCAGTTGCAAAAAGTCAAGTATCTCCAGTGCCTGTTCTCGCGCTTCTTTTTCTTCGCGCTCTTTGAGGCTACTCCGCAAGATCGCCCGCCAAACTCCGCTTTTGATCCGGCAATGGTAGCCGGTGATCATGTTTTGCAACACCGATATATCAGGCAAAACTCTCGTCTGCTGAAAGCTGCGCACCAACCCCAATTTAACCACATCCTGCGGTTTCCAACCCGTGATGTCGACACCATCAAAATTAATGCGCCCTTCCGTCGGAGCATAAACGCCGGTTAAAAGATTAAAAACTGTTGTTTTACCCGCTCCGTTGGGCCCGATCAGGCCAATAATCTCCCCGCTCGATACACTGAAGACCAAATCCTTTACCGCTACCAGACCTCCAAAACGCTTTGTGAGATGGGATATTTCAATTATGGCCATGAGAAACTCCTTTTTCCGATGTTACTGATTTTTTTCGATATAAAGCTCTCAGAGATCCTGCCACACCGACCAGACCATTCGGCATAAAAATCATAACCAGCATGAGCAATAATCCGTAGAGAGCCATCCGGTAGTCAGCTAAAAACCGCAGTGCCTCGGGCAAGATCATCAGCAGAAAAGCGCCGACGATGGGACCAATAAGCGTGCCTTTACCTCCCATAATAACCATCAGCACCATGTTGGTCGATTCCGCGGTGGTGAAGGACACGGGGCTGATAAAAAGAATACAGTGCGAATAGAGCGCGCCAGCCAGACCTCCAAATAAGGCGCTGATCAAAAAAGCCTGCATTTTATAGCCGTGGACATTGATCCCAATCGACCGGGCAAATACATCATCTATCCGGATCGCCTCATAAGCCCGCCCCGCCTTGGATTTTATTATTCTGCTGATAATAAACAGCGTCAGCAGCATAAAAAAAAGAACCAAATAATAGTAATTCTGGCGGGTATCAAAGGTCAGCGTAAACAGGTTGCCGATAACAATGGGATTGGGCGGAGGAATGTTGGAAATGCCCATCGATCCCTGCGTCAGGTCCACCCAATTATGCAAAACAGATCGCACCACCTCACCGCAGCCAACGGTGGCGATGGCAAAATAAGGTCCGCGCAAACGCAGCGAAGGATAACCGATGATAAAGGCCAGTAGCCCCGCCGCAATCATGGACAAAGGTAAATTCAACCAGAAATTCAAACCCAGCCTAGTGGACAAAATCGCGGTTGTGTATGCCCCTATGCCAAAGAATGCGGCATGGCAAAACGACATTTGTCCGGCATAGCCCACGATCACATTCAGACCAGCCGCCACAATAATATAAATTCCGATGATGATGGCCATGTATAAAAAATAGGAATTTGTCATAACCAACGGTACACAGCACAACAGTACAATCAGAATTAAATAAGCAAGCCATTTTGAATAACGCATTGTCTACTCCAAACTTTTTCCAAAAATACCGGCTGGGCGTACCCAAAGGATTAAAACCAGCAGGATAAAAGCAAATGTATCCTTCAGGGCCAAGGAAATATATGCCGCCGAAAGGTTTTCCACGACTCCCAAAAGGAGCCCTCCGACAATCGATCCCGCCACCGATCCCATGCCACCCAAAATAACGATGACAAAAGCCTTAAAAACGGGTGTCGCTCCCATCGTAGGCTCTACCAGGTAGATCGGCGCCACCAGCGAACCGGCCACCGAGGCCAAACCGCAGCCGATGGCCAGTGTGACATAGCGCACCATGTTGATGTTGATGCCCGCTACAGCAGACCCTATCTTATCCTGAGACACTGCCCGCATCGCCTTCCCAATCCGAAAACGCTGAATAAAGATCACGACCGCGACCATGACAATAACTCCAACGACGACAATCAGCAATCTTTGCATGGTAATGGCCAGACCAAAAATATTCAGTGTATGGGTTAAATAAGGTGTTTGAATGGCGCGCTGCTCCGGTGTCCACAATAAGGTGGCCGCATTTTGCAGAAAAATGGATAAGCCAATCGAGATGAGCAGCAAGTTCAGCAAAGGCACTTCCCGCAGCGGGTAAAATAATATCCGCTCCAAAAGAAGGCCGACCCCCGCTATAATCAGGGCGGAAAGAATCAGCGCGGGGAAAAAACCAACTCCCAGCAACTCCAAAATGAAGTAGGTGCAATACGCCCCCAGCATGTAAATCTCTCCGTGGGCCAGGTTAATAATGTCTAGGATACCGAAAATCAGCGTAAAGCCGAGGGCGATAAGGACATAGGAACTGCCGATAGCCAAGCCGTTAGCCAGATGAATGAAAAATACTTCCATATCTTAACCTCTCTCGGAGCCGGAAAGCTCCTTTCCCTCTCTCAAGTTCCCCCCCAGGGGCGCCGGGGGGGTGCAGGGAAAAAAAATTTTTATTTTTTGAGCAGCCAAAGGTTGACTTTCCCACCCTTGTAGCTGCCAACCCATACGTCCAGGGAATTTTCGTTATTTTTGTCGAAATAATAATGCCCCATCATACCCTGATAGTTGGTCTTGGTCATGGCTTCCCGGATTTTTTCGGTATCCGTCACTGTCCCGGCTTTCTCCATGGCGATGCGGAAGATGGACATTACATCATAACCCGAAAACACATAGCTCATCGGATCCATGTTATATTTTTCGCGATAGCGTTTCACGACGGGTAGCACTTTCGGATTATCCAAGGCCGGTCCGCGGCTGACAATCTGCCATTTAGCCACGGCATCTGGAGTAAGTTTTAACAGCATGTAAGGATCAACACCGCCTGCATCAACCAGCGGAAGCTCGGGAACAATTTCTTTGGTCTGGCGGACATAAATGGAAGCGGCTTTCGTTTCCATAACCTGGAAAATAGCTTCCGGTTTCATGCCCTTAATTTTCGTTAATACGGAGTAAAAATCTGTTGTGCCATGGTCATAATATTCCTGAGCCAGAACTTTAACGCCGATTTTTTCCTGAGCGGCTTTGTTCAAGGCGGCAGTATTGCGGCCATAATCATCATTGATGGCCAGATGAACGACTGATTTGATGCCAAGTGATTTAATAAAAGCGGTTATTGTGCGCACCGCGCCGGGCGATGTAACCCCACCACGGAAAAACCATTTGTTTCCCACCTGCGTGAGCTTTTCCGCCGCTGAATTGGGCGAACAGATGACAACCTTTTCGCGCTGCGCAATGGGCATCACGGCCAGCGTCGAAGAACTGGTATAAGCGCCGATAACCATTTTTACTCCATCACGGGTCACCAGCTTTTCCATCGCCGCGACACTTTCTTTGGGAATGCCCTGATCATCGTACACCAGAAGCTCTATCTTATATGCTTCACCGCCTACTTTGATGCCGCCTTGAGCATTGATATCCTCCACCGCCATCTTGACGCCGTTGGCCTCATGCGTCCCGTCCAGACTCAACTGACCAGACAGGGGCATAATGACGCCGATCTTCACCGTCTTAGCCGCCTGGAGGTCCAAGCCACTCAACATCAGCAGCGCCGCTGCCATCAGGATTGTCGTCAAATATTTCCCCACTCTCATTAGCAAAACCTCCCTCATCTTTTTTTGATCTAAAAAAATTTTTGAATTAATTATTTAGTGAGCTTCCAAAGTTTGAGCTTACCATTTTTGAAGCTACCAACAAAGCCCACCAAATTGGATTCATTATTTTTATCGTAATAATAATGTCCGATCAGACCATGATAGTTTGTTTTGGTCATTTCTTCCCGGATCTTCGCCGTATCCGTCACGGAGCCCGCTCTTTCCATTGCACCTTTGTACAACATCATCACATCGTATCCGGAAAAAACATAGCTCATTGGATCCATATTATACTTCTCTCGATAGCGTTTAACAATCGGGGCGACAATCGGATCATCCAATCCCGGACCGCGGGTCACGGGATGAAAGTTATCCAGAGCATCGGGAGCAAGCTTCATCAGCATATATGGATCTGCCCCCCCGGCATCCACCAGTTTAATCTCCGGTACGACTTCTTTGGCCTGGCGCAGGTAAATGGAACAGGCTTTCGTTTCCATGACATCAAAAATCGCTTCCGGTTTTATGCCCTTTATTTTTGTCAGCACGGGGTAGAAATCTGTGGTGCCGTGGTCATAAAATTCCTGGGCCAGAACCTTTATACCCAGTTTTTCCTGCTCGGTTTTTGTACGGCGGCCATATTGCGCCCATAGTCATCATTAATGGACAGGTGCACAACTGTTTTGATGCCGAGTGATTTAATAAACCTGCTGAGGGTATATGCCGAGCTGGCGACGGTAGGCCCCCCACGGAAGAACCACTTATCGCCGACTTCCGTCAGTTTGGCTGCCGCGGAATTGGGCGAGCAGAGAACTACTTTCTCCCTCTGAGCAATGGGCATAATGGCAAAGGTTGAAGAACTGGTATAGGCGCCGATCACCATTTTGGCCCCATCACGCGTCGCCAGCTTTTCCATCGCCGCCACGCTTTCCTTGGGTATCCCCTGATCGTCGTAAACCAGCAGCTCCACCTTATACGTGTCCTTGCCGATCTTAATGCCGCCCTGGGCATTAATATCTTCCGCGGCCATTTTAACCCCATTGGCCTCATGGGTTCCATCAGCACTCAGCTGACCTGTCAAGGGCATAATGACGCCGATCTTGACCGTCTTAGCCGCCTGAACATTCATCGTACCCAGCGCCAGCAATATCCCTAGCGCAATCGCAATTGACATCAACCATTTTCCCTTACTCATCCTTTAACTACCTCCTCATATTTCTTGGTTAAGCAAAAAATGAAATCTTTCTTTCTCGACCGTTCCGGCACATCGGATTGCGGAGCGGTAAAAATATAATCAACGTTTAAACGGCCAGAGGTTGACCTTGCCTCCCTTGAAATCGCCAACCCATCCTATCAGGGACAGTTCGTTATTTTTATCGTAGTAATAGCGTCCGATCAGACCATTGTAATTTGTCTTGGTCATGGCTTCCTGTATTTTCTCGGTATCCGTCACCGTCCCGGCCTTCTCCACGGCATTTTTGAACATCATCGCCACATCATACCCGGAAAGGACATAACTCATGGGTTCCATATTGTACTTCTCGCGGTAGCGCTTGGCAATCGGCACGATCGGTGGGTGCTCCAGCGCCGGCCCGCGGTTGGCGCAGTACACGTTAACAAGGCCAGCTTCCCCAACCAGTTTCAGCAGCAGGTAGGGGTCGACACCGCCGGTATCGACAATCTTCATCTGTGGCACAACTTCTTTGGCCTGGCGGACAAAAATGGAGCAGGCCTTGGTCTCCATGCCCGTAAAGATTGCATCGGGGTTAAGACCCTTGATTTTCGTCAGTACCGAGTAAAAATCAGAAGTGCCGTGGTCATAAAATTCCTGGCTGAGCACCTTAATCCCAATTTTTTCCTGGACTATTTTGTGCCTGGTAGAAACATCGCGCCCCCAGTCATCGTTGACGCAGACGTGGACAACTGATTTGGCCCCGAGTTGCTGAATATAGAAAGGTATTGTTTTCAAAGCATCTTCAGTAGTGGAGCCGCCGCGGAAAAACCACTTGTTCCCGACTTGCGTCAGCTTCGTCGCCGCGGAATTGGGTGAACAGAGGACTATTTTTTCTCTTTGGGCAATGGGCATGATGGCAAATGTGGAGGAGCTGGTATAGGCGCCGATCACCATTTTCGCTCCATCACGCGTAACCAGCTTTTCCATCGCGGCGACACTTTCTTTGGGTATCCCCTGGTCATCATAAACAATGAGATCAATCTTATATGACTCGCCACCCACCTTAATGCCGCCCTGGGCATTGATGTCCTCCACGGCCATTTTAACCCCGTTGGCCTCATGAGTTCCATCAGAGCTTAACTGCCCCGAGAGGGGCATAATCAACCCAATCTTAAAAGTTTTCGCTGCCTGCACATCAAATCCGCTCAGCATCAGAAGCGCCGCTGCCATCATCATGGAAATTAACAATTTGCTCATTTTCATTTTTAGAACCTCCCCCTTTTAGTTTTTTGTTCCTAAATAAAAATGTTGTGTCTGTTAACTGATTTTAGATGGAAAAGCTTAATTGTTTGTTGATCATTTTTTTGTGCGCAGAATATTGCCGATTCTAATGCTGAATGTCAAGCAAAAAACATCAGCCGCCATATTTTTCTTTGAGTTCTTTTTTCAGAATTTTCCCCCCGGGATTACGAGGCAGGGGTTCAGATAAAAACTCCACATACTTGGGAACCTTGTAATTGGCAATCTGCCGGGCACAAAACTCTTTGATCTCCTCCTCGGTTGCTTTTTCACCCGGTTTTAAAACGACGATCGCCTTTACCTGTTCACCGAACATTTTGTCCCGGGCGCCGATGACCGCAGCCTCCAGAACCTTGGGGTAGGCATACAAGGCATTTTCCACTTCTACACTATAGATGTTCTCGCCGCCCCGGTTGATCATGTCTTTCATCCGGTCGGCTACATAAAGAAATCCCTCGGCGTCAAATCTTCCCAGATCACCAGAATGAAACCAGCCGTCAACAATGGCTTCCTTTGTTGCCTGGGGATTATTCCAGTATCCCTGCACGACGTTGGGAGACCGGATAATTATTTCCCCGACTTCACCCGCGGGCAGATCCTGGCCCCGGTCATTGACTACCCGGATTTCGGCGACCGGCACTGCGGGCCCCACCGAATCAGGTTTGGCCAGGGTATATTCATCACTCAGATAAGAAACAACTGAAGATGTTTCGGTCATCCCAAAACCGTTGCCTAATCTGGCCTGGGGAAACGTTTCCTTGAGCTGTCTTAGCAATTCAGGTGGAGCCGGTGCGCCTCCGT
>ENA-ORXD01002739-ORXD01002739.1-sediment-metagenome-genome-assembly--contig:-NODE-2739-length-11183-cov-2.882856_pt1 | contig 11183 bp, 8 predicted proteins | sample MGYA00237862_ERZ511471 | MGnify/ENA metagenome assembly ERZ511471 | reverse complement strand
TTCAGTACCATGAAAGCGCGCCTGTTGGTTGCGCGCGTTGACCTTTACCAAAGCGCGGCAGATTTCGCACCCCAGACCATCACAGACCTGCAGGCTTTGATTGACGGTGAAAGCGAGTTTGGCGCATGCGTGCCCGAGCTGCCTCTGAATGAGTTCTACCACGAGTGCAGCCACCAGCAGTTCGTTGCCAATCCCAAGCGGGTCAAGTTCGGCAATGGCTCCGGCGTGCGCTTCGTGAGTGTGTATGGCATTCATGACCTTACGCCCGTGGACGACAGCAATCTGGTGTATGTCTTCCAGGGTTTTACGGATGACGGGCGCTATTACCTCAAGCTGATCGTTGAGATGATCCACTCCCAGCTGCCTGGAACGGGCGAGATCCCGCCAGAGCTCTATACCCAGGACGCCGCAGCCGTGCAGGAATACTTTGTGCAGTTTACAGAGACGTTCAATGCATCCGAAAAGAACTTCACCCCCAAACTGGACTGGATCGATAGCGTTCTGGCGAAACTGTACGTGGAATAAAGATTCTGGAATCTTTGAGGAACTGAAAAGAGAAATTCTGTGGGAATACTCAGCTTTAACAAAAAACCGGATAAGAATGCACCCGTGCTCTCCGCCCAGCAAGTGCATGAGAGTCTGCTGGCTTTGAACCGCCTCACCGCTCCCTACCAGATCATTGACGGCACGCAGAAAGATGTCGATCTGATCGCGGAATGGAAGATCGTGGACGCGCAATGGTACGAGGTCTTCGCCAAGGCCAAGCTCAGCAAGGTTTTTCGCATCTATATGAAGTTCGATCCTGCCAAGCATGAGGTGCGCGCCATGGATGAGGAATACAGCGTGCAGTGGCGCGCCGGTCTGCCGTCCCTCTCCCTGGCTGTCTCAAAATTCAAGGGGCAGACCACTTCGGTCGAGTTCGGCAGCGGCTATGCCTTCACCGAAGAGCTTGCCCCCGGGCAGGTTTACCGGTACCGCTTTAACACCAAAGAGATCAAGCAGCCCATTCAGGATGCCGTTACTGCCTGCGGCTGGACCTATAAAGGGATAGCGTTCGGAAAGCTCTGATTCGAAGGAGTACCCATCTGGAATGCCGGCTGCATCTTCTGTATAATTAATACAGTGGATTCACCCGGCTTTTGCGTTTACATCATCGTCCGCCGGTTTGTTGAAATGTGAGGTGACCATGCGCAATCCAAACTCTTCGTTTAGAATGCTGCTCTCCTTTCTGTTCGCCCTGGCAGCCTGCTCCTCGGCGGGCGCTGCCCTGACGGAGGATGTACCTTCTGACGCCATTGGCGGCAGCTATGCTCAGCCGCTCGCACAGGCCTCGGGTCAGGTCATCAGCCCGGATGCTTTCCGCTATTTGGGTGCCTTCCGCCTGCCTGGCGGCGAAGACCCGCCCCGCACTTTTGCCTACGGCGGCAACGCCATGACCTTCAATCCCTCTGGCGATCCTTCCGCCGCCGAGGATGGTCACTCCGGTTCGCTTTTCATCATGGGTCATGACCGCATCGCCTATGGCGGCCTGCCGGACGGCAATCAGGTAGCTGAGGTCAGCATTCCCAAGCCGATCATTGCGCGCGATCTGGAAGCGCTCAACACCGCCGAATTCCTGCAGGATTTTACGGACGTTCTGGCGGGAGCCTTCACCGACCTGGAGGAGATCCCGCATGTTGGGCTGGCTTACTTCGATCATCCCCTCACCGGGGCGCTGCTGCACCTTGCTTGGGCGCAGCACCTGCAGGAGCCGGGCGAGCCCACTCACGGTTGGCTTAGCGCCAACCTGGCTGAGCCAGACCTGCAAGGCACCTGGTACATCGGAGAGCAGCCACCCTATTCCATGACTGGCTATATCTTCCCCCTGCCCGTGGACTGGGCGGATGCGCACACCGGCGGGCGTTACCTGGCTAGCGGGCGCATGCGCGATGGCGGTCAGGGCGGTATGGGTCCAGCCCTCTTCGCTTACACCCCCTGGGAGGAGGATGGCTCTGCCCCGCCCGACCACGCCCGCATTGAAGAAGTGCCGCTGCTGCTGTATGAGAACGCCTACAACACCGAAGAGATCGTGCGCTGCCTGAACGGCTACCAGCACCCGGATGAGTGGGAGGGCGGCGCCTTTTTGACCAATGCGGCTGGCGACCAGGCTGTGCTGTTCTCCGGCACCAAGAGCACTGGTGAAAAGTATTGGTACGGCTACATGCACCCGGATGGCGCCCAGTACGCCTGCGTGGATAGCGAGGTAACTGATTTCACCACCTGCCGCCTGGCGGATGGCTCTCCCTGCCCCGCGGCTGATTTCTCCGGCTGCTGCAGCGAGGCTTCGGGCGGCTGCATCACCAACCGCGGCTGGTGGTCGACCCGTTTTGATGCCCAACTCATGCTGTATGATCCGTCCGATCTGGCGCGCGTGGCTGCCGGCGAGATTGAGCCCTGGCAGCCGCAGCCTTACGCCATCATTGACGTGGACGAGGTGCTCTACCTCGACCCGCCCGAGTGGGATGAGGTCAACCTGGGCTGGGGCGACCAGCGCCGCTACCGCCTGGGGGATGCCTCCTTCGACCCAGCCAGCGGCATGCTCTACGTGCTTGAGCTCTACGCCGACGGCGCCAAACCGCTTGTGCACGTCTGGCAGGTGCAGTGAATTGTAGGGCGGATCTACCTATCCGCCGTTCCGCTTGGCAAAATCATAAGGCGGGCATCCTTACTCGCAGTTTCCCTTTATGTCATCGCGAGCCGCATAGCGGCGCGGCGATCTCAGTTACTTATATTCGCGAATGCTTGCCTTCCAACCAACCCCGAGATTGCTTCGTCGCTGATGCTCCTCGCAAAGAAATGAGAGGAAGCGGCGCAAAGGGATTTGCGCCATAGGATTAATTTACCCAGCTGAGATTCTTCGCACTATCGTGCTCAGAATGACATTCGTCGCGTAGCGCGGATATACGTATCCGCCATTCCACTTGGCAAGGTCAATGAGTGGGTTTCCAAACCCGCCTTCCTATCCCAGCGCCTGCTGGATCTCGGTACGGTAGAACTCGTCGAATAGCGCCAGCAGCTTGCGCGCCAGCGCCGCCGCGCCGGCACCGCCCAGCTGCACCGCGCTGATCAGGAAGGCGGCTGCTTCGGCTGGCGAGCGCTCGGCCAGCTTGCGCGCCAGGATGCTCAGGTCCTTGTGCAGCGCGATCGCGGGCTGCTGGTAGAGCGGCAGCATCAGCTCGCACACCTGCGGCAGCGCGTCGTAATCGCTCTGTTCCAGCATCTGCAGGGCGGCCTGGATGGCCAGCTTCTGGCTGTGCTTATCTTCGCTAAGTGCACAGCCGCGCAGCACCTGCACCCAGGCCGGCGAGCGCGTGATGGCGCTGCGCTGCGCGCCCTGCCGCATCAGCTCGGTCTGCAGGCTTTGGGGCAGGTCTTGTGCCAGCCAGTCCTGCATATGCTGGATGAAGGCTTCCTGATGGGGCGGCTCCAGGCGCGCCAGGCAGTGGATGGCCAGGTGCTTGGGTTCATACAGTTCGCTTTGCCACATGTGCAGCGCCAGCTGCAGCGTGCGCTCGGGTTCGCTGCGCGCCAGCATCTCCAGGGCGTTCTCCAGCTCGCGCATCACCAGCGGCGAGGTGCGCAGGGCAGGCATGCCCGGGTCGGGGCGCAGCCAGGCGTTTGTGGTGGGCTTGCGTTCACCGTAGCGCTCCAGCAGCTGGCGCAGGGTGCGCAGGAATAAAGCTTCGTCCGCGCTTTGGGCAATGAGGGCGTTTACCTGCGGCCGCAGCCGCATGAGGAGCACGGGCGGCATCTAATAAGCCCTGGCGAAGATCGCCTTTTCCCGGGCGGATTGGCCGCACACGATGCACTGCCCGCTGCCATCCTGCCCTTCAAAGGGGATGCAGCGTAGGGTGGCTTTGGTGTCTTCCTTCACTTTGGCTTCGCACTCGGGGCTGCCGCACCAGTGAGCCAGCGCCCAGCCGTCTGCCACGGCTTCCTGCAGTTCGGCGTAATCGTGCGGCTGGTGCGTGTGCGCCAGGCGGAAGTCAGTGGCACGCTGCAGCAGGGCGGTCTGGATCTCATCCAGCAGGCGGCCGGTTTCATCCGCCAGCTGCGCCAGGGCGATTGCACGTTTGCCCGCGCGCCCGGGCAGGTCGCGGCGCGCCAGCGTAGCGGCGCCCTTTTCTACGTCCTTAGGACCGATCTCCACCCGCAGCGGCACTCCGCGCAGCTCCCAGTCGTTGAACTTGAAGCCGGGCGTCAGCTCTTCGCGCGCGTCCAGCTGGACGCGCAGGTGCGCCAGCGTTGAGCGCGCCTGCTCGGCAGCCGGCATCACCAGCGCTTTCTCGCTGTCGTTCTTGTAGATCGGCACGATCACTGCCTGAATAGGCGCCAAGCGCGGCGGCAGGATCAAGCCCTGGTCGTCACCGTGTGTCATGATTATGGCGCCCACAAAGCGCGTGGAGAGCCCCCACGAGGTAGTCCAGCAATACTGCAGCTCGTTGCCGCGGTCAAGGTATTGGATCTGGAAGGCTTTGGCGAAGTTCTGCCCCAGGTTGTGCGAGGTGCCCGATTGCAGGGCGCGCCTGTCGCCCATCATGGCTTCGATGGCGTATGTAGTGGCTGCCCCGGCGAACTTCTCGCTCTCGCTCTTACGCCCTTTGACCACGGGCACGGCCGCTTCGGTAATGGCGAAATCGGCGTACACGTCCAGCATGCGCAGGGTTTCCTCCTGAGCCTGCTGGGCGGTTTCGTGCGCGGTGTGGCCTTCCTGCCAGTAGAACTCCAGCGTGCGCAGGAACAGGCGCGTGCGCATCTCCCAGCGCACCACGTTCGCCCATTGGTTGATCAGCAGCGGCAGGTCGCGGTAGGATTTGATCCACTTGGCGTACATGTGCCCGATCACCGTTTCAGAGGTCGGGCGCACCACCAGCGGCTCCTCCAGTTGCTGCCCGCCGCCGATGGTCACCACCGCCAGCTCGGGTGAAAAGCCCTCGATGTGTTCCTTTTCCTTCTCCAAGAAGGACATCGGGATGAAAAGCGGGAAAGCAGCGTTAACGTGCCCGGTGGCTTTGAAGCGCTGGTCGAGGGCTTTCTGGATGTTCTCCCAGATCGCCCAGCCGTAAGGGCGCACCACCATGCAGCCGCGCACCGGCGCGTAATCGGCCAGTTCGGCGCGCTGGATGACCTGGTTGTACCATTCCGAAAAGTTCTCTTGCTGGGTGGGTAGTTTCTCGTTATTCATATTACGATGTCTCTGCTTCCTTAGTTAATGCTCTAATTATAGCCAATCCTTCAGCCGGCGGCCTGCATTGCGGCGATGTGTTCCAGCGCCTGCTGTACATCGCGGCAGTAGATCAGGTTTTGCAGGTCGCGCTCGGGGATGTAGCCTGCGAAGCTGCGTTGGAACTGCTGCAGCACCTCCTGCCAGCCGGGCGAGATGAGAAGGATGGGCGCGCGCTGGCGCGCCCCGATGGCCTGCAGGTTCCACACCAGCATGATCTCGGTCAGTGTGCCGATGCCGCCCGGCAGGGCAGCCGCCAGGTCGCAGTGCGAAGCCAGGCAGCTCAGGCGCTCCAGCAGGGTGGCGCATTTCAACTCCTGCGTCAGCCAGGGGTTGGACTGCACCGGCCGCCAGCGTTCGATCTCTTCGCAGGTCACTCCGATGGCCTCGCCGCCGGCTTCACGCGCGCCGCGCGAGACGGCCGCCATGCTGCCATGATAGCCGCCGCTCAGCAAGCTATGCCCGGCCAGCGCCAGCCCGCGTCCCAAGGCGTAGGCCTGCCGGTATTCGGCGGAGTCCGGCTGGGTGGTCGAACTGCAGAACACGGAGACCTTCATGGTTTGCTTTCCTTACGATTCGATGGCTGCAGTACGTCCAGGGCGGCCTGCGCCGAGCGCTGCTGTTCGGGGTGCCAGCCTTCTTCGCTGAGCATTGCCTGCAGGTGCTGCAGCACGCGCTGCAATTCCTGCGCTGATAAACCGCTTGCGGCTTGCATTATCTGGTTTTCGTCGCGCGAGAGGATCTTCTCCCAGAGGGTTTCTTCCTGTTCCATTATCATTGATCCTTGTATTAAAAAAGAGCTGGGAATGCCAGCTCTCTTGTGTGTTATCTGCTCCTTATTCTTCCTTGCGGCTGGCCAATTCCTTCTGGCGGGCGTCAATGACGCCCTGCGCCACATGCGCCGGCACCACTTCATAGTGGTCGAGCTGCATGTCGAAGATGCCGCGTCCGCCGGTCAGCGAGCGCAGGTCGGTGGTGTAGCGCAGCATCTCAGCCAGCGGCACCTTGGCAGAAACGGTCGAGTGCCCGCGGTCGGTATCCATGCCCTGCACGCGTGCACGCCGTGAGTTCATGTCGCCCAGGATGTCGCCCATCTTGTCCTCCGGCACGATCACCTTGACGTCCATGATGGGTTCCAGCAGCACCGGACTGGCATCTTTGAAGGCCAGCTTGAAGGCTTCGCGTCCGGCTACTTCAAAAGCGATCGGTTTGGAATCCACCGGATGCTCCTTGCCGTCGTACACCTCCACCTTGATGCCCGAAACGGTGAAGCCGGCTAGAATGCCTTCCTTCATGACGTTGCGGATGCCCTTCTCGATGGCGGGCATGTAGCTGGAAGAGATCGAACCGCCGAAGATGGCGTTTACGAATTCAAAATCGCCGTCCGCCAGCGGTTCAACCCGCAGCCACACCTCGCCGAACTGGCCCGCCCCGCCGGATTGCTTCTTGTGGCGGTGCATAGCCTGGGCTTTCTTGGTGATGGTTTCGCGGTAAGGTACGCGCGGCAACTCGGTGGTCAGGCTGACCTGCAGTTTGGTTTCGGCGCGGCGGATGACCACGTCGATATGCTGGTCGCCCATACCCTGTAAAATGGTCTGGTTGGTGGAGGGCTCCTGGTGCCAGGAGAGGGTCATATCCTCTTCGCACAGGCGCGTCAGCGCGGGCGAGATCTTGGTGGAATCCGCCTGCGTCTTGGGAATGATGGCAACCTGGTAGAGGGAATTGGGATATTCGGGAATGGGCAGTTCGAGCGCGTGCGCTTTATCGCACAGGGTGTTGCCGGTGGCGGTTTCGCTCAATTTGGGCACAATGCCGATATCGCCGCTGTGCAGCGCGCTGACCGTGATGGCTTCCTTGCCGCGCGGGATGAACAACCCGCCGAAGCGCTCATCCACTTCTTTGATGGGGTTCCACAAGCGCGCTTCCGAACTCAGCGAACCGGAGTAGATGCGGAAGAAGGTCTGCTTGCCGACGAATGGGTCGGCAGTGGTCTTCCAGACATACAGCGCCAGCGCGCCGGCATCATCCGCTTTGAGGGTTTCTTCACCCGCCTTGCCTTTGGCGGTCACGGATTTGCTCTGCAGGGGCGAGGGCAGTAGCTGGATGGCCGCATCCAGCAGGGGCGCCACGCCGATCTCGGCGCCGCCGGCGGCTAAAAAGACCGGGATGAAGCTGCCGGATTGAATAACCTCCGCTAGACCACGCGCGATCTCTTCCGCGCTGAGCGTGCCGCCTTCCAGGTATTTCTCCAGCAGGCTGTCATCACCTTCGGCGGCGGCTTCCACCAGGGTGGTGTGGGCTTCTTCGGCGGCGCTTTGTAGCTCGGCCGGGATATCCTCGGCGCTCTTGCCGCTGCCCTGATAGGCTTTCATGCTCAGCAGATCGATCACACCGTTGAAGTTCTGTTTTTCACCCCAGGGCAGCTGCACCGGAATAAGGCGCGCTTCGGAATAGGTCTGTACCGAGTCGAGCGCTTTCCTGTAATCGGCATTCTCGCGGTCCATTTTGTTGATGACCAGAAAGCGCGGCAGGCTGAATTTGTCGCAGTAGTTCCAGGCCATCTCGGTGCCGACCTCGAAGCCGGACACAGCGTCCACCACTACCATGGCGCTGTCGGCTACGCTCAAGGCGGAGATCATTTCTCCGACGAAATCGGTGTAGCCGGGCGTATCCAAGAAGTTCAGCTTGGTATCCTTGTACTCAATGGGAATGACGGTTGAATAGAGCGATATGGTGCGCCGGATCTCCTCCTCGTCAAAATCGGAGAGGGTGTTGCCTTCATCGATCTTGCCCATGCGGGTGGTGGCGCCGCTGAAATGCAGGAATGCTTCGGTGAGAATGGTTTTCCCCGACCCGGAATGGGAGACCAAAGCGATATTGCGGATATCTTTTGAGCTGTATTCTTTCATTAATATAAGTCCTTCTTTCGGAATGTTGTCAGTCTGTCAATTTTAAGAGTAAACCTGAGGATTGTCAAAAGCTTCTGCGTCTAAAACCCGCTCGTAGCTGGTTTTTAGCGCGCTGCCTGCTTCCTAGAAGGCATTGAACAACCGCGCGGCCAAAGCGATCGGTGGCTATTCTGCGGCGGTCTTTTTCAGGAGCTTCTGTAGCAAGGCGGCTTCCTGCGCGGCGGAGCGGACCTGCCCGTCTATCCAGGCGGCTTTGAGCGCATCCAGAATGTTTCCGATCTGCGGGCCGATGGGCACGCCCAATTCTTTCAATTGGGCGCCGTCCGTGATGGGTTTGATCCAGCGCCAGCGGGTGGCGAAATCGCGTAGCCTGGCGCGCACCGCTGCATCCGAGCTTTTCAAGTACAAGCAATAGATTGCCAGCGGCGGGCAATCCTTCAGCCGGGCAGTGACCTGGCTGGGAGCCTGCTGGAGCAACTCCTCCAGGTGGGGGAGCAGGCGGTTGGTAAGGCGCAGCTGCATGCGCAGATGGTTCTTCAGCCTCAAGCGCTGGCAGATGGCTTCCATTTCGTCCCGCGGCAGCCACGCCAGCAGCAGGATGTAGACCGCCTGGGCTTTCTGCACCGCCTCAATCGGCTTGCGCGGGAACTTCCATTCAGCCGGCAGCGGGTTTTGACGCAGCTTTGCGATTTGGGCGGCGATCTCGTCGCTCCATTGCAGGGCGGGGTGGATGTGCGGCAGCAGTTGCAGTTCCTGCAGGCGCGCCATCATCTTGGGCAGTTCTTCCTCTGCGATCATCAGGTCGAGTTCATGGCGGATGCGCTCGCTCGAGACGCTCTGCAGCAGGCTGCGCGCTTCCTGCAGGAGCTGCAGGGTGCGCGGCTCAATGCTGAAAGCGAAGCGCTGTTCGAAGCGCACCGCACGCAGCATGCGGGTGGGGTCGTCCACGAAGGAAAGAGAATGCAGCACGCGGATTCTCTTGTTCTTGAGGTCCTCTAGCCCACCCCAGTAATCATACAGATCGCCGAAGTGCTGGCCGTCCAGGCGCATGGCCATGGTGTTCATGCTGAAATCACGCCGGTGCAGGTCGAGCTTGATGCTGCTCTTTTTCACGATCGGTAGGGCGCTGGGTTTATCGTAGAATTCGGTACGTGCGCTGATTAGGTCAATGCTGGCTGGCAGGTCTTCCATTTGCGCGGCGGCCTCAGCCTGCAATGCGCCTTGCAGAACGGCATGGCTGGCATCCACTCGCCATTTGGCGGTGCCGAATTTGCGGTGGCTGGTGATGCTGCCACCGAATTGCTGTGCGAGATGTTCCGCCAGCAGGATGGCATCTCCCTCCACCACGAAATCCAGGTCGAAGCTGGGTGTCTGCAGCAGCAGATCGCGCGCAAAGCCGCCCACCAGAAAGATGGGCAGCTGCAGGTTTTCCGCCGCCTGGCTGATCAGGCGCAGCAGCGCGAAGCGCTGTGGCGGCAGGGTGTTCTTCATCTCAGCAGAGAGGTTTCTTCTCTCCACGACGCCTTGTCTGCGCCCGGCTAGCATCTTAAGTAGGTCGGTGCGCGTGGCAATGCCGATGATCTGCCTGGTTTTTGGGTTCACCACCGGCACCTGCCCCCAGCCGGATTCCGCCATGATCTGATGCAGCTTTTCCAGCGGGTCATCAGGCGCCACGCTGTAACTGCCGGCTTCCATCAGGCTGGCGGCGGTCAGGTCAAGCTTATGCGCGAGGGCGCGGTCAACTGCGCGGCGGGTCAACAAGCCCCTGACCTGGTCGTCTTCCACCACCGGGTAACCTTCGTAGCCGAATTGCTGCATGAGCTGGTAGGCTTGCTGCGCGGTGGTGTCAAGACGGATGGTCAGCGGCCTTTTGGACATGATCTGGCTGACCGTGATGGAGGGCTGGACGAATTCAGGCAGTTCCTGTTTAAACAAATCCCGTACATCTTGCAGCTGGTTGGGGTTGTCTTTGTTGTGCCGCAGCAGGGCTGAGGCGGCGCGCGCGTGCCCGCCGCCGTTGTATTGCCTGGCGATATCCGCCACGTTGATCTGGTCGGTGATCGAGCGCGCAACCAGCCGGATGCCTTCTTTGCCCCTGACGAAGATGAACAACGCATCCGGGTCCAGCAGGTCCCTGATCTTGTGCGCAATGCTAGATACCTCATCTTCCAGCTGCGGAGCGTCGGCGCAGGAGAGCATGATGCGGCAGTTTTGCAGCATCAGTGTTTCCATGCGGCTGAGCAGTTCCTCGAATACCTTGTGCTGCTCTTCTGACAGGGGGGGATTAAGGAAGTTACTGGCAATCCTCAGACTGGCGCCGTTCTCCAGCAGGTACGCCACCGCCATCACATCCTGCGGGGTGGTGTGGGCGTAGCTGAGTGAACCGCTGTCTTCGTAGATGCCCAGCAGCAGCAGGGTCGCCTGGATAATGCTCAAGTGTCCATTGTTTTCCTGCAGGTTTTCCACGAAATGCGTGGAGCAGGCGATGGCCTCCACGCTGGTGAAATGCCAATTTACCGGAAAGTCGTCTTTTTGCTTATGATGGTCAATGACATACACCTGGGTGGTCTTTTTCATGCCCTTTAGGGTGACCAGCGACTGTGTGTCCACCAGGGTAATGGTGTTAATGGGTTGGTTGGGCAACTCTTCGATGGTGATGAAAGGCAGGTCTGAGCCGTACAAATGCAGAAAGGCCTGCACGTTGCGGTTGAGAGTGTGTGGCAGCACCACATAGGCATCCTTCTGGAGCAAATATGCCCCCAGCATGGAAGCTAGCGCGTCAAAATCCGCTTGTTCATGCGATAAAATCACCTGCATGCGTTTATTCTACCCGAAGATGCCAAATGCTAATCTTTTGGGTGTTATCATATTCATGAAGGAAGGTTGAAGCATGGAGAATGCGTTAAGCGACCAGGAGAAAGTACGCTATGCCCGCCATCTGAATATCCCTGAAATCGGCGAAAGCGGGCAGAAGACATTGAAAGACTCGGCGGTGCTGATCGTTGGGGCCG
>ENA-ORXD01002738-ORXD01002738.1-sediment-metagenome-genome-assembly--contig:-NODE-2738-length-11185-cov-18.721732_pt1 | contig 11185 bp, 11 predicted proteins | sample MGYA00237862_ERZ511471 | MGnify/ENA metagenome assembly ERZ511471 | reverse complement strand
CTCGCGAACCTTCAGGCAGCCGCTTCCTACGACGTGACAAGCGACGGGAAACTGCATCTCATGGATGCAGCCGGAATACCGGTCCTGGTGTATTCAAGCTAATCATACTTCTTTTTTTACCTCTCCATATCTAACTTTATCTTGGCAGAACAGTGAGTGACAGGAGAGAGAAAATCGCCCCCGATTTTAGATACCCTGCCTGCACGGCAGGCTCGTCATGCTCTCTGATTTCTGTCAGAAGAAACATGTCCTTCTTTCTTTCCTTCACATATTTTCCTTCTTCGGAAGATCTTTCGTGGATAATGCTATTGCTTTTTGGTTTTATTCATGGATCCATCCATTAAAAAGTCTCCAACTCTCAATTTCTCCCCTTGCTCCTTTATCTCTCACCTCGCCAATCATCCGCCCTTTGAATATCAGGACTCAGTCAAGAGGGATAAGCGCTTCTGCCCACCAATCAGGAGGCGGCACCGGGACGGGTGTGAAGGCCATACGTTGCTTACCAGGTGTCGGCGGTACCTGGTCGAATTGTTTTGCCTGGCGGGCAACCACCGCTTCCTTCGTCACGTTGAATACCGTCAGGTCCTGGGTCTGGACGACGGGGCCGTTATACACGCTGCCAAGTTCCGAAAAGACCATGCTGATCACCTCGGGCGAAAGCAGTGTATGCCAGAGGCCGGCCACCCGTGGTTTTACCAGTCCGAACACCTTGCCGGCAGCTTGTGGTGAGGTGTGGGCGGCATTGAGTGCGATTGTTGCCCGCTCGATGGAAAGCCCCGAGGCAGCAGCGAGCGCCACCGCGGGCGGGAAACATTCGTGGATGAGCAGGTCAACGCCTTCGCAGGCCCGCACGAGCGGCCAGCAGGCACGGGTATCGCCCGAGAAGCCGAACGACAGCCCGGCAAAATCGAGGCGATAGCCGACTGCGCCACTCAGGGCATGGACGACAGGAAACGAGGTCACCCGGACGCCGTTCCCCTCGTAAACCACCTGGGTCTTGCTGAAGTCAAATTCGGACACAACGATCTTCATGCTTTCGGGGTTGATGGCACCATGCCCGGCAGCGGTGTCCCAGGCAAGTGCTTCCTCGATCCCTTCAACGAAGTGCTGTGTGCCCAGGCGAGGCTCGGTCCCGCTGGGACCCCACACATAGACAGGCCCGTCAGCCCGTCCTACCTTCGACCAGCTGCCTGAGAGGGTGATCAGGTCGCTGGTGTGGTCGGCATGCAGGTGCGTCAGGAACACCTTGTTGAGCTTGTTGACCGGCAGCTTCAGGCTAGCGTAGTTCGCCAGGCAACCGCTGCCGATATCGAAGAGCAGGATGTCCTGCTCCGGGTTGCCGATCTCAACCATGACGCTGGCCGAGGCCTGAGCACGGGTGTTCCAGGGATTGCCGCTTCCGAGTACCGTCACACGCATCTCCCCCTCTCCGAGCGCTTCTTCGCCAGGAACGAACATCTCGGAATACTCTCGTCTGGGTAGGCCAACAATCGGCGTCAGGGTAATCGCCTTCGTTCCACCGGCAAACGCAGGCACCGGAAGGGACAGTGATCTCTTGTTCTTCATTTAGTTCTCCTCCTGTTGATCACTTTTCATAAATCCTATCATTGTTGTCATATGGATTGTGCGATTGAGACCGTCGTTATCCCCCCCAAATCAACAAGCATCCACCCAAATCAACAAGCATTAGGATGAATACCTCTGGTGAAATTGAGAGAGGATACTGCTTATTGCCACAGCGAAATTTCTGGTGGGCTATTATATGTACTTTCACATTACTTTCATTCATTGGAAGAACAGATAGGATTTCTGTATTGCGTAAAATAGACGGGATAAATAGATCTGAGATGAAGACCTAGCGTTGTGGATATATTTTTAAAGGAGATACATCGCAGGTAATAAAATGTTCGACGATAAACAAGTGGTCGTATATCAGCTAAATAGAGTTATTCCATTAAGGAGCTTCTAATTTTGAAACGTCGGAAGCAGTATCTGATAACAGGTTTTCTCTCCCATTCTTCAGTTAATACCGCCATGTACCCGTTTTAACTTTCCTGGGACATCATGATTACCCGGGCTCTGATGATTGGGATTTTTCGTCCTCATCGATGAGTGCTGATATGGTGGTGGTGCGATCCAGTTTCCCTACCTTCTCCTCGATACCTGCTGCCCGTAACACATCCCTGACCTGCCCGGAGGGATTCGCGAGGCGAAGTGTGATCCCCTTCCGATCAAGTTCCATAATGAGATCCCGGATCATATCAACAGCGGTAACATCGGTAATGGGGGAGGACTGGAGATCGATTATCGCGAGTTGAATCGGTCGCTTTTCCCTTGCGAGCGCTTTTAAGAAACGTTCTTTGAAATTCTCTGCATTGGCAAAGATCAGGGGGGCATCGATCCGGTAGATGAAGACCCCGGGGACGTCCTCTTTTTCAGGCTGACGCTCGATGTTCCCGAACAGGTTCGTGCCGGGAATCCTGCCGACAATCGCCATGTGCGGGAAAGTAAACCGGTACAATATCTCAATGAGAGAGAGGGCAGCACCGATAAGCACCCCTGCCAGAATCCCGAAGATCAACACGCCCCCGAACGTGATCAGGGCGATGTAGATCTCTGTTTTGTTGATATGGCCGATCCGGGCCAGCCCGGGGATATCGACCATCTTGAACACCGCAACGACAATAAGTGCGGCGATCACCGGTTCTGCAAGATAGTAAAAGAATCCTGTCAGGTACAGGACGACGAGAATGGTTACGCCTGCTGCGATAGCCCCGGCAAGCTGTGTGTGTGCTTTGTTCCTGTCGGTGACCGCTGACTTTGAGAAACTCCCGCCGATTGGAAATCCCTGGCCCATACCAACGGCGAAGCTGCTTGCCCCAAGCGCCAGCAGTTCCTGGTTGTTATCGGTTTCATACTCATGGGCCTTGGCATAGGTCCGGGCAATCGAGCTGAGCTCGACAAAGGAGAGCACAAAAAGGCCAACCGCAAGCGGAAAAACTGCTCCCACATCGCCGGGTGAGAACACCGGGATTCCCAGCTCCGGGAGTCCCTGGGGGATTGTCCCAACGATCTCTACTCCCTTCGCTTCGAGCCCTGTCAGCCATACCAGGATGATGGAAAGCACAACCACGATAAGGGAACCCGGGAGACGCGGGAACTTGTGTTCCAGGGCAAAAAAGAGGAGAAGCGATACGATACCAAGGGCGAGTGCATAAAGGTTTGTTTCGGGGATATTTTGCAGGATGAAGATGATTTTTTGGAAGAAGGATGAGGGAGCCCCCGAAAGTCCAAGCAGCTTGGGGATCTGGCTGACGACAATGACAATCCCGGTCCCGACCAGGAACCCTTTCATGACCGGGCCCGATATCAGGTTGACCAGGAACCCGAGTTTGAGCAGCCATGCAACCACCGAAATAAGTCCGACAAGAATCGCTGTCAGGGCAACAATCCCTGCATATTCTGCAGGACTGCTGATGACCATGGCGGCAAAGAATGTTGCCACCATGATGGCTTCAGAGGAACTGGGGCCAACGGCGGCATGCCGGGAGGTTGCAAATACGAAGTATGCCAGCGGGGCCATAATTCCTGCATAGAGGCCGTATTCGGGGGGGAGGCCAGCAAGGGTGGCATAGGCCATGTTGTCCGGGATGGCAAAAGCGGCAAGGGTAAGCCCGGCAATGATGTCAAATTTCAGCCATTTCCTGTCATATAATGGGAGCCACTCCAGAACTGGCATGAGGGCAAATACCCTTCGTTTTGCCGCTTCCAGCGAGATTCCCCTGCTGTTCATGGTATCCATGAAATGTTTCTTTTCAGGTCCTGAACGGAACCTGAAGAAATTAAAGTAATTGGGGAAGAAGCGATTATAAGGCTTGCGAATACGATCGGACGCGATGAGTATATTCGTTCAGCATACCCCTGTTTACCTGATCGCTCCAGTTATTGGATGCATTTCGACAACTCCTTCCCAGGCGAGACCCCGGTTAATATCCCGGTCTCCACAACCAGCAACCCCAGACTAAACAGGGTAAAGATAGCGCTCGCACACCAGTAGCCACCCAGGAAGACGATGATCACCATGAGGGTCTCTACGGGATATCTGTGCAGGGCGATACCCAGGATAAGGGCGATGATTCCCTGCACGAGCAAAAGCCACCAGGGGATAAAAATCCGCATAAACCGGGGCCTCCCCGTAGTTTCGGTCATTTCATCTGACATGAAGAGTTACACCAACAAAACAATATCTTCCGGAATTATCAAACCTGATCTGGAGGTTTTTTACCTATTTGAGAAAAAATGCCCTCCACAACTAATATCAATCCGCTGGATAATTTCCTTCAACATGAGTAAGAAGAAGAAAAAAGAATCACACCAGGAGTCGAAGAAATCTGAATCTTCGAACAAGGCTTTTGCTGTTATTATCATTCTCGGTCTCCTTGGAATTATGCCCGTCCTCCTCTGGGTGTCCATCCCGGAGGAGAGCACCTACACCTCGGTCACAACTTCATCACCGATGGTCCAGCGTGCCGCTGCCGATGCCGGACTCCAGATCTGTTCATCGAATGCGATTACGGTAAAAGCTGCCGGCGCAACGAACGCTGTGCTGTACGGGCTTTCTCCCAGCTGTGAATCACCGGATCCTGCAACGACTGTTCAGGTACTGGTCGTGGGATTCTCCAGTACTGACGCAATGAATGCCGCCATATATCAGGCGCAGGTGACCTACCAGAACTGGCGGACAACGAACACCGCCGCCTTTACGAGCGGGTATAATGTTATCGTGGTGCAGGGAGCCCCTGACAACCAGGATGTCGGGGAGATCAGTGCTTCACTCATCGAACAGGGTGCAGTGCGGATCATCTAGGAATCTCTCTTTATCTGTTTTTTTGAATAAAGCCCCTCCGCATAACTATTTATGATGAGAAAAGGAGGATACTGTAGCCCAACTTCAGGAAACTAATCCGGAAATGGAAAGTTGAGCCAGGAGGGACACCGCATGGGAGTATTAGGCAAAGTTGCTGCAGCAAAGGCAGTGAAAGGACGCAGGGACGATAAGAAAGAGAAGAAAAAAGGAGAAGCTGAAACGGCCGAAGAAAAGAAGTGAAACCGGATTGAACCGGGGAGTATCCCGTTCAGCCTTTCTCTTTCTTTCAGACAATATCGTGTGTTCCTGATTACCGATTGCTCTTTTGTTCGGATATATTCCGTGGGCCGGACACCTGGGCCGACGCAAAGAATATCATCAATTTTATTTCAGTTTTAGTTCTCTATCGATGGTGAAATGACATTGCAATACCGCTTTCCCGCTACGCTCAGGTATCCGGCTTGAGGATGGCAGCAACCCGAAAAAAGTGAAATAATTCTTCAGGCCGTCTTTTGTGCAGACCTGAGCATGAATGAACCGATAATAGCCGCAAACCCGAAGACGATACCAAGAATCCCGAAGACGAAGGGGACTGCGAGAGTGGAAGCGATGGGGTTTGCCAGGATGATGAGCCCGAAGATAATGGAAAGAATTCCCAGGATTCCAACGCCCCATCCCTTACCGGTGAATGCTCCCCACAGGGCAATAAACCCGTAGATCAGGGCGATTACTCCCACCATGATCGTGAAGATATAGGGGACGATCAAGGTGCTGTAGTATGGATAGGCGAGGATCAGGAGGCCGAGAATGATACCAAGGAATCCGAGAAGAATCTTCATTCCCATATGTTCTTTGTCCACAGCGACACTCACCAGGGTAAAGATGCCGCTCACGAACCAGTACGCCCCGAGAAATACGATGATTACCATCAGGGTCTGGAGGGGGTAGGCGAGCAGGTATGCACCCAGGATGAGGGCAATGATACCCTGCAGGAGCAGGAGCCACCACGGGAAGAAGGTTCCCATGGGATGAGGCATTGTACCAGTCATTTCAGCTGACATTGTTCGAATCACCAATACTATTGACATATCAGATTCTCTTATTAAACTTATCTGCGTTATGTGTAATTTTTCGCATTATTGAATTGGATTCCGTTTATCTTTACTTTGATTTTCCCCCGAAACTACCAGCTCCACCTTAAAATATCCCCGGCCAGAATTCCCACCGCCAATATGCACCGCCGATGATTACCAATCCAAGGAGACGAGTAAGAGTACCCGCCATGCCATTTCATCTTTTTATGTTCTCTCGACCATGGGTTGGATTTGTATCATAGAATCCTTGTCTCCGTATGAGTGCAGCACTGGTCACAACCCCACAATGTGATATCGCGATGGGGAATGCACTCATATTTAGCCCGTAAGGTGCGTTCGATTCAAAAGCATGGTTATATACCGGCAGGCCAATCTCTTGCAGGAGTGTGGAATGAAAAAAATTGTGGTGAACAAAGAAGAGCAGGACGGGACGGTTCTTCTTACCTGCCGGTTCAAGGCACTGGGGCAGCTCTTCGATGAGGGAGATCCCACCCCACTCCCCGAAAAGGAGCTGACAGAGGAGGCAGAAGACGCTCTCGCAGGGCATCTCGATGAATACCGGGTCAGCAAATCCGCCAGTATGGTTATTGAACTGCCGGAAATAGAGCTCGCCACCACCTCCACCTCCCTGATCACCGATGCAGTTCGTCACCATTTCGGGTTCCGCCAGGACGACCTGACGCACGACCTGAAAATTTCCCGGAGAGAGGGGGTGTATAGCCTCATTCTCATGCTGGTGAACATTTCCCTTCTCGTATTGTTCGTGGTCTATGTCATGGTGAATGAAATTCCCGTCGAATCAGCTAAGGTTATAATCATCCTGGGATTTCTTACCATCATGAACTGGGCGACGATATGGGATACCTACGAACATTTTGTGTATGATTACCGGAACCTTGCCCGGAAACGGAGGATATTCCGGAAAATCACAGAAATCCCTGTTACGATCAGGGGATACTGATCAGAAATAAACCATGTATCAGTATGGTTTAAAATGTAGAAGGGGTCATTTTCCACTACGGTGATGTCATGACTTCCGCCAGTCTTGTTGAGGACACTCCTGAAAAGCGTGTCTGGCTGAAGTAATTCTATTTCATCAGCCGGATTCTCGTAATTATTGCCATTATCGGCATGATTATTACCTCGATTCTTGTGATCATCACCGGGTTTGCGGAACTATTCCGGATTGTATCATTTCTTCTGCATGACGGTATTCTCTCCGAGGAAGCAGGAAAATTTTTCTCGGTCACGGTGACAGAGATGATAGATCTCTACCTGATAGGCCTGGTCCTTATAATTTTCTCCCTCGGCCTCTATCAGCTCTTTATCGATCCGGATGTCGACCTTCCGGAATGGCTGGATACCCCGTCATTCGATGTCCTGAAGGCCCGCCTGTTGATTGTGATTGTCGTCGTCCTCGCCGTCCTTTTCCTGGGATATGCGTCAACAGCCTCTGATGGAACAATGATAGCCGGACTGGGAATCGGAATTTCACTGGTAATAATCGCAATCGGCTATATACTAAGTATCGCTTCCAAAGGCGCGATTGAGAGAAAACGACTGGAATTACAGGGGCCTGAGCAGGAAAAATAATGTGTATCCACGGGGATAATCCTTGGTCCGTTCCGGAGACCATGGTGTTCTTCTCGCGAATGGTTTCATAACTCTTGATTCACTCGTGGCGATGGGTGCACACCTGGCAGAGGGGGCCAAAGCCGCAGAGAAACTCAAATTAAAATAATCGTAGGATTATCCAATAACCCTCAATATTTCCAAACTTAAAAATTGGAATTATGCAGTTTTTTTGACCCTTGAGAAGGCGTCAGGAAACGATCACCTCTGATGGAGGAACCGGTGCCGAGCCCTGGTATCGCCCGCTCCGGCGATGCTCTCGCTGCGTTCTAGCCTTGAGGGACTTTGGTATCCTCATCGATCAGCATTCAGGGATGGTACTCAAGGGAACCGTCAGAACTGGCCTTGGGGGCTGGGAACGGCGAGCTGTCCTTAAGCTTGACGTTCGCCGCCCTCAGACCCTCAATGCTGCGCTGAAGATAGTCCGATACGATCTCGTTGCGCATCTCGGGGAACGGGGTCCACATGGAGATCAGGTAATCGACTCCGTCCTGGGTGGCCTTCACCATTCTTACAACGGGGAACATCTGCTCTGGCGGCAGCTCGACCGTTACCTTCGTCTCCATATGCTGTATCCCGACCGGCAGTTTCACCATTTTCTCCACGGACCTCTTCGCCTGGGGGAAGACATATGGGCTGTCCTTGGCCACCCTGACAAGCACCTGTTTGACCCTCTCGGAATCTTCCTGATACGGCAGTGTGATCTGCACCTGTACCTCCAGATACCCGCTCTCGGAGAAGTTGAGGAGCTTGTGCATGAAGATGTAGGAGTTGGGGATGAAGTACACCTTTCCCCCGCTCTCCCGTATCTTCACCATCTGCAGCGATACATCCAGCACCTCGGCCGGTCCAGTCTGATAGGGCCGGTCGCCTATTTCCACCCACTGCCCTATCTGCAGGCGGCCATCGATGGCTATCAGGAGGCCGGCCACGAAGTTCTGAATGACGTTCTGCGCACCGAAGGTCAGGGCGAAGGCCAGGGCACCTATAACTATGGCCACCGTAGTTTCGCTCACCCCAAAGAGGACCAGTCCACCTATCAGGACGAAGATTACCACCGTCAGCCATTGCACAACCCTTCCCAGACTCTTACCCCTGACTATGCCGGCGAAGGGCTTGGTGAACCTGATCGTTATGCGGGATAGGACGAAGCCCAGGAGGAAGCCAAACCCTATCAGAAGCAACCCTAAGATTAACTTATCAATCGTCATAATCGTCTCTTCTCCGTCCTACCTAACCTTAAAGGGACTCAGACAATTGTTATTACATTACGCTAGGACGAAGATCCTTTCGTTTTTAGTACGTGCGGGGTCAGAGGCGGGGGGGCGGTCACAGGGGCGTGAACTATGTGCGGTGAGTTTTTACCAATACCCCCAATGGATTACAAATTCCAACAGAACCAGCTGTCAGCAGGCTCAGCACCTCTATTCATTTGGCGTCTGTTCGAATCCGTCTCGTACTTTAAATAATCAGAATATGTATGGGTATAGTATCAGGAGACGCCCAATTATGGCAGAAGAACCACTGAAAATCAAGATCGACTATGCAGGGTCATCTGAAATCCTGAAAACCTCCCTGAAACTAAAAGGATCTCCCGTCGCCGTGGGTTTTGCGGCAACGAAGGATGATATCCCCCCCGGGATGCCGGAGATCGATACAACGATCAAGCACTGCATGATGGTGAGCCTTGCCAGGAACGAGGGGAGGATCTTCTATGCCACCGCCGATAAACACGAATGTAATGGTGGTTCCTACGCATTAGGACTCAGGGATCTGTCACCGACCCTGAAGACGGGTAAGTTTTATTTTAAACTCGGGAAATTTGAGAGTATCACTTCCAGTAAAAGGACGATGGAGAGCGTACCCCACCTGCCCACCGGAGAGACCTATGCAACCATGTACGCTCCCCTGGAAAAGACGCCATTCACCCCGCAGGTAATTCTTATCATTACCAATCCCTGGGCGATGCTGAAACTTGCGCAATCTTCGTTATTCCGGCTGGGAGGGAGGGTGCATTCCCAGTTCTCCGGTATCCAGTCGGTCTGTTCGGACGCAGTCGCACAGACCTATCTTTCCGGAAAGCCGAACTTCTCGCTCGGGTGCGATGGCTCACGAAGGTTTTCAGGGATTGCCGACGATGAGATGGTGATGGGATTTCCCGCGGAGATGCTGCCCGAGATTGTTGATGCAGTAAAAATCATTACCCAGGCCCCCGGATCAAAAAAGACGTAACCCTCGATATAACATTTTTCAATATCCCGGTGGTTCGCCAGCACTACTGAGATAATCGATATTATGGTCCGGGGAAGGTTGCAGGTTACAGAAAAGAAATTGCCCGTTTCGTGGCCGATAGTTCAGATAAACTATCGTACAAAAATACGGTATGGGGATCTTAAACATTGAATTTTTTAAGGTAGGTACTGTCCTTCACCATGTTATGGACGATCGTTTCCTTTCCATAACGCTTCAGGTAGTAGTAGCATCCTATCCCCACAATGAGTGAAGCAATGAGGACAAAGATCATGTCGGTCATCGTGTCAGCATTGTTCGGCTGCATCAGTCCGGCAGCGGAACCGCCAAAGAAGGTGTCAACGAAGAACTCCCAGATCTCCCAGAAATATTCAAAGACGCAGCCAAAGAAGACGATAAAAATTCCAATGAACAAGGCGTCAAGGTTGTAATTTTTAATCTTGTCCCAGAATAAAATGACCAGGAAGCCGATCAGGGCTACGATAGTCCCTGATACCGTATGGGCAAGCATGTCCCAGTTTACATACGCGAGATACCGCCCCTGGATATAGCCCGAGGTATGGATCAACACGGCCAGGGACGTCAGGAAATATACGAACCAGGGAAAGATGATCCTGGTCTTCCATGAAAACAGGTAAATTACCAGCGCTATCAGGAAGAGGACTATTCCTATGATGATATCTTCAGGCACATAGAGCACTGCAAGAAGTACGTTAAAGGCAATTGCCGCCTGGGTGATATAGGCGAGGTACATGCCCGGTGAACGCATACTACTCATACGATCTTCCGTTCAATTTTATTAGTATAAATTAACTGCCTGTTCCCCGGGAGAGAAAATCCAGGTCGACTACCAACGAGAAGCCGGCAGGAATCGGTATTGAGAACCACTCCATCTGGCAATAATGCTATTCTGGAAAGAAAGGTTCGCATGGGAAGGCCGTTCTCTTCGTCCTGTCATTAAAAAAAATATTCCCCCGACAATACCATTAATCTCCCGTGACGGCCTGATACTGACCTGTTTTCAACACCTGTTCCAGCTTTTCGAGCCGGGTGGCGATCTCCGTCTCGATCCTCTCCCGCTCGCCGATGAGCTCTTTCAGTTCTGCACGGTACCGGGCGACCTCGTCCCCCTCGGCGGGCTGCTCCGGCTTCTCCTCCTCCTTTTCCGGAGGGGCCAGCAGCTTGCTTGATATCAGCCCGGCAAACGTCGCAAAGACTGCCACTCCCGTGGTCATCACCAGGATTCCCACCATCCGGCCACCGATCGTCACGGGATACCGGTCCCCGTAACCGACCGTGGTGATGGTAACATATGACCACCATATCGCATCAAAGGCAGTAA
>ENA-ORXD01002737-ORXD01002737.1-sediment-metagenome-genome-assembly--contig:-NODE-2737-length-11187-cov-3.513321_pt1 | contig 11187 bp, 7 predicted proteins | sample MGYA00237862_ERZ511471 | MGnify/ENA metagenome assembly ERZ511471 | reverse complement strand
CCAAGTCATTGAGACCACTGTAGGCCAACCATGGCTGGGAGGTGCCGTTACTGGCTTTCGACGGTCTGCCGGCGCGGATATCTTCAAGAGTAGCCGGCGATGCGTCGGTGCTCACCCAGATCTTGGTTCCGTCAGCCAAGCCGGTCGGTTTGGCCCCGGCAAGCGCTTCGATCAGGAAGGAATCAGCCGCGAAGCCAAAGACAGTGTAGTCGGCATTCTTCTGGATCGCGGTCACTGCTTTCGACTGCGCATTCGGGGTGCCTAGGTCTGTCGCCAGAATCTCAATGGTATCGATGAGCTGCACATCAGCTCCGACGGCCTGCGCCTCATCGACGAATCGTTGGAAACCCTCCCCTCTCTGCCGAGAGTAGTCCTGCGCGGGATTGAGTTGCCAGATGGCCCTGAACGGCTGGTTGCTCTGCTTGCACCAATACCAGGCGGCCAGCCCGTCGAGCCAGCCCTCTTTCTCGAATCGCCCTGCTGGGGTTGCATCCGAGAGGTAGAAGTCTTCCGGTGCATCTGTACTGGCGTTGGAGACCACTGGAATGCCAAGGTCCTTCAGCTTCTGCAGGGGAGCCTTGATGTCCTTGGCGTCGATGACCCAGATAATAGCGCCGTCGATCTTGGCCGAGATTCCCCTCTCAATGCCTTCAGTCATCTTGACGGGGTCGCCGTTCGGGTCAATAGTCAGAATCTCCCAGCCAAGGATCTTGCCGCCGGCGTCGACTTGGTCCTTGAAGTCCTTGCACACGTCGCAGCCCAAGATGATTTCCATGTTGAGTATCTTCTTGCCCGGAGTGCTCTTGGGCCCGGCCAGCACCTCGTCGGTAAGTACGACCTCGGGAACGCTCGACTGCTTCAGGTACTCAGCTTCCATCTGAGCTTCCCAGTCCGCCAGAGCATTAGCGGTAGAGACAGAGGTTGTTGTCTCCCCTGCCGCCGTCGTGGTGGTCGTTGCTCCGGCCGCCGTCGTGGTGGTCGTTTCTTCTTCACCACCGCAGGCCGCCAAGAGGCCACCCATGCCACCGGCCAAGGTGACACCCGCACCGGCTATGCCCGCGAGCTTCAGAAACTCGCGCCGGCTGACGGTTTTGCCGTCGAAGCCTGATTCATCTGTACGCTGCGGCTCTTCTTTGTTGTCCTTATTCATTCTCTACTACTCCTCCATCCTGATCAGACAAAGCTGTGAACACCCTCGTTGTCGGTGCGCCTACCCCTGTTAGTCGAGATCTCGCCCCCCTCCTTACTGCCGCTTACCGGGCCGTCTAGAACTCCAGCATGATCTTCACGTGCTCTCCCGACTTCTGCGCCTCATATGCCTCCACTGCCTGAGCCATTGGGTACTTGACAGCCAGAAGGGGCTGGAGATTCAGTTTTGGCAGAAGCGCCACTGACCTTGGGAACAAGTAGGGCGACTGGAACACCCCCCGCACCGTCGCTTCCTTGAAGAACAGCTGCAGGAGGTCGAGGGGATACTTGAAGTCGGGTCCATACAACGAGAAGTACACGAGAGTCCCACCTCTGCCGAGAACCTCGAACGCCTGCGCAGCCGCCTTCTGGTTCCCGGACGCCTCCAAGACGGAGTCGAACCCACGCCCCTCCGTGATCCTCATGGCCTCAGCAAGCGTGTCTTGAGTCGTCGGGTCAATGACGAAATCAGCGCCCAGCTCCTGGGCGAGCTTGCGTTTGCTTTCCACCGGCTCAATTACCGTGAGTGGGACTGCCCCCGCGAGCGCGGCCAGTTGCTCGATGATCAGTCCAATTCCGCCCGCCCCGAAAACGGCAACCGAGAGACCCGGTTTGATGTTGGCCAGATCTATTCCCCTGAGGCACACCGAAATGGGTTCAGTGAGGGCCGCTTTGTCGAGAGGCACGGAGTCAGGGAGTTTGAAGGCCTGCTGCTCGTCGACAACCGCATATTCGGCCATCCCGTCTATGTGCGGATTCACATTGGTGCAGAAGTGCTCTTGGCCGGTACGGCAGTAGTGGCATTTGCCGCAGTAGTAGTTGTAGTAGAGGGCAACCCGATCGCCCACTTTGAAGCCCTTTGCAGTGGCCTTCGGCCCCACCTCTGTAACCGTGCCGGATGATTCGTGTCCCATTACATAAGGGGCGTCGATCATCCAATCGAATTCCCCGCGCAGGATGTGCGGATCCGATCCGCAGATAGACGCGTAGGCGATCTTCACCTTGATGTCCTCGGGACCGACCTCCTGCTCGGGAAGATCGCAGATCTCCAGCCCCGGCTTCATGTAGCAGATTGCTTTCATCGACACCTCGATCGCTTCTGTCAGTTTGTTTCCTTACGACCCAGCCAACGCTCGGTGTTCAAGCCCCATCTACTTCACGAAAACGACGCCCTTGACGAAGCCCTGGGGAGGATTGACCAACGTGTCAAAGGCCTCCTGAATCTGATCGAATTTGAAGGTATGCGTGATGAGCTCCGACACAGGGAACAGGCCGGCGTTGAGCGCCCAGGAGCCGATGCGCATCTCTTCGAGGTAGCTGGGCGACCAGGCTGGGTGTGTGCTCATCAACATGGGGCCCTTGATCATGAGGAGCATGCCCAGCTCAGCATCCAAGCTCTCGGTCTGGCCATAAAGAGAGGGAATGAGCAGTTTGCCCCGGTGTTCTTTGATGATCGAGGCCGCCGTCTTAATGGCCGGATAATGTCCCGTGATCTCGATCACCGGGTTGGCTCCCACGCCGTCGGTGAGCTCGAGGACCCGCGCAACCACATCTTCTTTCGTGGGGTTGATGGTCACCGTCGCGCCCATCTTCTTGGCCCACTCGAGCTTCTCATCGAGGATGTCTATGGCGATGAGCTCACGCAGGGGAAACTTAGATAGCGCCGCGATGACGAGTAGGCCCATGAATCCGGCACCGACCACCGCAACCCGATCGCCGAGTTCCACATGGGCAGAGTGCGTGATCTGGGCACAGGCCCCGACCGGCTCCATGAGGGTGGTCTCGAGGGGAAGCTTGTCGGGCACCTTGCCAGTCATCCCTACGGGGGCAAGAACGTGGGTGGCAAACCCGCCCAGGGCGGCAGAACCTACCCGGTCCCCCACCTTGAAGTCAGTGACGCCGGGACCCACTTCGACAACGATCCCGTTGGGCTCGTGGCCGGCTGGGAAAGGAAAGCTGGGAGGGGTGACGACCATCTTGCCTGACCCATCAATGCCAAGCCCAACCTTGCCCTGGTACCAAGGCAGATCGGTGTGGCACAGACCGCAGGACGCGACTTCGATCAAGACCTGTCCCGGACCAGGAGCAGGTATGTCGATCTCCATGATCTCGACTTTGCTGGGCTCGACGAACATCGCTGCTTGCGCCTTCACAGTCACTCCTTTTCAGCTTTCCTTGATCTAGGTGTACGTGGACGGGCTAGAGCAAGCTCGTAAGTTGCCGAGCGATTCCCGGGCCATCGGTACCAAAGTGCGCGTAGATCTCTTCGGGGGATCCGATCGGAGGGAAGATGTCGGGGATACCGAGACGCTTAAACTTCACCGGGACACCGGACTCCATGAGAGTTTCGGCCACGGCGCCGCCCAAACCGCCGATGATGTTGTGATCTTCGACCGTGACGATGGTGCCGGTTTCCTTGGCCGCCTTGAGAACCGCTTCTGTATCCAAGGGCTTGATCGTGTGCATGTCGAGGACCCGCACGTTGATTCCCTTTTCCGCGAGCTCCGACGCCGCCTGCACCGCATTTGAAACGGCTATCCCGCAGGCGATGATGGTGGCAGCATCCCCTTCTTTGACCGTGACCGCCTTACCGATGGCGTACTCATAATCCTGTTCGTAGACGAGGGGCTCCATCCCCCGGCCGATGCGAACGTAGATTGGCCCCGGATAGTCCATCGAGGCTTCGATCACCTTCCGCGTCTGATTCGGATCGCCGGGAGCGATAACCGTCATGTTGGGCATGCTCCGCATGATGGCGATGTCCTCGATGGAGTAATGCGTACTCCCTCCGCCCGAAGTCACTCCCGAGTGAGTAGAGACGATCCGCACCTTGAGGTTTGGGTAGGCGATATCGGTACGCACCTGCTCGCAGGCTCTCATCGACGCGAAGGTGGCAAACGTGGAGACGAAGGGAATCTTGCCCTCGAGCGCGAGTCCGGCGGCGATACCCATCATGTCTTGCTCGGCTATACCCGTAGTGAAGAAGCGCTCCGGTATTTCATTTTTGAAGTAGACGGTCTTGTTCGTGCGCATGAGATCGGCGGTGAGGACGACGATGTCTTTGTTCTCCCGACCCAGATCAACGAGGACTTGTCCGTAAACTTCCCGAGCCTGCAGCTGCATCAATGCGCCTATGTTGTATGTAACCCCTTCGGCGGCCATCTGCTACCTTCTTTCCTTATTCCGGGCGTCGTCGAGTTCCGCGTAGCAGACCTCGAGCTGTTCGGTGTCGACAGAGCCGGCATGCCAGTCGGGGACCATTTCCATGAAACTGATGCCCTTGCCCTTGACGGTGTTGGCGATGATCACGGTCGGCTTGTCCGAATCAGCCGCCGGCAGGTTGTTGAAGGCCTCAACAAGACGCCCCATATCGTGGCCGTCAACGGAGATGGCATTCCACCCGAAGGCCTCCCATTTTGCCGCGAGGGGCTCTAGTGCCATCGTTTCCTCGGTCAGACCGTCGAGAGAGAGCTGATTCCTATCGATGACGGCGACAAGGTTGCCGAGCTTGTACTGATGCGCAGCCATGGCTGCTTCCCAGACTGACCCCTCTTGTACTTCTCCGTCGCCCATGAGCGTGAAGACTCGGTAGTCCGCCCCGTTGAGCCGGCCGGCAAGAGCGACACCCACGCTGATCGGCAGTCCGTGGCCGAGGGACCCAGTTGGGATCTCCACCCCCGGGATGTTCTTGGTGGGGTGCATGCCAAAGGCACTTCCGAACGCGTTATAGGTAGTGAGGGGAAGGTTCTTGTCAAAGTAACCAAGCTGGGCGAGAACGATATAAAGACACCCCGCCCCGTGGCCTTTGCTGAGGATGAAACGGTCCCTCTCCGGCCACTTGGGATTCTGAGGGTCTTTCCGCATGGTGTTAAACATGGCCACCATGGCGTCCGTCATGGACAGATCCCCACCCACGTGGAGCCCGCCTCGTTTGCAGGCAAGCTCCAGGATCCACTTTCTCACTTCGAGGGCTCTGTCTTTGAGTTCCTCGACAATAGCGATGTCAACAGCCACTTATCTACCTCCTAGCAATTCGACTGCGAGTCTTACAAGTACAGCTAGATGGCTCCACGTCAGCTGACCACGGCAGCTAAGTCGTAGCTGACAATGATGACAACCGCTGCGGAACGCCCGACGTTCGTGAAGCGGCGGTTGACCGAGCGGTCGTATTTCACGCTCGAGCCCGCCTCCAGTATCTGAGAGAGGTCGCTCGACTCCAGGCGGATAGTCCCCTCCTCGATGACCGCGATTTCGATTCCCTTTTGGTTCAGTCCCAAGTCTTCGCTCGATGCTCCCGGAGCATACTTGCCCTCAAGAATGCGCACGGGCTCACCGGGAAGCGTCAGCCAAGTCCATTCCACGCCTCCAGTGAAGTTAAGGCATTGGCGGCTGTTGGGAGCCAGGACGATGATATTGTCCGAGGCCGGCTTGACGCGACTGTATGCGTGGCCATCCCCGGCATCGCCATTTCCGTTCGGTACTCTGTCCAACGAGCCGGCGCCACTTTCCTCCAAGCGGACGAAGAAATCGGGGGCAACCCCAAGACTGGCCGATATCGATACGAGCACAGGAAGAGAGGGAATCGCCTCCCCTCTCTCGATCTGGCTGAGATGAGCAGAGCTGATGTCACTTACCGAGGCCACCTGCTTCAGAGTAAGTCCTCGAGTCAACCGCGCTTCGCGCAGGCGAGGACCAAGTGTCTCCACGAGATCGGAGACAGATTGCTCCTGCACTAACTCGACTAGGATGCCACTGGGGTCCCGAAACGCGCAGTATTGCCACGGGCGACTGCCCGCCTGATTCAGGGGGCTGATTGGAACCGCTAACTCGACCCCCGCGGCCCCAAGCCTTGCGGCAACTTCCGCGATATTGCGAACACTAAGCGCGATATGCGCCGAACCGGCAACTGTGTTGTTGCTGTCATACGGGGCCGATCTGGGTGTCAGCCACTGCATGAACTCCACCCGCGTTCCCCCGAGCTCAAGAACAGCGCATTCATACTCGCCGCCCTCGCCCAGATTGTCACAATCGGGCGAGTTCCCGCACCAAGCCGCGACCCCGGCCGGATCGGCTTCGTACTTCGATCTGGAACGAACATGGAAGCCAAGCAACCCCACGTAGAAATCCACCGTGCAATCGAGGTGCTCGACCGTGAAGTTGAAGTGATGCACTCCGACCATTCCGTCAGATGCGCTCACGAGCCGCTCCTTATTCTGTCCTGTTGGCAATGTCTGGCATCCTACAATGAAGCGAACAAGAAAGCAATCGCAAGTTGATTCCTTCACTATCGTGGCGGTCACCGTGGTCTCACCTGGACAGCCCGTAATCGCATTGTCAACCGCCGCGGCTGCCACCGGCTGGCCCTGCAGGTGTCAAACGTCACCGGGCTAGGACCTAGAAGGTGCGTGCAGTTAAGCGATGGCAGCTTGGCTTTCTGATCGGTTCTACCGAGACCAATAACCGTATCGCTCGCGCTGGATTGGACGGCAAGTTACGAGGCCCTGAAATAGTTTCGCACCCGGGAAGCTCACGTAGGACTCCACCTTCCAATCCACGTCTTACACAGCCGACTCCACCCGGAGGCGCCGTCTGCCCCAAACCAACTCAACACGCAAAGACCGTGGCGCTTCCGGGTCTGGATTCCCGCCTGCCAATTGAATGTTCCACTTTGGCCTGTTACCGTGCGACGAGAAACATACGGCGTACAAGCATTGTCCTTAACCTCGAACGGTGCTCGGCCGCCGGCAGGCCCGCGCCCCCTGGGTCCGGCCATCCCTGAGCTGTCGTATTGCCTCGCGTCCAACCGGCGTGACCCGGCTGTTGGTCGAGGCCTCACATAGAGAGAAAGGTGGATGTTTCAATGATAGTCACCACGAAAGAGCTGTTTCGGGTCGCCTACGGCCGGTTTGCCGTCGGCGCCTACAACATCAACAACATGGAGCAGACACTCGGTCTCTTCAAAGGGAATCTGGATTCGCAGGCTCCCTTCATCATCCAGATCTCCCGTGGCGCGCGCTCGTATGCCGACAAACAGATGCTCGAGGCCATGATCCAGGCGGCCGACAAGATCTTCCCCGAGGCCATCTTCGCGGTCCATCTGGACCACGGCGATCTCGCGACGGCCCTCGACTGCATCGAGAGCGGATTCTATTCGTCGGTCATGATCGACGCCTCGCACGAGCCCCTCGAGGAGAACATCAGGATCACCCGCCAAGTGGTCGACGCCGCTCATGCCCGCGGTATTTCGGTCGAAGCGGAGTTGGGACAACTCGGTGGTGTCGAAGAGCACGTCCAGGTGGACGAGAAGAACGCGAATCTCACCGATCCGGATGAGGCGGCGGTGTTCGTACGGGAATCGGGCTGCGACAGCTTGGCCGTCGCTATCGGGACCAGCCACGGGGCCTACAAGTTCAGCGGGCATCAGGGTCTTCATCTGGACGTGGCGGCCGAGATACAGAAACGTCTGCCCGGCTTCCCGCTCGTCATGCACGGTTCTTCCTCGGTGCCCCAGGAGGAGATAGAGCGCATCAACGCCGCCGGCGGGGCGATCAAAGGGGCGAAGGGCGTCGATGAGAACGAGTTCGCCAAAGCGGTACCGCTGGGAGTCACCAAGGTCAACATCGACACCGATGGACGACTGGTGTGGACGAGAGTGCACCGCGAGTTCTTCCGGGACAACCTGGAGAAGTTCGACCTGAGAGATCCGGGCAAGCTCTTCATCGCGGAATACGCGAAATTCATCGCCCACAAGAACGAGAAGCTCCGGTCGGCCGGCACGCTCGAGACGGTCCGGGCGGCGATCACCGCTGAAGCATAGCCGCTTGGTCGGACAGGGATGCGGCATCCGTCCCTACCCGCGGGGGCGATCCGAGGAGAGTTGGAGGTCCTGCGGCGAGTCGGCGGGCGAGCATCTGAGACAGATACGTGTTATTTTTTTCACCGGCAGACGGGCGGAGGGTGGCGGGTTCACCGGCCGCGTTGAGAGGCCGGCGATGGCACTTTGGTAAGTGTTGGCCGGCCTTTTCCATGGGTTTGATTGGTTCTTGTACGCACGGAAGGGAGAAAGAATGGCGGCTTCGCCTGAGGCACTCACCCAGAATCTAGAGCTGCTCGCTTGGTTGAGGGACGTAGTTAACCTGTGCAAGCCGGAGAGCGTGTATACGTGTGACGGGTCCCCCGAAGACTTTCAGTACCTGTGCGACCTACTGGTCAAGCATCGCACCTTCACCAAGCTGAACGAGACACTGCGTCCGGGCTCTTATCTCGCTCGCTCTCATCCCAGCGACGTGGCCAGGGTCGAAGATCGAACGTTCATTGCCACAACAGAGCAGATCGACGCGGGGCCCACCAACAACTGGGTTCGGGCTAACGACATGAAGCTGAAAATGGGTCGTATCTTCCTGCGTTCGATGGAAGGCCGGACGATGTACGTGATCCCATTTTCCATGGGACCCATTGGGTCGCCCTTCTCTCAGATAGGAATCGAGGTTACCGACTCGCCCTACGTTGTGGCCAACATGATGATAATGACCCGGGTCGGCACCGAGGTGCTGGATGCCCTCGGTAAGGACGGCAAGTTCATTCCTTGCCTGCATTCGGTCGGTGCGCCTCTACGCAAGTTTCAGGGCGACGTGCCCTGGCCCTGCGAGCGCGATCCGAGGCATAAGTCCATCGTCCACTTCCCAGAAGACCCCTCCATCTGGTCCTACGGCTCGGGATATGGTGGGAACGCGCTTCTTGGCAAGAAATGCCTTGCGCTGCGCATCGCCTCCTCGATGGCACGGAAAGAGGGATGGCTCGCCGAGCACATGTTGATTCTCTGCCTGACTTCACCGGAAGGAAAGAAGCACTACATCGCCGGGGCCTTCCCCAGCGCCTGCGGAAAGACCAACCTAGCCATGATGGAGCCGACGCTGCCGGGATGGAAGGTCACGACTCTGGGGGACGACATCGCCTGGATGCGCATTGGAGAAGATGGACGGCTGTACGCGATGAATCCCGAGACTGGGTTCTTCGGGGTGGCCCCGGGAACCTCGTACGACTCCAATCCAAACGCGATGGAGACTTTCACCCAGAACACCATCTTCACGAACGTGGGACTGACGGATGACGGAGATGTGTGGTGGGAAGACATGGGGGTCCCAGCTCCCGCGCATCTCATCGACTGGGAGGGCAACGACTGGACACCTGATTCCGGAAGAAAGGCTGCTCACGCGAACTCCCGTTTCACGGCTCCCGCCGGCCAGTGCCCCGTGATCGATCCCGACTGGGAAAACCCTCAGGGTGTGCCGATCTCCGCAATCCTGTTTGGTGGCCGCCGCGCTTCGACGATTCCCTTGGTCAATCAGTCGTTCGATTGGCAGCACGGTGTCTTCATGGGATCTGCCGCCGGTTCGGAGACGACCGCGGCCAATCTGAGCACAACGGGGGTATTGCGTCACGATCCCTTCGCGATGCTTCCCTTCTGTGGATACAACATGGGCGACTACTTCTCGCATTGGCTGTCGATGGCCGATCGCACCGATCCGGAGAAACTGCCCAAGATCTTCTTCGTCAACTGGTTCCGCAAGGGCGATGACGGTCACTGGCTATGGCCCGGTTACGGCGAGAACAGCCGCGTGCTCAAGTGGATATTCGAGCGCGTGGAGGGTGGCGGACAGGCTGTCGAGACGCCCATCGGGTATCTCCCCGCTGCCGGGGCCTTGGACCTCTCCGGCGTAGATGTCCCGCCTGAGGACCTAGAGGCACTTCTCATGGTGGACAAAGAGGGCTGGAAGAAAGAGGCGGCGGGACTTGCCGAATACTACGACGAGTTCGGTGATCGCCTGCCCCTGGAACTCCGGAAACAGCTGGCGGCGCTGCAGGAAAGGCTCGATCGAGCATGAATCCGCTTGCTGTGGAGCTGAACCAGCTAATAGAGTCCGAGGCCCCAAGGCTTTTTCGCGCTCTCTCGGACCTGGGGAAGGAGCTGTACTTCCCCAAGGGTATTCTGACGCAGTCTGCGGAGGCCAAGCAGAAGGCTACTCGATACAACGCGACCATCGGCGAGGCCCGGGAGTTCCAGCATTCCATGGCGCTCTCGTGCATCACCGGTCAGTTTTCCGAACTTATGGCTGATGATGTGCTTCCGTACGCTCCTTCGGCCGGCCGCACCGATCTACGAGCCGCATGGAGAGACGAGATACGGGAGAAGAATCCATCGCTTGCCGACGCTCCGATCAGCCTGCCTGTGGTGACCAGCGGCATCACACACGGGCTGAGCACGGTCGCCGACATGTTTGTCAACCGCGGCGATGTCTTCTTGGTGCCTGACAAGTACTGGGGCAACTACAATCTGATTTTCGGCGTCAGGGGCGGGGCTCGAGTGGCTACCTACCCGTTGCTCAATATTGGTGGAGGCTTCGATGCCGAAGGTTTCCTTCGTACCATCCAGCAGAATGCGCTGCGGGGCAAGCTGGTGATTCTGTTCAACTTCCCCAACAACCCGACGGGGTACTCGATTACGGAATCTGAGGCTGGTGCTATCAAGGGCATCTTGGCCGATGCGGCAGAGAGCGGCTGCGACATAGTCGCGGTGTGCGACGATGCCTATTTTGGGCTCTTCTATGACGAAGAGGTGATGCAGGAATCCCTCTTCACCCGGCTGGCGGAATGCCATCCAGGTGTTGTCGCGATCAAGCTCGACGGCGCCTCCAAGGAGGACTACGCGTGGGGCCTTCGGGTCGGTTTCCTCACCTACGCCGTATCGGGTGGCGCTCGTGCCTACGAGGCCATCGAGAAGAAGACAGGCGGCTGCATCCGCGGCGCCATCTCGAACTCGCCCAACGTGTCTCAGGAACTGGTTCTGAAGGCGATGCGGGACCCGGGGTACCGAGAGCAGAAGGCCGAGAAGTTCGGGATCCTGAGGGCGAGAGCCGTTAAGGCCCGCGAGGTGCTCGCCGAGGAGCGTTTTGCCGAAGCGTGGACGCCATACCCATTCAACTCCGGCTACTTCCTGTG
>ENA-ORXD01002736-ORXD01002736.1-sediment-metagenome-genome-assembly--contig:-NODE-2736-length-11199-cov-2.977522_pt1 | contig 11199 bp, 9 predicted proteins | sample MGYA00237862_ERZ511471 | MGnify/ENA metagenome assembly ERZ511471 | reverse complement strand
GCCTTCGATCGGTTTTGCGGGAGCATCTTGCTTGCCCTGCGCAAAGCTCATACCCACTGTGCCGAACACAAAGAGAAGGGCCACCATAATCGCGAAATACTTTTTCATTCGTTGTTACCTCCTTTTTTGGAAATTCGCGTCATTTTACAATACACAGATCATGCCACATTGCAATAGTAAATATAATCAATAAATACAAATTCTTGCAAAAGTTAATCCCTCGATTTTTATCGAAACAATCACGTATTTGGGATAAGGATCCCTTTATTTGGAAAAAAGAGACGTAATTTGGATAATTGCTGCAATTTTCTGATGACTGTTTCGTATTTTGCGAAAAACTGTCAGTCCCTGTATCTTGTACCGCATCACGACTTGGAGTTCCGATTTATGGTGCATCTCGATGCAGCGATGCTTGCGATGCCGGTGAGAGGATGCACAAATTAGTGGTTCTGACAGGTTTCACGTAATTTCTTTTGTGGAGAAGACCGGTAAAGAGCCGGATCAGCGAGCGCCTTGCCTGTATTTGGGCTCCGGTGATAACCGGAGGAATTTTCCCGGGCGTTTCCCGCAAATCCACGCCGTTGAGCGATCAGGCTTTCTCCGCCGCTGCCTCCAGGGTTTCGTCCAGGATCGAGAGGACCATCTCGGCTTCACCGGGCGTGATGTTCAGGGCCGGGCAGAAACGGATGACCTTCGTCTGGATCAGGTTGAGGATGAGACCCCTCTTCAGGGACTCGTTGAAGATCCGATCGGCCATCTCCGGCGAGGCTACCTCCATGGCCAGCAGCAGCCCCCGTCCCCGCACCTCCGTGATGATCGCCGGGAAACGTTCCTTCCACAGGAGCATCCGCTCGTGGATCAGCGACCCGACGCCCTTCACGTTCTGCTCGATGTCGCTGTCTATCAGATGCCGGATCACGGCATGGGCCACGGCGCAGCCCAGGGGATTTCCGCAGTAGGTGCCGCCGTGGTCGCCCTTCTCGAGTTTTGCCGATACGTCCTCGGAGAGGGCGAAGGCGCCGAAGGGGAACCCCCCGGCGATCCCCTTGGCGAGGGTCATGAAATCCGGCCGGACGCCCAGCTCCGAGACGGCGAACATCGGTCCTGTCCGGCAGAACCCCGTCTGGACCTCGTCGACGATCAGGCAGGCTCCCGTCTTCCGGCAAAGCGTCTCGACATCCCGCAGATAGCCTTCGCGCGGAACATTGACTCCTCCTTCGCCCTGGATGGGCTCGAGGATAACGGCGGCCGTGTTCTCTCCCAGCACCTCGGCGACGGCCCCCACGTCGCCGTAGGGCACGAAGATGTAGTTGGGCATGAGCGGGTTGAATCGCTCGCGGTGCTTCGCCTGGCCCGTGGCCGAGGCCGTGCTGATTGTGCGGCCGTGGAAGCTCTGCTCCGTCGAGACGACGTCCATCCGGCCCGTGACCTTCCGGGCCAGCTTGATCACGGCATCGTTTGCCTCGGCGCCGCTGCTGGAAAAAAAGACCCGCGTCAGGTTCGACGGGAGGATCTCCGTGAGCAGGGCGATGAGCCGCGCGCGGGCAGGCGAGTAGGTAAGGCCCGAGTTCGGGTTCTGGAGGATCTTCCGGCCCTGCTCGCTCAGGGCTTCGGTGATGGCCGGGTGGGCGTGTCCCAGGCAGGTGACGCCCCAGCCGGCGGTGAAGTCGATGTAGCGCCTCCCCGACTCGTCCCAGACGTAGATCCCTTCGCCCCTCTCGATGGCAAGGGGGAGCTTGGTGAAAAACGGCGGCATGTGGCGGTCTTCCGTGGCAATGGTATCGACGGGTTTTTCCATGGTCTGGTTTGGCTCCTCCTGTTTAGTGTTTCCGTCTATTCGGCCTATCCGTTCCTTTAGAAGCCTGCAGCCTGCATTCTACGGCCGACAGAAAGGATCTATTGGCTGCCGCTTTTCCTACACAAGCCGCTAGCCACGAGTCGCTTCTTCACCGGTGCGCAGCGCCCCGGCCTCCTCGATACGAAACCCCTTGAGCTGAAAGAGCGAAAGACAGGCATCGACGACAGCCGGGTCGTAGAGGGTCCCCCTGTTCTTTCGGATCTCGTCGAGGGCCTTCTCGATCCCGAGGGTCGGTCGGTAGGGGCGGTGGGAGCCGATCGACTCCACCACGTCTGCCAGGCCGAGGATGCGCGACTCGATCCGGATATCGCCATCCTTGAGGCCCCGGGGGTATCCGGAGCCGTCCATTCTCTCGTGGTGCTGCAACACGATTTCCGCGATCGGCCAGGGGAAGTCGATGCTCTTTAAAATATCGTAGCCCACCTGGGGGTGCGTGCGGATGATCCCCCTCTCGATGTCGCTGATGCGCCCGGGCTTGCTGAGAATCTCGGCGGGGACGTAGATTTTCCCCAGGTCGTGGATCGAGGCGGCCACGTAGATCGCCTCGACCGTTTCCGCGGGGAGACCCATGTCCGTAGCAATGGCGGTGGCGAGTCTTGCCACCTGGTGCTGATGCCCGGCCGTGTAAGGGTCGCGCGTCTCGACAATCAGATCGATTGCCCGGATGACTCCGCTCATCACGATCCGGAGCCTCTCGACGTTCACTCTCAGCTCGGCCTCCGCCCGCTTGAGCGGCGAGACGTCCGTCATGGTTTCAATGGCTCCGATCATCTCGTCCCTGCCGTCCCGAATGGCGGCCGAGGTAAAGTGGAGCCAGCGCTGTTCCTTGCCCGGGAAGCTGAACGGTTCGGTGGCCTCATAGGCCTCGTCCAAAAGCTCCGAACGCCGGTAGTTCCCGCCGTACCATTTCCGGATCTCGGCAGTCAGGTCCGCCGCTCCGTCGACGAGCAGGTCTGCGACGGTGGGGCGCTTTTCGCCATAGAAGATCTTCGAGTGGCCGTCGGTGCCGATGACGTCATCGCTTCGGACCCCCGTCAATTCCTCGAGCGCCCGATTCCAGCCGATGACTCTGTGGCTGTGGTCGATGACGAAGGTCGGTGTGGGCGAGCCTTCCAGGATGGCCCGGAGCCTCTCCTCGCTTCCCTTCAGGGCCTCCTCGGCGAGCGTTCGCTCCGTGACGTCCTCGAGGGTTTCCATGGCGGCCACCAGGTCCCCGGAGGAATCCCGGATGGCGGCCGCCGTGAACCGCAGCCATTTTCCCCCGTTGCCCAGGGCGGGGAAGAAGTCCGTCGCTTCGTAGGCCTCCTCGATGAGCTTCGAAGGGCTGTATTTGGCCGCGTACCACGCAGGGATGGATTCGAAGGCCTGATCCACGAGCAGGTCGGCCATGCAGGGGCGCCTCTCGGGATAGAAGGCCCGCCAGTGGCCGTCCGTGCCGGCCACGTCGCTGCCCCGGATTCCGCTCAACTCCTCCAGGGCGCGGTTCCAGGTGATCACCCGGTGGTCCCGCCCGATGACGAAAGCCGCAATGGGGGAGCCCTCGATGATGCGGTGCAGACGCTGCCCGCTTTCCCTCAGGGCCGCCTCGGCGCGCTTGCGCTCGGTGATGTCCTCGTAGGTGGCGACGATGCGCTTCTCTTCGAGGTTCGCCCCGATGCGCGACGTGCTGACGAAGCAGAGGATGTCATGGCCGTCTCGGTGCCGGCAGGAGAACTCCTCGCTGAAGATCCGCTGCCGCTCCAGGATAGGGTAGAAATGCCGGCCGATCTCCTCGTACTCGCCGTCGCTCCGGTAGAGGATGCGCGTGCCGCGCCCCACCAGCTCGTCGGGCTTCCAGCCGAAGACCGTTTCCACGGCCCGGTTGGCAAAAAGGATCCTGCGCTCGCGCAGGACGAGCACCGCCACGGGCAGGGCGTCGAGGATGGAGGCCTCGAGGGTCTCGAGTTCCTCGAGCTTGCGCCGGGTCTCCCTCTGCTCCGTGATGTCCATGTAGTTTCCGTGCACGGCCCGTTCGCCACGGAACGAAACGGGGGCGACGGTGCCCAGGATCCATCGGGTGCTGCCGTCTTTCGTGATTGCGCGGAACTCGTAAGGGGTCGTCCGCTTTTCCTGCAGCATATCGAGGGCGTCTCTTCGCACCTTCTCGCGGTCCTCGCGGTGGACAATCGCAAGCGAGTCCTGCCCGATGAGCTCGTCGGCTCGATAGCCCGTGCTTTGTTCGAACCGGGTATTGACGAAGTGGAACCTTCCCTTCACGAGGAAATAGACGCCTACGGGGCTGCTTTCCGCCAGGCTTCTGTACAGGGCGCCCGCGTCGCGCAGCCCCGCCTCCGCCTCGCGAAGCCGGTCAACCTCCCCTCTCAGGACCTTCAACTCCCCGATGAGATCCGTCTTTGTCCGGTGTTCATCCTTTTTCATCACAGATTTCCTCGTGGCTGAGGCTGCACGGTCGACCCTGCGGCGAACATGCGGGGCTGCCGGCCCGGAAAGTTTACATCTTTTATTCTTTGGATCGTTGATGTAATATAAAGATGATTGGACCTGTCCTTGTGGCTCGCGGGGGTTCATCCCCGGTGAGCTTTTCCTGCAACAATCTTTTTTTGTCTCCGGCCGGAATCGCGCATCGGAAACCCACTTTCAAAGAGAGGACGATACCATGGACAAGCCTCACTATTACTCTTTACCAAAACTGTCCTACGGTTACAAGGATCTGGCACCGGCCATTTCCGAGGAGCAGCTGCAGCTTCACCATGAAAAGCACCACCAGGCCTATGTGACCGGAGCCAATGCCGTCTTCGAGAAGCTCGAGCAGAGCCGCAAGGCCGGCAGCGACCTCGACATGAAAGCGACCCTCAGGGAGCTTTCCTTCCATATCGGCGGGCACCTGCTGCACAGCCTCTTCTGGGCAAACCTCGCACCGGCAGGCCATGGCGGCGGCGGGAGACCGACCGGTGTCCTGGGGGCGGCCATCGACAAGGAATTCGGCGGTTTCGAGCGCTTCCAGAAGGAGTTCACCCAGGCGGCCGTGAGCGCCGAGGGATCCGGCTGGGCGGCCCTCACATTCTGCCAGTTGACGAACCGTCCCGTCATCATGCAGATCGAGAAGCACAACGTGAACGTCTACCCCATGTTATCGATTCTCCTGGTGCTCGACGTGTGGGAGCACGCCTACTACCTGGACTACAAGAATCTCCGGGCGAAGTTCGTCGAGGCCTTCTGGAGCATCGTCAACTGGGAGGAGGCGAACCGGCGGTTTGCGGGCCTGCTCAAAGGCGGCGCGAGATAGAACCGCCTGCCGGATCTGTGTAATCGGGGGCATGCCCCCGGCAACCCTCTCGGATCAAATCAGGATTCCTTATGGCGAAATATTTCAACTGGCGCATCGTCGTCGGCCTCGTCCTCGTTTTCCTGTCGGCGCTGGTCTACTTCATTCACTACCTGATTTTCCGCGATGCCCACCACATCTTCATCTACCTCGTCGGGGACGTGGCCTTCGTCTTCATCGAGGTCCTCCTGGTGACGATGATTATTGACCAACTGCTGAGGGCCCGCGAGAAGAGGACGCTGCTGTTCAAGCTCAACATGATCATCGGGCTTTTTTTTACCGAGGCCGGCAGGGAACTGATCTCCCGGCTCTCGACGTTCTTCCCCGACGTGGAGAAAATCCGGGGCGATCTTCTCCTGACAGAACGATGGAGCCGGCAAGACTTTGCGGCCCTGGAGAAGCGCCTCGAGACCATCGACTACCGCATGGACAGTCAGCGGGGGGACCTGGAGGGCCTCCGGGCATTCCTCGGCCAGAAACGCGATTTTCTCCTCAGGCTCCTGGAGAACCCGAACCTCCTGGAGCACGAGGAATTCACCGATCTGCTCTGGGGTATCGTTCACCTTGGCGAGGAACTCATGTTCCGCAGGGACCTGGGGGCGCTCCCGAAGGCGGATTACGCCCACCTGTCCGTGGACATGCGGCGGGCCTTCACCCGGCTGGTCCGGGGGTGGATCCACTACATGGCCCACCTGAAGAAGGACTACCCCTATCTGTTCCATCTGGCCGTCCGGACGAACCCCTTCGACCCGGGGGCAACCCCGGAAGTCAGGGAGTGACGGGGCCGTTTCCCGCTGCTTTTCGGCGAAGGAGGCCATGGGAAACAGCCTGTCGGGAGATGTCCTGTCGGCCGCAGACTGTAAGTTGCGGGCTTCGAAGTGACCGGATAGACTGAAAAGACGGAACAGACCCAATAGACTTTCCCCTCCGGAGGCACACATGAAACTCAGCGAATACTTCGAGAAAGCAGCAGGCATGGGTATTCTGGCCACGGCGGACTCGGCGGGCGACGTCGATGCCGCCGTCTATGCCAAACCCCACTTCATCGACGAGGAAACGGTGGCCTTTATCATGGCCGACAAACTCAGCCATCACAACGTACAGCAGAACCCTCGTGCCGCCTATCTTTTCAAGGAGGCCGGCGAGAAGTACCTGGGAAAACGTCTTTACCTGAGAAAGACGAAGGAGATCCAGGACCCGGAGGCGGTCCGCGAGATGCGCAGGAAAAAATACCCCGAGGTCTCCGGCAAATACGGAGACGAAAACAAGTTCATCGTTTATTTCAAGATCGACAAGGTGCTCCCGCTCATTGGGGACAAGGAATAGGGCTTCGGGATTCCGGACTCCGGATTCAGGAATGTCTTTTTTCCCGATGCCCGATGCCTGAATCCCGAATCCCATTCACGGAGTGAATACCATGAAGATTCTGATGACCGGCGGGACTGGGTTTGTGGGCAAGACGCTTACCCGCGAACTGACGGCGAAGGGGCACTCGGTAACGGTGCTCATGCGCAAGGCCGAATCGGGTTTCTCTCTTCCCCGGGGTGCCAGTTCCCTGGAGGGGGACCCCACGATCCGGGGGGCCTGGCAGGAGAGGGTGCCGGAGCACGAGGTCTTCATCAACCTCGCCGGCGCATCGATCTTCACCCGGTGGACCGGTGAGACGAAACGCGTCATCCGGGAGAGCCGCATCCTCACCACGAAGCACCTCGTGGAGGCCATGGCGCTGCGGAAAGGTCAAACGACGCACCTCTTCAGCACCTCCGGCGCGGGGTATTACGGCTATCACGACGACGAGAGACTCACCGAGGAATCGCCGCCGGGGAGCGACTTTCTCGCCACGCTGTCCCGGGAATGGGAGGCCGAGGCCGTCAAGGCGAAGGAATACGGCGTCCGGGTTGTCCTGACCCGCTTCGGGATCGTGATGGGACGCAGCGGCGGGATGCTGGGCGAGATCGTCCCCGTATTCAGGATGTTTCTGGGGGCCAATCTCGGGAGCGGCAATCAGTGGCTCTCCTGGGTGCATGAGATGGACCTGGCCCGGATATTCCTTTTCCTGCTGGAAAACCGCCGCCTCGAGGGGCCGATCAACTGCACGGCGCCCGAACCCGTCCGGAACCGGGAATTCACCGAGACGCTCGGCGGGGTCCTGGGTGTGCCGACTTTTCTTCCCCCCGTTCCCGGGTTCATGCTCCGATTGATGAAGGGGGAGTTCGGGAATGTCATCCTGCAGGGCCAGCGGGTGCTTCCCCGGAGGCTCCTGGCGGAAGGTTTCGAGTTCCGCTACCCCACGCTGCAGGAAGCGTTGACTGAAATCTTGAGGAAGTAGAAATTGGGATCGACCGGCATGAAATCGGACCAGAAGCCCAACCGGCTCATCCGGGAAATGAGTCCCTATCTTCTCCAGCACGCCCGCAACCCCGTCGACTGGCACCCCTGGTCCGACGAGGCCTTCGAGCGGGCCCGGGTGGAAAACAAACCGATTTTCCTCTCTGTCGGGTACTCCACGTGCCACTGGTGCCACGTCATGGCCCGCGAGTCCTTCGAGGATGCCGCGGTGGCCGGGCTCATGAACGAGACCTTTGTCTGTATCAAGGTCGACCGCGAGGAGCGGCCCGACGTGGACGGGATCTACATGACCGTCTGCCAGATCATGACGGGCAGCGGCGGCTGGCCCCTGACCATCCTCATGACGCCCGAGCGCAAGCCCTTCTTTGCAGGCACCTACATCCCGAAGGAAAACCGGCACGGGCGGGTCGGAATGATCGAACTCATCCAGGGAGTCCAGCGGGTCTGGGAGACCCGACACGGGGACGTGCTCTCGTCGGCCGAGCAGGTCACAATGGCCCTGCAGCAACTCTCCGTCGAGTCATCGGCGGGCGACCCGCCGGGCAAGACAGCCTGTCGCGCGGCCTATGAAACGCTTGCCGGGCAATTCGACAAGATCTGTGGCGGGTTCGGCGGGGCTCCCAAGTTCCCCTCGCCGCATCACTTCCTGTTTCTCCTGCGATACTGGAAACGCACCGGCGAGCCCATGGCCCTCGAAATGGTCGAGAAAAGCCTCTCGTCCATGCGCCGGGGCGGCATCTTCGATCAGCTGGGCTACGGCTTTCACCGATACTCCACCGATGTGAAGTGGCGCCTGCCCCACTTCGAGAAGATGCTCTACGACCAGGCCATGCTCTCCATGGCCTTTCTGGAGGCCTTCCAGGCGACGAACAAGACGCTCTATGCCGAGACGGCCGGGGAGATCTTCACCTACGTGCTGCGGGATCTGAAGGCTCCGGGAGGAGGGTTCTTCTGCGCAGAGGATGCCGACAGCGAAGGCGAGGAGGGGAAATTCTACCAGTGGACCGAATCGGAGATCCGTGAGGTCCTCGACCCGGCCGAGGCGGCCCTCGTCATCGAGACCTTCGGGATCGAGAGGGACGGCAATTACCTCGACGAGGCCACGCGGGTGCGAACGGGCCGCAATGTCCTCTTCCTGGCCAAATCGCCCGAAGGGGCGACCCGCGCAATGCTCGAGGGCGCGCGGGAGAAACTCTTCCGGGCCAGGGAGCAACGCGTTCGTCCGGGCAGGGACGACAAGGTCCTCACGGATTGGAACGGCCTCATGATTGCCGCTCTGGCAAAGGGGGCCTCGGTGCTCGGCCGGCAGGACTGGGCCGAGGCCGCAGCTCAGGCGGCCCGTTTCGTCCTGACCCGCCTGAGGGATGAGCGGGGCAGGCTCCTGCACCGTTTCCGGGAGGGCGAGGCCGCCGTGCCCGGGATGCTCGACGACTATGCCTTCCTCATCTGGGGGCTCCTGGAGCTCTACGAGGCGACCTTCGACGCCGGAACCCTAAAGACCGCCCTCGAACTTGCCGATAATACGATCAATCATTTCCATGATGACAAGGACGGGGGCTTCTACTTCGCGGCCGACGACGGCGAGCATATCCTCATCAGGCAGAAGGACAGCTACGACGGGGCGATCCCCTCGGGCAACTCTGTGAACATGCTCAACCTTTTGCGCCTCTCGCGCATCACGGGCAGATCGGAACTGGAGCAAAAGGCCATCGGCGTCTCCCGGGCCTTTGCCCGCAATATCGGGCAGATTCCCTCGGCCTATTCGCAGCTCATGGTCGCCCTGGAGTTTCTTGCGGGCCCCCAGTTTGAAATCGTCGTTGCCGGCAAGCCGGGGGCGCCGGACACGCAAGAGATGCTGGATGCGGTGAGGCGTTCCTACCTTCCGAACCGGGTCCTGCTGCTGAGGCCGCGGGGGGCCGGGTCGGGTGCAGTCGTGGCCATCGCACCCTTCACGAAGGACATGAAGGCCGACGGGGGCAGGGCGACGGCTTACGTATGCCGGAATTTCGCCTGCGCAAAACCGGTCCGGACCGTGGAAGAGATGTTGGGGCTCCTCAAGGCCCATGATATAATGAACGAAAATTTTTCAAAAGGAGTGCACCCATGAAGAAGACGGCCCCGGGGCGTTTATTGGTCATTCTCGTTTCCGCCCTCTTTGTCCTCAGCCTGCCTCACCTGGCACTGGCACACAACCCGCAGAGTGTAGAGGTGTCCTACGACTACAAGACACAGACCCTTGCCGTGAAGATCACCCACACCTCCAACAACCCCGACAGGCACTTTGTCAAGGAGGTGGAGGTGAAGAAAAACGGCCAGGTCGTCCAGCGGGGTGTTTATACCAAGCAGTCCGGTGACACCTTCGTCTACACCTACAAGGTGGCTGCCACGGGCGCTGACACGTTTGTGATTACGGCCTTTTGCAACATCCGGGGTTCCATGACGGTGAAGTACTCGCCCGGCGTGTAAAGCGCGCCCGGAGAATCTGGACCGGCTAGCCCGACACGAATCGGGGTTGCGAAGCGGAACAAGGAGGGGATTCATGCCCCTGGTTCTTCATGCCGGATTCATGATCGCAGGTCTTGTGCTCATGTCGGGGGGTGTGAGCGTCGCCCGCCTCATGAGGAAAAAACCCTGGTGGCTCAGCGTCCACCGTGCGATGGGGACCTGCGGCTCCCTTTCGGTCGTCGGGGGGTTCTCGACGGCCCTCTACATGGTGGCCGACTTCGGCGGGCCTCACTTCGATGTGCTCCACGCTTACATGGGGGCTGTGGTGGTCCTCGTCGCCATGGCAACGCCCGTCCTGGGGCAGCTCCAGTTCGTCCTGAAGGAGCGGCGCGCGGAGATCCGAAAGTTCCACCGCCGGGCCGGCGCCATGACGCTGATCCTCCTTTCCCTCAATATCCTCTCCGGATTGGTGCTTGCGGAAATTCTTCCCAGTATGAGATCCTTCTAAAGATCACAAGCCTCAAGCCACAAGGCAGGGCCGCGGTTCGGCAGTCAAAGAAGTGTCTAAGTGCCTGAGTGTCTGAGTGAAGAGTCAGAGGTGAAGGAAGGAACTCTGAAATTCGTAATCCTGTTGTCCCAGTCCCCGCTACCCTAAACCCTAAACCCTATCCCCTGGATTTCCATGAAACCCATCTATCTCGATTACAACGCCACGACGCCCATCGATCCCGAGGTCGCCGCCGCCATGCTTCCGTATATCCGGGAGCACTTCGGCAACCCCTCGAGCACCCACGCGTACGGTGTTGCTGCCCGCAAGGGCGTTGAGAAGGCCCGTGGGCAGGTGGCGGCGCTGCTCAACTGCCGCCCCGCCGAGGTCCTCTTCACCAGCGGCGACGCCTCCCAGGCCGGCGGCGTCACGCTCCTGGTCCTGGGCGTCGTGATCGCCTTCGTCATCAAAATCGCCCAAGGCTCGGGCACCGTCGCGATGATCACCGCCTCGGCCATGATCGCCGCGATGATCCCGTCGCCGGAGAACCTTGGCTATCCGACCGTCCTCTTGGCCACCGCCATCGGCGGCGCATCCATGATGGGCTCCTGGATGAACGACAGCGGCTTCTGGATCTTCGTGAAGATGTCCGGTCTGACCGAGGCTGAGGGCCTCAAGTGCTGGACCCCCCTGCTGGCCGTCACGGGCTTCTCCGCCGCGATCATCTCCCTTGTT
>ENA-ORXD01002735-ORXD01002735.1-sediment-metagenome-genome-assembly--contig:-NODE-2735-length-11200-cov-2.788456_pt1 | contig 11200 bp, 11 predicted proteins | sample MGYA00237862_ERZ511471 | MGnify/ENA metagenome assembly ERZ511471 | reverse complement strand
AGCGGGTCACGAGGTACCGCTGCCGAGGAACCTTCTCGGCAGCAAGCCGCGCGTCACAAGCCACTGATCACGAACCACGGTCTTTATGCGGCGGTTTGCGCACCCGGAACGTCCAGGAGTGGTTGATCAGATAGTTCATCACGGCGGTTATGCCGATCGCGAGGACATTCGCAGCCAAGTAGTGCATGTATTGCGTGAAGAAATTCGTGAAGAAAAACTGCAGGGCAATGGCAAGCCAGCAGGCCGCGCAATACTGCATGAACTGGACGGCGACGGGTTTTCGGATGTGAGTCTTCCGGTCTCCCCAGGTCCAGGCCCGGTTCCAGATGAAATTGTGCAGCGTGGCGATAAAGATCGCCGTGGCCAGAGACAGGTTCAACCGCAGAGGCACAGGGGCGACGCCCCGGAACAGGAATTCCTGGCCGACGTAGAAAACGGCCAGATTGACGAGAGTCCCTGAAAATCCTACGGTCCCGAACTTTGCAAAACGCTGCTTCACCAGCCACTCTCCCCCGGGCAGCCGGGAGACGGCATCCTTGACGGCCTGCTTGACCCCCTTGTCTCCGTTCATTGCGCGGGTTCCTCCCCGAGCATCCCCAACGCACATTCGAGCACCGATTCAGGGGTGATGACCTTCAGACACTGGTTGTCGCCGTCACAGGGCGAATTGCGGTGATTGTAGGCCGTCAGGCAGGGCGAGCAGGCGATCCCGCTGAAAAATACCTTCGCTGCGGGGCTGTTCGGCCCGTAGAGTTCGGGTGTCTCCGGCCCGAAAAAGAGGATAGACCGGATCGGCGTCATGACGGCGAATTGCCCGGGACCACCGTCGTTGGTGATCAGCAGAGATGAGAAATGGAAAAGGACCAGCAGCTCCCGGATCGTTTTCGTGTAGCCCGTCAGGTCGATGCACAGGGGGGACCGGCAATGCTCCCGGATGGTCGTGGCGAGGCCCTTGTCGACGGGCAGCCCGATAATCGCCACGGCAACCCCCCTGTCGATGAGGGATTTTGCCATTCGGCAAAAATACTCCTGGGGCCAGGCCCGGATCGGCAGGATGCCCCCGCTGGGGTAAATCAGCACGAGTTTTTTCCCCGCCACAGCGGGGAAATCTTCGAGGAGCCTCTTTCCCATCGCCTCCTGCTCCCCTTCCTGCAGGCGCAGTCTCGGGGCCTCTTTGGGGACGGTTGCGAGGGACGCCAGTTTGTTTTTCGGAACGGAGGGCGACTCGATGGCATCCACGAGGGCCAGGAACTGGTCGCTGATATGGCGATAAGGGTTGTACAGGACGGGCCGGTTGATGAAGTCGCCCCGGTAGAGCCCTTCCATCGTATGCCGGTGGAATCCGACCCGGATGGGCGCCCCGCTGAAAAAGGAGAAGATGCTGCTCACGCGTGCGAAGAGCTCGCAGTCGATGACGACGTCGAAGCGCAGCTCCCGCATTTTTCGAAGGACGGAAAGGCTGTCGCTTACGATCCCCCCGAGGGAGCTGTCGCTGAGTGTCATCACGTTTTCAGGGGGGATGACTTCGAGCAGATCAAGGATCTCCCGGTTCTTCTCGAATACGAGGGCGTGGATCGAGGCCTGCGGGTACTTGTCCAGGATTCTCCGGAACATGGAGCAGCCCAGCACGAGGCTTCCCATCTCGGAGAGGAGGATGATCAGGATCCGCTGAGGTGTCCCCGCCGGTTCACGTTTTCCCGCAAAGAGCGACAGCGCCCTGCAGATCACCGGCCCGAGGCCCTGATCGATCTTTCTTTGTAATCCTACATCCATTTCTGATCGATTTTCCTTATCGACGTAACAGTAAGAAGTTCGATCATTCCCGCCGACCCTTCATGATCGATGACCGCTGGTTCCGCATTGCAGTCAGGCCATAGCCTCTCGTTCCGGCAACCCCTCCCGATCAAGCCGGAAAAGGTAATAGAGAATGAGTCCCGTGAGATAGACCAGGAACCCCGACCAGATCACATCGGTCAGGAAATGGCCGCCCTGGACCATCCTGCCCAGGCCCATCAGAGAGCCATAGAGAATGCCCGCCGCTAGAGCCCTCCGCGCCCATCCGGGCGCCCTGCGCCTGAGCACGAAAAAGGGGGCCATGAGGAAAAAACCGACGGCTGCGTGGCCCGAAGGAAAGGAACGTCCCTGCCCCGCTGTCCCCGGGTTCCAGAACGACCGGTAGGTTTCCGACCCGCCGAACTGCACGATGTCCGCGGGCCTCGGCCTGCCCCAGTGATCCTTGAACCCCGTGTTGACGATCAGACCGGGGCCGAGGGCCAGAAGGACCACCACGAACAGCGCAGCCATCCGGTCCGGTCGAAACCGCTCGGAGAAAAAGCTCAACGCGAAAGCGATCCCCCCCGTCGCCCCGAGAGCGAAGGCGGGAAGATTTCCGAAATGGTAGAGGAAAGCCCAGGGTTCCCGATCCCCCAAGGCCCAGCCTTCGACCGGGCTGTAGAAAAGAGTCTGGACGGCCAGGTCGGCGCCGGTCAGATCGATAGTCCCCGTGGCGACCACGGCGGCCAGCAAGGGAATCAGAAAGTCGGCAAGGATGCCTTTACTCATAACCGCTCAATAAAAAATAGCCTCACAGGAGGCACTCGGGAGATGGGCAAATAAAGCACACCTGCGGCGCCGAGTCAACTTTTTTGCCGTGGGATTCCGGTATTTTACAGTTTCAGCGCCCTTCACTGCCCTCCTCATTCCTTCTTGACAAGCGATCCGATTTCCCTCAGATTATCCACGATGGGCTTTTTGGATCGTTGGCGCCTGCATTTCAGACATGAAACAGGCCTCGGGGCCGATTACACTGGATACAACAGAGGAGCCCTCCCATGACAAGCCCCCTTCCCTCACGGGACCTGACCCGCACGATGCTGGCGGTGATCTTTTTCGTTGCTCTCATCGTGGCCAATTTCTTCATTCTGAAGCCGTTCCTTCCCGCTTTTGTCTGGGCCGTGACGATCGTCGTGGCCACGTGGCCACTCATGCTGCGCCTGCAGGTATTGCTGGGAGGCAAACGCGGTTTTGCCGTGGCGGTCATGTCGCTAGTGCTGCTGCTTATATTGATCGTACCGTTTACTCTTGCCATCGTCACCCTCCTGGATAATGCAGACATGATCAAAAGCTCGGCAGAATCGCTCAAGGCTACGGGTCTGCCGCCGCCTCCAGGATGGGTCGCGTCGATCCCGCTTGCCGGACCCAAGCTTTCGGAATCGTGGCAGGAGCTTGCCTCCGCAGGCCCGGAAGGTCTTTCGGCCAGAGTGGTCCCGTATGCGGGGAAGATTGTCAACTGGTTTGTCGAGCAGGCCGGCAGTATCGGGATGATGTTCGTCCAGTTCCTCCTTACGGTCATCATCTGCGCGATCCTCTATGCCGGCGGGGAACCCGCGGCGGTTGCGGTACGCCGATTCTTCAGGCGCCTTGCCGGGCAGCGGGGCGAAGACATGACCGTACTGGCCGCTCGCGCAATCCGGGGGGTCGCTCTCGGGGTTGTCGTCACCGCGCTGATCCAGTCTGTCCTCGGCGGCATCGGTCTTGCCGTGGCCGGCGTTCCCGCCGCGGCTGTTCTCACGGCTATCATGTTCATACTCTGCATTGCACAGCTCGGGCCCGTGCTCGTCCTCATCCCGGCGGTGATCTGGCTGTACTGGAGCGGTCAGACCCTGTGGGGAACGGTGCTGTTGATATTTACGATCGTCGCCGCCACCCTGGACAATTTCCTGCGCCCCGTCCTCATCAAGAAGGGAGCGGACCTTCCTCTGCTTCTCATCTTCGCCGGCGTCATCGGCGGACTCATCGCCTTCGGGATCATCGGCCTTTTCATCGGCCCGGTGGTGCTGGCGGTGACGTACACCCTGCTCGGGGCCTGGGTGGATGGCGGCGAACCCATTCCTCCGGGAGAGTCAGACCCGAAACCATAAGGGCACATCCGTCACAAGGGCGAGCGAAGCATCGGCATGAAAAAGGACCTGCCCTGTCGAAATTCTCGACATCGGCAGGTCCTTGATTGCCATGACGGCTCAGCCCCCGCTTCCCCCTGAGGCACCCGGTTACCGAGCCGGGTGAAAACCGTTTTTCGACAGAAAATCTCTTACATCCCTGAAGGTGCGGTATTTGCGTAGGCCCTGCTGCTTCTTCGGCGCCAGGCGCGTCCAAAGAATCCCCTTGGCAAAGACGAGATCCGCCTTTCGTGCGGGGCACAGGTCGGAATACCCGTCGCCGACGTAGAGGATCTTTCCGTATTTGTCCCTGCTTGCCTGCAGAATGTTGCTCTTGCAGGTCCCGCATTGGTTGCAGGCCTCGTTGGCGTGTGGAAATTCGATGGCGAGGGGCTTTCCGTCCTCAAAGGTCATCACGTTGGAATGAAAAGGGATTTCGGCAAGCCCGTGTTTCCGGAGAACAAAATCGATGTAGAAATCCAGACCGTCGGAGACGACCTTCACGTCAATGCCGTGCTCCCGGCAGAAGGCGTAGAATTCCAGGAAGTGGGGGTCGATGACGGTGTTTTCCGCCACGTACCGCAGCATGTCCTCCCGGGTCCCTGCCAGAATCGCGACGATGCGGCTGTAGGCCTCCATCGAGCCGATGCGACCCTCGCAGTAGTCCCGGTCAATGTCGTCCCAGCCCAGGCCGCTGAACTTCAGGAGCACCTCGTAGCCCACGTCGGTGAGACTCAGGGTCCCGTCAAAATCGGTCAGGACCAGAAGCGGTTTTTTTTTTGCCATTCCGGTGATTCTTTCCCTCAGGATTCCTTTTTCCTCATGGTCTTGAACAGAAATAACGCCACGACGATGAGAAGCGCCGACCGGATCATGTTCATGGTCGTATCCCCCACCTTGCCGAACCAGTTCTCGAAGAAGAGAAACAGCAGCCCCGCCGCCCCGATGACCCATCCGCCCGCATCCTTCGGGTTCTGGACCAGTGTAAACAGGGCAAACACGAGGATCAGGATGGGCCAGCTCTTGTCGAGGCTGTAGATGCCGAAGGAACTCAGCAGGACGAGCACTCCCAGGGTCAACAGGATCACCGCACCGGATGCGATTCTCATCTTCTCTTTCGTTTCCACACTCTCTTCTCCTTTCTGTGAAATCGAATCGTGGGCGGACGCCTAGCCTTTCTCCTCCTTTTTCATCAGCATGTTCAGCATGTCTATGGGGATCGGGAAGACGGTTGTCGTATTGTTCTCCGTCCCGATCTGAACCAGGGTCTGCAGGTAGCGAAGCTGGAGCGCCATCGGCTGCTGCTGCATGACAGCGGCGGCCTCGGAGAGTTTCTGGGCGGCCTGGAACTCGCCCTCGGCGGCGATGACCTTGGCACGCCGCTCGCGTTCCGCCTCGGCCTGCTTCGCCATGGCCCTCTGCATCTCCTGCGGCAGGTCGATGTATTTCACCTCCACGTGGGTCACCTTGATCCCCCAGGGGTCGGTGCTGCGATCCAAAATCTCCTGGATGTGGATGTTGACCTTTTCCCGGGATGCCAGGATCTCGTCGAGTTCCACCTGGCCGCAGACGCTGCGCAGCGTCGTCTGTGCAAGCTGGGAGGTGGCATAGAGGTAATTTTCAACTTCGACGATGGCATTCATGGATTCAACGACGCGGAAATAGACGACGGCGTTGACCTTGATGGAGACGTTGTCCCGCGTGATGACGTCCTGCGACGGCACGTCCATGGTGATCGTGCGCGTGTCCACGCGGACCATGCGGTCCACGACGGGAATCAGGATGATCAGGCCGGGCCCCTTCGTGGGAATGATCCGTCCCAGGCGGAAGATGACGGCCCTTTCGTATTCGTTGAGGATCCTGATGGACGCGGCCAGGAACATGATGACGAGCACGACAAGTACGAGAATGGTATACATGGGAACCCCCTTTAGGAACGTTCTTCGACTTCTATTTTCAGTTCTTTGACGCCGACGACTTCGACCCGCTTTCCCTTTTCGATGGGCGCCTTGCTGAAGGCATTCCAGTACTCACCCCGAATGAGCACCTTGCCGAGCTCGTGGACGTCCGACACGGATTCCCCGACGGCACCGATCATGCCTTCCCCGCCTGTGAGAACCTTGCGCATCTGCGCCCGGACGGCAATCGATATGACGGCGATGAAAAACAGGGACACAATCGCCACAGCCGGCACCAGGACGCTCCAGGATACCCGGAGGGCCGGGTCAGGCGTATCGAAAAGCATGATGGAGCCCAGGATGAGCGAGACGACGCCCCCGATGGTGAGCACCCCGTGGCTGACCACCTTGATCTCGGCAATGAAAAGGATCACGGCAAAGATGATGAGCAGGATGCCCGCGTAGTTCACGGGGAGCGTCTGGAAGGCAAAGAATGCCAGGATCAGCGAGATCCCGCCGATGATTCCCGGCAGAATCACTCCCGGGGAAGAAAACTCGAAGTATAGTCCTGCCAGACCGAGGAGGAACAGGATGAAGGCGATGTTGGGATTCGAGATGGTGATGAGCACCTTCTCTCGGAAACCCATCTCCTTGCGGTTGAGCTCGGCCCCTTTCGTCTTTAAGACTCTGTTCCCGGAGACAAGTTTTACTTCCCGTCCGTCGATCTTCGCGAGAAGATCGCCCATGTCCGTGGCAATCACGTCGATCACTTTCAGCTTCAGAGCTTCCTCGGCCGTCACGGATACGCTCTTCCGGATGGCCTCCTCGATCCAGTCGGCATTGCGGCCCTTCTGGTCGGCAATGCCCCGCCCATAGGCCACGGCATCGTTTTCGACCTTCTCCATCATCGTCTCGTCGGCCTTGCCCATGCCCATGGCCACGGGGTGTGCCGCACCGATGTTGGTCCCGGGGGCCATGGCCGCCACATGGGCCGAGATCGTGATGAGCACCCCTGCCGAGGCTGCCCTCGCACCCGACGGGGAGACGTAGACCACGACGGGAACGGAGGCGTTGAGGCATTCTTTGATGATGTCCCGCATGGACAGGTCGAGTCCCCCCGGCGTGTCCAGCTGAATGATGATGGCCTCGGAACCCGACTCGGCGGCCTGTTTGATGCTTTTCAGGATATACTCGCCTATGGGAGGTGTGATGACCTCGCTGATGGTGATGACATCAACGACGCGCTTCTCCTCGGCGGCCTGAAGACCGTAACCGGGGACCAGGGCCGCGAAGAGGACCATCGCGGCAGCGGCCAGCAGTCCCAGCGTCTTCTTATCCGGGTTTCTTTTCATTGCATGCCCTCACAGGATCTTCATGATTTTCTGCACGTCTTCCCAGACCAGTTTCTTTGCGCCGGGGTTGCGAAGCAGATACGCCGGGTGATAGGTCGGCATGAGCTTGCGGCCGTGGTAGTCGTGAAATGTCCCCCGGATCGACGAGATGGGCGCCTCGGTGCGAAGCAGCGTCCTGGCCGCGAAGGTACCCAGCGCGCAGATGATCTCCGGGTTGATGGCCTCCAGCTGCTTCACCAGGAAGGGCTCGCAGGTTGCGATTTCGTCTTCCTTCGGGTTTCGGTTCCCCGGCGGCCGGCACTTCAGGATGTTGCAGATGTAGACGTCTTCCCGCGCAAGCCCCATGGCGCTGATGATCTTCGTCAGAAGCTGGCCCGCCCGGCCCACGAACGGACGGCCCTGGCTGTCTTCTTCTTCGCCCGGGGCCTCGCCGACGAAGACGAGCTTTGCCCCTGCGCTCCCCTCTCCAAAAACAAGGTTTCTGCGCGTGCGGTGAAGCGGGCACCGAGTGCAGTCGCCCAGTTCCTCCCGTACCCCGGCCACGGACAGGGACACCTTGCGGACACCGGCTTTGGCCGCCGTCTTCGCGACAGAACGATCCCCCTTGCCCTCTTCCTCCCGCCGGGGCAGCCCTGCGCCTTTCAGGATCAGGCGCGAGACGGGGTTGTAGGCATCCCTTTCGTTTTGAACGTGATTTCGCAGGGCGCCAACGAGGTGCTGCAGCTCGCTGTGGAGATCATCTTTTTTTTGCACGCGAGGCCCCTTCCTTGTTCTTCGCGAGTTCCAGGACCCGATCCAGGATCCGCGCGGCAACGTCCATCTTGTCCATCAGGGGCAGATCCACCGAGCCCCCGTCGCGGTCGAGGATCTTGACGATGTTCGTCTCCGCCGCAAATCCCGCGCCGGCCTGGGTGATGTCGTTTGCCACGATGAGGTCCATGTTCTTTTCCATCATCTTCTTCGTGGCGTACTGGATCAGATTCTCCGTCTCGACGGCAAACCCCACCAGGATCCGGTTGCCTTTGACGCGTCCCACCTCGGAGATGATGTCGGGGTTGCGCTCGAGGCGGATCTCCAGCGGCTTCTGGGCCTTCTTGATTTTCGATTCGGAGAAATCCGCCGGCCGGTAGTCTGCCACGGCGGCAGACTTGACGACGACGGTCGCCTTCTCCAGGTTGGCCATGACGGCGTCACGCATCTGACGGGCCGAGGAAACGGACACGAATTCCACGCCGCGCGGCTGCGGCAGGCTGGTGGGGCCGCTGACGAGCGTGACGCCCGCCCCGCGTCGCTTCGCCATGACGGCCACGGCATAGCCCATCTTGCCCGTGGAGTAGTTCGTGATGAACCGGACAGGATCGAAGGCCTCCCTCGTGGGCCCCGCGGTGACGAGGACATGCTGCCCCAGCAGATCCTTCACGGTGAGGCTGTCTTCCGCGTCCTCGACGATGTCTTCCAGGCAGGCGAGCCGGCCATAGCCCTCCGTCTTGCAGGCCAGTTCGCCGTAGCCGGCCTCGACGAACCGGTACCCCGCCGCGGCCAGCTTCTCCATGTTCTTCCGCACGATGGGGTTTGCGTACATGTTCACGTTCATGGCAGGGCAGATCAGAACGGGTGCCCGGGTGGCCATGACCGTCGTCGTGAGCAGATCGTCGGCGATCCCGCCGGCAATCTTCCCGATCACGTTCGCCGTGGCCGGGGCCACAACGACAATGTGGGCGCTCTCGGCGAGCGTGATGTGCCCGATTTCCCACTCTCCCGTCAGCTGGAACGTGTCGACGTACACGGGGTTTCCCGTGAGGGTCTGGAAGGTGAGCGGGGCCATGAACTCCGTTGCGTTCTTCGTCATGATGACCTGGACGCCTGCCCCGCGCTTCATGAATTCCCGGGCCAGTTCGGCCGCTTTGTAGGCCGCGATGCCGCCGGTCACCCCGAGAACGATCTTCTTGCCTTTCATCCGTTGCGCTCCCGATGCGTTTGTTGTTCCTGTTTCCCAATCCCGCTTCAGATCAGGGTTTCGAGGCCCGTGACGCAGAAGTAGAGGCCGAAGCCGATCAGCACGACCGTGCAGGCCACCACCTCTCCCCGGTAGACGGCCGGGCGGATGGGTTTCCGCCCCTTCCAGACGAGGAAGGACACCAGGGTGTACCAAGCAAAGTCGGCACTGATATGACCGGTGAAAAGGGCCAGCAGCCCCCCCATCCGATTTTCATGGACCAGAATACGCAGCCGAGCCCGATGGTGGCCCACCAGATGAGCCAGTAGGGGTTCGAGAGACTCGAGAGAATTCCTGACAGCACAGGCCCGCTTTTCTTCTCCCGGAGGCCCCGTGGTTGAGATCGAGGGTCCTGAGGCCCTTGAGCATCCCGCAGGACATCCAGAGATGCGCAGCGCCGCCCGCCACCCCGACCCCGCGGAGAACCACCGGGCGATCGATGAAGTGCACGAACCCCATCCGAGCAGCGAAAAGAGTGCCAGTTCCAGAAGCGCGTGTCCCTACAGGATCAGGGGACCTGCCCCCAGGCCGATCCGGGACGCTTCCATAATCGTCACGGCAAGGACGGGCCCCGGCATGAGGGCTCCCGAAAGAGCAACAACGAACGACGAACCGATTATCAGGGCCAGGTTTCCCATGTACCCCAAGGCAGCCCCCGGAGCCTTGACCGGATGAGCGGAATCCTTGCTTTCTGAATATAACAAATCATGCGGAACGTCAAGAAATGAAGGCCTTTTTGGACTGCCGGCCCGTCAGGCTTCGTCGGGGTCATGGAACTTGATATTTTTTGAATTACGGGTATGATGGGTAACGATTCGGGCACATCCGCAGTGCCCCCGATATCAGACCACGCATGGAGCACAAACCGTCATGAACCGAATGTACCTGCTGCTCTTTGGCCTCGCAATCGCTTTTGCAGGGGCCGCCCTCTGGGCCTTCAACACGATCCTGGAGTTCGAAAAACCCGCCATTGTCCTGAAGGAGGATCTCTCCGTGATCGGCCAGGGGAAATCCATCTCTCTGACCGTCTCCGATCAGAAGAGCGGGATCCGGAACGTCTCCGTCACGATCAGCCAGGAAGGCAGGGATCAGGTCGTTCTGTCCGAAAACTACGCCGGGGGCACGAAGGAACGGACACTGGGGCCCGAGCTGAATCTGCGCGGGCTCCAGCTAAAGGACGGCGCGGCGACGATCACCATCTCGGCCGAGGATCATTCCTGGCTGAAGAACCGGACAACGCTCGCGGTGGAGACGTCCATCGACACCGTGCCGCCGCAGATCGGCCTGATCAGTTCCGCCCACAACGTCAATGCCGGGGGCTCCGGTGTCGCGCTGTACCGCGTTTCGGAAGACGTGACCCGTACGGGCATCCGTGTGGGCGATCGCTTTTTCCAGGCTTACCCCTACGCTATCCAGGGCAAACCCGCCCACATTGCCTATTTTGCCGTCCCAGCCTCGGCCTCCAAGGGTGGACTCAAGATCCTGATTGATGCGCGGGACAAGGCGGGCAACGAATCGTCCGTAATTCTCCCCCACCTCGTCCGCGAAAAGAAATTCAAGGCGGACCGGATCACGATCAGCCGTTCCTTCCTCGAACAGAAAATGCCCGAGTTCAGGCAGCACGACCCCCGTGTGCCTGCAACGCCCTTGGAAGCCTTCCTTTTCGTCAATGAAACCCTTCGCGGCGAAAACTTCAAGGCCATCCAGTCGGCCTGCGGCAAAACCCAGCCCAAGGCGCTCTGGGAGGGAACCTTTCTGCGCATGAAGAATTCGGCTCCCATGGCCTCCTTCGGACAGGACAGAACCTATCTTTTCGAGGAGATGGCCGTCAGCAAGAGCACCCACCTGGGCGTGGACCTTGCCTCGACGGAACGTGCGCCCATTGAAGCGGCAAACAACGGGATCGTTGTCTTTGCCGTCTTTGTCTTGTCCTACGCGTTTCGGCTGGTTCTTTACGAAAGAGCATCACTGCTCGATCTGCCCGGGCGCATTCCCTGGCTGGTGGCCCCCGCTGCC
>ENA-ORXD01002733-ORXD01002733.1-sediment-metagenome-genome-assembly--contig:-NODE-2733-length-11208-cov-15.944749_pt1 | contig 11208 bp, 12 predicted proteins | sample MGYA00237862_ERZ511471 | MGnify/ENA metagenome assembly ERZ511471 | reverse complement strand
CGGGTGAACTACGAGGACGTCGAGGGCAACGTCGTCGGGACCGTCACCGTCAAGGCGCCGGACATGGCCGCCTTCAACGCGGCGGCGACCGCCGTCCTGAACGATGCGGCCCTCGAGACCGCCCTCGGGGGCGACGCCGTGCGGAACCCGGACGCCGACGCCTTCAGCTGCCAGCTGAAGTGCCACGACGCGAGCGGGGAGACCTACTACGTCGCCCTGGCCCGCGAGAGCGTGCGGATCACCTCGTACGAGGACGACGCCGTTCTTGCGACCGTCGAGACCTGGGCGGACGGGGTCGCGGCCCTGAACTGAGGGGGATCTTTCCCCCTCTTCCGGGTGGATCATGCCGATTGATGCGACCGTGATCGTCGCCGGGGTGTCGGTCGTGGGGATGGCGGTTGCTGCTATCCCCACAGTCGCCGACGCCCTGGACCGGCGGGCTCGCCGGAACGCCGGTATCGACCTGATGGACCAGGCGCAGAAGTTCGACTTCGCCCGGGATACGATTGCCGGGCGGGAGTCGTCGGCGTGGGATGAGCGGTGAGGGAGGGGGGATTTCGATCCCTCTTTCATGGTGAAAGCGGCCATTATGGACCTTATTTTCGATTCTGGGCGGGTATTACTCTATGATTTGGTCTCCGTTTTTAAAAACGCTAAAATGGCGGTAAAATCTCCTATTGAGGGGAAAAGCCTCTGTTTCCACTGGATGTACGTGCCCTGCCTGAGGAGATGATGGTCCAGAAGAAGGGGATCATCTGCACGGGAGAGGTGGAGGGCGGGAAAACGGGCGGAAATCAGCGCGAATCACGGAGAAATCCGGAATGGTATGGAGAGGCATTCCGGGGAGGCCGCCTCACTCAGACCGTTTCTCCATCGCTTCAATTATCGACTCGAATGCTTCATAGGCATCGGCAGAGCGTTCCCCGCACCGATGCACATCTGAGATCACCTCCAGCAGCGCCCCGGGGCCTGCACCGCACGTGCCCGCTATCCAGATCGGAGGTGTAATCTGCTTCACAAAGAACCCTGAACACCTCATCATCCCCCTCAGATGGCGTTATTTCCTCAATTTTCTCCGTCTTCCTCGATCTCCTGGCCGTTGCCCACAAGCATTTGCAGTGCATCGATGGCGAATTCATAGGTCAGGGAGTGTCGATCTTCGTCCGGGTCGGTCAGCACCGCTACAAGGGGGGCGATTGCCCGGGGATCGCCGATCCGCCCGAGTGCTCCCGCCGCCGCACTCCGGGTATCGTCGGAAATGTCCGTCTTGTTGATCAGGATTGCGCAGAGCGGGTGGAATGCGTCCCTGCACCTCGATCTGCCCAGTGCATCGGCCGCCTCGGTGACGAGATAGTCGTCCATCTCCCGGTCCTGGAGCACCTCGATGAGGGCGTGGTCTGCCTCATACGTGTCGGTTTCTGCAAGGATATTGATGACACAATTTTTTGTGTAATCGGAATACGGACCGAACAGGATCTGTTTCAGGGGTTCGATATCATCCTCATAGAGTTCGGCCAGACTGAGGATCGCCGAGCGGTCCTCTTGTGTTAGATGCCAGACGATCGGGTGGAGGTCCTCAAATGAGGCATCAAGCGTGGTGAAGAATGGTATGAGGGCCCCTCTGTCGTCGGAGGAGGCGAGAGCGATCATGACCTCGCTGATGAAGGGAGGGATGAAATCTTCGCATTCGTCTTCAAGCCCCCTGACAGACTCAATGATAGGTCGGATTGCCCGTGCATCCCGGAGGGGGGTAAGCCCCCGCACGGCAACGGACCGCACCCGCAGGGACGGCGCCGAGAGGGCGTCAATCAGAAGTGCGACACGATCGATTTTGTGTTTTTTAGGCATTTGGATTCCCCATTTTGAGAATTAACCTCTGAAAAAGGAGATGGGTGCTCGCGATCATAAGGGTTGTGGTTTGCAACCCGGTTGATGTGCTGGTTCGCGTCCGGTTCATCCCGAGGGGGAGCGGCGGAGATCCGGCAGATCGCACACCTGGACCGGCATCAGGTGGTGCGGTTGATGAAAGAGGTGCAGCACGAAGAGCCCGCGATTGTCCGCGAGGGCGTGGGGAAGGGCAGCCGGTATCGCTACCTGCCGGGCGGGAGCGAACGCCGGGGTTTGTGATCCGCTATGTGATCTGCACATATCGATCACATATCCCCTCGTTTATGTGATCGGATATGTGATCTGCGCATATCAGTGCTCAATTGTGATGTCAGGATGAGGTGGGGCCGGCGGGCATGACCGGTTCGCAAGGATGCAGGCTCACCGGCCATCACCGCCTCGTCTCGTGCGTGTCCTGGTGCAGGTGTACGCCCGCACGGACCTCGCGGCCCAGGCTCGGCCCGTGCCGGCTGTACCGGATCCGCCGCAAGCGTCCCTCTGATGAGGCACGCTTGCGGCTGCTTCTCTGCCGCTGTCCTGGCAACCTCACCCTCTCGAAACACAAAACGATGGCCTTAAGGTCACATCATCACATACACGCCACCAGGATGGACTGCACCCCGGGTCTGAAAAAATATGTCGACGTGCTCAAGGACATCGGGCAATACTTTCATTTCACCCTGTTTTTTCTCGGCATCGTCCTTTTGCTCATAGCCTTTCAAGCGCTGATCTGCTACCAGATTATCCCTGTGGATATCACCTTCGGCCGCATCATCCTTGACGTGAACGCACCCACGCTCTCCGGCATGCTCCTCTGCCACTATGCCCACAGTCCCTATGATCCCGAGCACCTCAGATCGAATGCCCTCTTCTTGTACAGGATAATGGCGCTGATTTTTGTAACCGGCTATGTCATCCTGCCCGCCAACAAATGGAGCCCACCAAAACACTTTCTGCGGAACGTGTTCCTGATGATCTTTCTCCTCCTCCCCTTCCCACTCTCAGGCATAGCGATTATACATGGAAGGATAATTGGCATGGCAGGTTTTGTGGGTTTTTCCGGCATTGAGTCGGCACTTGTGGGGCTTTCTGCCTTTCTCTGTGTGATGTGCATCTTTACGTGCCTCTATCCCCGCTGGAAGAAAAGGCCGGAGTCGTTTGGGATGCTGCCGATCGCCGGAGCCGCAATGGTCTGTCTCCTGCTGGTTGTCGGGATCATTATGTTCACCGGAGGGCGAAACGTCGATACTGCCGGTCACCTCGTCGGGTGTTTCTATGGGTTGCTCGTCCCGTTCGCTGTTTCTCTCTTTATGGAAAGTCAGAGTCAGCGCATAAAAAACAGCGTCGCCGGATTTCTTGTTGTGATGCTGGTCGTTCCTTCAGTGGCGTGGATCGCTCTTTGAACGGTTCATGTCAGGAGGAGACATGACGGCCCGCCGTGTTTGCTCGCCCTGCTCGCGGCACACTTTGGGCATCCCTCGGGATCATGTTCTGTTACTCCCCGACGCCCGCCCGGCCCTCGCCCTGCTCTGTCTGAACCGGCTCTCCCAGGTCCGCCGTTGCACGTCCCCCTCCGAGGCACACTTGCGACGGGGTGTTGCCCCCCTCCTCCCACCGCAGGATCAAACCGCAAACACCATCAAGGAGAGGGGCGAGAGGGGATCAAAAAAGGTGCGACCAGCGAGATGGAAAAAATCCCTGCGTTTCTGATACGATGACTCGTCCTAGTGTCACCATCTGTTTTTTCTGAGGATGACAAATCGACAGGAAATATCATGTTATTACGACGAAAATTGAAAGAGGACAGGATAGAGGAAATATTGCCTGCTCCCATAATAGAAATAGACAAAATAACAATTTTTTCGTTCATGTACAGGGCAGAAGACCAGATATGAACATTACGGGGCAATTTTTATTCTGGAGACTCACATTAAATATTAAACAGGGTGGTTCGATTTTCCATGGCAACAATATCACAAACTATCAGTGAGGGGATAACCTTTATCGAGAAAGGTGATTATTCAAAAGCCCTCGATGTTTTTCAGGCGTTGTATAGTAAAAACCCCGAAAACCCCGACGTGCTCTACAATTACGGGATTTTATTGAACGAACTAATGATATTTGACGATTCTTTGAGAATTTTGCAAAAACTGGTCAAGATCGACCCGGGATACAGGAATGCGAAAGTGGCGCTCGCCTTCACCCTCCTTCACCTGAATAAGTCGGCAGAGGCTGAAAGATTGCTTGAAGAAGCCCAAATCACTGACCCGGACAATACATTCCTTCTGCGAAATTTAGGAACCATATACGCAAAAAAAGAAGAATTTGAAAAGGCTCTAGAGTTGTTCCGCAGGGCGGAGCAGATAGAGCCAGATTCAAGGGTCATCCTCTACGGTATCGCACTCGCTCTGTTCAAACAGGATAAGATGATTGAGGCTTCGGAATATCTGCAAAAAATCATTGACCAAGATATCGACGATACGTTTGATCAACTCTCAAAAGACCTGCAGAGAGAGATCGCACAAAAATCCTTCTCACAGAACGGGTTGAGAATGGATGCAGTCTTTTACTGCCTGAGTGCTCTCGAAAAATATGATGAGATGTCTTTCACACAGATCCAGAGTGTGACCTTCGAAATTTCGATGCTGGGAAGGAATGGTCTTGACCCGTCCGACTCCAAGACCACCTATCCATTGAGCAGTATACCTGGAGAATTTACTGCTTTACAGTTGATCTGCTATATGTACGTAGGCTTTAAGATCCTCAAGCCCGAGATTGACATAGGCTTCGACCTCTCGAAGGAATATGCCGCGGCGAAAGAAATGTTACAGCACTGACATGGATCTTGAGCAGTTTATTCAGACCGTAAATCTAAATGATGCCACCCTAGCGATACTGCATGAGACCCAAAAAATTACTGGCAAACCGTTCATTTTCATACATAATCCTGAAATACCTGTTCAAGCGTGTGTCAAGATTGCACGCTCATCGATGAGTGACCACATAATCACGTACGCTGGCACAGACTCGTCGCTTTTGAGCCATCAAATTGCCCATGAATGTGGTCACATTCTTCGGTATTACTCGGCTCCCACCCAGTTTCGGTTGATGCCAGTATCCGACGGTCGGACAAATCAGGCTGCAATATCTGCGATCGAAAAAGATGACAAAGTCCTCTTGAAATCGCTCCCTATTGAGATCCGATATCAGATAATTCACGTATGGGTACAAGGATTGATCCAGCAAGTGACGAGTATTCCTCCAGACATCTTCATTGAACGATGGTTATTTGAAAACTATCCACTGCTCCGTGATGATCAACGACGATCGCTTGAGCAAACTCATCGGAAAGCGATCATGGGCCTTGATCCAGCGCTCCGGTCGCGGTTTCCCAGAATTATCATCGACAGTTCTATAGCGATGAATTATGCCTATTATAAAAAGATCGATGATATAACCGACTTCAGATTTTTTGAATATTTCAAGCGCGCTCCCATCCGCAAAACCGGAGAGAAACTTTTCGGATGCATCAAAAACGAAGATAAAGGACTGATAGGCGATATCGCACTCATAAATGAATGGGCTGGCATCTTACAGATAGGAGACTGGTTCAAGTGGGATGACTTCGAGAACATCCCGCGGGGCTACGAAAACCAATCTTTTGTGAAATAAAGTCAATATAGAATCGAGTCCTTTTTCAATATTGGTGTCGATTTACTATTCACTATGCATCTCTGGTCTGGTTCATTGCCAGAACTTCAGAAAGAAGTGGACGCCGGTTCACTGACCGGCCAGTTGATCCATAATTTCTATAACCACCATCGCTATCAGCCGGGCGGTAGTGAGATTCGAAGTTGGGAAAACTCCATCCGAGAACTGGCGCGCAGTGCCAGTATCATAGATAAAACAGATATCGGAGTTGTTATCGAGTACCACCTGCCGTACTCTTTTAGCCGGATCGATGCCCTTTTCTTCGGGAAAAATACTGAAGGGGCGTATTCGACGTCCGTCATTGAACTTAAGCAGTGGTCAGATGCGCAATTGCCGGACGACGATTCCTTGAACGTGCTCGTCCTTGGTACGGAACACGCTCACCCGTCGCAACAGGCACTCGACTACGCAAACCACTTACAAGAGATCCAGAGTGTGATGAGTGAGTGCAATATTCAGCCCAAACCGTGCGCATTCTGTCATAACATGCCTAAATCAAAAAAAACCGCTTTGGACGACAGTCGGTTTGATGAATATGTCCGGCAGGCACCGCTCTTCAAGAAGGAAGAATACGATGATTTTGCTGCGTTTTTAGACTCTTCGATTGGCGGGGGCAAAGGGATTCTATTAAAGGATCGGTTTGTGAATGGAAGATTTAAGCCGAATAAAAAACTGCTCGATGTATTAGATAGCGTCATTAACAGAGACGAGCGGTGGCACCTGATAGACGAGCAGAGGGTTGCATACAATGCTATCTGGGGCAAGGTGTTGTCCCTACGGAAGGCCCACAGGGTAAACGATCACGCGGCTATCATCGTGAGGGGAGGTCCTGGGACCGGAAAGAGCGTGATCGCCACACAACTTCTGGCTGATGCTGTGAGGAATAACTTCATCGCAGCTCATTCTACTGGGGGAAAGGCTTTTTCGTACAATTTATGGTCCAAATTTAAGGGTGCAGATAAATTATTCATCTGGAATATGCATGTTAAAACCCCCGGGGAATTTGATCTGCTACTTGTCGATGAAGCCCATCGGATTCGAAAGACAAGAGACACACGGTATACCACGGCAGCACAACGGTCGACTCGATCACAAACAGAAGAATTGCTTGACGCCGGTCGTGTCGTTGTCTTCTTCCTTGACGACAATCAAAACGTGCGTCCCGATGAAGTTGGTTCCACTGACCTCATCACGCAAACCGCACAGACACTCAACATCCCTATCTACACATATGACCTCCAGGCCCAGTTCAGATGTGGCGGATGTACAGAATATCTCGACTGGACCAATTGGCTCTTAGGATTTTCTTCAAAGACGCCTGTCCATTGGGGGGACCATTACCACTTTTCCATCGCTGATTCACCCCACGATCTCGAAAAGATTGTTACGGAAAAGAGGCATGATTTCGAGCGCAACCGGTTAGTTGCTGGTTTCTGTTGGCCTTGGAGTTCTCCAAACCCAGACCGGTCGCTGGTTCCAGATGTTGTTATCGACGAGTGGAAACGACCCTGGAATGCAAACACAGTTAAAGGGAAGCACTATCGACCAGAGAACCATCCCTACACACTTTGGGCTGAGACGCCTGCCGGAGAAGAACAGATTGGCTGCATCTACTCCGCCCAAGGATTCGAATTTGATCGCGTGGGCGTAATCTGGGGAGAAGATCTTGTTTGGAGAGATGATGGTTGGGTAGCGCAACGACAGAAATCCTTTGATAACCCGGTGAAAAGTTCAAAAGCGGATTCCCAGTCATTATTGCGAAATGCATACCGCGTTCTCCTTACCCGGGGGATCACAGAAACGCAATTGTTAATTCTTGATGATGAGACAAGAGATCATGTTGCTGACAGTCTCAAAGAGATAAGGCAATAAATACAGTGAAATTTGGGCAGATCTTGATCCGGTTTCGGATCCATCAAATAAAATAGTGTCCTACCATCCGCGTGCCAGAAGTTTGGAAGATAGCCCTCTTTTTCTCCTTGTGCCACGATATCTTATAAGCAGAAGGCTCCCTAACTCTGAGGATCTCCTAAATCTTGGCCCATTTCTTGCACACGTTCTTAGGATCACGAATGGTGTCGGGCGTCCGTCTTCGCTCGCTTTGCTCCCTTCAGACCAACGCCCTCTTTCTGGTTGCTGTTCCAGTGCAGGAGGACGCCTGAAATCTATATCGATTTTTCGAATTTGGGGGGCTTCGGACGGTAGAGGGGACCTGGGATCTCTCAAATTAGCTAAGTAATGACACTCTGGCGAGGGCCATGCCGGTTGTGGTAGGACTCGCTCCGCACCGTGCCCCGCTCGCTTCCGACATTCCCCTGAAGAGGATGGGCGAGCATCCCTTCGGGGGAAGTCGGCACACCCCGGACGCCGACACCTCTTTCACCTGCCGGCTGAAGTGCCACGCCTCGAACGGCGAGATGTTCTACGTCTCGTTCACCCGCAAGTCGGTGCGGCTCACGTCCTACGAGGACGATGCGATCCTCACGACCGTCGAGACCTGGGCGGACGGAGTGACGGCCCTCAACTGAGGTCCCCGTTCCTCCTTATTCAGTTCGTCCCTCTTCGTCACCGAAGGGCCGCTGCGGGTGCGGCCCTTTCTCTTCTTGTTTTTTTCATGATCGATTGGCTAACTGTGCTTGATTATCCCACTTGCATAGATGAAAATGAGAATTATTGAAGAATTTTAATGAATTGGTTGTAAAAAATCACTATGGCAAATTTTTCAAAGAATGGATCAATATTAAAGACTTATTTCTACTTTCACTTTCACACCGCACATGGAAAAAGTTATAGGCACTTTTGATCGATAATTTTGTGAATATAATGGAGGAAACATCTTGACCATCCCAAGATCACAACTTGAAACCTGGTCTCATCAGGGTGCCACCGTCACCGCTCAGAGTACTCATGAATCAATAAGAAACGCCCTTAAAAATTACGAATGGCCTTCCGGAGTGAAATTTGATGACTATCTTCAAGGATCATACCGGAATACGACGAACATTCGAGGTGACAGCGATGTCGATCTCGTTGTTGAACTCACTTCCACTTTCAGGTCTGACCTCTCGGCCCTCTCTACTCCTGAGCAGCGGCAGTTCAATGCAGACCATTGCAGTGCAACATATACTCTGAGCGACTTCAAATCTGAGGTGACAAATGCACTTCGGGAATACTACGGATCATCTGCGGTGGAAATCGGAAATAAATCAATTAAGATATCTAAGGGATCCAATCGCCTCGCAGCAGATGTTGTCGTGTGCATGTCATATCGTAAGTATCAACAATATCAGAGTACATCGGATTACAAATCTGTCGATGGAATAACATTTTTCACGCAAACAGAAAATCGTCAAATCATTAACTTCCCGAAAGTTCATTATGCCAACGGTGCGGAGAAAAACTCCCAAACAAATCGAAATTATAAACCCACTGTAAGGATGTTCAAGAACGCGAGAAGTTATCTGATAGATCAGAAATCTCTAGCATCGGATGTTGCCCCATCGTATTTCATAGAATGTCTCCTCTATAATGTTCCATCCACGAAATACGTTGCCGATCCATCTGAAACATTTTATAATGTTCTTGCATATCTTCATAATGCCGATTTGGGATCTTTTTTATGTCAGAACGGGCAAATGGATTTGTTTGGAGACTCTCCTGAACAATGGTCTCAAATTAATGCAAGTATTTTGAGATCGGCGTATATCAATCTCTGGAATAACTGGTGACAGTGCAACATGCATTCATACGCCGTTGATAGTGATGAAAGAAAATATGTAGCCTTTTTATTTGCTGCATTGAGTATCGGCCTGGTGTGGGTAGTCCAAGCAGGTCTTGCTTATTTTGCAATATTCCTGCCGTGGTTTTTCTGCGTACCATCTCCTTTTGGGGTTTATGGAATTTTGTGGCTCCTTTTCGACAGACTTCTCTGGAAGTCCTCGGTTCTTCATTCAGTTGATCTGATAAAAACACCCAACCTCTCTGGGAAGTGGCATGGAGTTCTTCTATCTTCTCATGACGATTACCAGACAGAACATAAGATAAAACTGGAAATCCATCAGAAATGGACAGGCATCGAATTGGTTCTGCGCACACATTCATCGAGTTCGCAAAGCGAAGTAGCAAGCGTTAATACAAAAAATCCGAATGGTCCAGTGATAAATTATCAATATTTGAACGATCCCAATCCTAATACCCCTGAAAGCATGCACATGCATCGTGGAACAACCGTATTAAGATATGATGCTTCTAAGGATACACTTGAAGGCAATTATTATACGGACGGTAAGCGAAAAAACGATGGCCCAATTCATCTAGAAAGGGAAAAAAATCATCAATAGATTCAACGATCATGCGTACCCTTTTTTTGACAAATTTTTCCACTAAGGCATCATCCCTCAGATCCCCTCCCTCGATTCTCTCCCCTGGTCCTCCCATTTTTTGATGGCCCGCAGGAGGATCTCGCTCATCGATTCACCAAGCGGCGCTCGGTCATGGGTTTCTGCGTCGTCTCTCGATCTTTCGTTCATACGGCAACAACGATATTTCAGATCGTATAGCCGGACCCTTCCTATAGTCTTCGATCTGATCGTGATCAAAGGGATTTTTATGGCCGGGATCATCGTGTGGCGACACCGGGAAAAAGAGGGGGATGAAAGTGTGAGGGGGTATGCCGACGGCCCGCCGTGTTTGCTCGCCTTGCTCGCGGCACACCGCGGGCCTCGCTCTGGATCTTGTCCTGGTGCGGGAGACGCCCGCATGTCCCTCGCTCTGGCGAGGGCCATGCCGGCTTGTGGTAGGGCTCGCTCCGCACCGTGCCAGAGGCACCGTGCTCCGCTCGCCCCCGACATTCCCCCGAAGGGGATGGACGAGCATCCCCTTCGGGTGAAGTCGGCATCCCCCGCCCGCCGCCTATAGGCGGCTCCTCCCCTCCGGGGCAGTGGTTGCGATTGAGGGACTTACCCGGACGGCTGAGCGGCCGCATCGACCTCGACCTCATCGATCTTCAACTCCAGGCGATCCCCGCCGGCCACCTCGGACGGCGAGAGGGAGAGAGAAACAACCGAAGTGTTTGTAACCGCTTCTCCCGCCGGAACCGTGCCGAAGAATACCCGGTGAGAATAGACACTGACGCCGCCGCAATACAACCCGGCGACCGCCTCAACATTTTCTGCGGCCCGGTCCCCCGAGTTCTGGGCCACAAGTGCGACGGTGACATTCAAACAACCCGGCGCCACCTCCGCCGGCGTGCAATATCCGTCAACGCATACGGTAGCGGCCCCGGCGTCCGCCGCCCCGGACCATGCGACGATCCCCGCGACCAGGGCGCAAAAGATCACAAACGCCGCGAACAGTCTGATCTCGTCTCGCATACGTTGATCAAATATATCGGGCATATTTAATCTTCCGATTTTATTTTCACCCGTTGAAAAAAGGGGGTCTGTTAGCACTGGCGGGCCACGGCGGTCGATGCGCCGCGAGCAGGGCGAGCAAGCATGGACCGCCGGCGGGGGTGGGTGGTGGGTAGAGCATCACCGGGCCCCCCGGGCCCGGTCATGGTGAGCACAGCGCCAGCGTCGAAGAAGAAGAGGCCGGGACGAATCCCCCGGT
>ENA-ORXD01002732-ORXD01002732.1-sediment-metagenome-genome-assembly--contig:-NODE-2732-length-11211-cov-3.084965_pt1 | contig 11211 bp, 7 predicted proteins | sample MGYA00237862_ERZ511471 | MGnify/ENA metagenome assembly ERZ511471 | reverse complement strand
ATTTTGGTGGCGGTCATTGCGGTTGCTGTTTTGATCGCGATTTTGGGTATGATGATTTTCATGCAGTATCAGCAGAGCCAGACGCAGGCGCAGACCCTTTTTATCGAAAAAGGCGCAACACTGATCCGTTCTTTTGAAGCCGGGTTGCGCAACCGCGCGGATGACAAAAAGGATGTTTTTTATTTCCAGAAGTTGCTGATGGAAACCGCCAATCAGCCGGACATTGATTACATTATCGTGGTGGACAATGAAGGAAAGATTCTGGCGGACAGCGATCCGTCGATGATGGATCAGAAATATGGAAGGGATCTGGATACAAAAAAGATTGCCCACAGCGGTGAGATTCGCTGGCGGCAGGCAGCTAATCCTGGAGGCGCCGGAACGTTTGAAGTTTACCGCGGATTATTTCCACAGGGACAAGCGGAAGCGGCAGATCGTCAGAGTGCACGGATCATTTTTGTCGGGTTTAACATGAATAAAATAGAAAAGGCATCTCGTGAAGATGTTTACCGGACAATTGTCAGGGCGGTTATTCTGATTATGATCGGCGCTCTGGCCATTGTTTCCCTGTTTCTGCTGCAGACGTACCGGCTGACGCGCGCGTCGCTTTCACGGGTCAGAGTTTTTTCCGAAGCGCTGGTGAGGCATATGCCCATTGGATTGCTGGCGATAGATCAGAACAACCGGATTATTGCCAGCAATGAACACGTCCGTGATTTGTTTAACAGCGATGCTTCGGAAATTCAGGTGCAAGATGTCTCCCGGATTCTACCGGAGGCGTTTGTCCGGTTGCTGAAGAAGGTGAATACTCAAACCGGCCTGATTGACGAGGATGTTTTACTGCAATCCGGAAAAAACGGGGAACAGATCTGGGAGGTTGTGGCGGCTGCTTTTGCCGATGATGATGTTCCCGAAGGAAAAATTCTTCTGGCACGTAACGTAACGGCGGTCAGGGGGCTGGAAAAGGAAGTGGCGCGAAGCCGTCATCTGAATGCCATCGGATCACTGGCAGCGGGCGTGGCGCATGAAATCAGAAATCCGTTGAGTTCCATCAAGGGTTTTGCCGTCTATTTCAAACAACGGTTGTCCGGTAATGCCGATGACGAACAGACGGCGGATATTATGATCGCGGAAACCGAACGGCTAAATCGCGTTATCAGCCAGCTCATCGAGTTTGCCCGTCCGCTGACGTTGAAGAAAGAAAAAACGGTTCTGACCGATCTGGTGCGGTCAACCCTGAAACTGGTTGAATCCAAGGCGCTGAAAAATAATGTACAGATTGATGTACGCGCGCCGGAGAATCTGCCGGAGGTGGAGATTGATCCGGATAAAATCAAACAGGTGCTTTTGAATATTTTCCTGAACGCGCTGGCGGCCATGTCCGGGGGTGGCCGTTTGTCCATGGAGCTTTCACAAACACAGGACGCTCTGGAAGCGGAGATTACGGATACTGGCACGGGAATTGACGAAAAAGATATGCCTCGGATTTACGATCCTTATTTTACGTCCAAACCGGCGGGAACGGGTTTAGGGCTGGCAGTGGTGCAGAAAATCATGGAAGCACACGGCGGATTTTTACAAATCGAAAGTAAGACGGGAACCGGTACGACGGTGATTCTACGGTTTACTGTTCCTGCAAACGAGAGGATGAAGAATGAAAAACAAACTTGATATTTTAATTACGGATGATGATCTTGCCCATCGCGTGATGCTGAAAAAACTTCTAAGCGGGTGGGGAGACAACGTGATCGAAGCGGATGACGGTGCAGTCGCGGTGGAAGAAGTCCGCAAGCGGTCTTTTGATTTGATTCTGATGGACATTCGTATGATGAACGTGTCGGGCCTTAAAGCGCTCGAACAGATCAAACAGATCAATTCGTCCATCCCGGTGATTATCATGACGGCTTACGCGTCGGTGGAAACGGCTGTCCAAGCCCTGAAGAAAGGGGCATACGATTATCTGACCAAGCCGCTGGATTTTGACGAGTTGCAAATGGCTATTGTCCGGGCGACCGAGCACAGCCGGTTGAAAAAGGAAAATGAATATCTGAAGGAGAAACTGGAAGAAAAATTCGACCGGCGCAACATCATTGGCCAGAGCGCTTCGATGATTAAGCTGCTGGACGTTGTTGAGCAGGTGGCCGCCACTCAGGCGACCGTGCTGATTACCGGCGAATCCGGTACCGGCAAGGAAATCATCGCCAACGCGATTCATTTCAACAGCAACCGGAAGAATGCGCCGTTTATTAAAATTAACTGCGCCGCGCTCACCGAGACGCTTCTCGAATCGGAACTGTTCGGCCATGAGAAGGGCGCTTTTACCGGCGCGGACAAGCGCAGGGAAGGGAAGTTCGTTCAGGCCGACGGCGGGAGTATTTTTCTCGACGAGGTCAGTGAAATGTCGCCGGCCATGCAGGTCAAGCTACTGCGCGTGTTGCAGGAGCGGGAACTGACGCGTGTGGGCGGGCGGGATGTGATTAAAATCGATGTGCGTATGATCGCCGCGTCCAATAAGGATTTGAAAAAAGAAATTCGCGAAGGACGTTTTCGTGAAGATCTTTTTTACCGCCTGAACGTGGTGACGCTTGCCGTCCCGCCTTTGAGAGAGCGTTCCGAGGATATTCCGCTCATGGCGCAAACTTTTTTAAAGACGTTTGCTGAAAGCAATTCCAAAATTATCAAAGGATTTACGCCGCAGGCAATGAAAGAGCTTGTGAGTTATCCCTGGCCGGGGAATGTTCGGGAGTTAATGAACACGGTGGAGCGGGCGGTTGTTCTTTCCCGCACGGATACCGTCGATGAGGATGATCTGATTTTTACAATGGCCGATCAGGCGGCGTTTCATGATGAGTCGTCACAAAGCCGGAAGAATCCATCAGCGAATGGCGGAAATCTGTCGCTGGAAGAAGTAGAAAAGCAAAAAGTGCTGGAGGAGCTGGAAAACTGTCGGGGCAACAAGAGCGAAGCTGCCCGCCGCCTGGGCATCACGCGTAAAACCCTGCGAAAGAAACTGGAGAAGTATGAATCCGGTTAAAACGAAAATATTTTCAAGTCATTTTTGTCAGAAAGGATCAATGTTGATTCTGAGGATAATGATCGACAAGTTTAGCAACAGTATGCTGCGTCGGGATTGAAATTGAGAACCCAAAATGACAGGCGGAGCAAAATTATTTCAGGAAGATGCATTATGTTTGCGCAACAGATCGGCAAATTGATCCGGGGCAATAGGTTTGCTGAAATAAAAGCCCTGCATTTCGTCGCAGATTTTCTCCCGCAGGAATTTATCCTGTTCCGGCGTTTCCACGCCTTCGGCGACAACACTAAGACTCAGCGTCTTGCCCATGGCAATGATCGCTTCAATAATCGCTTTGTCGTCGGAATCCTGCGGAAGGTTGCGAATGAACGACCTGTCCACTTTGAGGGTGTCGATCGGAAGATGCTTGATCTGGGACAGGGAAGAATAGCCGGTGCCAAAATCGTCAAGGGCGAGTCGCACGCCCATACTTTTTATTCTGGTGAGCACTTCTATAAGGCGGGCAGGCTTAAACATGATCATGCTCTCCGTGATTTCCAGTTCCAGAAGATTCGGCGCCATGCCGGACTCATCCAGCGCGGTTTTGACATCTTCTGTTATTTTCTCATCCATGAGTTGACGAATCGATAAATTGACCGCCACGCGTACAGCCGGCAGACCCTGGTGCTGCCAGGCGACATTCTGGGCGCAGGCGGTTTTCAATACCCACCGGCCGATGGGCACGATCATTCCTGTTTCTTCAGCGACCGGAATAAATTGCGTCGGTGTGATGGATCCCAGTTGGGGGCTTTTCCAGCGCAGCAGGGCTTCCACACCCGTGATTGAACCGGATTTAAAATCCATCTTGGCTTGATAGTCCAGATACAGTTCATTGCGCTCCAGCGCCTTCCGCAGGTTTGTCTCGATGGAGAATCGTTCATAGGAAAGCGATTGAATGTTCTGGGAATAAAACTGGAAGTTATTTTTCCCCTCCTCCTTGGCAAAGTACATGGCCATATCGGCTTTCTTCATCAGGGTTTGCTCGTCTTCCCCATCCCTGGGGAACACGCTGATGCCGATGCTGGATGTGACGCGGCATTCTTCACCAAGCAGAACCATCGGTTTCATGACGGTGCTGAGTATCTTCTGGGCGACGACGGTGACATTGGCCAAATCGGTTACTTCTTCGATCAGGATGATGAATTCATCGCCTCCCAGACGGCCGACAGTATCTTCTTTTTCTTTTGGACGTCCGACAACATCGACTGCCCGCAGGGTTTGCCGGAAGCGTTTGGCCATCTCTTTCAATAGTTTGTCGCCTGCATCATGTCCCATGGTATCATTGATGATTTTGAACCGGTCAAGGTCAATAAAAAGAAGCGCAAGCTGCCGCTTGTTGCGCCTTGCAGACTTGATGGCCTGATTCAGCAGATGGCTGAACATCATGCGGTTGGGCAGTTGAGTCAGGGTATCATGCGTTGCCAGAAATTGAATCTGTGCTTCGGCGCGCTTACGCTCGGTGACGTCCCTGCTTTCGCCCAGAATGGATAATGGTTTCCCCTGATTGTCCTGAATAAAACTTAAAGTGGTATCGAGCCATATCAGACGACCGTTCTTACAGCGAAACTCCACTTCCAATGAGCGCTGATAACCTGGAGGTGGCGGTGTGATTTCAGTTTTGGCCATTTCAATTGAAAACATCTCCGTCGCTTTCTGAAAAGATTCTGCCGTAAGAAGTTTATCCAGAGAAATCTCCTTAATCTCAGCAAAAGTGTAGCCGGTTGCTTTTTCCGAAGACGGACTGAAATATTGAAACCTTAAATTCAGATCAAAGAGCCACACCTGGTCTGTCATATGGTCTGCCAGCAACCGGTATTGCTCTTCGGCGCGCTTGCGCTCGGTAATATCCCGGCTCACGCCCAGAATACCGGTGGTTTGCTGTTTTTTATCTCTAACCAAGGAAAACTTAGTTTCCGTCCATACGGTGTTTCCATCTTTTTGGTTAACTTCCAATTGAAGCGTCCGCTCCTGAGAATCTTTACCCCCCGCTTTTTCCAGATCCATCAACTCGGACAACACCTTCATGGCCGTATCCCGCGATGAGGGCGCAAAGAAATCAGACAACGCTTGGTTCATCGCTTCTTCCGGTTCATACCCTCTCAGGATTTTTACAGAAGGGCTGATATACGTATATTTCATATTCATGTCCACGACGAAGATGACGTCTTTGATGTTGTCTGTGAGCCGTTCAATGGTGGTAAAAGCCTTGGAAATGCTTGCTCTGAGGTTGGTAATATATCCGCCGATTACGGCAAACCACGGCAAAATAAAAGCCAGAACCACAATGTTGAATATATCCACGCTCTTGTTCAGAAATTCAGGATGAGTTTTGTAGAGAGCAAAAATAACGGCGGAATAATTAACCCAGGCAAATATCGACAAAAGGATGAACTGCAGGAATCTCAATCTGAAAAATCCGAACACCAGCACAACCATATACACCAGAAGAACCCCGCTTCGGGCTTCATAGGCATAATACACAACCACCATTATCCAGAAGGTGGCTATCAACATCTGGAGAAGCGTGAGACTCGGATCCTTGAATCGTTTATTGAGTCCGGTTCTGAATATTATGTAAAGAAAAATGTTGACGCAAAAACTTGCTGAAACACCGGCAATCAGAATTGCTAAAGGCACTCTTGTCAGTTCCAGTGAATAACCGACAAAGCAGATAGCGCTCCACATCAGGTAAGCGCCAAAGGCGATGAGAAAACGTTTGATTCTTAAAGTCTGATTGTAATCATCTTTAGGAAAAATATTGAACATATATGTTGCTTTTAATTATTACACCAAAATCTCCTTAAATGATTTTAAGAAAATATACTTAAAAAATTTTATTAAGTAAATACTTTATTTTTCCAAGGGAGCTTGTTTTGTAACCCGGGAACCTTAATACAGACTTTTCCGGCAGGCTATGCAGGGAGAAACTTTAGCGTATTTTGAGGATTGAATTCAGGCATGCTTAATTAAGCTCATGGCTTCCTGATATATTTCGATAAAGCAGCCGATGATGGCCAGGAAAAACAAACCCAGCATGAATTTCGGGGTAGTGCCCATCAACGCATCCAGAAGATAACCTAACCAGAGAAACAAAAGAGAGGTGATCACCAGCGCAAACCCCCAAGCCGATAACATAATGATTACACGAAAAGAATTGGCACTTATAAAGCTTGTTTTGTGGGTGACTACTGACATGATTTATTTCCTCCTTTTTTATCTATTGAACCTGGCTAACTGAATAATCATGCCAACCGCTATGGCTCCCGATAATATCGTTTGTTCGTTAGTTATAAAATAATCATCATGTCATGGTTTTTCAAGAAAGCCGTCTGGTAAGTTTAGCTATGCTTTTCATATTTGGGTTTCACTAATTCCATGCTTGCTAAAAATGATTTGTAATGATAATCGATTAAAAAGATGATGGGGAGACAGATCGCTTGATTACAGATAAGATAATTCAGGGAATGAAATCTTCCATAGAGAAATTGGAAAGGCAGAAGAAAAAGAATTCTCGAATCTTCAAGTATGGTTTTATCATCATATTATCTGTTTTCCTGTTGTTTGTTGTATTTTTGGTTTATTTCTTCGTGAAATATGGTCCGATTGTACTCAGCTTATATGAACAGAGGTATATTTATAAAAAAGTCATAACGGCCTCTGTTGATTCCAGTTTCCCGATCACGGCCTCTATAAATCAGGTATCCCAAATTTCCATTCAGAAAGACTTTCAGTATTCGGTTCCCGTTAAAACAGTGGTCAGGGTGCCGATTAATCAGACGTTTAATGTGACTCTTGATAAACCGTTAAATATTCCCATTGATCATGTGTTTCATGTGGATGAAAAAATTGATGTCAAAACGCAGTTTCCTTTTGAAACCAAAGTTGCCATAAAAATACTCGGGGTCAATACGGATGTGCCTGTGAAAGGTGTCATTCCTTTAAACATGGTCATTCCTGTAAAACATGATTTTCATATTAAGGATATCCTGACCGTTAAACCTCAGGAAACGATGGCTTTACCCATTAATTCTATCTTGGATGTTCCGATTGATTTTACCTTGAAGGGAAATGTGCCTGTGGATGGAACTATTCCCGTGGTGTTAAAAGATAAATTCAATGCCGAAGTCGTGTTGAAAGACAGGATTCCGGTCACACTGGAATTCGGGTCTTTCTTTGCTAATAAAAAATTTATAAAAAAAGAAAAACTTGAGGAAAATGTTTCCGTTGATCCAGAGAAAAACGTAAAGCCTTAACGATGATAACGGAAAATCTGCTTAGAACATAAAAAAATAGTCCAGACCCTTATTCATTCTATCTATAATCCGTTGTAAAAAATCACAACGCTGTCATCCCCGCCGCCTGCTACGCTCGCCGTTGTCGAAAGTTGATTTTTGGCTGTCATATTTCCACGAACTTCCGCGTCAAGGAACATAAGTGCCCAGGTGAAGATGTCGACGGTCGAAGGAATGTCGAAGCCGTGTTCCACGCCGGAGAGCGCAACCAGTTCGCGGGTCCCGTTTAGTCGAGACATCCCCTGCTCAACCATGTTGATCGGAGCTACCGTATCCACTGTTCCGCTGATGCCGAGGAAAGGAAGATTGACGTCGTCGAGTCCCTCCTGGTTGCGTCCGAATGCGGGTAAAATGGGCTGCCCGAAATAGGGAACATAACCAACCGCTGCTTTGATCCGCGTGTCGTGAGTGACCTGTTTCCAGGACTCTCCGATATCGAAGTATGACATTGTAAGGCCGGCGCCGCCCAACAACATCATGGTCTCGCTGCCCATGCTTGCTCCGAATCCTCCGATTTGTGTGGCATCCAGATGATTTTGCCATTGCGGGTGTTGAAGAACAAGGGTGAGTGCTTCGGATATTGCAAGTGGCCGCAATGCCTGCAACGCTGTGAAGTTTTCCTGATTTACCACCAGTTCAATGATATCACTGAGGTGTTCGATATTGAGGTTGGAAAAGCGGAAGTCTCCGTGAAAAGGTGCGACGACGACGTAACCGTAACTCGCAAAAGCGGCCAGCGCCGTAAAGTATGCGGAGGATGAGATTGGGCTGTCGCCGAAGCCGTGCGAAAACGCAACAACCGGATAACGCGCTGAAGCATCCGCAAAAATTGGAAGATCCGATCCGATCTGCATATGCGGCACAACGTCGCCGGTGGGTAACGTATAGTCGGGACGAGGGTTTTCTGCCGCAGTAGGATAGCATGCGATGACCGCAAACTCAACCTCCTCTCCGGCAAAGGAACCATAGAGATCAGAGTCCAATGGCGCGGTCACTCTCGCTATCAGTGAATTGTTAGGATCAGTCAGCAGGGCTGTCACATAGCCGTCTGTTCCTTCCCAAAAGTCTTTCGCCTCTTCCTCGTCTGAAATCTGGCTGAAATCTTGGGCAACGTTGGTGCAGGCGACGGCATAGGGTCCGGGTAGCGATAAAGGTTGCACGACGTCTGTCGGCGCAGGGGTATCCGTTGCATTGCTGCTGTCGTCACTGCCGCCACCACCGCTGCATCCGGCGAATGCCAATGCAATTCCTAACAAGACCGACAACAGTAATATCCGCATAAAATCGTTCTTGACTGCACTTCCTGATAAGTCTTTATAGCATATGTTCATTGTGAGTTCAGCCGTTTTTTTGTTTTTGCGCCGTCATTATTGCACACCGTTTGTAACATTTGAGTTTCACTAAAAATTTGACGCTCATTATTATTGACATACGCATTAATTCTTTATATATTCCCTGAACTGGAAAAACATGTCAAATCAAAGCTATGGCGATAAGGAATGCGGAGAAACTCCGATATTTTCAGACCTGATCCCATTATTCTCATTAATCGTAAATTATTTGGAGGCAATTCATGACACTGAATCTGTTGACATTGAAGTTTGCTGGAAAATCATCAAGCCTTGAAGCTCCATTTCTGAAAGATTACTATAAGGTGTCACTTCCCCAGGTTCGTATATCCGCGTTCTTAGCAGCATTTGTTTATGCGGCCTTCGGCTACCTAGATGCGATACTCATGCCCGAACAGAGGTTCACAATGTGGCTTATCCGTTTTGTTGTTATCTTTCCTGTGTTTTTGGGCACTTTTTTTCTATCGTTTTCACGGATCTTTGAACGATGCATGCAGCCTATTCTGGCGAGTAATATAATTCTTGCCGGTGGTGGCATTGTCTGTATGATTGTTATTGCTCCGGCGCCAATCAATTATTATTATTACGCAGGCCTGCTGCTTGTTTTCATGTGGGGTTACACGTTTGTTCGCCTTAGGTTCCTTTGGGCTTCATTGGCCGGATGGGTGCTGGTGGCTTTGTACGAAATTGCTGCCCTTTGGATAAGTCCAACGCCTCATTATGTTCTGATAAGCAACAATTTCTTTTTCATTACCGCGAATGTCATTGGAATGATGGCTTGTTGTTCCATTGAGTTTTATGCCCGGCGTGATTTTTTCATGGCGCACCAGTTGAAGATCGAACGGGAAAATGTTAAAAAGATCGATCAGGAAATGGAAGAACGTCTGCAAAAGCAGACAAAAGAATATCAGATCGTTAACCGGACTCTGGAACAAGAAATCGCCGGACATAAGAAGGTTGTGGCCGAAAAGAAGGCCTCACTCGAAGAATTACAGGAGCGTGAGAAACTCTATCGGGCATTGGTGGAAAATGCAAACGATATGGTCTTGCGAACAAACATTGAAGGGTATTTTACTTTTGTAAATGCGTCTGCCGTTCATATTACAGGGTATGAAGAAAAGGAGCTTATCGGTAAACGTTATTCGGTATTGATTCATCCTGATTTACGTGATTCAGCCGATAAATTTTTCAAACATCAGTATGCGACGGGTATTCAAAACACCTATTCGGAATATCCCGTTATTACGAAGGATGGCCGGAATCTCTGGCTTGGACAAAATACGCAGTTGTTTTTTGAAAATGGCGAAGTCGTAGGATTTCAGGCGGTGTCTCGCGATATCACCGAACATAAGCGTCGGGGAAAAGCGGACAGTTGATGAGCAAAAAGTTCCACATAAAGTCAAAAAGCACTTTAAGCGTTACGCGTTTTGCGTCCTATCAATAATGTAGCTGTGTTTATGTGCGTGGCGAAACAATACGGCGTTAAACCCCGGGAAATTCTTGCCGGTAGTGGCATTGAAATGAGCGGGCTTGATGATCCGCATCGCATTATTACGACAGAGCAGGGAATTATGATCGGCCGTGGACGATCATAAAGGCATCGACTGTATGAAAGAGCCGATAAGCTTGGATGTTTTTCGCGTTTATTATTAAGTTTTTTTCAGAAGGCCCCGCAGCTTGTCGCAGGGAGATTCACTTTTCACTTAGTCTTAACATCGGTTATCTTTTCCAAAGGATGAACTGAGAGGTTGAGACATCATAACGGAAACTGCAACCAGATTTAGGGATAAACAAAATGAAAGAAGTCTTTGCAAAAAGCACAATCGCCGGCATCGAGTTTAAAAATAAAATATTCCGCTCTGCAACCTTTGAAGGTCTTTCCGATCAGGAAGGAAGGCCGATAAAAAAGCTGTCCGATCTTTATATAAAACTGGCCAAAGGGGAGGTCGGAGCGATCATAACAGGGCTGATCGGTGTTCAGCGAAGGGGAAGAACCAATTCCCGAATGTGTATGCTGGACAGGGATGATGTTATTGATGACTATAAACAAATTAATGCCAAACTTAAAGAATATGACGTACCGGTTGTCGCCCAACTTGCGCACGGTGGCGGGCAATGCGATAAGGTTGCATCCGGCGGATTTAACCTTGCGCCATCGAGAAAATTTTATGCTCTGACCAATAAATTTTCACAGGTTCTCTCAGAAGAAGACATCATCGAAATCATCGATCATTTTATCATGGCAATCGAGAGAGCTAAAAAAGCCGGTTTCGCAGGAGTACAGCTCCATGCGGCTCATGGATATCTTCTTTCTGAATTTTTGTCAGCCGGATTGAACCGACGAAAAGACAAATGGGGTGGTTCAACCGAAAACAGGTTCAGAATCATCTCGGAAATAATGAAAGGGGCAAGGGAGCGTGTCGGCAACTATCCGATACTGGTCAAGTTCAGTGCCTACGATTATTTGAAGAATGGTATCAGCATGGATGAAGGAGTG
>ENA-ORXD01002730-ORXD01002730.1-sediment-metagenome-genome-assembly--contig:-NODE-2730-length-11221-cov-3.919329_pt1 | contig 11221 bp, 13 predicted proteins | sample MGYA00237862_ERZ511471 | MGnify/ENA metagenome assembly ERZ511471 | reverse complement strand
TACCCCTCCCCTCTCGGCCCTTCTCAAAGGCGAGCATACAAGAGCGCACCGACGAGGGCGAGGCAGCGCCTACAGCAATCGCGAGAAGAGACGTACGACCGAGTTGCGAAGCCGCCGTGCCGTGCTCATGCCCCTCACGTGCGCAGTCGTGACGAGATCGCAGACGCGGAGATCGAGCCGGAACTGCTCCGCGTAACGTGCCGCGATACGCTGATCGTAGATGACGGCCACAACCTCGTCGTGCAGGATGATGCTGCGGATGTCCCAGTTGCAGGTGCCGATCATGCAGACCTGATCGTCCATAATCAGGGTCTTGGCGTGCATGAAGCCCGGCATGTAGAGGTAGACGCGTACCCCCGCCTCGACAAGCTGTCCGAAGTAGGCCTGCGCGGCGTAGAAGGGGATCTTCTTGTCTGGTACGCCGGTCATCATGAAACGCACATCGACGCCGGCGCGCGCCGCCACGCACATCGCCGTGATGAGCGGTTCGTCGGGAACGAAGTACGGCGACTGTATCCACACCCTCTCTCGCGCCGCGACGAGCGCGATGATGAACGCGTCGCGAATCGATTTGTTTCGGGTGGCGACACTCGAATGCATCATCTGCACGGGCGTACCCTCCCCCGGCGCGTGGACGCGCGGCTCCGGGATGTACCCCGCCGTGAGGTCCTCACTGCGGTCGTTGAGAAGCCAACGCGTCGCGAACAGGCTGATGAAGGGGGCCACGATCGGGCCGGTCAGGCGCAAGTGCGTGTCTCTCCACACCTCAAAGCGCTTGCCGCCGTCGATGTACTCCTGACCCATGTTCATGCCGCCCGTGTAGCAAACCCGACCGTCGATCAACGCGATCTTCATGTGATTGCGGTAGTTGATGCGCGAGAGGCTCCTGTAGCAGGGCACGACGTCGGCGCCGGCGGCGGCCAGTACGCGCAACTCGGCTTTCGAGTACAGGAGGCATGTGAGCCAGTCGTACATGATGCGAACGCGCACGCCTGCCTTCAGGCGATCGAGCAGCACCTCCGTCACCCTGGCGCTGAGCTCGTCACGTTTCCAGATGAGGTACATGAGATGAATGTAGGTCTGCGCGTGCCCCATGTCCTCGAGGAGCGCCGCGAACTTCTCGGCGCCATCCGAGAAGATCTCGAGGCTGTCGGCCGGCAGCGGCGGCAAGTAGACCCCACTCTCGCCGGCAGCCTCCACCTTGCCCGCCGCAGTGCCGGCCATACCGGCGACGGCGGCGGCGGTGAAGGCGGCGTTCGCCTCGAGCACAGGAGCCAACGAGCGCTCGCTCAGCAGCTCGAGTTCATGCCGCAGTTGGCGCCGCGGGCGCGTATCGCGGCGAAAGTTTCGGCCGATGAAGAAGTAGACGACCAGACCGAGACCCGGCAGCAGCACGATGACGAACAGCCACGCCAGCACCACGCTGGGGTCGCGATCGTCGGTGACCAAGGCGACGACGACACCCACGAGCGCGACCGCTATCAGGATGTAGACGATCGTCGACAGGACGGTGCCGGGCTCAACGGCGAGCGGCAGAAACGGGAGCGACCCCGCGCTCCACACCGCAGTGCCCATGATCGCCTCCTCGCCGCCTACCCGCCGGGGAGGATCCTATACGTCCTGCCGGTCCGGAAGAATCGGGATCTGCGGCCCGCCGGCTGCGTTCTTGAGGAGGTGCTCGCGAACAGCGGGGCCGATGACCGGCCGCTCCACTGCCATGAGGAGGTGCCCGCCGCGCTCGAAGCTGAGAAGTCGCGCGTTGGGCAGCGTGCGGGCCGCGAACTCGGCGCTGTGGTAGAGCTGCAACCGATCGTCCCGGGCGTGCACGATGAGCGTGGGCGCGCGGACGGCCGCGATGCGTTCGTTCGGCAGCGCAGCCGTGTTGTCGAACGCCGCGCCGGCCGCTCGCGGCGCGGCCGGATTCATGAGGGCGATCACGTCGTCAACCAGTCGTCGCTGTACCGCCGAGAGGCCGGCGACGACGGCCGCGTCGGCGCCCATCAGCGCCATCAGCCAGCGCCGGAAGAACCGCGAGACGGCCCAGTACGGCGCGTCGCGCTTGAAGAGCCTCGTGAGCAGGGCGCCGCGGCGGTTGGCCCCTGCCTGGCCGGCCGCCGCGGACGACGCGACGCCGCACGAGATGAGCGTCAGCGACGTCACCCGCTCCGGATGGAGCGCGGCGAAGAGCAGCGCGGACGGGCCGCCGTGGGAGAGTGCCACGACGGCGGCCTGCTCGATCCCGAGGTGATCGAGCAGGTGCGCGTAGGCGTGCGCCTGCTCGTCGAACGTCGCACCCTCGTTGAAGGTCGAGCGCAGGTAGCCGAAGCGCGACGGCGCGATCCAGCGGAAGCCCTCGCAGCCGTCACCGAGCACCGCCCTGGCGAGCAGTTCCCCCTGGTCATAGCCGCCGCCGCTCCCGTGAATGACGAGCACGGGCATGCCGGCGCCCCCCGAGACGTACTCGATCTCGCCGTACGGCGACGCCACGACCGCGTTCGCGCCGCGCACGCGCCCGTAGGCTTGCCGCATGTCGGCGGCATAGGCGGCGCCGACTGTGGCGGCGGCCGTCGCCAGCGCCGCCGCCGCCCAACCAAGTGCCCGAGTCCTTCTCATCTGCTCGCTCCTCCCTCCTCCCCGGCGCCGTGCGTCACGACAGCCGCGCCGACTGCCCGCGCAGACCGACCGCCGTGGCCCTGCCCCGCAACACGGACCAGATGAGCACGACATCGAGTGCAAGCGGGAGGATCGCCCAGCCGGAGAGCCAGGCGATCTGAAGCACGATCGAGGCCGTGGCGCCGGCCACGACCAGCGGCACGAACCATGTCGCAGGGATGAGCCGCCGCCACAGCGCGGCGACCGCCAGCAGCAAGCACACCCCCGCGGTGATGCCGAGCACCGGCGTCAGCATGGCGCGCAGGTCACCGGCCGGCAGCAGCGTGTTCGTGTCGAGGAAGAACGGCCACATGAGGCCGCCGCCGACCCACCAGGGCGGCGGCCCCTGGCCTATCGCGGCCGGGACCAGCGCCGTCAGGCTGAGATGGGCACTGAGCAGGAACACAACCGTCATCGGACCTCGCTTTACCATGACTCCTCCTTGATTCTGCGGAAACCGTCTATTGATACAAGTTTCCATTGGGCCTTATGAAGGCCGCGCCGGAGGCGCGGCCTCGTCACACCTTCAACGACTCAGCGAACGAACTCGACGACGCGTTCCAGAAGCTCAGCATCGCGGTCCAGCGACGGGTCGGCGTGCACGAGCACGAGGTACTCCACGACCATCGCCGTGACCATCCTCTCGACCAGCCAAGCGTCGCCGGCGCGGAACTCGCCCGCGTTCATGCCGCTCTGCACGAGTTCACGCAGCAGCTCCCCGTTCGCGGCCCTGAATGCGTCCGCCGCGATCTCGTACTCGTGCAGCCACTCCTCGTGCCCGGTCGCGGCGATGTGCGCCCTGCCGACCTCGAGCACCGAGCGCACCGCGGCCTCTACACGTGCCGCATACGTCGGCAACAGAGCGACCGAGGCGGCGAGCTCGGTCTTCATGCGCCGGGCCTGGCGCTCCACCACCTGCGCGTAGATGTCTCGCTTGCTCTCGAAGTGCACGTAGATCGTCTTCTTCGAGATCTTGAGCTCGCGCGCGATGCCGTCCACCGTGGTGCCGTCGTACCCGTGCTGCGCGACGTGGCGCTCAAAGGTATCGGCGATCTGCTGCTGGGTGGCGTTCATTCCACCGACCTTCCCACTCCGGAAACTCACTGCGCTCCTAGTTTCTCCCCTGGAAACCGCGTTGTCAAGCGGTTTCCGGCGGCATGCACCCTGCGGCAGCCAACGGACTAGTCGACCCGCTCGAACGTCGTCCTCCGCTCCGTCGAAGCGTCGGTGAGCCAGACCGAATCCGTCGCATAGATGTAACGCAGCGTATCGGCCGGCTCCTCCAGACGTGAGACGTACAGAACACCAAGGTGGCCATCGGGACTGCGGAAGAAGTCCTGCGGCGAGCTTGCCAGGCCCTCCCAGCGCGCGCGGTAGAAATCGTTGTCGTCCTCCTCTGTGATCCGTTGAATACGCAGGGTCGCCTTCGCTTCGGCGCCCGCCACTCGCCAGTTACCCGCCATCCGCTGATCGATCGGGCTCAGAGGAGGCATGCTCCAGTGCCAGTAATGCACCACATCATCCGGCCCGCTCCACGCGATATGTTCCTCATAGACAAAGCGCCGCCCGGTGTCGGTGAACCCTCTCACGACGACGTAATAGACGTCGGGCGAGACCTCCGACTCGGTCCACTTCACGGTGAGCTCGCGACGCGTGAGGTGCCCATGGGCGGCAATGCGGTCGCCGGCGTCCTGAGGCTGATACGGGTTCCCCAAGAACGCCGAGAGCGCGGTCTCGTCGCCGGCGCCGACAAGCGTCACGTACCGATCGAAGTGGGGCTGCAAGGTAGCCGGATCGGGGGGCTCCCATCCCACCTCGCCGCGCTCGAGGAGCCAGACCGCGAGCAGCGCCACGGCGAGGCACGCAGCAGGGACGGCCAGAGCGATGAGAACGCGGACCGGCCTTGACGCTCGCACAGCGGCGATGGCGCTACGGCGCGACACAGGCCTTCCGCCGCACTGGCGCGCCGCGCTGTTGTCTCAGTTCGGCCGCGCGCCCATTCATGTCATCATCCTCCGCATCGCCGCCGCCCACTTCACCAGGTCTCGAAGTACAGGTACCACGGTCCCGAGACACGTCGGAACGTGTAGCCGTCGCCTACGGCATCGGCATCGAGGTCTTCCACCAGCGGCCGCGGGGGAGTTGCCGAGTAGTAGTACCCCTTGGCCGAGCCCGAGGGCACGATACCCCAGGCCGACACACACAGGTAGAACTCACCACTGCCTGCCACGACGAGACGGTCACTACCGACACCGAGCGCACGCAGGTCCGCCTGGTCGGGCTGCTCGTCTGCGCTCACGGCGGCGGCAATCGCCGCGAACTCCTCCTCGTGCTGTTCGAACACAGCGACCAGCTCTTCGTCTGACGGATGATGAGGTCCGGCCCAAGCGAGGAACTCGTGGAGCCCCATGACGGGCACCGCGACGAGTGAGAGGGCACCCACCACAACCGCAGCGAAGGCACGACGGCGCCGGTGCCCGGGCAGCGACAGCGTGATGAAACCGAGCACCATGCCCAGAACGGCGAAGCCAAACCACGTCAGCACAACGCCCAGCCCGGCGCCCCCGAAGAGAGCGGTCGACAACCACGACGCCTGGTCGAGAACTCTCGTCCAGGGTCTAGCGAGGATCGCCCAGACGAGGACGAGCGCCACAGCGGCGGAGACCAGCGACGCCACGAGCGCTGCCGGTTCGTAGCGAGACCTCGGCGGCGTGTGCGCGCTCATCGGCGCGCAACCCTGATCACTCATTGCGCGCCTTCGCAACCGCGAGTGCTTCGCGCCGGCCTGAGTCGTCGTCTGGTCGAACATCACCAGCGGGCCGTCGCGCAAGCGGCATAACCACCGCCGCCATGGCATAGAGCATGAGGGCGATGTGCCAGGCGCCGTGCTGCCAGGAGTGATCGAAGAACACGATGATGTAGGCGGCTCCGGCCGCGAACACCGCGAGGCGGCCCCTGCGAAGCGAGAGACCGCTCAGCAGGAGGAGAGCGGCGGCGCCGTAGACAAGGACTGCGCCGAGTTCGAAAGCAATTGCGCTGAGGTCGGCGGACGGGCGACGGCCCAGCCATGCGAGTGTCCACACCGCCGCAACGCACGAACCGATGATGCCGACGGTGAGCGGCAGCGCAAGGAAGCAGCGTAGCAGCAGACGCCTGCCGCGGATCGCCACGCCGGTCTCAGCAGTGCGCCCCAGCAAGCGCCCGGCCGCCAGCACGAGAAGGATGGCGGCGATGCACTGAAGACCGCTCAACGCCGCAAGCAGCGCACTCCCTCCCGCCGGCAAGGACCACCACCTCCCGGCGCTGTCGATAACGACATCGGAGACAGAGGGACTGATGAGCTGCCCCGCGCTCGCGGCGGCGGCGAGGACGAGAATCAGGCTGGCAAGCATCCAAGCGCCTGCCGCGAGCTGCGGCCGCTCGGCGCTGTTGAGCGTCAGGAAGGCGAGCGCCAGCAGCAGCGCGGCGCCGATTGCGGCATCCGTCGGCCTCAGACCGAAGAAGACCCCGAGACCCTGCACTCCAGTCCATGGACCCGGGAGGGGGACGGAGAGCAGGCGCACGGCAAGCAGGCCGGCCGTCGCCGTCGCGGCCAGACCGATGCCGAGGAAGGCAAGACGTTGGGGTCGTGCACCGCTCACGGCTCCATCCCACTACCTAGGTAGCTGATGCGCCAGGGTCCCCCCGGCTCCCTCACGAGAAGCGCAACCCCAGTCTGGGGGCCTGGCGGTTCGCCCCGCACACCCACCTGCGTGGTGTAGTCGACGCGGAAGCTGCGATGGGTCGCGTCATCGGACTGGGAGCGGTCGCCAAGTGGACGCACACTGACGTCGCCGGCCGGCTTGGCCAAGACGAGGTTCGGGACAACGTTGGGCTCGTGCCAGGCATGGCGGCCCTCCGCGTCTCTCAGCCAGTACTGCACCGAGAGGTCGCCGGATGTGAGGTATGTGCGAACGACCTGCTCGGGGCTGAGTTGCTCCAGCTGCGATGCTGCTTGCGGCTGGCGCAGCCCGTACTGGGCGTAAGCGGACTGGGAGGGCGGCAGCAACAACACGCCGACCGCGCCAAGGCTGAGGAGCCCCATGACAAGGGCGGCTAGGCAGCGACGGCTGCAGTGACCGGCGCGCGGCTGGATGAGTCCGAGCAGGCCGGCCAGGCCGAGCGCGAACCCTAGCGCGGCCGGTGGAACGCCGACGACAAGGGAGAACGCCGTGTACACCATCCAGCCGTCGGAGAGCAGCGCCACAGGCAGTCCGTTCCCGGCCCAGAGGCGCGGCGCGAAATCGGCGGCGAGGGCACCGAAGCAGCACACGGCGCCCAGCGCCGTGAGCGCCAATGCGAGTGTGCCGAGCCAACGGTTGCTCGGGGATTCCGCGGTCTGATCATGGCCTTGGACAGTGGCGGCCTGCGTCATGGCTTGCCCTTCCGTTTCGCTGAACGTGTGCGGCGTTAGCGACATCGCAATGGCACTGCCCGTCCGGATGCCATTGTCGGACCCTCCCGGAAACGCTGGTACCCCGAGGTATGGAATTGCCGAGCCGTCAGAGGTGACGACGCGGTCCGCTGGAGCATCTGAGCCGCCCGCGATCATCGGACTCCCGTGATGCGCGAACTGGGCAGGGACCAGAGCTGTAGCAGCGAGAGGGCCACGAGGCACACCGGCGGGAGCATCAGCTCGCCGAAGCCGGCGGTCACGAGATAGAAGGCCGAGACGACGCAGAGGGCAAGACCACAGGCAAACAGGATGCTCCAGGCCAAGCGTGTCCCGCGTCCGACGAGAACAAAGACGACTGCCGCCGCGTAGACGAGCGCCGGAGCCAGGTCGATTGCCATGTTGATGAGGTAGAAGCTCACCGCCTGATCGGCGACGCCGAGCTCGCGAACCGCCATGACCGCATGCAGGACAACGGCAACGGCGAGCGCGACCACCAGCAGCCAGCGCACTGAAGCCAGTGTCCGAAACGTGGCTTTCGTGCTCTCTTGCTGAGCCTGCATCACGCCTCCGCCGCTGCTACCTCTCACTGTTCTTCTACATTCTTTGCATGCCCTGGAACAACGCTGAACCCTTGTTCGTGACGCGTAGTCATCACCATGGCAACAAGGAGGGCAATGCTCGCCCTCTCACCCACATCCTACATCCGCACGTGAGGGAGCAGAACGACAGATCGCAGTCCGCGTATGCCGTTCAGACGCCGAGACTCGCCCGCATGAGCGCGATCACGCCGGAGGGCGGAAAGCTGCCGAGGAGCGCGCCGGCACAGGCGAAGATGTAGTCGCGGTCGAGGAGGCAGCGGGCGTCGGCGGGCGGCAGGAGGCGGTCGGCGCGGTCGCCCGCCAGGGCGGCGGCCAGGATCTCGGCGCCGCCTGGGAGGCGGGTGAGGGCACCCCCGGTGCCGATCACGAGGCGGCAGGCAGTGAGGTCGCGGCCACGGACGACGGTCGTGCGACCCGTGGCCGTGAAGTACGAGACGAGCTCGCCGGCGTGGCGGCGAAGGCCGACGGCCGCGGCCTGGCGCGTCAGCGCCGCCGCCGCGGCCATCTCGGCCTCCGTTGCGGGCAGAGCAGGCGGCAGCGCCGCCGGTCGCAGCGCCGGAGCCATCGACTCCAGCACATGCCCGGCGCTCACGAAGGTGCCCAGGTCGCCCTCGACGGTGCGTTTGGCGTGCGGCTGCGGGTCCACATGGCGCGCGGCCAGCTCGGGGCTGCCCTCGGTGACCGAGTGAACGTCGGTCGTGGCGCCGCCGACGTCGACGACGACGAGGTCGCCGAGCTCCTCGGCGAGCTGCTCGGCGGCAAGCAGCACGGCGCCGGGCGTCGGCAGAATGCGGCCCTGCACGAGCGCGCCGATGCGTTCCATCCCCGGGGCCTGCACGATGTGCTCCTCAAAGGCATCATGAATCACGGCACGGGCCGGCACGACGTCCAGTTCGTCTACGCCCGGGTACACATTGCTCGTCACGCGCACGCGAAAACCCGCTCCGCCGAGCAGCGCCCGCACCTCCTCTGCGACCTCCGAGTTGCCGCCGTAGATCACGCTCGGCCGAACACTGACCTCGAGAAGCCGGCGCGCGTTGAAGAGAACCGTCTCGTAGTCGCCGCCCTCGACGCCGCCGGCGAGCAGGATGATGTTGGGCTCGATCTCGCCCAGGCGGCGCAGATCCGCGTCGCGCAGACGGCCGGCGGTCACCTGCTTGACGACGGCGCCGGCGCCCAGCGCCGCCTCGCGCGCCGCCATCGCCGTCATGCGCTGTGTGAGGCCGTGCACCGTCATGCGCAGACCGCCGGCGGCGGAGCTCGTCGCCAGCGTCACATCCGGGTCGAGCGAGCCGACGGCCGCCTCCAGCTGCGCCCGGGCGGCCGCCACTCCCCGCGTGACGTCGCCCTCGGCGACGGATGTGAGCGCAACGCCCTGGCCGAGCAGCCGCGGCTCCGCCGCGGCCCCCTCGGCCAGCCCCTCGAACGCCGAGACGACCGTCGTCGTCGAGCCGATCTCGGCGACCAGCGCGTCTGCGCGACGGCGGCCGCTCACACCGCCGGCACGTCCTTGCGCGGCACGACTTCGTAGCCGGGCGAGAGAAGGACCAACGAGTCCGCCGGGATGTCGTGGTGTACCACCGCGTTGGCGCCGATCTTCACGTTGTCGCCGACCGTGATCTTGCCGAAGACCTTGGCGCCGGGCGAAATGAAGACGCTATCGCCGAGCTGCGGGCAGCCCTTGTCGTCACCGGTACCGGACATGCCCACGGTCACCCCTTGAGAGAGGATGCAGTTCTTGCCGATCTTGGCGCCCGCCGAGACGTGGATGTCCCCGAAGTGACCGATGTAGAGGCCCTCGTCGATATCGACTCGGCGGGGGATCTCGATGCCCCACCTCGTGCGTACCCTGTAGGACTGCCACTGATAGACAGGCTCGAGCGGCGCACGAACGAGCAGTCGCTGCCCCAGAAGCCACTGGCCAAAGCGAAGCGTCGCGACCGCATGAACCCCCGGCGAGCGAGAACAGACTGCCACCTTCTTCGCGATGCTGCCGGGCACCAGATCCCACGTGCGGCGAATGTCCGCCTTCAGGATCGAGTCGCCCTGCACCGCACGTCGCGCGAGCCGTGCCGCCCCGTACGCCCCCGCACCAAGCATCCCCCACCTCCGTTCACCGCCGGCGTAGCCCGCGCGCCAATGTCGTGAGTCTATCTCGGCTCGTCCGAGCAACAGGTTGACCGGCATCGTGGAGCCAGACTGGCCGCATCGCAGGAAAGCGCCTCCCCCCGCTCCTGGCCAGGCCCTCTCTCGACCGGCGCTCAGCCCCGCAGCACGAGCCGCAAGTACGACAGGTCGCGCCGGCAGCCGACCTTGTCGTCGAGGCTCACGCGGGAGTGATGACGACCGCCTCCGCAGACCGCTCGGCCGCGCCGTGGAACACGGCTTCGATGTTGTTGCCGTCCGGGTCGAGGACGTAGGCGGCGTAGTAGCCGGGGTGGTAGCGCCGTTCGCCGGGCGGGCCGTTATCCACGCCGCCCGCCGCCAGGGCGGCGGCGTAGAAGCGGCCGACGGTCTCGCGATCCGCGGCTTGGAAGGCGATATGCACCTTCGAGAAGCCTTCCGAGCCTTGAGCGATGAACAGCTCGTCGGCGATGAAGAAACCGGGGCCGTCGACGATCTCGATGGGAAGGCCGAGGCTGCCGATGGCCGCGCCGTAGAAGCGCCGGCTGGCCTCCAAGTCGGCCACGACGAGGTGAACATGGTCCAGCAGTCGTCCGCGGTAGTACGCCATGGAGCCCTCCTCCTGATGCGTGACGTTCGGTGCGGAGCATACGCGTTGCGCTGGTCCGACTGTAGCTCGCCCACCACGCGCCTTGGGGGGACCGCGCGCGAGGGCCGGGGCGGCGTAGCGCCGCCCCGGCCCTCCTCGCTCTCGCCGCCCGGGGGGAAGGGCGGCTCGTGTCCGGCGGTCCTGCCGCCGCGCGGCTCCGGCGATCCGCCTACGGCGGTCGCCCCAGCCGCGTCACTCGTAGCGGATGGCCTCCAGAATCCGCGTGCCGGCGGCGCGGCGCGCCGGCAGCACCGCCGCGACCACACCGACGACCACGGCGAGCGCCAGGAACACACCCAGTTGCAGCCAAGGCAGGCTGAACACGAGGCCGTCGCCGCCGAGCTGTGTGACGATCGTGTAGCCCATACCGATGCCGACCAGCGTGCCCAGCACCCCGCCGATCACGGCGGTGATCACGCTCTCGTAGCGCACCATCTGGCCGAGCTGCCGCTTCGTGGCGCCGATGGCGCGCAGCATGCCGATCTCGCGGGTGCGCTCGTGCACGCTCAGCACCAGCGTGTTGACGATGCCGAAGATCGAGATGACCACGCTCATCGCCAGGAGGCCGTAGAACATCGTCAGGATCTGATCGACCTGCATGTTGACGCCGTCGAGGTACTCGGTCTTGGTTTGGACCTTTTGCGTCGGGAACTCGGCCAGGGCCGTCTGGACCGCGTCTTGAGCGCCGTCGCTGCCGTCGGTGCGCACCAACGTCATGCCGGCCGCGGTCGGGACGCCCAGCTCCTCCAACGTGTCGAGGCT
>ENA-ORXD01002729-ORXD01002729.1-sediment-metagenome-genome-assembly--contig:-NODE-2729-length-11224-cov-3.446936_pt1 | contig 11224 bp, 10 predicted proteins | sample MGYA00237862_ERZ511471 | MGnify/ENA metagenome assembly ERZ511471 | reverse complement strand
CCTGCAACGATGGTGCTGCTGAAGAACCTCTCGGTCGTGTCCGTGGTCATCCTCGTCACGGCCATATTCTACCTGCGATGGCAGAGACGTGAGCAGTGATTGTCACCTCCGGGAAAGGGGGAATTCCTGATACCTGGGCGCCGTATTCTCCACGAAACATTCCCGGACATCCGGGACCTCGAGCAGAAGGGCGATACCGGCAGGCTGATCGCCCTCCTTGCCCACCGTGACTTCACTATCCAGTGGCAGGCAGCCGCAGCACTCGGCCGGGCAGGCGGGATCACTGTTCAGCCGCTGCTTTCGGCCCTTGACCATCCCTCGAGCAGGATTCGGATTGGGATCATCGAAGTACTGGGAGATCTCCGCGATGTGCAGGCCGTGCCATCGCTCCTCTCGCTCCTGTCCCGTGATGAGAGCAACGAGGTCCGCTTCGCGTCTGCCATTTCTCTTGGGGAGATCGGGGACGAATCCGCCATGCCGGGACTCCTCGCCGCCCTGCGGGATCCTGATAAATATGTGCGGTACGGGGCTGCCATGTCGCTTGAGAAGAACGGGTGGATACCTGTCGATCCCGAAGGCCGGGTCTGGTTCCTCTCCGCGGCGCAGCGCTGGAGCCGGATCCCCGATGGAGCGGGAGTCCCGGTTGGCCCCCTCATCCACCACCTCCGCGACTATGACCCCGGGATCCGGCAGCAGGCAGTAAAGATCCTTGGGGAACTGCGGGACCCTGCCGCTCACGGGGCCTGTGACCTTGCCCTGCGTGACAGCAGCAGCCTGGTCCGCTGGGAGGCGGTCATGGCGTTTCCGAACTGCAATATCCCGCTCATGCACCTCCCACGGGGACTATCGCGGCGGAAACGGGAGAGGAAGAATCCGTTCGCAGCCATGATCCTCAACTTCCTGTTTCTCGGACTTGGCTATAACTACCTTGGAAAGTGGTGGGGATTCCTCCTCTTCCAGATAAATCTCACGGCCATCCTGATCATGGGTCTCATGCACCCCCCGGTATACACCTGGTACCTTGCCTCGTACGTAGTCTCTTCGATCGCCGTGGTCCATACCTGGTTCTCCCTCAGGAGGCTTCCCGATTTATGATCGGTACCCGGCTAAAAGCAGGGCCTCCTCCCGATCGTGCAGGGGAGCGATACCGATCCGGACAGGGGGGGTTCTGAGTCATGCTCCCCGCGGTATGGCCCCGGAGAGAACCGGATATCCGTGCCCTTGCCGATCGGAAGGACTATCCCCGCCTGATCAGAGCCCTCCGGCACCGGAACCTCGCTGTCCAGTGGCAGGCCTCGAGCGCCCTTGCCGGGCTTGGGACGGAGGGGATGGACCACCTGCTGTCTGCCCTGAACACCCGGAACAAGGATATACGGCTTGGCGTCATCGAGGCGCTCGGCGAGATCAGGGATCCCCGGGCGGTCGAACCCCTCATCGACCTCCTCCGGGACAGGAACAACGAGATCCGCTGGGAGGCTGCGCTGGCTCTCGGAGAACTTGCTGATCCGCGGGCGGTCGAACCCCTTGCGGCGACACTGAGAGACCCTGACCGGTACGTCCGCTATGGTGCCGCGGTTGCCCTCGAGAAGATGGGCTGGTCGCCTGAAAATCCCGCCGACCGTGCATTCCTCGTTGCCGGGAAGCAGGACTGGGATGCGCTCGTCGGTCTGGGCAGGGATGCAGTCAGGGCGCTCGCCATCGCGGCAGAGGATGCGGAACGTACGGTCCGCCTGATGGCAGTCAGGACCCTTGGGAGTATCGGCGACAAACGTGCGATCCCGGTCATCTACGGGGCTCTCCGCGACCCGGATGACCAGGTCAGGTGGGAAGCAGTCCTCGCATCGCAGGAGTGCGGGATATCGGCACAATACCTGCCCCGGGCACTGGCCCGGCGGCCGCGGATCAGGAAAAACCCGAACATTGCTGCGTTCCTCAACTTCGTGCTCCCGGGGATAGGGTACTTCTATATCGGAAAATGGTGGGGGCTGATCATCTTCCAGATCGATGTGTATACCACGCTCTTCCTGGCCGACACGCAGGGACAGGTGCTCACCTTCCAGTACCTCCTCCCCGTCTATGGCCTGATCGCGCTCCATGCATGGTACATTGCGCGGCAGATGCCTGACCTCTGATCAGGCGGGCCTGCCGGCACATCCCGGCGCAGTGAACCGGCCGGGAGTGAAAGGGATGGTACTGGCAACGGGAGCTGTCCCGCTTTTACCTGGACGCACTCGCTGGATGTGCAGGTGGGATGTGGGGACGCATCCCTCATCCCGGGCAGGCGTCTCTTCATCTGCGGAAGTCCGGACCCCCCTCCCGGCTTCCGATGTTCCCTGCCCGGGAATACGGGGTGGAGATCCCGGCAATCAGCCCGGGATATCAGCAACCAGCGTCGGATGGTTCGGTACAATCTCTCTCCACCGCTCAGCCGTCCGATGACCGGCTCCGCAAGCGGGAGTTCCTCTTCACCATAACGGGGCCGGATCGCCCGGGAAAAACCGGGAGGGGCACTGAGGTCCTGATGAACAGCCCGGGTATCAGTCCGGCGGGTCTTCACCGATGAACTTCATGAGCTCGCTCGTCAGGTACCTGTGCACATCCTCGAGGACTTCCTTCTTCCCCCTGAATGCAAGGATCTCCCGCTCGTCCCCCTCCATATTCGCGAAATACATGCGTTCCTTCCTGGTCGTCAGCTCAACACCGAATTTTTCGATAATCTCTATGATCATCTTTCTCGGAACGCCCGGTGGTATCAGGAGATCAAAGAGTTCTTCACCGCCCTGGTCGCGCTCACCCTCGGATGACGGATGTTCTTCTGCCATGGTTATCCACACCTCGTGTTACTTACCTGCTTTTATTCTTCTCGCCATGATACAGGGACCGCCCCTGACGCCGCCGATCGGGTTCTTGGTCTTGCCAAGCGAGTTCATGCAGCGTCCCATCAGCGCTGCACCCCGGGCGAGACCGTCATCGACAAAGACGAGGTGGTCGTTGGGAACTTCAAACAGGTTCCGCTCGGTGATCCCTTCAAGGATATACTCGGGTTTTCTCCCTGAAATCGCTGCCCTGCCCGTGAACCCGATGGAGGAGTTCGGGAGGACCATCCCCTCTTCCCGCGTGACATCGATCAGGCGGAGCGCCATCTCCGCGCAGACCCGGTCGATAACCTCGTTGAGGAGGCTCATGCTGTGGTTCTTGTAGATCTCGGCGCCGATATCGTGCAGCTGGTCAAGCGCACTCCCGTTCTCGCCTGCATCACACCCGACCAGGGCCACGCCAGACTCCTTGGCCACGTCCGCGTAGACCGGGACCCGCCCGAAACGCCTCCTCTCGGGGGGGACAATCCTGATATCGATGAACTCATGGCACCGTTTCACGTAGGACCTGACCGTCTCGCTCTGCCCTTTCAGGCTGAAGTCCGAGATGACACTCCGGTCGCCGAATACGTCGAGCGCTGTACCGGTCTTTGGGTCCACGAGCCCGGTGCCTTTGATGATGGCATCGGGAATCGCCCCGGCAAGACCGCAGAAGTTCCCGATGGTCTTGGCAAACGGGTTCGGATCGTCACGGGCGACATCGCTCGTGATCCTCCCGTCGAGCGTCGTTCCGAAATCGATGGAGATGCAGGGGTTGCGGAAATCGACCGGTGTCCACTTCGCACCTTCCTTGATGCCGGCCATGGCGAGCTCCCCCTCCATCTCGTTTGCCACCATCTCAACCCCGGTACTCCCCACCGGGGGGATAACGCCGGCAACAGCCCCGATGAAGACCACTTTGTCGGCGAACGAGAACGGCTGGAGCTTCGCCGGCTGGTTTGCTTTCGCCATCGGGGGCGTCATCTTCCGCGGGGGGACCCCGGCATTCAGGCACCCGTTTGCAAGGGCAAGCACGAATGTCCCGACCTGGTCGGGAGAGTCCATCGCCGCGACCACTCCTGTACTCCGCACAACGAAATCGAGGTCGGTCTGGATATCGAGGTTGACCTCCCGGTGGCACTGGATCAGGGTGTCCCGCACGAGGTCGGTGACCGACTCCCTGGTGAGCTGCGTCCCATCGAGGGTCTCACCGAAGATCTCCTCGCCGGGCTTGGGTTTCCGGACATCCCTGCTCATCCTGACGGTCTTGTTGATCACGTAGCTCATACCGGTCTCGAGGTTCACCCCGGTAAGGATGCACTTGGTCGTCGTGTTGCCCATCTCGACCGAAGCCACGATGAAATAAGGTTTCACCTTGAATTCAGGCATGTAAATACCTGGTCCATGGGTGATTGAAGGGGGAGGGGGACTTTCCACGATGTGCGGGCGGGGCTTAAAAAAACGATCAAAAAAACGGGCGCACATATGATCGATGTAAGATTCTGCTCCCTTATATCTTTCGATTTTAAAACAGAAACCCGGGAAGTCTTCCTTTTTTATCGTTCACGTTGTTTGCCAGGGACGGGATGAACCGTATTTCAGTCAGAGGAACACCGTCTCCGTTGGTTGTACGCCTCAGGGACGATTTCCCGGACCCGGGTTGAATCGAGGAGGATTTCACGGTCCGGGGGGCTCATGCTTAAGTACGGGGATACGCAACAGGATCTCCAGGGACCATGAAAACACGGGCACTCATCGCCGCACTGATCGTGATCATCCTGCTCCTCCTCATGATAGTCATCCTCTCCTCGGCACTCCTCCTTTCTACCGGTAATCCTCCGGAAGGAGAGACTGCAGGGGTACAGGGGGTCGCATACCCGGTGATGTCGATGCTGGAAGGGATACTTGCCGGCGCAGCCGAACTGATTGACACGATCGCCGGCCAGATAGCACGGCTGAGCGGGAGCCTCTGAAGGGTCAGCTCCCCCCGCTCTCCCGTGCCATCTTCATGATCTCCCCCGCAAGCTCTTCCACGATTGCCCGTGCCGGCGATCCCGGCCCCTGTGTTCCGACCGGGGCGCCGGCAAGGTCTGCCGCCTCGATCCCGGGGTCTTCGGGTATGACTGCTGCCACCCCTGCCAGATCGGGGGGAATCTCTGCCATGCTCCCCCGCCAGCGGTTGAGCACGAGCCGGATTGGTACGGTGGAGAGCCCGAGCGACCGGGCAAGGTCCCGGATCCGGACCGCGGTCCTTATCCCCCGCGCTCCCGGGTCACTCACGATCAGGAGCAGGTCCGGAACCCCGATCGTCCCCCGGCTGAGGTGCTCCATCCCTGCCTCGTTATCGATGACGATGAACCGGTAGTCCCGCCCGAGGAGGCCCATGCAGGTCTTCAGGAGGTCGTTTGCAAAGCAGTAACAGCCGGTCCCCTCGGGCCTCCCCATCGCAACAAGGTCAAACCCCTGCTCTTCGGCAATCGCCTGCCTGAACCGGAGCGCGATGTAATCGTTCCTGGTCATTCCGGGGGGGATATGCTCCCTGAATGCTTCCTCGCGCATACTACCAAGTGTCTCGTGGACCTCGACCCCGAGGGCTTCGTGCAGGTTTGCGTTCGGATCGGCATCCACGGCAAGGACCGGGACCTGGCCGGCATCAACAAGCGCCCGCACGAGGAGTGCACTCACCGTGGTCTTTCCCGTCCCCCCTTTCCCGGTGATCGCGATGGAGAAGGGTTTCACCCCACCCCCTCCTCCCTGACCCGTGCAGAGAGGGTTGCAGCCGCTCCCATGATCGCCACCGCCTCCTCCGGGCTGCCGGACTGGATGCCGCAGGTCGGGGTGATGACCGACTGGCGGAAGAAGAGGTCCGGGGAGCAGTGGACAGTGACCTGTTTTCGGATGTCAGAATACTTCTGATACAGGTCTTCCTGGCTGACCTGGGAAAACTCTGCGACCTGGGCAGGGACGAGTCCCCATGCGATGACCCCGCCCCGCTCCATGAATGCAACGATCTCATCCATGTAGAGGAGGAACTCGCGTGCGCAGAGGAAAGCATCAAACGAGATGAAGGAGGGGTCGAGACTGATCACGTACCCCCAGTCGGTATTCGAGCAGCAGTGTATCCCGAGCCCCCCCTCCACCATCCCGGCTATGTCCTGCCAGCCGGCTGTGATCATCTCCTGGCGAAGCGGGACGACCGAGGAGCCAAGCGATGCAAGGTAGGGCTCGTTCACCACGACAAGCGTCTCGTTCACCCCGGTAATCCTCCGCATCGCCTCCTCACACCACCGTGACTCGAGCGCAATCATCTTTGCGATCACATCGGCATACTGATCGTCGTAGTACAGCGGCCTGCGGTCGGCACCGACGACCTGCATCCCGAAGGTGACCGGGCCGGTCACCTGGCATTTGAGAACCAGGGACGACGAGAGATCTCTCGTCGCCATCTCGGCAAAACCGGATGCATACCCGGGCGTACGGGAGTACGGTGCGCTGTTCTGTTCCATGAAATCGAGGTAGATCTGCTCCATCTCACTCCCGGCATCCCGGTCAGGATCGATCACGAGCTTGCCGTCCCGTACCACACCCCCCGGCAATCGTGCGGAATCGCAGAACACGATCGACTCAAGCAACCCCCGGTTCGGGAGGGTGGGGATGTAGGGGAATGCCGGAAAGATGGAGAGCACATCGTCGCATGCCTGCCGGGGGTCGGTATGGGGGAGGGCACCGATGCCGGTTGCCCTGCTCTCCGGGGGTGGGATCCGGCTGCTCATGGACTCCCCCGCCGCATCCTGCACTGCTCGAGCGTCTCTTCCACACCCGGAAAGAGCGAGAGGTCCGTGTGGGGGAGAAAGCAGCTCCGCGTATACTCGTCCATGAAGGACGTGTCTGCATTCAGCTCGATATAGGCAATTTTGCGGGCAATCTCGTCAAGCAGCCTCTTCTTCCGACGGTTGAGGAGGGCGATATTCGCCCCGGCAATCGCCCCGTTCCCGATACCGATGACCTGGTGAACCGGGATTTCCGGGATAAGGCCGATCATGATCGCATGGTCCTTGTTGATGTACGTGCCAAACGCCCCTGAGAAGTAGATCCGGGTGATCTCATTTCGCGTGATACCCGCCTGGTTCATGAGGGTCTGGCATGCAGCGAGGACCGAGGCCTTGCTCATGATCAGGGCCTTGATGTCATTCTCGGTTACCACGATGTCTCTCCCGATCGCGGTCTCTTCGCTCCAGGCGACCACGAATTCAGGGACCTGGCGCCCCATGCGGATGCGCTCATGGGCGATCGCCGTGTTGATCCGTCCGGTGCGATCGATGACGCAGGCCTTGAGGAGCTCGGCGAGGAGGTCTATCAGCCCTGAACCGCAGAGTCCTCTCGGTCTCTGGCCGCGGATCGTTTGGTACGAGGGCGTGAGGGTCGCGAAGTCGAGGCTCACCTGCTCGATGGCGCCGGGGTTTGCTCGCATGCCGAAGAGAACCTCCCCGCCTTCGAGCGCAGGTCCGGCTGCACCGGCGCAGGAGAACATCCAGTCCTGGTTGCCGAGCACCACCTCAAAGTTGGTGCCGATATCGATCAGGAGTGCGGTATCCTCGCTCCCGGCCATGCCGGATGCCAGGATATCCGCGATGATGTCTCCCCCGATGAAGTCGCTGACTGCAGGGAAGATGAAGAGCCCAGAGTTCTCACCCACCGAGAGTCCCACCCGCGTTGCGGCTGCGGTCAGGTAACGCCTGACCACCGGCACATACGGTTCCTCGATCATGTAGGCAGGGTCGATCCCCATCAGGATGTGGGTCATGATCGTGTTTCCTGCCACCACCACCTCGTAGATATCGTCCCTGTCGATCCCGGCAGAGTTCGCGGCGATCGTCAGGGCGACGTTGATGCTCTCTGCAGCAAGGGACTGGAGTTTTGCAAGCCCGCCGCTTCGCGCGAACGTGACGCGGGAGAGGATGTCCTCCCCGCAGCTGATCTGGTGGTTGTAGCTCGATCCCACCCCGGCGATGCTCCCGTCCAGCAGGTTCCTGATATAGGCAACCACGGTCGTGGTCCCGAGGTCCACTGCTGCGCCGTAGACATGGGTTGCGGTATTGCCTTTCTCCACGTGGATGAGCCGGTACCCCCCCGGGACCAGTGCGACCGTTGCCGTGATCTTCCAACCGCTCTCCCGCAACACCCGGGGTATCTGGCGAATCACCTCGAGAGGTGCATAGATGGACCCCTCCTTCGGCCCGCCGCTCTTCTCAATCCCCCACAGGAGGCGGGTGAGATCAGGTGACGGATCGTCGAGCGACGGGGGCGAGAGCTCGAGCGCATACTTCCAGACGGCAGGGTTGAGTTCGGTCGGGATCTCCTCCATGTCGGTGAGGATCTGCTGCTCCTGGACGATGGTTGCTTCCGGTATGAATACCCGGACATTTTCAGTGACCCGCGCCTGGCAGGAGAGGCAGGCACCCGCTGCAGCCTCTTCATCGGAGAACCCGGTCCCGAACTTGTCTTGATCGAACAGGACGCTGCCGCTTTTGACATCGACCCTGCACTTCCCGCACTTTCCCTGCCCGCCGCAGACAACGTTCAGGTGGAACCCGGCCTTCTGGGCGGCTTCGAGGATGGTGCTCCCCCGGGGAACATCGATCTTCCGAAAGCTTGGCAGAAATGTCACGGTGGGCATGGTCAGGGCTTCCACTCCTGATCGAGGAATTCTGCAATGTCGGCAGCATCACGGGGACCCACGAGCACCTTCCACCCGGTGGCCTCCTCGATCTTCCCGGAGAGCGGGGCCGCATACCCGGGGATGATCAGGGACGTGTGCGAGACCTCGGACCCGGGATCAAACTTCGTGATCGCATCCCGGACAACCGTCTCCTGGAGTTTCCCGGATGCCACCGCGGTCAGGACCGAGAGCCCCTCGGTGTCCACGACCAGCATGAAGCAGGGGACCCGCGAGGCCTCGAGGTAGCCCTGGAGGGTAAAGTAGGTGAGGGAGAAGTTGACCGAGAGGAGGACCGGGGCATCCCTGCCCGGAGTCCCGACCCGGTACAGGCCCGGGGTTATCTGGATGGGTTTCTGGGGGTCGGTGTAGATATTCTGCCTGAGGACGAGGATGGCTTTTCGCGATGCTTCAGACAGGGGATCACAGACCAGCACGGACCCGAACTTGACCACGCCGGCGATGAGTGCGGCATCATCGGGCCCGTAGCGGGAGGCATCAAGAAAGACCGGGTGGCCGAGCGCCGGTGTCGTCCGGGTGACGGCATGCTGCCGTACCGCTGTCGTGCTGTTCAGGAGGTCATGGAGCGTGGGCATGGTCAGGTCGAGCACCAGGCTGCTCACCCCCTCTCCTGCACACTGGCCCGAGAGCAGGGCGAGCGAATCAAGGTCTGCTGCCTGTATGGTGAGCGGACAGCCGAATTTTTTTGCGAGCCGGCACATCGCGGGGTAATTTTCAGGGGTCGCGGCATGGATGAGCGGCCGGTAGTTCCCGCAGATGGCAAGGCCTGCCTCCATGACAGCGGGATCACGGCTCATGAGCACTTCCGGCAGGTCGGCCACCTCCTCGATGGCCCCGACTGCCCGCGAGAACTGTGCGGAATCATTGCTCACGCACCGGACAGCCATGCCGTTCAACCGGATGTCGGTCCCGACCCGCGTCAGGACCCCGTCTCGGACAGCGATGACGGTCTCCTGGATTGTGCCGGCGGGCATCGTGTCAGGGACCGCGATCATGATGCCGGGTTCATGGAAGAAGGTCTTCTCATGCCGGAACTGGACCAGTTCCTCTCCTACCGTAAAAGCCCGTTCTCCGACACCGATCTTCACCCGCTGGACCGGTGGCCGGGTTGACGCCCCGAGGATCTCCTTCGCGTGCTCATCGAGATACGGACAGAGGTCCGGCCGGGCTTTCCCCCCGGCGAGCTTCATCGCGAAGGTGAGGCAGGTAGGGTCCCCGCACTCCTTGCAGTTCTTCTTCGGGAGCAGCTTGTAGATGTCGAGTGGTTTGAGCGGCATCGAAGTCACGCCCCCCCGCCGTCCCTTCCGCCCCATAGCGAGGCGATAGCACGCTTCAGGAGCGGGACCGTCCCCGGGTGCCGGACCGAGACGATCGCTGCGCCGGCAAGGGTCGCCGGCAGCATGGTGTGGTACTCCCATGCGACTGCAATCCGGTCGGCTGCAGCTCCCTCGGCTTCCCTGACCTCTTTTACGGTCAGAGAATCGGGTGCAGAGCAGATCATCGGCATCGCGAGGTCGGAATCCCCCTTGAGTGCAGATGTCCGTATCCGCTCCATCACCGAGTACGAATACTCGAACCCGTATCCCAGCGCCCCGGTGTAGGGGTCGATCGCGATCCGGTCAGGGGGAAGCCCGATCTCCCGCAGGAGGATGTTCAGCTGTTTTGCCAGGTTGATGTCAATCGGCGACTGGGCAATCACCGCATGGCCGTACGCCATGGCTGCTGCGGCAACGCTGCGGTACCTGCCTGCCTCCGCAATCCCGAGCAGGACCCGTTCGCCCTCGGCAGCCTCGCCGATCTTCAGGAAGACCTCGCTGTCAATTCCAGGGTCATTGCTCCCCTCGATGACCAGCGGAAGCCCGGTGGCCTGGAGCACCTCCTCAACCGTGTGGCGTATGCCGGAGAGATCAGAGAACCCTCTCCTCCTCGTGCTCGTCAGGCAGAGCCGTACCAGGTCCGGCCGGCACTCCTTCCCGGCATAGGCGGCCCATGCTCCCGCGTCCTGTGCGATATCACCGACAGCCCGGGTGGCTGCTGCCGGCCAGAGGGCAGGATCATCGGCGATCTCGTACGCCACGAGCGGCAGGTGGCCCGCCGGCGGTGTGCCGATGTAGGGGAGGTCGCGATCTCCCCCTGCCCTGACCGAATGACTCCGGGTGCCGCCTTCAGACCTGCCGGCACCGATGACCAGCTCATGGATCTGACCGGTCCATTCCGACAGCGTTGAAATTGCCATGTTCCTCACTCCCCCCTAGAACAGTGGTTTCATGGCGAGCGCCGGGTGGTCCACGGCCGAGAGGAACGCCGAAAGGTCCTCGATGGTCTCTGCTGTCGTCTCATCGGCAATCTTGTCGAAGAACGGTTCTTTCTGCTTCGACCTGAGCACGGCACGGAGGCTCTCACTCAGTTCCTCTTTGAGGATCGCCGGCATCCAGACCAGTCGTTCTATACCCCCCTCCGCCTGGAGGAAGCGGTCGGAGAGGATGTAGCCCTTGGAGATCCCGGCAAACCCCGGGGTCTGGGCTCCGCCACCGATGGTCCCGGCGAGGGTCGAGAAGCTCATTCCCGAAGGAGTGTCCCCCTTGTACTCACGGTTGACTACCATGAACCCGTTCACTTCCGGGAGCATGAC
>ENA-ORXD01002728-ORXD01002728.1-sediment-metagenome-genome-assembly--contig:-NODE-2728-length-11226-cov-4.821240_pt1 | contig 11226 bp, 9 predicted proteins | sample MGYA00237862_ERZ511471 | MGnify/ENA metagenome assembly ERZ511471 | reverse complement strand
TCTTCGCGGATGAAAAGGTCAGGGATACCTTCGCCGAACTGAAGGACTCACGCCGCACCGAGGACCAGAGCCTTGTGACCCTCCTCGACCGGGTGTTCTCCGAGCCGTTTACAATCAGAGATCGCCTCCACCGATGGATCGATCGGGAGGCGGCGAAGACGTGGGTGCTGAGCGTGCTCAGGCAGCGCTCGATGCGCGGCGAGGGGGGTCTGTCGAATGCGGAGATCCGGCAGATCGCCCACCTGGACCGGTATCAGGTGGTGCGGTTGATGCAGCAGCTCCAGGATCTTCTCTAGAAAACCAGAATATTTTTTTGATCTGATGAAAAGAGTCAATTTAGTCATAATGAATCTAACAGAGAATCAAATAGGCACAATTAATAATATGGCATCCAATTCTGTCAAATTATAGATCGTTTATCTGAGGCAGAATAATGGACGAAAAAAAGTTTGATCTGAATATTGAAAAAATACTTGAAGATTGGGACATTTATCACGCAATTAGAGAAGTCATTGCCAATGCGATGGATGAAGAACTCATCACAAATACCCGACCATTAATGGTTTCCAAGAAGAATAACGCCTGGCACATTCGAGATTATGGTCGGGGATTACAATACGACCATTTAACACAAAAAGAAAATGATGAAAAAATATTGCACCCCCACGCTATTGGTAAATTTGGTATAGGGTTAAAAGATGCTTTAGCGACTTTTGAACGAAAAGGTGTAGATGTGCTGATAAAATCTAAGTTCGGTCAAATAACTATCGAAAAATCTAGTAAACATGACTTTGAAGACATAATCACATTGCATGCCAAAATTGCCCCCCCCGAGGATCCCTATTTTATTGGAACTGAATTCATTCTTAAAAATTGTCCAGATGAGGAAATTAGAAAAGCGCAGACTCTTTTTCTGAGATATTCGGGTGAAAAGGTCTATGATACCACTGAATATGGTCAGATAATTCACAAAAGTCACGGAAGTGGCGAAATCTATATCAACGGAGTGAGGGTTGCAGAAGAGGAAAATTTTTTATTTTCATATAATATTACATCAATCAATAAAGCCATTCAAAAGGCATTAAACCGGGAAAGAACAAACGTTGGCCGGAGTGCGTACTCAGAGAGGGTACAAAAAATATTACTTACGTCAAGCAATGAAGAAGTTGCCTCTGCACTCGTTAATGAGATGAATAATTTTGACACAGGAACAATGCATGATGAATTAAATTGGAGTGATATCTGCGTACATGCCTGCAAATTATTGAATCAAAGTCAAAATATTGTATTTATCTCTCCAAGTCTTGCAATGGACCAACCACAAATTGTGGATAAAGCAAAAATGGATAATAATACGATAGTATTTATTCCGACAAAAATTGAGGATAAGATACGCAATACGACTGATTATACCGGCGCCCCTATGAGAGAGATACGCCAATTCACTCGTGAATACGCTGCTAGTTTTGAATATTCGTTTGTTGATCCAGGTTCGTTGACCGCTGATGAAAAGCAAATATTTGACAAAAAGGATGATCTTTTCAACTTAATTGGTGGGGTTCCAAATCCAGTAAAAGAGGTTTTAATTTCTGAAACCATGAGGCTAAACCCCTTAACACTGTCAGATACAGTCGGTTTGTGGAACTCCCTGAAAGGAACTATTATCGTAAAAAGAGATCAGTTAAATAGCGTCGAAATGTTCGCAGGGACCTTGCTTCATGAGGCAGCACACGCGTTATCTGGCCATTCAGATGTATCAAGGGATTTTGAATTGGCATTAACAAAAATAATTGGAAATCTGGCATCTCAAATCATTTCAGAAGACAAGTCTCCTTATTAATCCTAACTCATCATTTTAGCGCCTTTTGAATCCTTTTAATGACACAATACAGATTCAAAAGATTCTATTCATTATCATCCCTCTGGTCCACAGGCACCAAACATCTGGAAACCTGAAACTGCTACATAAATTGCTGCCCTGCTTGTGATGGAAGAGATCCTTTACACGATCTTGGATGTATCTCGAACCGTTTCCTCATATAATAAATTTCCATCAACTGCATCTCGAATCATCGTAATGATGTCATCGAAGTACAGAGCACCACGGTAGTTCTCAGCATTTGGATCATTTTCATTCTTGGGGATGATAGGGATGAGGGGTTTTACATGCATCGTTGGGATCTTGTCGTAGTATTGGCCGTATTGAAGTTCATCCTGAAAACTATGGTCGATTTCGAATATCCTGAGCAATAATATCTGTGGATCTATTTTCCCGGCAAGACTATTGTAGGGAGCAACTGGATCCCAGATGTCAAACACACCATTCGAGCACAACTCCTTCCATACCCCTAAAGTATTGTGAATATGAAATATCCGGTCAAGAACTGCAGCGTGCTTGTATTTCGGTTCGTATCTGTCGGCCCATAGTGCTCTCCCAACTGAACTGAGTGGATATTCTTGGCGTGGAGGCGATCTCTTTGTTGAAAGCAGCTTTGAAACTTCTTTGAAGTTCATCTGAACTGATTTGGCCTGTTTATGAGCAGTAAAGATAGACACATAGTAGTGATCTGCACCTTTATCAAAACCTTCAATCATTGCTTTTGCATTTTCCCGCTCTACTTTCAAGGTTTTTTCATTAATCCACATTGAAACACTTCCAATTTAACATATATTTGTGAACAAGAGGTAATCTATAAAATGAAGGCATAAATGTTCCTATATAATTACAATTTTTTCTCCAGGGGTGTATCAGACCCCTGCAACTCCTGATTGTGATCTTTTCCAGGTTAACAGACTCTTATCGCCGGATCAGCACCTCACAGTTCCGGGGGGACCTCCGAAGAGGGCCAGTGACCGGCGACCAAGCCGCCTCCCTCCCTGATCGCCATCACCGAGGAGGGACGGTTGTGAGACATCCATGTCCCACAAACGATCTTGTGCGACACCGGTGAGGGACAACGGGGTGCAGGCATGAGCGATGCGGCGTTCGCGATCGATCCTGCCGTGGTGAGGGAGTGGCGGCGGTATCCGGCATATCGGGACTCCGGGGTGGAGTGGCTTGGGGAGGTGCCGGTGGGGTGGCAAACAAAGAAATTAAAGTACGTTTCAACGGTAAACGACGATGTATTAAGTGAAAATACCCCGCCAGATTATCGCTTTTTATATGTTGATATCAGTAATGTCGATCAGACAAAAGGTATCCAGAATCCGGAAGAGGTTATTTTTGAAAAATCCCCCTCAAGAGCACGTCGAATGGCCCGTTCAGGGGATGTGATTATTTCCACAGTCCGTACATATTTACGGGCAATAACTCCAATAGTCGATCCTCCTGAAAATTTAATCGTATCGACAGGGTTCGCGGTAATAAGACCGAATCCAAACTTTGATAGCACATATGCAGGATATGCACTGAGAGGATCATCTTTTATAGAAACTGTTGTTGCGAGATCAACAGGAGTGAGTTATCCCGCGATTAACGCGAGTACATTAATCAGTATAGGAGTTCCTCTCCCACCCCTCCCCGAACAGCACGCCATCGCCGCCTTCCTCGACCGTGAGACCGCCCGCATCGACGCCCTCGTCGAGAAGAAGCGGCGCCTCATCGACCTCCTGGCAGAGAAGCGGCAGGCGCTGATCACCCGGGCCGTCACGAAGGGCCTCGACCCCTCGGTGGAGATGAAGGACTCGGGGGTGGAGTGGCTGGGAGAGATTCCAAAGCATTGGGAGATAATGAAAGGTCGGTTTCTCTATAGACAATTGGATCTCCCTCCACGTTCCAGTGATGGAGTAGTTACTGCATTCCGCGATGGGCAGGTTACATTAAGAGAAAATCGAAGGTGTGATGGATTCACAATAGCAATAAAAGAAGTGGGCTATCAGAGGGTTCGTAAAGGTGATCTCGTCATCCACTCGATGGATGGCTTTGCGGGGGCTATTGGAGTCTCCGAATCAGATGGGAAATGTACCGGGGAATATGTCGTCTGCAGTCCCATACAAAAATGCACTAACAATCACTATTTTGCGGCATGCCTGCGATTAATGGCTCTAAGAGGCTACATCCATGCATTTTGTCCCTCTGTCCGCCAAAGGGCGCCTAGATTTAGATTCGTGAGATTCAAAGATGCATTATTGCCGGTCCCTCCATGCCATGAGCAAAAGGAAATTATGGCCCATATTTCCGAATCAACTAAAGATTTCGACGATATCATCGAAAAGAACTCAAATATCATTCAAATGCTGCAAGAATACCGTACCGCCCTCATCTCAGCCGCCGTCACCGGGAAGATCGACGTGCGGGAGGAAGTGCCGGCAGAACCCTGATCTTCTTTTCAGACCAGCCCCTTCTCCGCCACGGCACGCATGTAATCCAGGAGGATCGCCGCCACGATCATCCGGTCCTCCTCCACAAACCTCGCACTCCCATGCACCGCACTGTTCCCCATGATGCGGATCGTTTTCACGTAGCCGAGCACACGCCGGTCCAGGAGGCCGTGGTTCTTCATCATGCCGCACATATCATCGAAGGTCGCTCCATCGACCGCGAGGCCGCTGCCGGCGCAGGCCGTTCGCGTCACGCCCTCGGCGATCGATCGGGCAGCGGCGATCGCCGTTACCGGCGTGGCGGTGGCGAGGTCACGGACCAGGTCGAGCCCGGCATACGGGGGGTGGCGGCGCACCAGATCCTCCAGGTCGACAAAAACCTGCGGCTCCGGTTTCCAGGGAAGCGCCTCTCTGAGTCTTTTCCTGACCTCCCTCTGGTCAGGGCGGGGAAGACGATAGTTGATCTCAAGGGTGGCCCCCTTCCCCTTCGGCGGAGCCTGCAGGATCTCATCGCCCATCTCCATCATCTGATACATCACCGAGCAGCAGACCGGCATCCGGTGAGTCGGGCCCGGATATCCCCCGAGAGCCCGGTGGAGATCGCCCGATCGGATCGTCACCGACGACCCCCCGGCCGCGGCACTCTTCTGGAAGATCTGCTCCAGGGCATCCCTGAACGCATCGGCAGTGGGCAGCATAGATCACCCCTCGCCCTCCACCGGCACAAAGGTATCGGTTTGTTCTTCATGTCCACAGGGGTAAATCCGGCATCCATCCCGCAAAAACCAATAGATTCATCTGATCTCAAAAAAGATCATCCTCTGTTTATCCCCGCAGACCTCCGAGGCGAACCCCCCCATGACTGTCACCGTATCAGAAGCCGACTTCGAGACCACCATCGTCGCCACCCTCACCGGGGCCCTGCCCCGCACCCTCGACGAGGAGAACCCCTTCGTCGACCCGCAGGCGACCTACACCCTCAGGACCGGCGCCGACTACGACCGCGACCTCTGTCTCATCCCGAAAGACCTCTGCGCCTTCATCTACGCCACCCAGGCAGAGGAATGGGAGAAACTCAAACAGCAACGGGGGGCCGACACCAGACGGGCGTTTCTCAGACGGGTGAAATCCGAGATCGAGAAACGCGGCACCATCGACGTCCTCAGGAAGGGGATCAAAGACCTCGGCTGCACCTTCCACCTCGCCTACTTCAAGCCCAACTCCGGCCTCAACGAGACGCACAAAAATCTCTATCGCTCAAACGTCTTCTCGGTCGTCAGGCAGCTCCACTTCTCCGCCAGAAACGAGAAGTCCCTCGACCTCGCCACCTTCGTCAACGGCCTCCCCATCTTCACCGCCGAACTCAAAGACCCCCTCACCGGCCAGACGGTGAACAACGCCATCCAGCAATACAGAAAAGACCGGGATCCAAAGGAACCCCTCTTCACCTACGGCCGCTGCCTCGCCCACTTCGCCGTCGACCCCATCCGGGTCTCCATGACCACCCGGTTAGAAGGCGACAGAACCCGCTTCCTCCCCTTCAACCGCGGCGACCCGCACGACCTCGCACACCCCGAAGAAAACCCCAACAACCCTCGCGGTTACGCCACCGCCTACCTCTGGGAAGAGGTCTGGAACCCGGAGAGCGCCCTCGACATCATCGAACACTTCATCCAGGAAGTGGACCGGCAGGATAAGGACGGCAAAAAAGTCGGTAAGAAACTCGTCTTCCCCCGTTACCACCAGCTCGACTCCGTGCGCAAACTGGTGGCGGACGCGCGCGAAAAAGGGATCGGCACGAACTACCTGGTCGAACACTCGGCGGGAAGCGGAAAGAGCAATTCCATCGCCTGGCTGGCACACCGGCTCTCGTCGCTTCACAATGACCGGGACGAAAAGGTGTTCGATTCTGTCATCGTCATCACCGATCGTCTCGTACTTGACCAGCAACTTCAGAACACTATCTACCAATTCGAACACAAATCAGGCGTCGTTCAGAAGATCGACATCGATTCATCCCAACTGGCGGAGGCTCTTGCAACGGGGACACCGATCGTCATTACCACGCTCCAGAAATTCCCATTCGTCACCGAGAAAATCGGGGAACTGCCTGCACGAAAATATGCTGTGATCATCGACGAAGCACATAGTTCCCAGGGGGGAGAAAGCGCCACGGAGCTGAAGGGCATCCTGGCCGGCGCGGCCATCAAGGAGGAAGTAAAAGCCAGGGCTGAAGAGGAGGGAGGCCTCCCGGACTACGAAGAAGAAATCCTTCGCACAATGGCGAAGCGGGGGAAACAGCCGAACATCAGCTTCTTCGCCTTTACCGCTACCCCCAAGTACAAGACGCTCGAAGTCTTCGGCCAGCCGGGACCGGATGGGAAACCGAAACCCTTTCATCTCTACAGCATGCGGCAGGCTATCGAAGAAAGGTTCATTCTGGATGTTCTCAAACACTATACAACGTATAAAACCTATTACCGCTTGATCAAGTCGATCGAGGATGATCCTGAGGTAGACAAGAAGAAAGCGGCCCGCGCGCTGGCCCGTTTTGTCAGTTTTCACCCTCATAACATCGCCCAGAAGACCGAGGTCATGGTGGAACATTTTCAGCACTTCACGCGCCACAAGATCGGCGGCAGAGCAAAGGCGATGGTGGTGACAGGGTCGCGTCTCCATGCAGTCCGGTACAAGGAGGCTTTCGACAAATACATCGCCAAAAAGGGCTATATAGGGATCAAGACCCTGGTTGCCTTCTCCGGGACGGTCATAGACCCGGACATCCCCGGCAAAGAGTACACGGAGGTGGGGATGAACAGGGGTATCAAGGAAAAGGAGCTTCCCGAAAAATTTGCAACCGACGAGTACCAAGTGCTCCTGGTGGCCGAGAAATATCAGACCGGTTTCGATCAGCCCCTTCTGCACACAATGTATGTAGACAAACGACTGGCCGGAATCCAGGCTGTGCAGACACTCTCGCGCCTCAACCGGACCCATCCGGGAAAAGAGGATACCTTTATACTCGATTTTGTGAACGAGGCGCAGGAGATACTCGACGCCTTCCAGCCCTACTACGAAGAGACGGTGATCGGAGAGCAGGCCCAGCCCCAGCAGCTTTATGAATTACAGGCCAAGATGGATGCACAGCAGGTTTACTACAAAAGCGAGGTCGAAGAATTCAGCAAGGTCTTCTATAAGCCAAGAGAACGGCAAACACCCGCGGATCACGCCACGATGAACGCGTGCATCGATCCCGCCGTCAGCAGATTCAAAGAGCTCGACGAGGACGCACAGGAAGAGTTCCGGGGGTGGCTTACGGCTTACAGGAACCTGTATGCGTTTCTCTCACAGGTGATCCCCTTCCAAGACTCTGATCTGGAAAAGCTCTATTCATATATACGATTCCTGCTGACAAAGCTTCCCAAAAGAAACCTCGGCCCTTCGTACCATTTTGACGATGAGGTAGGGTTAAAATATTACCGCATTGAGAAGACAGCAGAGGGTTCGATAGACCTTCGTCCGGGGGATACCAAGCCGGTCTATGGACCTACGGAGGTAGGAACAGGCGCAAGTCATGGTGTAAAAATAGAGCTTTCTCAACTTATCGACATTCTGAATGAACGCTTCGGAACAACCTTCAAACCGGGAGACCAACTTTTCTTCGACTCCATACGCGAGGACGCGATGGCCGATTCGGATCTGCGCCAGGTGGCACAAGTCAATACGATGGAAAATTTCGGCTATGTCTTTTTCAAAGCCCTTGAAGGCCTTTTCATCGATCGTATGGAACAGAATGAAGAGATTACCGCAAAATACCTGAACGAAAAAGACTTTCGAAAGGTCGTCGGGCAAGAGTTGCTCAAGCAGGTGTATGAGCAGATTAACAGTGAAGGTCAGCAGACGACAGGTGCTACGGTTTCACGATAGTACTTATGATTCCCGTCGTTAATGGCTATGGCCATAATTCTTTTTAATAAAACTTTAGCTAGTGAAATTCACGTGATAGAGAAAGGAGTAATCCCTTGGCTATTTCTGAATTTGCCACATACATGAATCCCCTAATCTCTGCTTTAAAAAAGCTGGGCGGTTCGGCACGTGCCGACGAAGTATGTTCAACCATTGCAGAAGATATGAATCTGCCGGATGAAGTGCTTGATAAAAGGTTAAAAGATGGTAGTTCCAGATACAAAAACCAAGTTCACTGGGCTCGTTTATACTTGGCTAAAACTGGATATATTGACTCATCTAAACGCGGAGTCTGGGCTCTTACTGAAAAGGGCCAGAATGCCCAACCATTTTCAGAAAAACAGTTGAAAGATATAATTCAAGAAGTCCAAGCAAAAACACAAAAAACTAAACCTGTCAAAGCCTCGACAGCGCAACTACTGAAAAAAATTAATGAGCAACTCCTCCCACTTGATGCATCAGAACAATCCCACAAAGAGCAGTTACTCTCTGTGCTCAAATCATTGCCTCCGGCAGGATTCGAAAGAATGTGCCAGAGATTATTACGAGAGGCAGGGTTTGAAAAGGTAACGGTGACTGGTCGTTCCGGTGACGGTGGCATAGATGGACACGGGGTGCTTCAACTCAACCCTTTTGTAAGTTTCCCGGTGCTTTTCCAATGCAAACGTTACGAAGGCAGCGTTACTCCCTCACAAGTAAGGGACTTTCGCGGAGCAATGGCGGGACGCACCGAGAAGGGCATAATCCTTACAACAGGTAGCTTTACAACAGAAGCGAAAAGGGAAGCTGTGCGTGATGGTGTTCAACCGATCGAATTGGTTGATGGCGAGAAACTGGTGGAGATGTTCGAAAAGCTGGAGCTTGGAGTCAAGCCGAGAACAACCTATGACATCGATGAGGCATTCTTTGAAACGTTCAAAGATTAGATGCTAAAAGCATCTAAGAGTAAATCAGACTCATGCGATTGCATGCTTATGCCATACAATCGTATGGTTATTCCGAACAATTTTTATCAGTCCTGAACAAAAGTGTATATTCCCAATCTGTAAAGAAGTTCTCTATTTTATGTTCTATCTCATACCACTTACAACAGATAGGTTTATCTGTAATAAAATATCGTTTCGATATTGACGGTTAGAAACAAGACAGAAAGCGGAATGGAGTAAGAAAGGACTTACTTCCCTTTCAGGTAGTGTCTCACCGCGAGGACGGGGTGGCGGTAGAGCATGCGGGGACCGGCGTAGCGCATCACCACCCTGATCAGGCTGGTATTAGCACTTGATTTATCGCCTATATTGGTCTATATTTGGGACGCTATATAAGCCAAAATAAGGAGTCATTTCATGAAACCTATTTCGGTCACCACTGGCATCGTTCCCATTGCCGAATTCAAGAAAGGCATCTCCAAGTGGTTCAAAAACCTCCAGGATACGGAACATCCCCTTGTTATTACACAGAACGGCAAGCCTGCCGGGGTGCTGCTGTCTCCAAAGGACTATGATGAATTGGTGTACAGCAAGGCCTTTCTCGATTCCGTTACCAGGGGCATATCGGATGCTGAAAGCGGGAGAACTTACTCTACTGAGGAGGTCAGGGCGGCACTCGCAGCGAACAGAAGCAAGGGATAGTCCCGGATGAAGATCCTATCCATTGGTTCGCCTGTACATGTTTTTAAATTGCTGCTAAAAAGACACGTTGTAAAAATAATGACTTACGTTCCCTGGAGCCTTGAATGCACGGAACCAGTGCACGCCTATTATGTATGCACTGATATTAGACATATTGGTGCATTTTCTTCATGTCGATATCATCGACATATTCTCATTACGTGTCCATGGCGTGGACATGTTTCTTAAACGTGTCCATAAGATATCATTTTATGGACACGTACCTTTCTCATGTCGATACCATCGACATACGTGCATTTGTGTCGATATATATCGGTTCTTTCGACACGTTGTTATGAGGTGCCGACCTTATCGACATGTTATCTCGATAGAAGATTATAGAGTTTTACATTCAAGTAGAGGTTCTCTTTCCCTGTCTTCTGAAGTTTGAGTACCTCGATTTTTTCAAGTTCCTTCAAATATTCCGCGGCAGTTTTGCGCTGTGCAATCCCTGCATCCACGATAAATTTTACTTTGGTATAGGGCTGGTGAAACAAAAGCTCGATCAACTCTTTCGAATAGACTTTGTCGGGAAGGTTTTTCCTGGCAAATTGCCGTGTCTCTTCCAAAAGGTCCCTGATAGCAATGATCTTGTCTTTTGTATATACAGCAGTCTTTTCAATCGCGTCGAGCATGTAAAGAATCCAGGGCTCCCATTGTTGGTTTTCTGTAACACCTCGTATTAAAAGGAAAGTCAAGGGAGTAAAATGATGTTTCACGTTGACACGGGTTACTTCCCCTTCAGGTAGTGTCTCCCCGCGAGGACGGGGTGGCGGTAGAGCATCCGGGGACCGGCGTAGCGCATGACCTCTCTGATTCTCTCCCGCATGGCCGGTTTGTAGCAGTGGACGGGGCAGTCGGAGCACTTGGGCTTATTCTCCCGGAGAGGGCACTGTTCGAGGCGCTTGCCGGCATAGTCGAGGAGTTCCCGGCACTCCGGGCAGAGGCCCTCCTCCGTGCCATGGCGGCCACGGCAGAAGATCTCGATCATGGCTTCGAAGGTTTGGCGTTCGGTCTCCAGGGATGGGTGGTCGTTGGGCATGGGGGTGTTTCCTGTAATACTTCAAAAAGATAAGATTTCTCATCCCGATGAATCGGGATTCGAAATGACAATTCGTCAGATCTCGTGTTATCCCGCGTCTTTGTCGTCCGGTTTGTCTTTTCCGCTCTTTTGTTCCGCCGACCGGCAGGACGGGCTGAGTCAGGTGGATATCCCCATCCGGGGCAGGATGAACCTCTGGAGCACGTACCAGAGGACGATGATGGAGATCAG
>ENA-ORXD01002727-ORXD01002727.1-sediment-metagenome-genome-assembly--contig:-NODE-2727-length-11231-cov-4.685763_pt1 | contig 11231 bp, 9 predicted proteins | sample MGYA00237862_ERZ511471 | MGnify/ENA metagenome assembly ERZ511471 | reverse complement strand
CGGTGCACCACCGCTTCAACCCGCGCTATACCTTCGACTCTTTCATAACCGGGGAAGGCAACAAGCTGGCCCGCGCCGCCGCCCTGTGCACTGCCAAAGGCCCGGGCCAGCTTTACAACCCGCTGTTCATTTACGGCGGCGTAGGCCTGGGTAAAACTCACCTGCTGCATGCCATCGGCCACATCGCTGCGGAAAACAACCTCCAGGCGCTGTATGTCAGCGGTGAGCAGTTCACCAATGATTTTATCGGCTCTATTCGCTCCGGAACCGGGGACGATTTCCGCAACCGCTACCGCAGCGTGGATATCCTGCTGGTGGATGATATCCAGTTCATCAGCGGCAAAGGCCAGACCGAGGAATGTTTTTTCCACACCTTCAACGAGTTACACAACGGTTCACGCCAGATAGTCCTTTCCAGCGACCGCTCCCCCAGGGAAATGCCGCTTATCGAAGACCGGCTGCGTTCCCGTTTTGAGTGGGGCTTGACCGTAGACATCAAACCGCCGGAATTTGAAACGCGCATGGCGATTCTTCAGGCTAAGGCCGAACGGGACGGCATATCCATTATCCCGGAGGTTTTGGAGCTTCTGGCTACCCAGATCCGCAGTAATGTGCGTGAACTCGAAGGCTCTCTTAACCGGATTATTGCCTATGCCAGACTGCTGCATGCCGAGATTACGCCGGAAATGGTCAGGCGGGCGATTGTCGACATCGGCAGTGTAAAACCGTCGTCGGATACCCTGTCTCCGGAAAGTATTATGCGCGAAGTTGCCGAGGCTTTTTCTCTCAGGCTCGAGGATTTGACCGGCCGCCGCCGGGATAAAACCACCGCCCTGGCACGGCAGCTGGCCATGTACTTATTAAAAACTTATCATAAGTATCCCCTGGAACACATCGGGGCTTTACTCGGCGGCCGTAACGCTTCTACGGTAAGCCATGCCTGTGAAAAGCTCGACCGTGAAATTTCAAACAACCCGCTGCTGAAGCGCCAGCTTGACACTATCCGCCAAAACCTTTCAACCACTCCTTTAAGCTAGTATCGTTTCCAAAAACACCGCCTTTTTTATAACAACCTTCTTTTGTGGTTTGGTTTTTCGATAACAATTTGATAAACCGGTGATTATTTTGTATAACCCGGCAAGATTTTCGATAACCCGCCGGCCTCGTAAACCTGAATTCGCCCTTTCTTTTCTTTCTGCTGCTTTTTTATACTTGTGTTATTATTAATACTGTTAAAAACACACAGAAGAAGATAAGAGAGATTGGAATAATAGTTATCATATGTTTGATAGAACAAAAATAGTTATCCGGTCCGGTAAGGGCGGTAACGGAGTGGTGAGCTTCCGCCGGGAAAAATTCGTTCCCCTCGGAGGGCCTGACGGCGGAGACGGCGGCAGCGGCGGAGACGTGGTATTCCGGGTGGACCGCAACGAAGATACCCTGAAAAAGTATTACTACCGCAAGGAATACAATGCTGAAAACGGCCAGCCGGGCCAGGGAAGGAAGAAATACGGCAAAAGCGGTAAAACGCTTGAACTGGCGGTGCCTCCAGGCACGGTTATAACCGATATTACCGATGAGCAAAAGCCGGTTTTGATGGCAGACATGGATGAGCAAAACCAGGAACTGCTGGCGGCAAAAGGCGGCCGGGGCGGCCTTGGGAACGTACATTTTTCAACCTCGACCAACCAGACTCCCCGGCTGGCATCCAAAGGCACCGGGGGTGAAGAAAAACACCTGCTTTTAGAGCTGAAACTCATCGCCGATGTCGGCATCATAGGACTGCCCAATGCGGGAAAATCGTCCCTGCTTTCCGCCAGTTCCGGGGCAAAACCCAAGGTTGCCGCTTACCCGTTCACCACCCTGCAGCCCGAACTGGGCACGGTAGAAACAGACCAGGCGGTCTTTGTGATGGCCGACATACCCGGGCTGATCGAAGGAGCCGCTGAAGGCAAGGGCCTGGGGCACGAATTCCTGAGGCACATCGTGCGCACCCGGCTTCTGGTTCACCTTCTCGACGGCAGCTCCGACGACCCGATGCGGGATTTTGACCTGGTCAACCGGGAACTGGCTGTTTACGACCGGGAGCTCACCCGGAAAAAACAGCTGGTGGTGATAAACAAGGTTGACCTGCCCCAGGTTGTCGAAAAAACCGCCGAGCTGGTACACCGGTTTGCTGCCGAGGGCATTCAACTGGACTTCATTTCAGCTCTGACCGGGGAAGGCGTCAGGGGGCTGACGGATAAAATAGCAAGGCAGCTGGTCAGGGCTCAACCCGCTGAAACAAAAAGCGAGGAGACGCCGGTAAAAGTATTCAGGCCGGGACCGGCAAGAGCCGCCGCAGAGATCGAAAAACAGGAAGGGTGTTTCATCGTGCATGACTTTGACCTGGAGCGGATAGCCAGCGGCAGCGATATATCAGACAGCGAAGTCCGCCGCCAGCTCTGGGGGCTCATTGAAAAAAGAGTAAGCACCAAAGCCCTGCAAAAAATGGGCATACAACCCGGAGATGTGATAAAGCTGGGAGACTTCGAATGGCGGTGGTAGCCGAAGGGTGAAAACGGGTATTCTGGGCGGAACATTCGACCCGCCGCACATTGGGCACCTGGAAATGGCGCGGGAAGCAAAAACAGCACTCGGCCTGGACAGGGTACTGTTTATGGTGGCCGGGTGCCCCCGGTTGAAAAAGAATTCAAACATTTCCCCCGCTTCGGACCGGCTGGAGATGGCCAGGTTGGCTGTAGAGGGCGAAGCGGGTTTTTCGGTTTCTGCCATGGAGGTAGAGCGGCCCGGCGCCACCTATACGGCCGATACACTGGAAGAACTGCAACGCCGCAGCCAGGATGCCGACCGGTACTACTTCATAATGGGCTGGGACAACCTGATAAAACTGAAAGAATGGCACCGGCCGCAAGACATAATTAAGAACTGCTATATAGTGGCAATTCCCCGACAGGGCTGCGGCGTGCCGGATACCGAAACGCTGGAAAAGGAACTGCCCGGCATTTTAAAGCGCCTGTTTCTGCTGGACAGGCCGGTCGCCGATATAAGCGCCTCCAGCATACGGGAAAAAGTAAGACTGTCCCGGGATATTACCGGACTGGTGCCGGAACGGGTGGCCGGCTATATCCGGGAGCGGGGCCTTTACCGGCAGGTGCCGGCCCATAAAAACTAAAAATCAGGAACACCGATGGAAAACAACCCCGCATGCGATAACAACCAACCCGAATTCCAATGCTTTTTGTGCGGCGTCTGCTGCAGCCGTTACCAGGTGCGCATAACCCTGGCTGAAGCCCGGCAGATCAGCGAAAAACTGGGCATCGGCTGGGAGGAGTTTTTAGAAAACTACACCGACTCCAGGTGGCCGGGGGAAACCAGCCTGCTTCTGGTGCACAAGAACAAAAGGTGCGTGTTTTTGAAAAAGTCTGCCGGGGAACCGGTGCACATGTGCACCATCCACCCTTTCAAGCCTTCCTCCTGTATCCAGTGGACCCCGGGCCCCTACAGAAGGGAATGCCGGGAAGGCCTGCAAACCTACTGGAGGCTGGATGTAGACGAGCAGGGCCGGCTTACCGGCAAACCCGAAGACCTGGAACGCTTCAACCGTTTCCTTGCCTCGTTCCCCGCCAGCGCCGGCGAACCGGAAGAATAAAACGGCTGTTTGCATAGTTGCCATTTCAAGAATGCCAGCGACACGCTAGAACCCAGAGTGAAAACACCCTGCAGTGTATTAAAATTTTTCATGTTGACAATAAAATAATATTATGATTATAATAATCTATGGTTATGAGCAGTATAAAAAAGGGCAAACCTGCCCGGAAAGAGGGTTTCAACCCCGGTGTTTTTACGGCTGCAGCCCCTGAATCGAAAATTATTTTAGCATATGAATATTCAGCGGGGGACGACCCGGCCAGGCATCAGTGGCTTCTTGATAATGCTTCCGCTATAGAGTATTCACCCGATCCGCACAACCTTCAGGCGATTGCACCGCAGGTTACACCCTTTTTGGACAAGGGCATCCCGGTACGCTTTCATACGCGTTATTTTGAATATGAAATGGGCAGTGCTGACCTGCATTCCGCCCGGCTTGGCCTCGGAATGCACCTGAAGACCATCGATGCCATACAGGGTTTGGGCGAACCTTTTATCACGGTTCATATCGGGTTAAATCGCTCAAGTGACATAAGCAGCCGGCTCGCCCGGGACAACCTCTGCCGGCTGGTCGAGTATGCCTCACGCAAGGGGATCAGTGTCAGCCTGGAGAACATGCGGGACGGGCCAGCTTCCAACCCGGACTTTATTCTTGCCCTGTCCCAGTCATCAGGTTCCCTGATAACGCTGGATGTCGGGCATGCCGTATCCTCCCAGCTGGTAAAACAGGAGATAATCACACCGGCTGAAATCGCAAGCATGTTTGAACCCAGGCTTGGGGAAGTACACATTTATGCTAAAGAAGAAGACAGCCGGCATTACCCCGTTACCGATATTGCCCCGCTTGAACCGGTATTAGACAAACTGATGGAAGCCGCCTGCCAGTGGTGGACGGTAGAACTCCGGGATATTTCAGAAGCAGCCGAGACCCGCAGACTGCTTAAGAATTACCTGCATAACAAAGAATAAAACAGGAGGAGAACCCCTATGGGAAAACTCAAATGGCTCGCAGTGGTGCTTTCACTGACGGTAATCGCCGCTTCCGTGCCGCTTGTCTCATGTACGGGTGGAGGCGGAGAGAAAGTGCTCAACATGTATGTGGCGTACGGCAATCCGGAGATAGTGGCTGAGGAATTTGAAAACGCGACCGGAATCAAGGTCAATTTCCTGCCCATGTCTTCAGGAGAGGTTCTAACCAGGCTGAAAGCGGAAAAAGCCAACCCGCAAACCGACATATGGTTCGGAGGCGGCTCGGATGCTTTCCTAGATGCCAAAGAGGAAGGTTTGATCCAGGCATATAAGTCTCCCAACGCCGCCAGCGTAAATGATGTTTTCAAAGATGCCGACGGGTACTGGACAGCCGTTTCGATAGTCGTTGTCGGCCTGGTCGCCAACAATGACCGCATCGCCAGCAAGGGACTGGATATGCCGAAAACATGGGAAGACCTCACGGCGGCTGGTTTTGATGGAGAAATCAGTTCCCCTGACCCGAACATCTCCGGCACATCTTATACAATGGTTTCGGGTATATTGCAGATCATGGGAGAAGAGGCAGGCTGGGAGTTTCTCGACCGGCTGTTTGCCAATGTAGACTATCTGGAAAAGAGCGGTTCCACGCCTCCTTCCAAGGCGCTTCAGGGCGAGTACTGTATAGGTATTGCCCCCGATCCGCACATCACTATTATGAACAACCCGGATGCCCCGGTAACCGCGGTATTTCCGGAAGACGGGGTGCTGGCATGGCCGTCCCCGGTAGCTATTGTGGAAGGTGCTAAGAATCTGGATAGCGCCAGGAAATTCGTAGACTGGGCATTGTCCGAAGAAGGCCAGAAAGTACTGATGCAGGCAAGCCCCAGGGTGCCGGTAACCGATGTTGAAACGATTGAAGGGGTACCGGCCCTTGCTGAACTGAACATGGCCGGTTACGATTATATCTACTGGGGCGCCGAGAGAACCCGAGTGTTGGATAAATTCAACAGCCGGTATCCTCAATATCAATAATATCAATAGGCCGGTTGTAAACCGGAAAGGTACTACGGACGGCCCCCTGGCAAAACAATAACGGGGGGCCTGTCCGCATTAGATGAAATGAACAATACTGCTTTGGCTCGAACTGCTGCCCCCCGTTCACTTGGTAAAACCAAGTGGCAGAAATACCTTTTGCCGGGGCTGTTCCTGGTTCTCCTGGGCATTTTCGTGGTCTATCCGGTAATAAACGTGTTCGAGAACAGCCTCAGCGTCGATGGGGAATTGAGTCTTGGCAACTACATCAGGATGTTTACCCAGCCCAGCTTTTTCAAAATACTCTGGCAGAGTTCACTGGTAGCCTTGCTGGTGGCAGTGCTCTCATCCGGGATGGGCTTGATTATGGCGGTCGTGGTGTTGAAAACCACCCTTCCCTTCCGAAGGTTGTTCAGTTTTGCCACGATTGTGCCCTTAATCGTTCCCGGTTTTGTGGCAACGGTGGCATATATCTTCCTGTTCGGGCGCAGCGGCCTGATCACTTATAAACTATTAGGCCTGGATCTCGATATCTACAACTGGCCGAGCGTAGTTATTGTTCAGTGCCTGGATTTCACCGCCATGGCGTTTCTGCTTATCATGGCGGTGCTGGTTACCATCGACAGCCAGGTCGAAGATGCAGCCCGCAACCTCGGTGCCAGCGAATGGCAGGTTTTCAAAACGGTTACTTTGCCCTTATTGAAACCCGGAATTATTGCAGCCATAATCCTGGTATTCATGCGCTCGATGGCTGCTTTCGGTACTGTAATATTTCTGGGTGGGCCCTTTGCCACACTTGCTTCCGCGTCATACACCCAGCTGATCGGTGCCTATAATATTGAACTGGCTGCCACCTTCAATGCCGTGCTGCTGCTGGTGTGCCTGGCCGCCTTCTGGTTTTTCCTGAAGGCCCAGTCAAGCAGCAACCGGATTCGAGCCGCCTTTACCGGCAGCAGCCGCAAGACCATTCTTTTTCCCCGGCCGTTAAGAATTGCCTTCTGGAGCATATGCATCATATTTACAACTTTCGTGCTTATGATACTGGTATCTGTGTTTCTGGCAGCATTTACCCGATACATAGGCACCGACTACACTTTTACTCTGGAACATATGACCAGGGCACTACAAAGAGGCTCAAGCGGTATACTCAACACGCTGTATTTTGCTTCCGCTGCTGCAATTGCAGTAAGCCTGGCGGGGATTATTCTTGCCTATGTACTTACCCGAACGGATTTCATGGGGAAAGGCTTGCTGGACCTTCTCGCAACCATGCCTTTTGCCATACCCGGAACCTTTATAGGCATCGGGTACATTCTGGCTTTCAATCAGCCGCCCCTTTTACTCACCGGCACCTGGATTATCGTAATGGCTGTAACCATTATCCGGCAGGTTCCGATGGGTTTGCGTTCCGGCGCCGCGGTGTTGAGCCAGCAGGACCGTTCGGTGGAAGAAGCTTCTTCCAGCCTGGGCGCAGGCAGGATAACCACTTTTATTCGAATTGTGTTACCCATGGCGGGGCCAGCCATACTGGTTACCGCGCTTTACGCCTTCGTTTCCACGGTCCAAACCCTGGGAGCTATCATATTCCTGGTGACTCCCGGCACCAAACTGCTTTCGATCGATGTTTTTGAGGCTGTTTATAAAGGCGAGATCAGCGTTGCCGCAGCCCTGTCTGTAATAATGCTGTTGCTTTCTGCTGCCGGCATGCTGGGAATTTACCTGATTCAACAAAGGGGGAAAACCACGAGATGGATTCAGAAAGTCTTGCTGCAAAGGCCGATGTAGGCAAAGGTATCAGGCTGATTGATATCGGCAAGAGCTTTGGTAATACCCGGGTTCTTGATAATTTTTCACTCAGTGTTCAGCCCGGAGAGCTTTGTTGTCTGCTTGGCCCTTCCGGATGCGGCAAGACGACAGCGCTGAAAATAGTCGATGGTTTAACTGAACCGGACAGCGGGATGGTTTTGCTGGGAGACCAAAACATAACGGGGCTTCCTGCCCAGAAGCGCAATCTCGGTATGGTCTTTCAAAATTATGCCCTGTTTCCCCAGATGGATGTTTATGAAAACGTGGCCTACGGTTTAAGAAGGCGCAGAGTTCCTGAAAAAGAACTGGCGCCCCGGGTGAATGAGGCGCTGAAAATAGTCAGGCTTGCTGATTATGGAAACCGGCGCGTGCATGAGCTTTCCGGCGGGCAGCAGCAACGGGTAGCGCTCGCCAGGGCCCTGGTCATAAAACCGGACGCCCTCTTGCTCGACGAGCCGCTTTCCAATCTTGATGCAAGATTGAGAACCGACATGCGCCAGGAAATCAAGCGTATTCAGCGGGAAATGGAAATAACCACCATATATGTAACTCATGACCAGGAAGAAGCCATGAGCATTGCCGACCGTATAGTAGTCATGAACGAGGGCAGGGTAGAACAGACCGGACTGCCCAGGGAAGTATATGAAGATCCCAGAACCCGGTTTGTCGCCGATTTTATCGGCAGAATAAACTTCATACCCGTTGAAAGCAACTCCAGAAGTTTTCGTTTGTTAGGTAGAAGCTATGTTCTGCCGGACGAACTTTTCGATACCGGACACGCAGAAATAATCGGCGCTGTCAGGCCGGAGAGAATCAAACTGACAAGGGATTATGCTGCAGCAACAGCGGCCATAGTTCGCGACGTGTTTTTTATTGGAGCTGCGGTACGGTACAGGCTGCAGCCATCCGGCAGTAGCGAAGACCCGGAAATCGAAGTGGAGGCTTATGTTCCGGAGGAGGTGTTTGAAAACGGCCAAACAGTCGGGCTGGTTATCCAGCCGGAAGATATCAGGCTGTTTAAAAAATAGAATTACATTATAGTTTGTATATACATATAACAAAGTTACTCGCTTATCAGGTTTGAATCCGTTTAAGCTTAAATCATAAGTTATGGTATGGTATAATATCGGCGGAGGCGGATAGGCCCTGGTGGGTCTCGCGGACTTCAAATCCGTAGGCGGTAACTCAAGTTGCCGCGGGGGGTTCGATTCCCTCCCCCTCCGCCAGAATTCAGGGCTCAAGCGCCTGGAAAGGAGCAAGATTTATGACGGACAATCAGGTCAACCTGATGGGAATGTCAGAATTCTCCGGCTGAGCAGCTAAAATAAGTCCGGGAGACTTAGAAAAAGCACTCAGCGGCCTCGAATTCAAGTACAACCCCAACGTGATAGTCGGGGTGGAAACCAACGACGACGCCGGCGTATACAGGCTTACCGATGACACGGCGCTGGTTCAAACCCTCGATTTTATAACCGCCATCGGAGACGGCCAGCCTTACACGTTCGGCCAGATCGCCGCCGCCAATTCGCTTTCCGATGTATGGGCCATGGGCGGCAAGCCCATCACCGCCATGAGTATCGTCTGTTTTCCTTCGGATACCATGGACATCGCGATTCTGCGGGACATAATGACGGGTGCCCTGGAAAAAGTCAACGAAGCCGGCGTAGCCCTGCTGGGCGGCCACAGCGTGCGGGACAACGAGTTGAAATTCGGCCTTTCGGTTACCGGCATCGTGCACCCGGACCGGGTAATTACCAATAAATCCGCCAGGCTGGGCGACCGGCTTATTCTGACCAAACCGCTGGGCACCGGCATATTGAATACCGCCATAAAGGCGGGCATGGTCGGCGATGAACTTAAAAAGAGGGCCATTTATTACATGGCACGCCTGAACAAAGCCGCCGGCGAAGTAATGATGGAAATGGGAGCCAGCGCCGCCACTGATATAACCGGCTTCGGGCTTATCGGGCATGCCTGGGAAATGGCCAGCGGCAGCGGAGTTGCCATAGAGCTCGAAGTGGATAAAATTCCGGTACTCGAACAGGTGGTCGAATTTTCCCGCATGGGCATAGTGCCGGGCAAACTGCACGACAACCTGAGTTATTATGAATGCAAAACCGAGGGTGAACTCAAAAAAGACGAAGACTGGATGAGCATTTTAAACGACCCGCAGACATCCGGAGGGCTGTTCATATCGGTGCCCGAAGATAAAGCCGGTGAAATGCTGGAACGCATCCATGCCGCCGGCAGCCCGGAAGCGGTAATCATAGGACGGGTAATAGATGCGCACAAGGGGCATATATATCTCAAATGAACGAAAAGGCAAACCGGGTGGATAAAGAAGCTCTGAACCGGGAGATGCGCAAGCTTCCCCAGGTGGAAATTCTGCTGACCAGCCCGGACCTGGCGGCCTCTATAAAGCGCTACAGCCGCCCGCTGGTGATGCAGGCTATTCAACGGGTGCTTGGCACGGTCCGCTCCGGTATCGCCGGCGGCGGGGCCGCTCCTTCCGCAGACGAACTGCTTCAAAGCGTGAAAGAAGACCTGGCCGGAACCTGGCCGGGATTCAGGAGCCCGGTGATCAACGCCACCGGGGTGGTGCTTCACACCAACCTGGGCCGCGCGCCCATTCCGCCTGCCGCGCTGGAAGCCATAAACGAGCTCTGCGGCCAGTTTTCGGTGCTGGAATACGACCTGGTTACCGGCAAACGGGGCAGGCGGGCTCAGGAACTGGAAAGGCTGCTTTGCATCCTTACCGGCGCCGAAGCGGCGCTGGTGGTCAATAACAACGCTGCCGCGGTGCTGCTGATCCTGGTAGCCCTGGCCAACGGTCGGGAGGCAATCGTCTCCCGGGGCGAACTGGTCCAGATAGGCGGCGGTTTCAGGGTCCCGGAGATAATGACCCAGAGCGGTGTGACCCTCCGGGAAGTGGGCACTACCAACCAGACATATCTCGAAGATTACGCTAAAGCCGTCAATGAAAACACGGGGCTCCTGTTAAAAGTCCACCGTTCCAATTTTGCCCTGCGGGGTTTTACCAGCGAAGTAACCGTTGCCGAGCTCAAGGCGCTGGGCAGGAAGCATTCCCTGCCGGTAGTCTACGACGTGGGTTCCGGGGCTTTCTTCAACACCGAGGAGTACGGGATGGAGCATGAGCCCTCGGTGCCGGATGCCATGAGCGAAGATGCCGACATAATCTGCTTTTCCGGCGACAAGCTCTTCGGAGGCGCCCAGGCCGGCATCATAATCGGCAGAAAGGAACATATCGACAAACTGCGCAAGCACCAGTTGCTCAGAGCGGTGCGTATCGATAAAATGGCCACCATAGCGCTGGAAACAGTGGTGATGCACTACCTCAACAAGGAAACCAGGGAAAAGGTGCCGGTATGGCAGATGATGGGATACTCCGCCGAAGAAATCGGCCGGCGGGCTGAAACAGTAGCCGGAAAACTTTCGCAGCAGGGCGTCAATGCCGAAGTGAAGCCCGGCTTGAGCATGGTGGGAGGCGGTTCCCTTCCGGACCAGACCCTTCCCACTACTCTTATTGCCATCAGGCCCGAAATATCACTGGATGCCTTCTCAAACAGGCTCAGGTTTACTACCCCGCCGGTAATCGGCAGAATAGAGGACGAGCGGTTCCTGGTTGACCTGCGCACCGTGTTTGTTCACCAGGAAGAGCAGCTTATTCAAAAGATTCTGGAAAACGCCAGATAAAGCCATGCTTACTATCGGCACAGCCGGCCATATAGACCACGGCAAGTCGAGCCTGGTAA
>ENA-ORXD01002726-ORXD01002726.1-sediment-metagenome-genome-assembly--contig:-NODE-2726-length-11231-cov-9.599068_pt1 | contig 11231 bp, 5 predicted proteins | sample MGYA00237862_ERZ511471 | MGnify/ENA metagenome assembly ERZ511471 | reverse complement strand
ACTTTGTTCCCCGCCGCAGTCTGATTTTCGCTCAACCCCATCCCGGTAGCACATTCCCACGAAATTCGGCAGCTTGTGGAATTTTTATCATTTGCCGCCGCCGTTTTTGTCAAACAAACGTATGAGACCATTCCGGGAAAACGGAAAGATTCCTCATCCTTTCAACTGATATTCCGGCCTGCAAAAATTACGGAAAAACCAGTCTATCTCTCGATTGTTGAAAAGGATGCATCTGCTATACTTATCATTAATGGGAAGAGTTGTCGTTTGTTCAGCTATGGAGATGTCTCGAAATGGAGAACGGACTCGATCGAAGGGCGTTTAAGCGGTATGAAATGAACCTGCCGGCCACTATCATCCAGCCTTCCTCCGGTGTCAACGGGAATGATTTTCATCTCCTGCTGACCAGGGATATTTCCCACAGCGGCGCCTATTTCAAAATGATGAAGCCCTTTCCGTACGACGGGCCTGTCCAGGTTGAAGTTCTGCTCGAAGTGGCCGGAGGCTGCGAAAAGTGCATTTTTCTCTACCTGGTGGCAAAGGGTGAAGTCGTGCGCCGGGATAATTCGGGACTGGCCGTCATCTTTAACGAGGATTTCATGTTGACGCCGTTCCCTGTTCATTAATCGTTTCTGCCAGCAAGGTGCTGTCCATGCAGACCACCGAAACCGCAATTCCGAAAACCGGGCCCTTTGCCGGAGGGGCGCGGGGAGATGCGGGCCTTCTCACTGTCTTTCCTGCAGCCGCCGGGCTGCCGAATATTTCAATGCAACAAGCAAGGTTTATAGACCAATTCAGTACGGGATTTCTCCTCTGGAGCCGATGGGGAAACAACGCTCATCTTTTTTTGTAAGGGGGCCGTTATGAGAAAACGAAAACTGTTCATCTGGCTGGCGTTAGTAGTCACGACACTATTCCTGTTCCAGCCGCAATCCAATGCTCAGCAATACCAGTACAAAGGGCCGGGCTTGTACCAGGCCCCGCTGATCACCCAGACCCTGGAGCGGGTCGGTGTAGTCAGTGTCTGCAACACCGGCAAGGAATTCCGCGTGGGCCTTGCCGGGGCGCCGCCCTGGCAGTTCAAGGCCATCCACATTTATGTCGGCCATGACCCAGTCCCGGCCACGAAAAAAGGAAACCTGATCCCGGGACAATTCACCTACAAGGTGGATGAGTATTATGACGAGGGTTATGAACTGATCCTGAATTTGAAAGATGACCTGGGGTTCAGCTGGGGCCTGCCCTATCGTGACCTGCGGGAGCAGAACATCGCCGTGCATGTCGGCATGGTCAATACCGACAACGGCGTTGAAGAAGCCGCCTGGGCCTATTCGGGCACGGGTTCGTCCCTGGAGGAAGATGTCGTTGATCCGGCCCTGTACGCGGATTTTCCGGGGGTCGGCAAGGGCTGGTCGTTCGGCTACCTGCTGACCCATCCCATGCGGGGCCATTTCCATGACGCCCCGGTGAGCGGCCTGGGCGTAATGACGCCGAGCTATGTCGGCCTGACCGATGATGCAGGGGGGTTTGAGTATTTTCCCGACGAGTGGGCCGCGTTCTATATCGGTCGCTACCTGCTCGGCAGCACCATCGCCGATCATCGGGTATCGCCGCTTGACCTGTTCGAGAGCTCCGACACCAATGACGTCGAGGTGATCAACATGGCCCGTCTGCTCCAGAGTTTGGACTGCGACGGCGTTCAGAAAAGCGGGATCCAGATCACCCCGGGGACGGTGAGCGCCTTTGAAACCGTCATGGCTGAAGAGGAAATTGAATTCCTTGACTTCTACAACAGTGAACAGATCGAGGAGATCATCGGGGCTGTGGTTGACCGCGCAAGCGGGGAGTGCTCGGGTATGGGGGTGGTCTCGGCCGAGGACGCCAAAGCCCATCTGGATGAGCAACTGAACAATCCCATGTTTCGTAAAAATGTCTCCAGAACACCGGAGATGGCAACCTCCAAGTCCAAGCTCGATCTGATGCCGGTGCTGGTGCCCGCCACTAGGGCCAACGGCGATTCGGTTGAGAGCAAAGAGCAGGAGGGTATGTATGGTGTCGACTACTATGATGAGAACGGCGAATATCTCTACACGCGCGAGATGGTCAGGCCGCTGGTCTCAGTCTATGCCGACGAAGTACCTGATCCCGGCGGGTCCGATACCTTTGGCGCCATTTCCCGCGACGACGGCAAGACCTGGAAAAGGATGAACCTCTCCCGCTCCGGCGACCGCAGCTCGTTCACCCTGGCCAACGGCCTGGACTTCTACGGCGAGGTGAAGAAGCCGAACCTCAAGGTCAAGGGCAACTACGTCCTGGCCGTCTGGCAGAGCAAGTTCTGCCGCGGCGGGCGACCGACCTACTCGATCCAGGTGTGCCCGGACACAGATGGTAACGGCGAGCCTGACCCCTGCATAGTTTGCAAGGGTGAAGACGAGAACAGGCACTGCGATTGGGATGACCCTTCCGACGACATTTACTATGAAGACGACATCTGGGGCGTCGGCGGACCGCAGCGTTCGCACGACTACACCGAGGACGGGTTCCCCGAGGTCGGTGAGCTGCCCTTCTACTGCCTCTGGGTCTGCCGCGGCACGGTCGATGAAGTAACCGGCGACATCTCCTGGCGCAAGCCCGAACGGCTGACCTCCGGCCGCCGCGACGTATGGCAGGTTGCCGTCAATGGCGCCAAGGACGTCGGCTTCGGCGTGATCTGGCAGGAAGACCCCGAGGGTGTGCGCCCGGGCGAGATGGCTGGCCCCGGCCACGGCTGGAGCGGCGCCACCACCAACCACAAAACCGATATCTGGTACACTTCCATCAGCTGGGAGGACTTTGCGGAGATCGACGAGGACTTTTCGCCCAACGGCGACCCCGAGCATTCCTTCGACGACCCCGAGTGGACCACCAACCGGCCCATGCCGCTGGTTCCCTTCCCGTTGCCGATCAGGCTCTCGGACAACGATACCTGCAACACGGACAACCTGAAGGTGGAGCTGGACGGGACTGGGTTACCGATAGAAGATGCAGACGGCAACTGGATTCCAGTCATGGACGTGGACGGCAAGCATGCCGGCACCCATCGCTACGCCTATATGATTGATGAAAATGATAACGGGATTCCCGATTTCTGCGCCGACTTCCATGAATTCGTCAACGAGCAGGGCGTAACCAAGAACGTCTGCATTACGGAAGACGGCCGCCTGCTCGACGGGGACACCGGCGCTTCCCGGCCCAATCTCATGTATATGCCGTATAAAAAAGCGGATGGAACCCAGAGCGCTTGGGTGGCCATCGTTTATGAAGAAACCAAGGGGGTCGGCGGCGGAGCACCCGACCACACCGGCGAGCCGCCCTATGGCGGGGAAGACATAAAGCCCGATTCCGGAAAGAACGTTATCTACCACAGCTTTGAATTCAACAGCCCGGTCAAGGTGAGCGGCGGTGACATCGTCAACCTGCCAGCCCAGGACCCGGAAGGCAACCTGCTCTACCTCATCGACTATGAGACCGGCGAGCGGGTCCTCGACTACCTCGAACAGCCCCAATTGGCCTACGAGAACGCACGCCGCCCGCGGATGCTGGTGCAGCCTCCAGGCCAGGCCGGCGACTCGGGAACCGTCATGGTGCTAGTCTACAAGCAGGGCGAGGAAGGCAAGGGCCGGCAGTCGGACATTTTCCTGCGGCGGGTAAATAAAAAGCTACATCCCGGCGGTAACCCTTTCCGTTTCGCCAACTTTGCATGTGAATCATTCGTGACTGCGGACAACGGCCAGGAGGTCTGCGTCGACGGCGTTCAGAACATGAGCTCGGTCACGCCGATCGAGTACTGGGAAAACCCCGATCAGGATGACCAGGCCAAGGGCGAGGGCATCAAGGTCGTCAAGTATGAGCAATACGAATCGAACCTGGGCGACGCGAGTTGGACCAATCCCTATGAAGACGCCCGCGCCCACCGGGGCATCATCAAGGGCAACAACGTCTTCCTGGCCTACGATTACACTCCCAACTGGGCGGCGGCACGCAATGCGCATGACAAGTATGACCTGTTCATTCGCCGTTCTTTTGACGGCGGCCAGACCTGGACGACAGATCCAGTCCCAATGACGGCAGAAGGAAATGAACCTCTTTTGAACGACGAGGTCTGCCATACACGGATTTGGAAGGATTACACAAGCGTCTCCTCGGAGGCGGAATCCAATCAGAAGGAGACGTATGAAGAGACGGTCTGCTTTGGACCGGACGTATTCGAGCCGGCGCGTAACATGTCCCAGCTCAAGAATAACAAGCTGAGCGTGATCGAGCCGCGGCTGGTCGGGACCCCGAGTACGCCTCCAACGGTTGTCTATGATGAGGATGTGCAAGACGGGGACGTTTACTGGGTCACCTTCGGTACATCGACCAACGTGCCCAAGCTCCACGGCAACAATAACGAGGACGAAGAGGAAGAGGAGGCCGTTCCAGCCGATCTTTACTACACCTTTACCCGTGACCGCGGCCAGACTTACTACAAGCGGCTGTGGGAGGTCAATCCTGACAGCTCAGGCAACTATGCCGGTCAGACCGTGGAACGCTACGATTACCTGGCCAAGGGCGACCCGGAGCAGGGCGAGGCCCAGATCCGGATGACCCCGGACGGCTCGCGGTTCTACGCGGTCTGGAACCAGGAAGGGGAAGAGGGCAGCGACTGCTGGTTCCGACGCATCATGAGCCCGGACTTCCCGCAGAATGTCGCACCAACTCCGGAACCAGTGGAGTAACAGGAAAAGCCCTGGCGTAAGCAACTGCTATAACCAATAACGAGGGGGATCCCGACGATACGAACGTGAATGTCTATCCGGGATCCGAGGATCCGACACTAAAACCACAGGACAAGTCCTGACGGGAGCGGCGGCTTCACCGGTCGCAGCCGCACCCGTCAGGCAATTTGCACCCCCAGGACCGGTGAAGGAGGCAAAGGTCTATGAAATTCATACAACGATCGTTGATGGGCATGGGCATGCTCATGCTGTGCACGGGGGGCGCTGTCGCGGATGACGGGACCATATTCCGCAGAAATGTCTCCAGCACGCAGGACCTGGAGACGGAGTTCGCGGCCATCCGCATGCTGCCGCTCTATGTGCCGGCGCAGAGTACGGACGAGACGCTCCTTGAAAATATCGAATACACGAGAGCTGATGGAGCGATAGCCGAAACCCGCGAATTTGCCCGGCCTCTTATCGCCCACTACACCGACGGGCATGTGACCGCCGTCGAGGATGGGGGTGGCTTTCCCGGCCACGGCGAGCGTGATGCCTTTGGTGCGGTGAGCCTGGACGACGGAGCCACCTGGAAGCGCACCAACCTGTCCAAGTCGGCCGATCTGTCGTCCTTTAAGATCAAAACCGGCACGGGCAGAGGAAAATGGGTTCCCTATCCGGGCGACGTTGGCCGGACCTCAGCCGCCTCCGACGGCAACAAGGTGCTGATCGCCTGGGTGAGCCGTTACTGCGGCGGCGGCAGCCCGAATTACGCGATGATAGACGTTGATCGTGAGGCGGTGGCGACCTATCTCGGTCTCACCGCAGCTGATTGCACCGATCTGTTCAATGATGATGGCACGTACGATCTCACCACTCCCTGCTACTACCTCGAGGATTATTTCGGTGTTGCTGGGTCGCAGGGCTCTTCCGATCTTGCCGATGAGGGATATCCCGCCGTTGGCGTGCTGCCCTATGCCTGCGTCTGGACGGCCCGCGGAGTTCTCAATCCGCCGTCCGAGGCAGGGGGGACTAGTACCTTTACCTGGTTCAATGCCGAACGCCTGACCTCAGGCGTGCGCGACGCCAACCGGCCCGAGGCGGTATGCGTCAAGGGCGCCGGCTGCGTGGTCACCTGGCAGGAGGACCCTGACGGGATCCGGCCCGGGGAGGGCGAGGGGCCCGGCGAGGGATGGAGCGGCGCCATCGCCCACCATCAGACCGACACCTGGTATTCCTACATTTCCTGGAATAATTTTGATCAAGTCGGAAGCACTACTGAAAGCGGTGATTATACAATCGTACCCATAGGTGAATATGTCGGGGAAACTGCTCCACAGGCGGGCATACCCTTTGCCATGCCGGTTCGCCTCTCCGACAACGCCATGTGCAAGGCGGAAGGCAGTGACCCGTATTGCTACGCCGACTTTGACGGCAGCGGTATCGCTGATTTCTGTGAGAGTTCGGTTTCGGTCACTCTCGAAACCCCGGAGGGAGGCACGCAGATCATTGATATGTGCGTTGCCGAGGACGGGCGGCTGATGCGCGGCAATACCGCCGCCACCCGCGCCCGGATCAATCTGCATGGCTATTCCACGAGCTGCCTCTACGATCCGGCTAATCCCGACACATGCCCCGTTGACAGCGCCTGGTTTACCATGGCTTACGAGGAGAGCAAGGGGCTTGGCGAAGAGGGCGAGGACGAGACCACTCCTGAAGACCTTATTGAAAAGGTCGATATGGGCAAAAATGTCTGGTACCACACTTTTGACATGTTCAATCCCGAGGTGGCCTCCCAGGGGCTGATGCTCAACCAGCCGGCGGTGTACCAGGAGGACTTCAACAATCCCGAGGGATTCCTGACACAATACATCGGCCTCACCTACAACTTCTACCAGATCGATCCCGATCCGGTGTACGAGACGCTGGCCGGCATTGATACGACACTGCTGCAGTCCGAGATCGCCCGGCGGCCGAGCCCCATCACCCAGGATTGGTACGACGCCGGCGCGAGCGGCACGGTTGCCCTCCAGCTTTGGAAGCAGGGGATCATCCGCCGCGGCGGCCCCGCCGACATCATGGGCCGGCGCTTCGTGATGCCGGTTGGTGATGGGGAGAGCCATGACGCATACGAGTACTGCGCCACCGAATACCAGTACTTGACCACCACCTACGATTACCTGACAATCACGCAGGAATGTCATTGGGAAGAGCAGTGGGTAGAAGACTATGGTGCTAATCCGGCTTACGATTACCATCCTTCCTGCAATGGTAGGCCAACCCAGTTGAGATGCTACCCCTTTATTGATCTAGATGGGAACCCGACTTACGATGCGGGAATCTATGTCAATGTTGAAGTCTGTGTAGATGTGGAAACCTGGGAGCCTGTGGAATCATGCAATGTGGAGGATCCGAACTGCAGAGAAGCGACCACCTTGGAGTCTGTAGACGAATGTGATGTGGAAGATGAAAGTTGCATAACGGAGACTACCTGTGAGCTGGTCGATTACTGCGATACAAGTGATCCAAACTGCACAGTGACGCAGGTCAGTGAACCAGCAATCGATCCATCGGCCAACCCCTACGACTACGCCAACATGGAGTGCGTCAACCCCGACGGATCATCCGGCTGGGCCTTCACCGACGGGACCAATCCGCGTTACGTCAAGGGCCTGTGCGCCGCACCGGCGATCAACCTCTCCGGCAATACGGTCCTTACTGGAGAATGCAGTGACGCCACAGCCTGCCTGACGGCTTTCCCGTTCAACGAGTACTTTGATGACTACCAGGGAGGGGAGGGCGGCACTCCGGCCCAAGGCATTTCCAAGATCTGGACCTGGCAGCAGTACGGACCAGGGTTCGGTGAGACGATTACGGACACCACGCTGACCAACCTCGACGACGTCTCCTGGGAGAACCCCTATGATGTGGCCAAGGGCCATCGGGGCTTCATGAGCGGCGACATGATCATGGCCATTTACGCCTGGTCGCCCAACTGGCTGGCCAACACCGTGGGCCACGACAACTATAACCTCTACGTCCGCCGTTCGTTTGACGGCGGCCGGACCTGGAGCACGCTGCCGGCCAGCTTCACCCATACCGACGGCGTGACCTATGCAGGCGACGGCACCACCACCTGCGAGTGGATGGGCCCGACAGGCTCGGAGAACGAGTATCCGGTGTGTGTGGATTACACCGCCGGGGAATTCGAGCAGGCACGTAATTTGTCGCAGTTGGTCGGCACCCGGGAGACGATTCTCGACCCGCGCTACTCGCCGACCACCCGGAGCATCACCGAAGCTTCGGTCACTACCGCTTCGCTACCGGCAGGATTCACCGCCCCTCTGTATCCCGATGATACGCGGGATCCCTCGCGTTTTTTCATCGTTTACGAGACCGGCGACAACACCACCGTTGCCTTTGGCGAGGCCGAGCCGCTCGACCTGTTCTACAGCCGCGCGGTGAACTGGGGCGACGATTACCTGGTGTGGCAGGATGAGGTGGGGGAAGCCTGCCTGCCTTGGGCGGAAAATGAGGAACTGGCTGGATTCTGTAACGAGTTTGAGGCCCTCGAGGGCAGCGCCCTGGATGAATCCGGCGAGGCGTCCATCACCGCCAGCCCGGGCGGCCAGTTCTACTACGCCATATGGAACCAGATCGATTTTGACAGGTCTGGCGACGAGATCGGTTCCGATGCCTGGTTCCGCCGTGTCCTTTTCCTGGACGACTATGTACCACCGGAAAAGGAGGCAAATCAGTAAACCGCAACAGAAGAGGTCAAGTCTTTGCTTGACCCTTCTCAACCGCGGCCGGACCAACCGGCGTCGTGAGTCGGCCGGAAAGGAGGTGAGGAGAGTCGGAGTAATCGTCAAAGAGAAATTGAGGAATGAGGGAAAGCGGGGGCCGGCCCCCTCCCGGTCACGGAATCAGGAGGGAAGAGAGGAGGGGGCCTGCACCCGTTGCAATCACGGAGAAGGGGTCAAGTCTTTGCTTGACCCTTCTCAATCGCGGCCGGACCAACCGGCGCCGTGAGCCGGCGAAAAGGAGGTGGGCAGACAGCAGGTTAACGGTCAAGGAGAAATTGAGGAATGAGGGAAAGCGGGGGCCGGCCCCTTCCCGGTCACGGAATCAGGAGGGAAGAGAAGGGAGGGGGTCTGCACCCGCTGTAGTGTTTTTCAAGGGAAAAGGAGGATACGCCATGAAAAATCTGTTTGCCATGTTGGCAATTGCCGCCATTATGACCCTGCCGGCGGGCCCGATGCTCGATTCCGGCAAGACGGTCGCGGCCGATGCCGATGTGATCATCGCCAAGAAGGGAGATCCCAGCGGCCCGGGAGGATGGAAGGACGCTCCCAAGCCCCCCGGCTGGAGCAAATCGAAGAAAACCAGCAAGCTGGAAGTCTTGCCCGGCAATGGCGATATGATCGCCAAGGGAAGTTCCTCAAGTTCAAACAGACCCAGCCCTCCAGGCTGGAGTGGTAAAAAAGGCAAGTAATCCTACGGGGTCCCTAAGGGGTCAAGTCTTTGCTTGACCCTTCTCAATCGCGCAGGAATATCCGGCGAGGTAAGCCGGCGAAAAGGAAGGGGAGCAAGCGACAGGATTACGGTCAAGGAGAAATTGAGGATAGAGGCAAGGGGCGCTGGATTCCAGCGCCCCTTGCTATTTTTCAACGTATAAAAAAAAGAAATGATTGAATGTGCGAAACGCAAATGTGGTAACGTTATTTTTTCTGAGCATTGTTCGGCCCTGCCGTGCTGCGGAGAGAAAGCCGGGCTGATACCAAGTTAATTATCTACTCCCCGGGACAGTTATCAGGATCTAATACCCAGGGATAACCTGAAGAAATACCATCGCCGGAACAGGGGGCGGGACCTGATCCATCACCCGCATCTTCAGTCCAGCCAGAACCATCGGGTATGCTATCGTGGGAATTGGGAGCAGGTTCCCCACGTCCGTTAGATTCTTTAGAGTTAGAACTTGCCTCCAGGCTTATGGAAAAATAACCATCGTCGAAGGTGAAAGAAAAAGCAAAACCGGAGGTTCCGGCAAGAAATGCAGCCAAGGCCAGTATAACAAACATTTTTTTCATACGTATTCTCCTTGTATGATTTTTTTTTTGATTCCTCCCCGGTAATCTTCTACTTAAAACGAATCGGTGGGACAAAGTTACATTGTAAATGACAACGAAAATCCAACGTTCGCCGATTTCAGGTTTTCAGGCCGGGTGAACAGGAACTCCCCGGTTTCCCCTGGAAGATCAGGGCAATGCATGCATTTCTCATGCCATAATGACATTTCATATGAACACCGGTGGGCTTAGGTGCTGAAATATACTATGAAATCAAATGAATATGTGTAAAGAATCGGGAAGGGACAACGGCCTTCTCATGCCTGTACACCCTGACACAAAGGGAAGATCGATTTCAGAAATGAAACATAAGATGTAATGAGTGATTACAGGGGCATGTCCACCAAAAAGGTTCAATCCATTCGAAATGACACGGGGAAGCGAAATACCTTCTAGGAACAGCAACTTGGAAGGAAAAGAAATCACCTTGAATTTTTGTCTGAATAGGAGATAATAATAATATAATAAAAAATTTAACCAACCGTCGCTGACTGGCAACAACAAGGGAACAATATGCTGACACCATGGTGGCAGTTTGATCAAAAACCTTGTGCCATTATTAATCCCTGCTGCCGATTATCTCCCGCATAATGGTTAAAAGCGAGCTTTTGATCTTTGGTCGGCAGTTTGATTGTGATGCATGCGAGTTCAAGGACCGGCCCATCGTGGTCGTCGGCTCCAATCAATTCGCCACCGATCTCCTGGCCAATTACATCCGGGCCAATAAACCTGCGCTGACCAGCGTAGTTCAAAACATCGAGGATATTCCCCATCCCGGCGGCATGGAGCGCTCGAAATGGCGTCTGATTTTTATCGATTGCCACGATCTGGATGGTCCCGCCGTCACGAAAATGCTGCAAACCGAGGCCGATCCATACCTGCAGCACGACATCATTGCCTTGTTCAACTTGACCCCCGGTGATGCCGACCTCTCGACGTATATCGATCTGGGAGTGCGCGGCTTTTTTTTCGACAGCGATCAGCCGGACGCCATTCTCAAAGGGATTTGCGCCCTCAAATGCGGCGAAATGTGGGTGGCTCGTGGGGTCCTTATGGAGTACATCTCCCACAAGCCGAAGCAGAGCCCGGTCGAAAATCAGGACGTCCATCTGACCCGCAGGGAGAAAGACATCCTGGTCCATCTTGCGTCCGGCGCCGCCAACGAAGAGATTGCTGCCCGGCTGTTCATCAGCCTGCACACCGTCAAAACCCATATTGCCAATATCCGCAAGAAGCTCAAGCTGGAGAACCGGCTGCAGGCAGCCCTTTGGGCGGCCAAGCATCTAAAGTAGTGTCCATCCGGAAACTGCAACAGGTTGATATTTTTATAAAACAACGAAGAATTTGCTATGATTTTCCGGTGCGT
>ENA-ORXD01002725-ORXD01002725.1-sediment-metagenome-genome-assembly--contig:-NODE-2725-length-11232-cov-3.521739_pt1 | contig 11232 bp, 9 predicted proteins | sample MGYA00237862_ERZ511471 | MGnify/ENA metagenome assembly ERZ511471 | reverse complement strand
CATGATGATGCCGACAACTTCGTATTGATCGACATGAAGCTCCTGGCCCTTGCCGGGTGCCACTAGGGTGGTGTGGCAGCGCAGGCGTCTCAGATATCGGGTCGGTTGCTTGAACACGAGGCGCGAAGCGAATCCTTCGCCTGCCTCTGGATCGAATTTGATGTCAAACACGCCGAATCGCTTGACTGCTGAGAAATGGGTCTTCTGCCGATTGAACCACCTCATCACCAGATAGTTGGCAGGGTCCTCACTCGTGGTCTCCACGGTGTGAACACAGAATGAGGGGTAGTACACGAACTGGCGCGGACGAAGACGAATGCGCCTCTCTCCCTCAGGGGCGGCAGCATCCGGAAGCACGACGTCGATCTCGCCCAGAAGCAGGAGCAGGATTTCTTCCTCCCTGTGGCTATGGGCGGGGTGAGGACGAGTCCCGAAGGTCTGCGCGGTCACGTGACAAGAAAGATGCTCAACGCCCAGCGTTGAGCCCTTGAAGACCGGGTGAGACTTCCAGCCCGTCTCTCGGTCACAAGGCAAGGGGACAGTCAGCGAATGCAGTCCGCTGTGCAACCGAGCGGTCGAAGTGCGCTCGGATCTCATGGTCGAACGGTCCGGTAGGCGAATCTCGCGGCTCGATAAGCCGGCGATGGCTCGACTCGGTTTCTCGGGAGCCATTTGCCTTCGGCCCTCCTATCAAGATAAAGGCTGCAGGTTGCACACGGGACGTCTTCCCTAGCGGGCCGCCTGCCCAGGAGCATCTCTCTCGCGTACCTGATTCTCTCCGTGTTCACAGCGGCCTCGAGGCCATCGGAGAATGCATTGCCGCCGAATTCTCCCCAGAAATTGCGGGTGCAGCCCAGGACAGTCCCGTCCCAATTGATCTGAGGCTCTGTCCACAGCCGAATGCAGTTGGCCGCGTCATAGTCCTCTCCAAAACGCCGTCTGTATTCCTCGCGGGTTGCGGCTCCCCTCTCCTTGCGGAGCATCTCGTCGTCCGTTACCGGCGAAAATGCCGGGTCCCAGTTCAGCTTCAGGCGGAACTCCATGTTCAGCTCCGCAGCCATGTGCTTCGCCAGGTCCAACTCGTGCTCGTTGTGGCCGAAAGCTATGAACTGCCATCGCAGCCGCGGCAGAGTTGAACGATACCTTTCCTTGTAGTTGTTGATCGCTCTGATGTTGGCCAGTACTGTCGGCAGGCTCCCGCGCACGCGGTACTTCTGATAGGTCTCATCGGTCGCGCCGTCTATCGAGCACGTGAGGCTCTCGAATCTGTATTTCACCAGACCTTCGAGGACCTCTTCTTTCACGGTGTTCAGGTTCGCTCCGTCGCTAGCCTTCAGGGCAACGCCGTGCTCGAAAGCACATCGGAGGATCTCCAGCAGCTCGGGATTGAGGAAGATCTCACCGTAGTTGGCAAGTTCGACCCGAGTGAGTCGCGGGTTGTCTTGAAGGAGTCTCTGGAAGTCGGCGAGTCTCAGGAATCCGCTACCGATCACGGCAGGGACTTGACCGCTGTGAATCGGGCACAGGGGACACTTGAGCTGGCACGCGGACGAAGCATCGATTCTGATACTGGTGGGCCGGACGACTTTCATGCCGATCCTCCCTGGGGTTCCTCCATCAACGCAAGACCGCCTCGAACGCGGCCACCAGTGCCTCTGCCTCTTCCTCCAGAGTGAAACGCCCTTCGATGCTCGCGCTTGCGTTTCTCGCCATGTAATCGAGCAATCCCGCGTCGCGCGCTAGACGCCCCAAGGCCGAGGCAAGCTCGGAAACGTTCCCCGGAGAAAACAAGAAGCCATTCGTCCCATCCGAGATCAACTCGGGGGTGCCTCCGCTCCGCGTTCCAACCACCGGCCGGCCGCACTTGAGCGCTTCAAGCGTGACCCGTCCGAACGCTTCGCTGGCGGAGCACATCAAGACGACGTTTGCCCGAGCGTACTCGGTTTCCGGTGTTGCTGTGGGGCCGGCAATCTCCATGTTGCCGGCGCATCCAAGTCGTGCCGCGAGTCGCTCGAGCTCCAGCTTGTACTCAGTTTGGATTGGACCGACCAGTCGCAAAAACACGGGAATCCCCTCGCGGTTGAGAATGCCCACGGCCTCGATGGCCTGCGACACTCCCTTGGCGGGAGTCAGCCTGCCCAGGAGCAGGGCGCGGAGGCCGGTAGGGTTCAGTGCATTCCGACCGGCTACGGGGGTGCGGACTCCTTGATAGACGAGCCGTATCTTGCCTCTCTGGATGGGCGGAGAATAGTAATTCTGAACTGCCCCCGAGTTTGCGACCACGAGCTTCGACAGCGAACCGATCAGCCTCTGGCTGACTGCCTCGCCCAGGACGTAGCTCAAGCCGTGATCTTTGGTCACGAATTCATGAATCCACCAGATGTGAGGAACCGCGGCCAGTGCACACGCGAACGCTGGTGCCGGGGTCACGGCGGTATTGGTCACCACCACATCCGGGCGCTCCGCTCGCAGCCACCGCAGCCACGGCGCGGCTGCTCGGGCCGTCGCTGTCACCGCACGACCCCGTCGCAACGAATCCAGCAAGAGCGCTCCGGTACTCGGACGAGAATCATCGGGGCCGACCGGCCTCCAGGTCCACCAAGGGGCAGGAAGCTCCACGGTGACAATGGAGCCCGCCCTCAGAGCGGCCGACAAAGACCCGGCCGCCGGCACGGTCACCACCGGGTCCACTCGCCCGTCCTGTCTGAGCGCGACGGCGATGTCGAGAAGGCTCCGCTCCGCTCCGCCCGTCATCGAGGATGAGTGACTGGCGAACGCCACCTTCAGCCTACGGCCGGCGATCAAGGCTGACACTCCTCGTTTCGGTCTCACTGTATGGCCTCGCGGCCAGTGCGAGCCGCGGCGGGTGGCGCTGGCGTCTCCTCGTCATACCGAAGCCGTTTCCAGGCCGCGAAGTCCTCATTCTGGTTCTTGATCTTCGTCCACCACCACCGGTTCTCGCGGTACCACCGGATCGTACTCCGGAGCCCGCGGTCGAAATCCACCCTTGGTCTCCAGCCCATGGCGCCGAGCTTGCCGCAACTCAGCGAATAGCGGCGGTCATGACCCGGCCGGTCGGGCACTCGGCGGATGACATCGCCGCGCAAATTCAACTCGCTGATGATCAGCGCCGCGATCTCCCGATTCGTGCGCTCATTCCCCCCTCCGACGTTGTAGATCTCACCGGGCCGACCGTGCTCGAGCACGAACTCGATCGCGGCGCAGTGATCGTCCACGTGCAGCCAATCGCGCACGTTGAGGCCGTCTCCGTACAGAGGAAGCTGCTCCCCGTCTAGTCCATTTGTGACGAAGAGTGGGACGAGCTTCTCCGGATACTGGTACGGGCCATAGGTGTTGGAGCCGCGCGTAATTATGGCCGGGACGTCGTGAGTGCGAAAGTGGGCTAGTACCTGCAGGTCTGCCGCCGCCTTGGATGCGGAGTAAGGATTGGAGGGAGCCAAGGCATAGTCCTCCGAACAGGACCCGAAGGGTAAGGATCCATACACCTCGTCGGTTGAAACCTGGATCAGGCGCTCTATGCGGAGTTCGTGGACGACCTGGAGCAGTGTGAGGGCTCCAATGATATCGGTGTGGACGAAGATCTCGGGGTCGACGATCGACCGGTCGACGTGCGTTTCGGCGGCGAAGTTGACAATCGCGTCTGCCCCCGCCGACGCTTGTCTGACAGCCTCGCGGTCGCAGATGTCGGCATGCACGAATCGGTAACGCGGGTCCGTCTCCACCGAGAGGAGATTGTCTGGATTGCCGGCGTAGGTGAGCTTGTCGAGATTGACCACCCGTGTGTCAGGGTCGCGGGCGAGCGCGCGTCGGATGAAGTTGGAGCCGATGAAGCCGGATCCACCGCACACCAGAAGTCTCATTCGCCCGTCACCGTCCAGTCGAAGTCGATCTCGGGGTCATTCCAAGGACGGCGATATTCGTCGGGGTGGTCGTAGTCGTAGAGCTCGGTCGGAATGTTGATGATGGCCGCGGGCTCGGCTCCGACTGCGGTGAAGCCGTGATACACCCCCGCCGGGATGGTCAGGCGACACTGCTTCCATCTGCCCATCACGATGACGGCCGTCTCGCCTTTGGTGGGCGACCCTTCCCTGGCGTCGTAGAGGCCGACCTTAGCCACACCGGAAACGCAGACAAAGTTGTCGGTCTGCTTCTTGTGAAGGTGCCAAGCTTTGACCACACCGGGGTAGACCACGGTCATGTACACTTGCCCGAAGTTTTCGAAATCGGGGCTATCGGATCGCAGCATCTCAATGAGATAGCCTCGTTCATCCTCGATCACCTTCAATTCCGCGATCTTGGCACCGTCGATCATGGCTCGGCCTCCGGTAAGTGCATGAGATACGCGCCGTAGGTACTGTCCGACATCGTTGTTGCCAGTGTCTTCAGGTCGGCGTCACTGATATATCCATTCCGCCAGGCGATCTCCTCCAAGCAGGCGATCTTGAGCCCCTGGCGCTCCTCGATCGTTTGTATAAAATTGCCTGCCTGCAGCAGGGAGTCGTGTGTGCCGGTGTCGAGCCAGGCAATTCCCCGGCCGAGCTTCTGAACGCGGAGTTCACCCCAGTCGAGATAACGCCGATTGACATCGGTGATCTCCAATTCACCGCGTGCGGACGGGCGGAGCGACGCAGCCACGTCGGCCGCCCTCGAGTCGAAAAAATACATCCCGGGTACCGCCCAATTGGATCGGGGGACCGCGGGCTTCTCCTCTATCTCGGCGGGACGCCCGTCTGCTTCGAACGCAATGACTCCGTACCGTTGCGGTTCTTTCACCCAGTAGCCGAAGATGAGAGCGCCTCGCTCAAGCGACGCCGCCTCGCGAATCACCTCCACAAAGCCATGACCATAGAATATGTTGTCACCGAGCACGAGACAGACGGGATCGTCGGCCACGAAGTCCCGACCGATGAGGAAGGCCTGCGCCAAACCCTCTGGTCGGGGCTGCTCCGCATAGCTGAGGGAGAGTCCGAGTGCCGATCCATCGCCCAGTAAGTCGACGAAGAGTGGCAAATCGTGTGGCGTCGATATGATCAGGATGTCGCGAAGGCCGGCCAGCATCAGGGTGGAGAGCGGGTAGTAGATCATGGGTTTGTCGTAGACCGTCAGGAGCTGCTTGCTCACGACCCGGGTCGCGGGGTAGAGGCGAGTGCCGGAGCCTCCGGCCATGATGATGCCCTTCATCTAGGTCGCCTTGCCGAGGTAGTCCCGCACGTATGCATGGAGCGAATCTCGCCACCAGGGCATCTCAACGCCTAGGCGGGCGGCCTTCTCCGCGCTGAGCACTGCATTGGCCGGTCGCATCACCGTGATTGGCAGCGCCTCTCTGCTCACGGGCATCATCCGCGCGGGGAGTGTCAAAGTGGTCGCGATATCTCGAGCCATCTCGTATCTGGAACAGCAGCCCGATGCAACCAGGTGGAACAGACCGGTTGCTCCGCGACGGTGGAGGGCAAGGGCGCCTCTGGCGAGATCGGCCGATGAGGTGGGAGATCCCATCTCATCGTTGACGACCTGAACTCTTTCGCTCCGCTGCGCGAGTTGGAGGATCTTGCTGGGGAAGTCGGTTCCGCCTGGCCCGTAGACCCACGCGCTACGGACAATGAGCGCATTGGGGTGGGCCGCGGCGACGGACAGCTCGCCTGCCAGCTTGGACCTGCCGTATACATTCAGCGGATTGGGCTCGTCCTCCTCGGTGTAAGGGGTTTGCTTGGTGCCATCGAACACGAAGTCGGTCGACACATGTACCAATCCGAGCCCGCAGCCGGCGGCGGCCTCGGCTACGTTTCGAGCTCCTCCGTCGTTCGTGGCAAAGGCTTGCTCCTGTTCGACCTCGGCCCGCTCGACGTCGGTGTACGCCGCCGCGTTCACAACCAGTCGGCCCCCCGTCAGGGCGAACTCGGAGATCGCCTTCTGGACGGCCGCTGCATCCTTGATGTCGAGATCGGCCTTGGCGTAGCCAACCCAACCCTCGCCCATCCCGCTGCAGAGCCGGGACAGAGCCGTCCCGAGCATCCCACCGGCGCCCGTGATGAGAATCGGTCCGATCGCCGGTCGTGGGCACGAATGGCGATCAGTCAACCCGCACCTCTTGGAGACGTCCGAGCGGAAGGGCAGTCGGCGCCTGGCCCAACGCGGCGACGGAGAGCTTCATCAGGCGCAGGGCGGTGCGCGGGCGGATTCCCATCCCTCCAAGGAATCCCCCCACGCCGAGTATCAGCAAGCCCATGAGAAGGCAGTCATACACCAGAAACCCGGGCCGGCCAAGGGTCTCCTTCATGGCAGCGCCGTGCCCCACCATTCTGGCGATGACGGCCTCATCGGGCGTCCACCGCTGCTCGACCGAAGAGCCGCGCCTGTGGACGGCGGCGCAGAGCGGGTTGTACCAAACCTCGTAGCCTTGATCGCGAAAGCGCGCCCCCAATATCTGTTCTTCGCCGTACATGAAGGTGGTCGTTGGCATTCCCCCAACGGCACGAAGCATCGACGAGCGGAACACCATGCACGAACCGCGGACCGACTCGCACCGCACTGGGATGGCGTGGTCCTTCATCCGCCGACGGGCACTCAGGCCAGAGATGCCGGGGATCCAGCGCAGAGGTTCGAACATCGTGGCCAGCCCGAAGGCGCCGCTCTCGATCCTGCCTTCTGGATCCACGATCTTGGGTCCGGCCCACGCCGCGGCTGGGTTGCTCAGCAGAGAACCAACGAGATCTTTGAGGCAGCCTGGATCAAGCACGAGATCCGGATTGACAATTGAGATGAACTTCCCTTGGGCCGACTCAACGCCTGTTTGGGCGCCTCGACCGAACCCCATGTTTGTGGGGCTCGCGACAACTCGGACTGAAGGGAAGAGGCGTTTTACGATATCTACCGACCCATCAGTCGAGCAGTTGTCGACCACAATGACTTCCGTGTCAAGGTCTCTCACCGCCGCGGCAATAGAATCCAGGCAGCGGCCTATGTAGCCGTGCCCGTTCCAATTGACGATGATCACGGACAGGTCCAAGTATGGCCCCTCGAGGTGTTCTTGCATCCGTCGGGGGTATACCCAGACTTACCCATTGGGAATCAGCGAAACTGGACGTGCCTAGTCGGAGCGTTGTCCCCTCGAACACCGGTCCGGGATCGGCCGGCCTCCGGTGCTAGACGGGCTCGCCGAGCGGCTTCTTGAAGAGGAGGATGCTCGAAATCGTTCTGATTCCGTGGGAGGCGTTGGGTGATCTGGTCCCCTCGGTCCAGATGTCGGTGGGCATGATGCCCACGAGCTCCCAACCTTGGCGCCCCAACTCCTGCAGTCCTGCTTCGAGAGATTGGTTGCCCAGGGAGGGGAGCATCCACGGTGTATAGGTCCAAACGGTACTGAAGTCTTCGTGGGTTCCAGTGCGACTCGTGACGACGGATCGGTACTCCCATTTGCTCATATCAACCTCCCCAAGCCCGTTCGTGGATTCTCGTATCGCCTTGGCGGGCACGACGATTTCGATGAAAGTCATCTTAGCAAGGCGCCGGTATTCATCCCCCCGAGTTCCCTTTCGTGGCTCCTGGGTACCATCAGCCATGACGATGCAACTCCGAGTACGACAGCATGACTCCTGGAGCGGCGGAGCCGAGCCGCCCGATTCGGGCTGCATCGCGCTCGCTGATCAAACCGCCTGCCGCGAGTTTGCTCCATCGCCGAGCCGTGGGCGCAGACCTTTTTGGATGCTAACCGGAGTTCTCTTGCTAGGTATGGCGGGGGGAACTCTCCCCTCCCCGCTCTATCCACTCTACCAGTCTGCCTACGGCTTCTCGAATGCGACAGTCACGGTGATCTTCGCCTTCTACGGGGCGGGAGTCATCCTGGCTCTGCTCGGCTTGGGACAGGCTTCCGACCGTGTCGGCCGAAAGCCCATGCTTCTCGTCGCCCTGGGGTTGGGTGCCTTCAGCACCCTCAGTTTCTTGCTGGCAGATGGCCTGATCCTGCTATTCGTCGGACGATTTCTCAGTGGACTCTCCATCGGTGTGCTCAGTGGGACAGCGACCGCGGGCCTGGCGGAATTGGAGCCGGGCGCTGACAAGCGTCGGGCTTCTATCGTGAGCGGTGTGGTGACCCCGGCTGGGTTGGGAATCGGGACGATACTCACCGGCGCAGTCGTCGAATTCGCGCCCGTTCCATTCAGGCTCGTGTTCGCGATCTATATGGGGCTCCTGGCTGCCTTGGCCGTCGCTGTTCTCTCCCTGCCGGAAACGGTGCCGCTCGGGATGGACGGTGCACGACTCAGAATGCGAAGCCTCCACGTCCCGGCCGAAATGTGGCGGACGTTCCTCGTGGCGGCCGGCGGGGTGTTCTCCACTTTCGCCATGATGAGTCTCTTTGCCTCGCTCGTTCCTTCTTTCCTGTCCCAGACATTGGATCAGCCGGGGCCATTGGTGAGTGGAGGTGCGCTCTCGTTGCTCTTCGGCCTCTCCGCGGCGGCTCCGCTCGCTATAGGGAGGGGATCGATCGGGCGAGCCGGGTTTCTTGGGGTTCTCGCCATTGCCGCCGGGCTTGGGCTTCTCGCGGCCGGACTTGCCGATGCGAGGCTCCTGTTGCTGCTCGGTGGCTGTGCGGTGGCGGGCTTCGGGGCCGGTTGTATGTTTACGGCCACCCTGGCACTTGTCAATCGAGATGCGCCGCCTGCCCGTCGAGGGGAGGTGATTTCCGCGTACTTCGTAGCCGGCTACATCGGAGTGACACTGCCGCCGATCGCAGTCGGTGTAGTCTCAGTGCAGATCGGCGTTCTCCGTTCCGTTGTAGCCCTCTCCATTTTGATAGTCACGCTGGCGCTTCTCAGCGAGGTTGGCATCAGCCGGTCGGGGCCCGCTTAGGCCAGGTTGACCATGAGTTATGATCTGGGTAGAATGCCAAAGGGACGGCGCCGTGGGGGGCGATGCCCGACCACCTTTGACGTGCGCGACAGCCGAATTTCCCAGGGGCTAGAATGGATCGTTTACGTCCGGCGCGCGGCCGCGCTTTCCTTCAGGAAGGCTGGGTCATCGCCAACCACATCCTCGTCTCGTTTCACGTTGCTTTCATCTCGTCTGTACTCGCGTTGCCTGCCGAGGAGATCTTCCGAACTGAGGTTCTGAAGTTCATCTTCGTCAGCCCAGAGACGGCCATCTCGGCGCTCTTCGTGTACGTCAGCTTCCACACCGGGATCGCGCTTCATGAAATGGGCCACTGGCTCACCGCCGCGAAGCTGAGCGCGCTCAACAAGGAGTCGCAGGCAGCGGCAGAGGAAATCATGGGCAGCCCGCTACCCGTGCGCATATTTCGCCTGGCCAGAATCTTCGCGCTGGCACCTTACGGTAGGGCCGTCGGCATCAAACGCGAGGCGCTCAACTACTACCCAGATGCTCCATACAACCTGGCGGTAGCGGCCGCTGGGCCACGCATGAGCATGCGCGTCGCTACGATCGCTTTGCCCCCCGCGGTTGCCTTCTTGACGGTGGGTCTGCTCCTCGGCACGTGGGGGCCGATATACGCGGGGCGTCTGCTGCTCAGCATCGGGCTTGTATCGCTCCTGGACTTCCTCCTGGCGGACCCTGGGAAATTCCGCGACTTCCGGCGCCGCGAGCAGCGGGCGGCTGAAAAGGCGAAGACAGTTGCCCGGGTAGGTGCCTGGTGGGACCAGGCGGCCGTCGCCCACCAAAAGATCCTCACGAGCAGGATGCAGGAGATAACGCATCCGCAACTCGGGCCGGTGACCGCGCCTTGGCAGTTCCGTAACTGCGGGATGGGGGGCCGGCACACGGAGTCTGAGTACCCGGAGTCCAACATCAGCATGCAGGAGGCGATGTTTCTCATCCTCGGGGCCTCGGACTACCAAGAGGCGCAAGAGATGACGGTCCGGTTGCAGAACCGCCTGAAGGAGGTCATTGAGAAGTCGGAAGGCTGCCGCGTGATGGGCATCGGTCTCGAGGGAGGCATAGCGCCCTACATCGAGAAGGGGACGTATCCGCTGCCCGAGGTGCGCCTATGGGCGATGATGAGGCGGACCATCGAGGAGTGCGGCTACCGCCCCGGCATCGATGTGGCCATCGCCTTGGATCCGGCAATGACTGAGTTGGAGACGGCGTATCGGAAACACCATCGGGTGCCCGACGCGGTGGGGATGTATCTCTTCTGGCGCGACAAGGCGCTGACCGTCATGGACCGCGACGGCGTGCTCGAAATCTACAAGCGTGCCATAAACGAATACGACATCCCCATCCTCTCTATCGAGGATGGTTACTCGGAGAACGATTTCGAGGGCTGGCGGAATCTGCTGACCGAGCTGGGCGATCGCGTGCTTGTCATTGGCGACGACCTGGTGACGACCAACGACGCCACGATCGAACTTGCGGCGGAGAAGGGGCTCATCAACACCGCTCTCATCAAGGCGAACCAGATCGGGTCGCTTTCCGAGACAATCTTGGCCATGTTGGTCGCTTTGGGCAAGGGCATGGAGTTGGTTGTTTCGCACCGCTCGAAGAGCCCGAACGACGACATGGAGGCCCAGATCGCCCTCGCGGTGAATTCTCTGGGACTCAAGGCTGGTGGCGGGGCCAACACCGAACGCCTCATGAAGTATCAAGCGGTGACGGAGTTCATGCACCGCGGCGTGGACGCCGAGCGCCACGGCCTGCGGGCCGATCAGCACCCTGTGGTTCGACGGATGTTCGCCTATGAGGAGCCCACCAACGCAGGTGTTCCCACGGTTGGGGTCACCGTTGAGTTCGGCATCCCAGATGCCGGAGTTGCGCTCAAATTCCGCGGGGCCACCCCTCTAGGCACGTCGGCCGGGACGGGTGAGGCAATCCACCTAGTCGACACTGCCATCGAGGCCGCCGAGTACCGCGAGGTCGTATCGAGAAACACGGCCTTCTTCCGCGAGACCGAACCCGGTGTGGTCGCCTTCAACATGGAGGTGAGTGAGGCCGACGTGCGGGCCCGCGCCGACGAGGAGCTGACCGCTCTCTGGAACCGGGCCCAGCGCTACGACGGCAAGGGCTGCCTCAACGCTGCCGACAACGTGCTCACGGTAATTGCTCCTGCTTTCGCGGGACGCATCGTCTCGGCGCTGGGCCTGCGCGATGTTGACCGCATCCTCTACAGCCTCGAGCTACATGTAGCGCTTCGGCGCGGCAAGCTGCGCGCCGACGCCTCCAGTGAGGAGCGCATCCGCGTCATCCAGCGCAAACATAACCTCG
>ENA-ORXD01002723-ORXD01002723.1-sediment-metagenome-genome-assembly--contig:-NODE-2723-length-11240-cov-3.407776_pt1 | contig 11240 bp, 6 predicted proteins | sample MGYA00237862_ERZ511471 | MGnify/ENA metagenome assembly ERZ511471 | reverse complement strand
TGAGTTACCCGTTTTGTCTCGGAATACCCGCTGACAATAATCGCCTTCTGCTGCGGATTCATCTCCAAAACCCGCTGATAAGTTTCCAAACCATCAATCCCCGGCTCCATAATCATATCAAGGATTACCAAATCTACACTTTTGCTTTTCAGATAGTCTAAAGCCTTTTCCCCGCTGCTTACGGCAGCGACCTTATATCCGAACTTCTGCAATATATTAATGGCCATTTCACGTTGCTCATTGACGTCATCCACGACCAGAATGGATTCACCCTTGCTCATATAAGCCTTAGCATCTACAGCTTCCCCAGGTTTTGCCACTGCATCTTCCGTAGCAGAAAAATAAAGAGAAAAGGTTGTTCCCTTGCCTTCTTCGCTTTGCACATCTATATAACCATTGTGGTCTTTCACTGTACCCCAAACGACGGCCAGGCCCAAACCTGTTCCGCTCCTGCCCATAATTTTCTTGGAATAAAAGGGCTCAAATATTTTGTTTAAATCATGGGGAGAGATACCACTGCCGGTATCGGACACCTTTAAGACAACATAATTTCCCTGTTTTATTTCATTGTGACCTGGGATAGGAGCAGAAATGAAGCTGTTTTCCGTTTTAATCTCGACCTTACCTTCACCGGAGGGTATAGCCTCTATGGCATTAGAAACCAGATTCATTATTGTTTTACTGAGATGAACTGGCGAACCCTTAATATTAGATAGCTCCTGATCCAAGTTTACCTCGAAGGTGACCCGTGGATGATCACCCTTGATCCTTTCAAATTCTGGCGTCTCTAAATAATCACTTATCACTTTATTCAAATTAATCACTTCCGATATCGATACGCCTCTCCGGGCCATCGTAAGCAGATCTTGAATAATGGCTGCGCCCATCTGGCTTGATTTCAGAATTTTCGTTGCGTATGATTTAAGAGGACTCTCTTCAGGAATTTCGTCGAGGAAAATTTCTGAATATCCTGCCAAAACACCGAGAACATTATTTAAGTCATGGGCAACACCTCCGGCCAAATTGCCCAAGGCTTCCATTTTTTCCGCCTGCCTCAGTTGATTCTCCAGCTTTCTTTTTTCCGTAATTTCACGGGCAATACCGCACAAGGCAACAATATTTCTGGACTTATCCCTTACCGGCACCTTGATTATATTAAATATCCGCTGTTGGTCACCAATTGTTATGCTTGATTCAAACTCTGCAATTTCACCATCAAACACCTTGTGATCGGGAGCTTCAATCAGGATCGCTTCCTGACTGTTGTATAACTCTTTGGCAGTTTTACCAATCATCTCCAACTTTGTTTTGCCCAGATCGGCAGCCATCTGTTTATTAATAGAAACATAGCGGCCATCCCGATCCCTAATAAAAATCCAGTCTTTGGCGGAATCAATGATGGTGCGCATCATTTCTTCACTCTTCTGCAGTTCCGCTTCGATCGACTGACGCTCAACGATCTCCTGTTTGAGCTTTTTATTGACGCCGACAAGTTCCTTCGTCCTTTCCTCAACCAGCCATTCCAGATTTGTCTGGTAATGCATTAATTTTTCTTCCGATTCCTTGCGCTTGAGCACTTCCTCATTGAGTCGTTTATTATTTTTTTCTGCATCCCGCAAAAGTTCCTGAACCTGAAAATGAAGTTTAGCATTCTTCAGCGCAAATTCAATCTGCTCGATCATGAGTCGGGAAATCTTTTCATCATCCTCATCAAAATAATCATCGGTCGGTTTGCCGGCCAGATTGACAACCGCCGCAATGTCATTTTCTAAAACTATGGGGATACTGAGGAATGATGGCGAACCGTACTTGGGATCATTGGCTCTTTGTGTTCTCACATCAGTCTGAATGTCTCTTACTAAGATGGGTTTTCTTTCCATTACGGCATATCTGTCTAAAGACTCATCCAGGCTGATATATTCATCGACAACTCTTTCTCCGCTTACTCCTCGAATGGCGGCCACCCGAAACTGACGGGTACGCGCATCATACTCGAGAAATGATCCGATTTTGGAACCTGTTACGGCCATGATTTTTTCCAAAACCAATTCCTGAAGACTACGGATGTCGAGGCTTTTTTTCGCTACTTCGACTAAGTCTTTCAAAGCCAGGAGTTCATATGATCGTTGACTCAATTCCGCAGAGATTTTATCGAGCTTGGTCATAATGTTGCCCAAGGAATTGCTTACTTCGTGCAATTCCAGAACATCCTGTTTGATATTCAGATTTACAACTCCTTCCGCATCAGCGTTTTTGATGGCCAGCAGAATCGTGATAAAACGGTTGATGACCCCCCGGAGAATAAATATGCCGCAGATAATCAACATGAAAGTGAACAATATTAAGATCAGATCCCTAACAGATAAACTGATGCGGCTGTCATAAATCATATAAAGCAGAATAAGTGCCGGAATTACGAGGATAATGACCTCTATAAGAATAAACCAATGGCTGATATTCTGCCTTTTTTCCTCTTTTGGCTCAAAACCAACGCTTGCAGTTAATAGGCTCATATTTTCCTTCTATCGGTATTTAACTCGCCCTGAATTGTTTAGAATAAATTCTAATATTATCTATATGTTATAAATTTGTGAGACTATAAGACAATCTAATTGATATGTCAATTAGAGATTAATGATTCCGAATTGCTTCCAATATAATTTTTGTTAAGGCTGGATACAAAAGAGAAGATTGACTTCCACACAAATTTTACTGAAAAAAATAACCGGCAACCGTAATTGTAATTTTCAATGCTGAGAGGCTTAGTATTCTTGTTCTTATCCCGGGCACCCATCTTTATTTAAGACAGAAAACATTGATTTTTTATTTGCAGGTTGGAAACAGGAAGTTTAAACAAACGAAAAAAGGTTAGAACTTCTTCTAACCCCTTTATTTAAATTGGTAGCGGGGGTAGGATTTGAACCTACGACCTTTGGGTTATGAGCCCAACGAGCTACCTAGCTGCTCCACCCCGCGATCTGCATGTTGAAATTAGTGCGTTTTAGAACATTATCTCTTTTATTTGTCAAGGAGTTATTTTGCCGATTGTTATTTTTGCCGATCTTTGATGCCTGACCATTCAGACCCTAATTAAAAGATAAAAACTGCCGCAGCGACAACCGTTGTAAACCAATTATTTTTTACAATTGTGGATTGGGTAATGTTGCGTGTGCTGACGATTTTTCCACTAATCTTGAATATTTCCTTTTTCTCATCCCAGCTTTCATCAATATTGAAATCAATGCCCAGAGTGGAAGCAAGCATGGCTGCCGCCATGTCTTCTGCGTAATCTCCCGTTTCTTTTTCTGTTTTACCGAAAGCATGATATTCACTGATATAACCATAAGTTTTTCTATCCACTGGTATGGCCAGTCCCACCGAGGCAGCAAGCAGCCGGCGCGGCTCCTGGCTGCAGCAGCGGCTCATGACGCAATAAGTTATCGCCCCGGCCTGCAATTCGGTTAACCCCTGCGTTTTGGAAATAAATTTACACCCTGGCGGGAAAATGCTTGATACCTGAACAAGATTACATTTTTCAATTCCGGCATCGCGCAATGCTAATTCAAAAGAATGAAGCTCCTCTTTATGAGTACCCACACCCTTCGTAAAAAACATTTTTTTAGGAACATAGGCGTCCAATTGTTTTTCCTCCATCCCATTTTTTATGTTCAATGAACCATTTCACAATAAAAAATCACTTTGTCATGTAGCCCATCAGTCGGTAAATAAGCTTGGCGGCCATGAAATCAGGGGCCACCATACCTGGTAAAGGTGCGAGTTCCACTACATCAAAACCGCGAATTGTGCATGTTTGAGCAACTTTTTTCAGAAGACCCAAAACATCGTTCCAGGAAAGCCCTCCGGGTTCCGGCGTGCCGGTCGCGGGCATAACGGCTGGATCAAAAACGTCGAGATCAATACTGACAAAAACATCACCGCTCAAATCACGGCAAACCGCCTCCTGCCATTTTTTATTCTTCAGAATAAAATCTGCTCCATACGATTTAATTTTACTTTTCGCCAAAAACTCCGCTTCTTCCTTACTCATACTTCGAATTCCCACTTGCACCAGAGAACATATTTCGGAAATTCTTTTTGCTACACAGGCATGATTATAAGGGCTATTCTGATAGGTTTCCCGCAAATCGGCATGGGCATCCAACTGCAGCACAGTTAATTGTGGATATTTTTCCAGCATTGCCTGAACGGCGCCAAAACTGATACTGTGTTCCCCGCCCAGCATCACCGGTATTTTATTTAAAGCGACGATCCGACGAATTTCTTCACGTACAATATTGATTATATACTTGGGCCCGCGGGCGTCAATGGTCACGGGTAAAGTTGTATGAATGCCGGCCAAATAAGTTTCTTTTTTTAATTCTTCATCATAGAGTTCCATGTTCGTTGATGCTTCTATAATTGCTGCCGGCCCCTTGCGGCTCCCGGGCTGGTAGGTCGAGGTCAAATCGTAAGGCACCGGTACAACCACAAACATGGCGTCCTGAAGTTCATACCCCGGATAAATTCCCCCAAAATTCATAATTTAAATCCTCACTCCTGCGTGTTTAATTATAAAATCATCGTTACTATAACCAATTGTGAAACCTTCGGAAACATACAGAATAAAAGAACCTACTCCGTAAAACATTAATTTAATAAAAATGATGAGGTTTGGTAGCATATAGAAAAAAATATGTCTAGTTTTTCATCAAGGGCAGACAAATCTTTGTTTTTGCTACATTTTTAAACCAAAAGAAGATTTTAGACCAACATGCATTTCGCAGAAATTTAGCGGCTATACAGACAAGCTGTCCTATTCAGTGCGGCCGGTAATATTCCAGATAAAAGTGACCATCATCATAATAAAGAAAGGAATAATGATTGATCCAATCGCCCAAGGCGGCAAAAGTCTTTTTCTTTCCTGCAACAATGTATTGACGTAAAACCGGCTGGTGGCAATGGCCTACAATCATCGCATCACAACTCTCCTGAAATTTGCCGACGGCAAAATCAAGCATTTTCCCAACCAGGATATCACTATTTTTCACAGCCATTTCTTTACTGGCCCTGGAGCTCAAACCGGCCGCGAGCCAGCGGATGGAAGCCGGGATAAAACGCTGAAACTGATAAAAAGCACTGCTCCGCAACAATTTACGCAGAAAAAGATATTTTTTATTACTTGTATCAATTGTATCTCCGTGGGCAATCATAGTCCGCAAACCGTCCATTTTTACATAAGCCCATTCCTCATATACTTCCATACCCAGCACATCATGAAAATATTCCCGCAAATAAAAATCGTGGTTCCCTTCACTTAAATGAATTCGGATGCCACAGCTCTGCAGTTCAATTAATTTGTTGATCAACTGGATAAATTCGGGGTGAATTTTTTCCTTACTGCAAAACCAAAATTCAAACAAGTCACCGGCAAAATAAAGATCATCAATGAAGGTCGCCTTTTTGATCGGTTGTGCAGGGATGAGATTACCGATCTCTCCTTTTTTGATTTCATCCAAAAAATTTATCAAGTGCCGATATCTTTGATCAGCGGTATCTCTTAAATGAGCATCGGCAATAAATATTGCTCTCACCTTCAATCTCCCCACCAAATTTTGCTTTTTCCTTATCAATTAATGTATTTTCGGTCAATATGCAGTAATTATTTAAAAACAGCATTGCTTTCTTTTTTATAAATTAATTGGCGCCCACGATCATGAAATCAAGAACATTCTGTTACCCAATAATTGATTCTTGTCATATCCGGTGTTTTTTGCTAATTTGCCTCCCTCTGATTGAAATTATTTTCCAATCAATGTTAAAGGTAAATTCATGAACAGCAAAAAGAACACCATCAAAAGAGCACAAGAAGTTTTGAAAATTGAAGCAGAAAGCATCCTTCGCTTAATTGACAGAATCGATAAAAATTTTTCCCGGGCGGTAGAATTAATTTATTCGTCTAAAGGCCGCGTAATTATTACCGGCATCGGCAAATCCGGTTTGATCGGCCGCAAAATTGTCGCCACCCTCACCAGCACGGGGACCCAGGCAATATTTCTTCACCCGGTCGAAGGCATTCACGGTGATCTGGGAATTGTCACGAAGGACGATATTCTCATGGCCATTTCCAACAGCGGAGAAACCCGCGAGCTCATACCGATTATCAGTTCCGTGCGTCATATCGGCGCTCCCATTATTGCCTTAACAGGAGATATATTCTCCAGTCTGGCCAAAACCAGTGATATTGTTATTGATGTTTCTGTAGAAAAGGAAGCCTGCCCGTTTGGCCTGGCGCCAACATCAAGTACCACCGCGGCTCTGGCCATGGGCGACGCTCTTGCAATTGCACTTGTTGACAGAAGGAATTTCCGCGAAAAAGATTTCTACAAATTTCATCCCGGCGGTACTCTGGGAACAAGATTAAAGGCCACCGTCGGCGATGTCATGATCGTGGGCGGACAGATTCCTCATGTCTTTTCCGGAACGGATGCCCGCGAAGCCGTTCAGGAAATTGATCAGAAAAATGTGGGGTTTGTTTTAATTACCGACAAAAAGAACAAGCTTTTGGGAATTTTAACTGACGGTGATATACGCCGATTGGTCAGTAAAGGCATGTCCCTGGAAGGCAGGACAGTCGATGATTTAATGACCCGCAACCCCAAAACGATTGATGAAACCTTTTCCCTGGCGCAAACCATCGAATACATGCAAAAAGCCGAAATAACGGCAATGGCTGTCATCAACGGCAAAAAAGAATTAAAAGGTTATTTGCATTTACATGATATTCTGGGCCGCGGTGGATCGGTCAATATTTCCCTGACCTACTAGCCAGAGCAATATTCGTCCGCGCCATACAGAGCCTTTCCTTTCAGCCTTTACCGAGCCCGTGGCCATTATATAGCTAAAAAAGAAAGATTAGCATTTTATTTTTTTATAAGCATGACAGATGGATAAAAATATCTTTGCCCCTGACTCACTCCACAGACATATCATTATTCTCATCATTTTTTTATCGGCTCTCGTCGTAAAATTTCTTGTTTTCTATTTAATCACTGATCCAATCATTTTCGTAAAATATCCCCATTTCGCCCAGCAAATTGCTGCGGGGAAAGACATCGGAGAGCGCCTTCTTGATCTCAGCCCTTTCTACTTGTTGATTAATCGACTGTCTTTTTACATTTATGCCCAAAACTGGGAAGCCTTGGTTATTTTGCAGATAATCATCGGCAGTTTGAACTGCATAGTTGTTTACCTGATCGGCGAAAAAATATTCGGCAGAAAGACCGGATTTCTCGCCGCGATTTTATTATTGCTGTACGGCAATCTTACGCTCATCGATCTGACGCTGGAACCGGAAGCTATCCTTATATTTTTGAACTCTCTGCTGATTCTGCTTTTAATCAATATTGAGGAAAGCAATTCTCACCTGAAATCATGGCTGTGGCTGTCTGCCGGACTGCTTACCGGCCTGTCTGCCATCACCAAGCCAAACTCATTGCTTGTCCTGATCGGAATCTTAATTTGGATTTGTTTTATCCGCCGCGAGAAGCTTTCCCGCTTTCGCTCGGCCTTTTTGCTGCTCATCGGAGTAATCATAGCGGTGGCTCCCGTGACTGCCAGAAACTTTTTAATATTCCACGATTTTGTTTTGGTAACAGCAGACGGCGGAAAAGTCTTTTACCACGGCAACGGACCAGAGGCCAACGGTATGGAACGGGCCGACCTGCCCCATCAGGGATTCATTGAAGAAAGCTCAGACGAACCGGACTACGCCCATACTCTGTTTCGGAAAACGGCAAGAGCCATCAGCGGAAAAGACTTGAAACCATCCGCCTGTTCTGCCTTCTGGGTTGGCCAAACATTGGCCCACATCAGATCCGATTTCCCGGCCTGGCTTTATCTGGAGCTGAAGAAATTCGGTCTTTTCTGGCACAACTATGAAGTTCATGACATCGATTCGAACTATAAGTATTACGTGACCCTGAAAAAATTTCCGCTCCTCAACTTCGGTATTATAGCTGTACTGGGAATTTTGGGCATCGTTCTCTCCCGTAAAAAATTCCGAGATGCTTTTTTGCTTTATTGGATGATCTTAACTTATTTAAGCACTGTGCTTGTTTTTTTTGCCTCCTCCCGCTACCGCATTCCGGCGGCGCCTTTTTTGGCTGTCTTTGCCGCTTTTTTTATGACTTACGCCGCCTCTTTATGGAAAGAGAAAAAAATCCGCACCCTGCTGATCATCTTTTCCATCTTTATTGCTTTAAGCATCGCGATTCATTTACCATGGCAAAATGAGTTGGCCCGTTTTGACCGGTGGCAAAAAGCAACAAGGATTCATTATATTCTCGGCGGGAAATTTCTTTATAATAAAGGGCTGTATTTGCAATCAATTGCTGAGCTGCAAAAAGCAATTGATCTGGAGCCGAATTTCGTTCCGGCCTACAATCTCATGGGCAAGTGTTACGCCCTGACGAACAATTATCATCTGGCGGAAAAGTATTTCCAAAAGGTCATCGAACTTTCGCCGCAGATAGATGAGGGTTATATTAACTTGGGACTTCTCTATGGCCTGACGGGAAATGATTCCAAAGCCAGGCTTTATTTAGAAAAAGCCTTGGCCATCAACCCTCAGAACGAAAAAACAAGAATACGTCTGCAAAAGCAGCGCTGAAAAAAATAATATGCTTTTCATGATACCACCTAAATAATGTTTCGGATTAATCTTCCCGCAGCACATCACCCAAGTTCTTTTCTTGGTAAACAGGGTTTATCTTTATGGCCTGAAGGTGGTGGTAAAGAGCATCTTTCTTACGGCCCTGACTGTTCAGTATTTTCGCCAGGTAAAAATGGGCATTGGCGTATTGAGGCTCCAGTTGCAGGGCCTGCTCAAAGTGGATCGCCGCTTCCGCAATTTTATTCTGGTGCAGGAGAGCCAGCGCCAGATTATGATGAACTCCCGCCTGTTCCGGCAACAGTTTTAACGATCTTCTGTATTCCTGGATGGCCTGCTCGTAGTTTCTCTGGTGCAGGTAGATATTACCAAGGACAGTGTAAGATGCGCTGAAGTCGGGCTTCAAAGCGATTGCCCGGCGGCAATGCTCTATTGCTTCATTGAGTCTGTTCATTTTCAGCAGCAAATGAGAAAGCTGATAATGCACGTTAAAATAATCCGGATCAATTTTCAGAGCCTGCGTGTAATTAAACAGCGCTTGCGGATAATTTTCCTTCAGATAATAAGAATACCCCAAGCCAAAATAAGCCAGCGCATAATCCCGCCGCAACTTAACGGCAGCAAGATAATGCGTAATTGCCTCATCAATTTTATTCTTGCTCAATAAAGCGGCGCCGATGCTGCTATGAGCCAGATAGTTGCCCTTGGTCGCGGCCAAGGCATGTTTAAAGAGGGTCAGGCTGTTTTCCCAGTGGCGTAACTGAAAGACAGAAGCTGCTGCCAGCGCGCACAAAATCAAGCAGGCGAAGGAAGAAAAAATAACCCGGCCCTTTTTCCACTTTAATGCTAAATCAAAAAAACCCCAGGCCAGAATGACAAAAAGGCCAATCAAAGGGATATAAGTGTAGCGATCAGCCATGGCGTGAGATCCCACCTGCACAAGGCCGATTACCGGCACAAGCGTGCCCAGATACCAAAACCAGCCCACAGCCAGATAGGGAAATCTTTTAAGATAGAATACGACGATAGCTGTAATGGAAGACAGCACTAAAAAACATGATAAAACCTGCCAGCCGGGCCAAGTCAAGGGATGTGGGTAAAATACGGCCAGATTAATCGGGATAATCATTTTATAAAGGTAGGTAAGATAAGAAACCAAAGCATTGCCTAGGCGGGCAAAAAACGAAAGCTCATGAAAAGAGGCAATGGCCGCACCCTTATTTTCCGTAATCAATACAATCACACTAAAAGCAATAGACAGGGCAATTAAAGGAACTTTTTCCACGACTAGGAGCAATATTGTTCCTCCTTGCCCGCTTTTTGCTTTTTCCTGATATGCATCTATTTCCTGCACCTGCGGCACCGGCGCGAAGGTAAAACGCCGCAGCGGCCAGTAATCAAGAAGTAAAAGGACAAACGGCAGCGTCACCAGCATGGGTTTGGCCATTGAGCCCAAAACAAAAACAACCATAACAATGAAATAACGCCAGAAGCCCGGCCGACGCACATAAATCAGATAAGCGTACATGGTCAGCATCCAAAAAACTGTGCTCAGGACGTCCTTGCGCTGGGCCACCCAGGCAACCGATTCGATATGTAAAGGATGCAAGGCAAACAGGGCCGCCACAAACCCGCTGCGCCAGAGGGAACCGGTCATCAAGTTTAAAACCAGAAACAACAAAACCGTGCTGATGGTGTGCAGCAATAAATTAGTCCAATGATAACCGCCGGCGTTCAGACCGTAGAGTTCATAATCCAGCATTAATGACAGCCAGGTCAGGGGATGCCAGAATGCAGCTTCAATCGATGTAAATGCCCACTTAACGCTTGCCGGATTTAAACCGGTCTGCACGTTCATATTAGCAAATACGTACGCATTGTCATCCATGTGCACGAATTCATGATGTTGTAAATTCCAGTACACCGCAATGGTGGTGATAATGAGAGCAAGACAAATTATCAGCTTTATGTTTGCATTTTTATTGGAACCAAGTTTGTCTTTCGCCGCCAAACTAAACATCTGCGTCTCCCTGAAACATTTTATTTCCTGTTGTCTTAATTAAGTATATGATAGAGAAAGTTATAATAAAATAGATTTCTTCAATTTTCCGCATATTATTGCGCGGTTAATATACGCCAATGCACTTTATGGTTAAGCGATGTTGGATAATATCCAGGAAAAACATAAAGCACATCCGTTGCCGGCCTTTATCTTCCTAGCTATTATTACCCTGGCCATGTTTGCCGACATTCTTTTTTCTGCCGGTAATATGGTTCTTTCCCAAGACGGCACTGATCTGACAAGCCAGTTTATCTATTGGCGTGATTTTGGCTTCAGTCAACTGCGCCAGGGAAATTTAGCGCTCTGGAATCCGCACATATTTTCCGGTGTACCCTTTTTCGGCGGATTTCAATCCGCACTCCTTTATCCACCAAATTTCCTGTACTTGGTTTTGCCTTTAAAGACGGCTATCAATACGGGTATTGTGCTCCATGTTTTTCTAATCGGTTATTTTATGTATCTCTGGACGGCATACCGCGGCTTACATTTTCTGGCCTGTCTTTTATCCTC
>ENA-ORXD01002722-ORXD01002722.1-sediment-metagenome-genome-assembly--contig:-NODE-2722-length-11243-cov-7.553018_pt1 | contig 11243 bp, 12 predicted proteins | sample MGYA00237862_ERZ511471 | MGnify/ENA metagenome assembly ERZ511471 | reverse complement strand
CCATTGCGGATGGCGTTAATACGAGCGACCTCGGTGAATTCCGGCCAGGCCTTCGTGCCTGCGAGGAGGAGGGGATCGGCCATCCGTTCGTCGAATGTGAAATCTCAAAAGAGGACATCCGCGAAATCGCCCGGTCCCGCGGCCTCCCGTTCTGGAACTGCCCTTCATCAGCCTGTCTCGCATCACGAATCCCCTACGGTGAAGAGATTACGCCCGGTAAGGTCCGTACCATCGAAACCTGTGAGGATCTCATCCTTTCCTTCGGGATCTCCCAGGTCAGGCTCCGGTCGCATGGCGATCTGGCCCGGATTGAAGTTCTTCTAGGGGAATTTTGTCTCCTGCTCAGGTTCCGGGAAGAGATTGCGGCGGGACTGAGGGCGGCCGGTTACTTGTATATCACCCTGGATCTTGAAGGATTCAGGAGCGGCAGCATGGACGAGGGTTCTGCCAGGGAAAAGTTCAAGAGCGGGCTGTCAACCTGACCCTCACAAACGCGGGGGAGCCGGACAATGGAACTCCTGATATTCAGTGATGCCATCGAAATCCTGTCATTCATAGTTGAGATCGTTGGATCAGTCCTCATCCTGTATGGGGGCCTCTCTGCAACGTATAAGATTCTCCTGGGGGAATTCCTGAAAAAGCCCTCCGACAGCTTCAAACAGATCAGGTGTGAATTTACCAGCAAAATTGTGTTCGGGCTTGGTCGTCATCCCCCACGAAACACCGTTCGTCCGGTTCCCGCTGCCTTTTTGTAGCCTCCCGCGGAACTGTGGATAGGACGTCGGTATGGGACCTTGTGCTGAAATTCCCTCAAAGAGCAGGATCGGCCGGAAGGATACGGGGGGGCGCAGCGGAGCCGGACTCGCCTGTATCGGGAGATACCGGGAGGCACTTGCCGCATTTGATGAAGAGCCTGAATATTTCAGGAACCCCGATGTCCTCGTCCAGAAAGCCCTCACCCTGGACCGGATCGGATTGTTCAGGGCTTCACTGGAATGTTGTGAACAGGCGATCAGCCTGGAACCCGGGAACAGTGATGCCTGGTTTGTCCGCGGACTCACTCTCTATTACCTGGCCCGGCATGCCGATGCCGTCCAGTGCCTTGACCAGGCGGTAACCCTTAATCCGGGCCATGGTGAAGCCTGGTTTATCAGGGGCAACTGTGCATACCAGGAGGGGGACCTGAATGAAGCTCTTCGCTCATACGAAATGACCCTCTCTCTCTGGTCCGAATACCCAAAAGCCTGGTACAACCGGGGAGTGTGTCTTGCTGAGAGGGGGATGTTCCTTGAAGCACTCGAATCGTATGACAGCTGTATCAGGATCAGTCCCGGTGTCAGTGTCGTTCATGCAAACCGTGGAGTTGCCCTTGCCGCACTTGGCAGGGTTGAGGAAGCACTCTCCGCTTTTGATACAGCCCTGGATCTGGATCCCGGGGATCTCACCGCCCTGAACAACAAGGGAATCCTCCTCTCCCGTATGGGACGGGACGAGGAGGCAATGATCTGTTTCAGCCGTGCACGAGAAAAAGCACGGGGCAGGGAATTTCCCCGAAGGGTGTGGTAGCCCGGTGTCGGAAGAGCGGAAAACTGAAGGATTCCGTAAAAAGAGCAGGATTGCAGGTGCGGGGGGAGGTCCATGATCCCCGTCTCCATCGCTGTTGCTGCTGTCTGCATGGGGGTACTGGCCGGGTTCCTCGCGGCACTGGCAGGTGTCGGGGGAGGGTTCCTCTATGTTCCGATTCTCGTCCTGGTGTTCGGCCTTGACCCCCAGGATGCTGTTGGCACCAGCCTTACCGTGATCATCTTCACCACCCTTGCGGCTTCAGTATCCTATTTCCGTCAGAAGAGAGTCTTTTTCAGGAGCGCCGCGTGCCTGATTCTCCCGAGCGTCGTGTTTGCCATCGCAGGCGCCTATCTCACGGCTTTCATATCCGGGGTCATTCTCGCGCTGCTCTTCTCCCTCGTTGTCGGCCTTCTGGCAGTCAAACTTCTCTTTCAGGAATTTCCGCTGGTACGGGCGATTGACAGAGGACCCTCCTGCGAAGAGACCTGTTGTGACTGCTTCTCATGCACTGCGAAAAACAGGCTCTACTATCTGCACTACGCAGTATGGGGCGCACTTGCCGGTCTGGCAAGCGGCCTGACCGGAATCGGTGGCGGGGTGTTCAACGTCCCGGCAATGGTAACCGCAGGAATGCCCGTGCATTTTGCCGTCGCCACGTCATCCGTGGTGGTCCTCGCCACGTCATCTGCAGGTGCCGGCATCCATGCAACCCTCGGCCATATTCAGCCTGCGTATGCACTCAGCCTTTCAACGGGGGCGGTGATCGGGGCATATGCCGGTGCGCGGACAGCACCGAAAGCACCGGAGCAGCTCCTCAGGAAAGGTATCGGGATACTCCTGGCCATCGTAGCCCTCACCATGCTCATCACCACCGTTCATGGCCTGTAATCGCACAGGACTTCGGGGGGTGGTTTACTGCCCGGGGTGGAGCAGGGATCCGGGAGTCTTCCCTTCTGGTAGGGATCTCAGGTCACGAGCGGCCATTGCGATAGCAGCGATCGACCCGATGGTATTTGAGACCATATCAAGAATGGAATCGGTGACGCCGTTATTGTATGACGACTGGACAAGAACATCGATGTAGTACTCCCCCACCTCCCAGCTCAGACCGAACAGAAAGACCAGAATGAACATCCCGAGCAGGATTTGGGAGGGGCGCACCCGGATCTCCCAGTAGTCCATCACCAGAAAAAACGAGAAGATGAGGAGGCCGAGAGCCAGAGCCGATACGCCGTGTGCCAGCTTATCATAGTAGGGCATGAATTTCCAGTACCAGCGGTTGATTCCCCCGGCTATGTGGAGAAAAAGGGCGAGGGCAATCGTGCTCTTGGTCCCGAACGGGAGGACAATGGAGATCTTTTTTTCGACGAGAACCGGAACAACGAGGAGCGCCATTGACGTGAGCACGACATAGAACCGGGTGGTGTCTTCGATGAGCACAGCCTGCACGGCGAATCCAAGGAATATGATCTCAAAGGCGAGGAGAACGGCATATTCGAGCTGTTGTCTGTTCATGCTCTGCTAGTCCAGCATTATTCACGCTCCTAGGTAATATCTCTGCTCATGCTTTCCGGAACGGGGGTTTTGAATGGCGCAGTTCAACCAGGAATGCACCAACCAGGTACCTGGTGGCCAAAGGTCCTGTCCTATCCATCGGTTTTTCTATGGGCAGGGCAATGATCCCGTAGTAGCAGACGGAGGATCAATGTCGGCAGCACCCGTTATCCCGAGGAGTACCTGCAGGCTCTTTGGAGCTATCAAAGCGCTCGGGACCATGAAAAATACTGCAATCCTTGTCCACGGGCCGAAAGGCTGCGTCTACCATATCGCCTACATCCTTGGCATGCGGGGCGACCGCCCTCCCCGGATCTACTCAACCTGCCTCGACGAACAGGATGTTATTTTCGGGGCAGAGCAAAAACTGGTCGGCGCGATTGAGGACCTGGACCGCACGCTTTCCCCTGATCTGATCGCCGTCCTCTCCTGCTGCGCCTCAGGCATCATCGGGGAAGATGTAGCCTCGGCGGTCCGTTCGGCATCGGTATCTGCCCGGGCGCTGGCCATTGATTCCGGAGGGTTTGAAGGTGATCACTCCGGCGGTTATACCGACACCCTCGCCACAATTGCCGCAACGCTTGCCGGTACGAGCGGATCGGTTGACCCTTGTATGGTCAACCTGCTCGGCGTTCTCCGGTCAGGACCGGATCTCACCGAGATGAAGCGACTGCTCTCATCTGTCGGAGTGACGACAGGAACGGTTCTCACTGCGGGTGCCGGACTCCAGGATCTCGAACGGGCAGGAAATGCTGCCCTGAACCTGGTTCTCTGTGAGACCTCAGGGCTCGGTGCTGCGGAAGTGCTCAAAGCACGATTCGGCACTCCGTTCAGAGTCATCGATCTGCCCATCGGGAGACGGGCAACCGACCGGTTCCTGTCTGACGTGCTGCAGGGGCTCGGCCAAGAGTATAACCAGCCTCACGTAGTATCAGAACCACCCCGTATCCCCGTGGATGTGCGCATCGCCCTGTTTTCAGGCCCTGCCCGCGCTATTGCCTTCTCGGCATTCCTCTCCGGGCTGAACTGTCCGCCCCGCCTGATCATCCTCGATGTGATCCCGCCATCTCCTGAACGCATCTACCGGGCAGCAGGATCGGACAGTGAAGTCCTCATCATGCCCGGCTACCAGGAGATCGAAGACCATCTCGACCGGGCCGGGATTAATCTCATCCTCGGGGGTCTGCTCGAGCGCCCGTTCGCAGCAGAACGGAACATCCCCTCGATCGATGTGATGCACGGGAGTCAGGCGACGTTCGGGTACAGCGGCGAAGAGAACCTGGTGCGGCGCATCAGGGCAGCGGTAAACCGATCGGTGCAGGACTGAATCGGTCTTCACCGGCAGGAACCGATAAAAGAGATTGCCGGACAAAGAAAGCGGATCGCCCACTTCAGCCACACTCTGGGAAGGGGGGGGAGTTCGTTGAACGCTTCATCAACAAAGAGATGCCCGCTGGAACACCCGCCTGCGATGTCAAGGATGTGTCAGATGATATCGAGCGCGATCAGTTCTTCTATCTCCTCTTCATCCTCATCATCCTGCGGTCGATCTGACAGTTTTTTCCGTTCCTTCCCGCCTTGTAGGGAGAGAGCTTCCCTGATGCGCTCAAAGAGACGCATATGAGGTCGTATCTTTCCCCGGTCATAAATACCTGTCAGGCAGGAATGCCATCAGCCGGTACGGTTGCCGGAAGGAGGTAAGGTATCGTAAAAATCATCTATTCTCGTCTGGGTCCGATCGCCGATCTGGAGGCCCGAGAGTTTCAACCCGATTAACCGGACGAGGCGGCCATCGTAGAGATCAGAGAACAGCTGCCGGCCGACTGCACGGATGGTCAGGAAATCCGCCCGGGGCTTCTCGATCGTCCGGGCTTTTGTCCGGGTATCAAACCCCTGGTACCGGATCTTGACCGTGACCGTTTTAAACATCATAGACTCGTGGGAGAGGGTTTGTGCAAGCTCCTGTGCCATACCATCCAGGGTCCCCTGGAGGGCCGGGATATCCCAGGTATCCTGCTCATAGGTCATCTCGCGGGAGATTGACCTGCTGCTCTCGCGGATCCGGATACCGGCCCGGTCGATTCCCCGGGCCAGGTCATGTAGGATGACAGCTGATCGCCCGAATTTCGCGATGAGCACCTGGATATCGGCCTCATCCAGCTGTCCGATGGTAGTTATCCCTATCTCATGGAGCGCCCGTGCAGACTTCTTTCCGATTCCCGGGATCTTCTCAACCGCCAGCGGGGCCAGGAACGAGGCAGCATCTTCAGGTGTGACCACAAGGAGACCATCGGGCTTGGAGCGATCGGAGGCGATCTTGGCGATGGTTCTCCCCGAAGCTATCCCGATCGAGCAGGCAAGCCCTTGGTTCTCCCTGATCTCTTCCTTGATCTCCCGTGCTTTCTCCTGTGCAGCTTCGAAGGACTGCAGATGGCTCATGTCCAGGTAGGCTTCATCGATACTGACCTGCTCGAAGACCGGGGAATATTGCCGGAGAATCCGCATCACCGATTGTGAGGCACGCTCATAGAGCTCGAAGTGGGGCCTGATGAACACCGCATCAGGACAGCGCTGGTATGCGTGGGAGATGGGCATCGCCGAATGGATGCCGAACTTCCGTGCTTCGTATGAACAGGTGCTCACCACCCCCCGCCCGACCCCCTTTTTTGGATCAGCTCCGACGATGACCGGCCGGCCTGCATATTCAGGATGCTCCCTGACCTCGACCGAGGCATAGAAGCTGTCCATATCGACGTGGAATATGATCCGGTGTACTCCGGCCATCATTCCTCGTGCCGCCCCATCTGATATCCGATCTTCCCCGGATCCTGGATCCTTCATTCTTTACCGCCGGTGTCCCCCAATCCTCCGGAAAAACCGCTGCAGGCGGGGGAGATTCTGTTCGTAGTGGATCGAGAGCGATGGGAGGGTATACGGCAGGTACCGGGTGATCAATACAGTTCCGGTCAGACCCTTCCCGATGAGGGTCTTCTCCCTCCCGATGATGGTGGTCTGGTGCTTCCGGATGTTATCGAGGAACTCATCTACAGTGTCAGCCCGCGAGCAGGTAACCACGGTGCCGTAATCACGAAGGAGGTGCGCGTCAGTTCCGCCTACTATACCGAGCCTGTACCGTTCGGCAAGGTGCCCTGCCCTGATATTTCCCGAACGGGACATCCCCCCGCAGATGGCTTCGATAGCGTCAAAACGGGGAATGATATCCGGTGGAAGGTAGTTGCGCTCGACACACCTGCCTACACCCTTGTTGAAGATGAGATATCCGAACGGATGTGCCGCGGCGCAGAGACAGGAATATCCGGAAGCGCGATCAAGAATCTCTGACGTCGTGAGCCGGATGGCCAGAAAAGGGCTCTGCTGCTTTTTTTCTTCAATGTGATTCCGGTAGAAATCAATCAGGTCGGGGAGTGCATAGAAATAGACAAGGATGTGGGGTCCGTCCAGGGCACTGACCTCTATCCCCGGGATAATGAGAGATCCATGTGATGATTCAACCGCGTCCCTGCTTCCGCTGACCACATTATGGTCGGTAATCGAAAGGCCGATGCCCAGTGACGAAGCCCGGGAGAGGGCGTCCCTGACACGGACCGGTGCATCGGAATGGTTGGTATGACAGTGCATATCGACAGCACAGATCCCTTCCCGTGCAAGCTCTTCCAGAACCGGTCTTCCGAACCGGATCCGCTCCAAGACTACCCGCTCTCTTTTCAGCATGCTCCGAACCCGGGGCGCGTGCAGAACCGCCTCTCTGTGTTTCTTGTTTGGGAACGGCAAATCATATAGCATTGGATACGGTACTCACCGAATCGTTCGACTCAAATCCCTGCGGAACAAGATGAGAAACAACCTCATCCTCCGGAGTCATTTCCGGACCAGAGCCATCAGGAGGGATGCGTGGGAGATATGATCCCCAATGCCCGCAATTCCAATCCGTCTCGCCAGGTCTTCGGGTCAGGGCAGATACCGGGGCGCCCCTATTCCCACCTCCCTTTCAGGGTACCGGTTGCTGCTGGCTTATGCAGTGGATTGCCCCAAGCCCGTTCACCAGTGCCCGGCAGTCGATCCCGATAACCTCGCGATCAGGGAAGACTGACGCAAGGATTGCCTTAGCCCGGGCATCATTCGGATGGTCATATGCCGGCATGAGAACCACCCTGTTGGCGATGAGGAAATTCGCGTAACTGGCAGGCAGGCGCCCCTCGTCCCGGACGGAACCGGGCATCGGCAGGGGGATAACCGTCAGGGGAGCTCCATCCTGATCGGTTGAGCCCCGGAGTATCCGATAATTCTCCCTGAGTGCAGCATAGTTCTCATCATCCGGATCATCCTCAACGGTGCAGACCACCGTTGTTTCATTCACAAACCGGGCAATATCATCCACATGGCCATCGGTATCATCTCCTGCAATCCCTTCCGAGAGCCAGATCACCCGGTTGCACCCAAGGTAATCCCTGAGCACGGCTTCAATCTCACTACGATCGAGATCAGGGTTGCGATTGGGATTCAGGAGGCACTGTTCGGTGGTCAGCACCGTCCCCCTCCCGTTCACATCGATCGAGCCCCCCTCCATCACCACGCCGGGAGAAAAGCACCTGATTCCGAGCTCGCGGTTCATCATCGAAGGAATACAGTCATCATAGAGCAGTTCGGGATACTTGTTCCCCCAGGCATTGAACCGCCAGTTGACCATGGCAAGCTCATGGGTCTTCCGGTTCACGATAAAGGTGGGACCGTAGTCTCTGAACCAGACATCTGCATAATCGATGGTATGAAAGCGGAGTTGCTCCGGGATCCTTCCACTCTTCCCGATGAGGGTTCGCACCCGTTCTTCGGTCTCCTCGTCCCTGACGAGGAGGTTGACCTTCTGGCCGCAGCAGGAGGTCCTGATGATCGTCCCGTAGGCTTCCTCAACGGCAGAAAACTCGGGAAAGGTCTCTTCATCATGGGGCCAGGAGAGCCAGACAGACTCCTGCGGTTCCCACTCGGCAGGCATGTGGAATCCCTCCTTCTTGGGAGTCTGAACGGATCGTTCCGGACCAGGAGCCATACCGGTTATCACTCCTCTCCGGTCAGGATACGGTATGTGTCCGGCCGCCGGTTCTGCAAAAACCCCCAACCTTCCCTGACTTCCTCGTTCATATCCGGAAATATATCGGCAAGCAGGACCTGTTCTTCCTCGCCCGCCCGGGCAGTCACTGTCCCAAAGGCATCAGCGACAAATGAACTCCCCCAGAATTCGAGATCCCCTTCAGTCCCCACCCGGTTGACCGAGGCGATATGGACCCCGTTTGCGATGGCATGTCCCCGCTGGACCGTCTCCCAGGCATTCCGCCAGTCTCCTTCGGAAGTATCCCGTTCCCCGCGAATCCACCCGATGGCCGTCGGATAAAAGATGATCTCTGCACCGAGCAGGGTGAGTGCCCGTGCAGCCTCCGGGAACCACTGGTCATAGCAGATGAGTACTCCGATCCGGGCCACGGTGGCGGAGTAGACGGCATAGCCGTTTCCGGGGTGGAAGTAGCTCTTCTCAAAGAAGAGAGGATCAGAGGGAACGTGTACTTTCCGGTACGGTGGTTCAAGAATGATGCCATTGTCAATGACCACGGCAGTATTATAAAACCGGCCGTCAGCTCCCCGCTCAAAGATGGGGACGATGACCGTGATATGGTATTCAGAGGACAGCCCGGAAAATGCCTGGGTGGATTCACCGGGAACTGGTTCAGCAAAGAGCGAAGCATCCCGTCCCTCATACTGGGGGAAATAGGGGGTGCGGAAGAGCTCCGGGAGACAAATGATCTCAGCCCCGCCGAGTGCAGCCTCTTTCGCGAGCGAGAGGGCCTTCCGGATGTTGTGTCCGGTATCCGCGGTGACCCCGTGCTGGACGAGACCGATCCTGACCCTGCGACTGTCCATGGTTCCTAGGGGTGTTGTCAGTTATCCTACATCTAGGTGACCCCGGGGCCATCCCTGATCTCCGTAAGGTACACCGTTGCACTCGATCCGGGTAACCCCGGCCCACAGCAGTTAACACCTTACTGAGGATCACATCTTATGTGCTTCCTGATCAACCATCATGCAGGGGCATGTCATCCGTCACTATCGTATCAGGAGACGTCTTCAGGCTGCATGACTGCAGGGGGCATCCGGAAACTCAGGAGCGTCTGCTCCATGCCCTTTCCGGTGTTCCGGCAGGCACTCCTGTTGTGCCACCGGTGATGGCAGAGCCACGGGATCTCCTGCGGGTCCATACACCGGGTTATATCGATATGATCCGGGATGCAGCCGCCTCCCTGCCCGAGCACCAATGCCGGTACCTGGATCCTGACACCTATATCACCTGCCACTCCTTTGAGGTCGCCCTGTACGCTGCAGGAGCCGGCATCCAGTGCGTCCGGGCTGCACGGGACGGCTCCACCATGTTTGCTCTTATCCGCCCCCCCGGACACCATGCTGGAGCCTCCAGCCATCTTGGATTCTGTATCTTCAATACAGCCGCGGTGGCTGCTGCCTCTGCACTCCTGCACCTGGATCGGGTTGCCATCGTGGACTGGGATGTACATCATGGAAACGGCACCCAGGAGATCTTCTATTTCTCGGATCGCGTTCTCTACTGCTCAGTTCACCAGGAGTATATCTTTCCGGGAACCGGGAGGCGGGGAGAACGTGGCGCAGGTCAGGGCGAAGGGTTTACTATGAATGCACCGCTTCCTGCCGGGTCCTCCCTTGCCGGCTACAGGAAGGTATTTCTCGATGAGTTCCTGCCGGCTGTTCTTGAATTCGATCCCGGACTCATCATCATCTCTGCCGGACAGGACTGTCTCTCCGATGACGGCCTGGGGAGCATGGCGCTTCGTCCGGGCGACCTTGGAACTCTGGCCTCTATCATGGCTGACCCGGGCATCCCGCTCGCCCTGCTGCTCGAGGGAGGCTACGGCCCCTCCCACCCTGCGGCGATCGCTGCGATCGTCCATGCCCTGGGAGATACCTGAAGAGAATGGGAGAATGAGGTGAGTAAGGATTATCAGGATGCGGTGAGAGCAGTATTCATGGAATCAGGGAAAAAGAGGTTGATCGAATCGGTTCCAATCCTTATCGGTTCGATTATTCTCTGTAACCTGGCAGGCCTCCTCGGGACCCTGGTGACCGGCACCGGTCCGGGATCCTGGTATGACATGCTGGTCAAACCGTCTTTCAACCCCCCTTCCTGGGTATTCGGACCTGCCTGGACCCTCCTCTATATTTTGATGGGCATCTCCCTGTATCTCGTGCTGATGGAGTGGAGGCAGGGAACCGAAGTCCGAATCCCGCTCATCCTGTTCGGTATCCAGCTCGCACTCAATGCCCTGTGGTCGTTCCTCTTCTTCGGCCTCCAGTCTCCTGCAGCCGGCCTTGCCGGTATCATTGTTCTCTGGGTATTCATTGTGGCAACGATTGTGGCCTTCTTCAGGGTCAGCCGCCCGGCAGCGATCCTCCTCCTCCCCTACCTCGCCTGGGTATCCTTTGCCTCGCTCCTGAACTATGCCATCTTCATCCTGAATCCCTGAACCGTGGTGTTCAGATGCCCTCCGGTCATGGGACGCCTGATGGGGTGAGAATGGCGCCTCCTGCCGGAAGGCGGTACGGGTACTACCCCGGGGGAAATGACCGGTTAAACAGGAAAAAGAGGGAGAGGGAGGCCTGATTCCGGCCAACCTCACTGTTTCGGGTAGCCAATTGTCGCAAGGCTTTCCATAATCTCACCGAGAACGGCGGGATCATCAATAGTGGCCGGGACCCGGTATTCTGTACCGTCTGCCATCTTCTTCATGGTTCCACGGAGGATCTTCCCGGACCGTGTCTTGGGCAGGCGCTTGACCACCACGGCAGTCTTGAACGAGGCAATCGGGCCGATCTTTTCCCGCACCATCCGGACCAGCTCACGGATGATCTCATTCCGATCCCGGGTGACTCCTGCCTTGAGGACGATAAAGCCGACCGGGATCTCTCCTTTCACCGCATCAGCGACGCCGGTTACTGCACATTCCGCAACATCGGGATGGGAGGCAAGTACCTCTTCCATAGCTCCGGTCGAGAGCCGGTGTCCGGCTGTATTGATGATATCATCA
>ENA-ORXD01002721-ORXD01002721.1-sediment-metagenome-genome-assembly--contig:-NODE-2721-length-11248-cov-2.221645_pt1 | contig 11248 bp, 10 predicted proteins | sample MGYA00237862_ERZ511471 | MGnify/ENA metagenome assembly ERZ511471 | reverse complement strand
ACCGGCACGAGGGCACGCATGTCTTCCTCAACCTGGACCGTGGTCTCCGCGGCACCCGCCGGCATGCCCGTAAGGGACGTCGCCTCCAGCGGGCTATACGCCGCCAGGGCCTCCTCGAACGGAATGAAACCATGCTCCGCGAGGCGCACATTGCGCATGCGGTAGATGTCCTCTTCCAGCTCATCCGGCAGGATCCCCTGCAATCCCCCCAGCAGCGCGTAATAGGCCTGGTAATCCCGGGCCGCCATTTCCGCGACCAATTCCTCGATCACAGGCTGCATTTCACGCGCGCGGGCACGCAGGAAAAACACCCCGTCCAATGTGAAATACCCGTCCGGTAACGGCTCCCCCTCGTCCTCCTGGCGCAGGAGGACCTCCACTTCCCTGAAAAGGTAGTGGTAGATCAGGGGCCGGCCTCCGGTCAAAAACCATTGTGCCAGACGTGCCGGGTCAGCCAGGTGCAGGCGCCGTATCCAGTTGGCCACGGTCCGGGGCGGCATGCGGTCCCTCTCCCAGATCTCGAGATCGAGCACGTACTGCCATTGTTCGGCGGATGCCAGCCCTAACAGGGCCACGCTGTCTTCCTCCCCCACCTTTTTGACCAACCAGTACAGGTCCTCCGCAGGCACGGCCTGGACAAAGACCTCCGGCCGGGGAAGATTGAGGACCCGGTTCAGAACCTGGGAGGCAGGCAGTGCCTGGAGTTCGGCCGTCAGCGCCCTCTGCGCGGCCAAGGGACCTACCGCCCCAGGCCTGTCCGTCATGCTGCCGTCTTGCCGCTTCACCCTGTCCATAGTCTTCCTCTTCAACCCGTTCCCACCCAAGAGCGGACGCCACGTCCATCGCAGGCCGGTGTCCCGCTGCGCATCTGCCAGACCAATATGTGACGGTTTCGCAAAAGGCCCATCTACATCGGCTGCGTCCCCGTCGTTGGGGCGTAGCTATCACTACGCCCCAATCCTTTAGGATTTGCGCGCCTTGTGTCGGGCGCCTTTTTCGAAACCGTCTGGATTGCGACCTTTTACGCGCGCATCAAATGTCTTTATATACACATTTCGACCCGGCAATGGCAAATCATGCCACCCATTGCGGCCCAAGCGCTTCCGGGCCGCCTGAAGCAAAAAGGCCGGACAGAAGTTCATCTGTCCGGCCCGGTGCGTCAGAGCGCCGATTAATACATGTCGTCCCCCGACATTTCGGGCATGGGCGCCTGTTTCTTCTTCTCCGGTTTATCCGCCACCATGGCCTCGGTCGTCAGGAGCAGGCCCGACACGGAGGCCGCGTTCTGCAACGCAAAGCGCGTGACCTTGGTGGGATCCACGATCCCTGCCGCCATCAGGTCTTCATATCGCCCCGCCTCCGCGTTGAACCCCTCGTTGCCGGAAAGTTCCATCACCTTCTGCACCACCACGGAGCCCTCGAAACCGGCGTTGTTGGCAATCTGGCGCACCGGTTCTTCCAGGGCCCGCCTGACGATGTTCAGGCCCAGCTGCTGGTCGCCCGTCAGTCCCTGGCCTTCCAGGGCCTTCAAGGCCCGGATCAACGCCACACCGCCACCCGCGACGATGCCCTCTTCCACGGCCGCCCGCGTCGCGTTCAGGGCGTCTTCGACGCGGTCCTTCTTCTCCTTCATTTCGGACTCGGTGGCCGCGCCCACGCTGATCACAGCCACGCCACCGATCAGTTTCGCCAGGCGTTCCTGCAGTTTCTCGCGGTCGTAATCGCTCGTCGTCTCATCGATCTGGACCCGAATCTGCCTGACCCGGCCTTCGAGGGCCTCACGCGAACCGGCCCCATCCACGATGGTCGTGTTGTCCTTGTCAATGGTCACCCGCTTGGCGGTGCCAAGGTCATCCAGGCTAACGCTCTCAAGCTTGATGCCGAGATCTTCACTGATGACCTGTCCGCCGGTCAGGATCGCGATGTCTTCCAGCATGGCCTTGCGCCGGTCGCCGAAACCCGGGGCCTTGACCGCGGCGCACTTGAGGGTTCCGCGCAATTTGTTCACCACCAGCGTCGCCAATGCCTCGCCTTCCAAATCTTCGGCGATGATGAGCAGCGGACGGCCCATCTTCGCAATCTGTTCCAGGACCGGGATCAGGTCCTTCATGACATTGATTTTCTTCTCGTAGATCAGGATGTAAGGTTCATCCAGCACCACCTCCATCTTCTCCGCGTTGGTCACGAAGTAGGGGCTGGTATAGCCGCGGTCGAACTGCATGCCTTCCACGATCTCAAGGGTCGTCTCCATGCTCTTGGCTTCTTCGACCGTGATCACGCCTTCCTTGCCGACCTTTTCCATGGCCTCGGAGATGATGTCGCCGATGGCGAGGTCGTTGTTGGCCGAAATGGTGCCGACCTGGGCGATTTCCTTTTTTTCCTTGGTGGGCTTGGAAATCCGCTGCAATTCAGCGATCACCAGTTCCACCGCCTTGTCGATACCCCGTTTGACGGCCATGGGATTGGCCCCCGCGGCAACCAGCTTGGAGCCCTCGCGGAAGATCGCCTGCGCCAGAATGGTGGCCGTCGTGGTGCCGTCGCCCGCCACGTCGGAGGTCTTGGAGGCCACCTCACGCACCATCTGGGCACCCATGTTCTCAAACTTGTCCTGCAGTTCGATCTCCTTGGCTACAGTGACACCGTCCTTGGTGATCTTGGGCGAGCCCCAGCTCTTTTCGATCAGGACGTTGCGGCCTTTGGGGCCCAGGGTGACCTTGACCGCATTGGCCAGGGTGTCCACGCCCACCATCATCTTTTCGCGCGCCTTGGTGCTGTACTTGATCTCCTTGGCTGCCATGGTTCAGTTACCTCCTAGGGCTATTCGATCACCGCGAGAATGTCGTCCTCGCGCATAATCATGTGTTCGACACCGTCGATCTTGATCTCGGTGCCGGCATATTTCCCGAAAAGCACCCGGTCGTTCTCCTTGACATCCAGAGGGATCCGCTTGCCGTCCTCGTCCAGTTTGCCCGGCCCTACCGCAACGACCTTGCCTTCCTGCGGCTTTTCCTTGGCCGTGTCGGGAATAATGATACCCCCGGCGGTCTTCTCCTCTTCCTTGATCCTGAAAACCAAAACCCTGTCGTTCAATGGCCGTACCTTCATTTTCCAAACCTCCATTTATTCTGCGTTCGTAATGACTGAGTTCGCTACTTATCGGACCAAACCGCGGAGAATTCCCGCACGGCTACCCAACTTATTGATTTCATTATTATACAAGGATCAAACACGCAACCAAATTAAACACCTTTTGCCGGATGTCAAGACAGTCTTCCATCTTTCGTGTCGCTCCTCGCAAGTGCGCACCCGCCGCCGGCGGTCCGGCCTGCAAGGCCCTGCAGCCACCGCGATGCAAGGATTGATGACCGGCCAAAAGGCAGGCATCCAAACGGCTGCGCAAAAGCTCCGGATACCACGCGCGCACATCGTAAGGCCGGCGGCCGCGTCAGCCCGGATGATTTCCGAGCGGCTTTCGCCTCCGGAATCATCCGCCTTTACGGCTTCGGCTGCATCCCAACGCCAAGGGCTGCATGGCCGCCACGTAGACCGCCTTTTTGCGAAAGCGCCAAGCATTATGGGTTCAGATGATCGGCCAGGGTTCCCACGGCCAGGGCAAAGTGCTGGGAGTTGTTCCAGCGCAGGAGCGCGCGATAATTCTGGTAGACGAGATAATGCCTGCCGCCGCGTCCGTCAGGCGCAATGAGCGAGGCCTCCAGGTCAGGTTTATGCGGCAGGGCGCGGCCACCGGCGCATTCCACACCCAGCGCACGCCATTCCGTCAACCGTTTGCGGACCTTCAACCCCGTGTTTCTTTCTGAAAAACCCTGCGGCACGGCCACTTCCCGCCCCCAGGTGCATCCCCTCACCCAACCGGCGCGGGCCAGATAGTTGGCGGCCGAGGCCAGGCTGTCCGGCGTAGAAAACCACAGGTCAACCCGCGCGTCCCCATCGTAATCGACCCCGTACGCCATGAAGGAAGAAGGCATGAACTGCACCTGCCCCATGGCCCCGGCCCAGGACCCGATCATCTTCGATTGAGGGATATGGCCTGCATCCAGTATCTGGAGCACATGAAAGAGTTCTTTGCGAAAAAAGGCCGCGCGCCGGCCGTCGTAGGCCAGGGAAACCACCGCGTCGACGACAGGGAAGCCGCCCATGTTGAGGCCGTAGCTGGTCTCGATGCCCCACAGGGCCACAAGGAAGCGCGGCGGCACGCCATACCGCCGTCCGATCTCGCGCAGCACGGCCGCGTGCTGTTGCAGCTTTTGGCGTCCGAGGGCGATCCGCCAGGGGCTGACGATTTGTTGCATGTATTCGGCAACGGAAAGCGTGAATTCGGGTTGCCTGCGATCCAGTTCCAGGACCCGGGGGACCAGCCGGGCCGAACCCAGCGCCGTAGCGGCTGTTTCGACCGAGATTCCCTGGGCGATCATGTCCCCCTGCACCCCCTTCAGCCAATCCGGGAAGGCCGCGCTGTCAGCCACCGCCGGCCCGCTCCACGCCAGGACCACGAGCGCGGTCAAACCCACAATCCGGCAGAAAACGCCAACCGCACAGTTCCACTTTTCAGCCATGGTATCGTACCCCGCCGGACCTTTCGCCTCCCCGCCCGCAGGCGCGACCATGCCGCGCCCCGCCCCGCACGGGCCGCCGCCCTTGCATCCCCTTCTGGCCAAGCCGCGCCCCATGTACCATAATAGTCACCATGCTGCATCCACTGAAGAATTCTTTCGGTCTCAAGCAACCTTATACAGCCCGGCGCACCGCGGGGGTCGCATGCTCGGCGCCATCATCGGAGATGTGATCGGTTCGGTCTACGAGGGCCGTCCGATAAAAACCACGGCCTTCCCCCTGTTTACCGACCGGTCGCGCTTTACGGACGACACGGTCCTCACCATCGCCGTGGCCCATGCGATTCTCAGCGGCCAGGATTACGCCCCCGCGCTGAAGGATTTCGGGCGCCGCTACCCGCGGGCCGGCTACGGCGCCTCTTTTGCCCGCTGGTTGTTGTCCGAGGAAAATCGGCCTTACAACAGCTGGGGCAACGGCGCGGCCATGCGTGTCAGCCCGGTGGGCTTTGCCTTCGACGACCCCGCCCGCGTCCTGGAGGAGGCCCGGCGCTCGGCCGCAGTCACCCACAACCATCCCGAGGGTATCAAGGGGGCCCAGGCCGTGGCCCTGGCCGTTTTCCTGGCCCGCCGGGGCACGGGCAAGGCCGGCCTGCGGGAAGAGATTGAAGGTCGCTTCGGGTACGACCTGCACCGCACGGTGGATGCGATCCGACCCGGCTATGGTTTCGACGTCTCCTGCCAGGGTTCGGTACCGGAGGCATTGATCGCCTTCCTCGATTCGAACAGTTTCGAGGATGCGCTCCGCCAGGCCGTCTCCCTGGGAGGCGACAGCGACACCCTGGCCTGCATGGCCGGCGCCGTGGCCCAGGCCCATTACGGCGCCGTTCCGGAGCCCCTCATCCGGCAGGTCTGGGGGCGCCTGCCGGCCGAGTTTATCGACGTGCTCCGGCAATTCCAGCAAACCTATCCCCAGGCGGGGTTCATCCCCATCTGACGGCCCGCCCGGGCACCTGGAAGTCAATGGGCGGCGTTGAGGTCCGGAGCCTTGCGCCGCCCATGCCCATATGATCCCCAGGGGTTCGGCTCGCGGCGGCCCCGGCCTCCGGCACCGCGCCCGCCCCGCACGTCTAGGGCATATCCCGCAGTTCCGCCTCGTTCAGGGCGATTCGGGCCTCTGCCAGCTTGCGGTAATACTTGTGGGCCTTGGCCGCGTCCTTGGCGGCCACGGCCCTGGCCAGGTCGCCTTCGACCTCGGCCACTTCCAGCAGTTTATAGTAATACAACGATTCCTTCAGGTGGGCCAGAACGATGAGGCCGGTCAAAACCGGGTGATTGTTGGTGACATTGGCGTCCTTGAAGCGGGTCCCGTGCTCCAGTTCCACCTCCAGCCCGACGCGGAACTCCTCCAGGTCGATGGGCATCTTTTCGGTGTTGACCGCGTCCAAAATGATCCGCGCTTCCTCGCCGGCGACACGGGGGTCCTGCATGGCCGTCCAGTCGCTCAGTTTGAGTTCATTACACACGCGCTTGACTTCGTCGACAGTGATGTACTGGGGTAGCTTCATTTTTTCCTCCCAATGGAAAGGGTTGCCGGTTGCAGGTTCCTTGTTCCTGGTTCCTGGTGCGGGAATACCCCGCCGCCACGGGATGCGCCTTCGCCGGCACGTGCCAGGGCCCCCTGGCCCGGACCGCGCCCGCAACAGGCCACAGGGCGTATTGTGCGCGCAGGCGACCGCCTGTCACGGATGATGCGGACTAGCGCTGGGCCTTCAGCACGTCCCGGATCTCCGCCAACAGGACTTCCTCCTTCGAGGGCGCCGGCGGCGGCGCCGGTTTGGCCTCCTCCTTGCGTTTCATGCTGTTCATCGCCTTGATGACCATGAAGATGGCAAAGGCGACGATCACGAAATCGACCACGGTCTGGAGAAAGATTCCGTAGTCCAGGGTCACGGCGGGCGTTTCGCCCACCGCCTCCTTGAGCAGGAGCTTGAAACTCGTAAAATCAATGCCGCCGATCAAAAGCCCGATGGGCGGCATCAGCACGTTGGCCACAAAGCTGGAGACGATTTTGCCGAAGGCCGCGCCGATGATGATGCCCACGGCCATGTCCATCACATTTCCGCGCATCGCGAATTCTTTGAATTCTTTCATCAAGCCCATTTCAAACCTCCTCGACAGGATGTTCATTGCGATGTGCCGCGCTGCATTCTCCCGGAACGGTTTGTGGTTGCAGGTTTGTCGTTTGCGCCCGCAGGGCCCGGGCAGGGGGCTTCCACCCGCCGGGGGTTCCATCCGACATCCCTCCGGGCCCGTGCCATGGGGCACCGCCCCCGGGGCGTCGGGCGGCCGCTTAGAACTCCAGCAACCCGATCCCCTTCCGCACGATCATGACCGCGATGGCCGCCAGGAGCAGGCTCGCGATCTTGGATACCGTGCGCGACCCGGCCTTGCCCAGAAAGCCGTTGATCATGCCCGCAAACCAGAACACAACCCCCGCGATGAGGACGTTCACGATGATGGCCAGGCCCGTCAGGACCAGCCCGTGCTGGTCCAGCAGCAGGATCGAGCTCGTCAGCACTGCCGGCCCCGTGATGAGAGGCACGCCGAGGGGCACCGCCCCCAGGCTTTCCGGGTCGACACGGCGCTGGGTCTTCTCGTTCTGGAGGATGTCGCTGATGGAGATGACAAAGAGGAGTATCCCGCCGGCGATCATGAAATCGGCCACCGTGATCCCCAGAAGACGGAGGACCGCACTCCCCACCGCCAGAAACGCCAAGGCCACCAACGCGGCGGTGGCCACGGACTGCAGGATGACACGTTGCAGCGCGCCGCGCTCGATGCCTTCGGTCAGTGCCATGAACATGGGCAGCACCCCGATGGCGTCCACCGCCACGAACAGGGGAACGAAACAGAGCCAGAATGCCTGCATGCGCATTGTCCCGCCCGCGATCGGTAGCCCTCTCGGCCGTATCAGTCACGACCCCCTGGTTTTCGGCGGCGAGGATCACGATGATCCCGGGAAACATGGTTGCAGCCATAGCCGCCCGTGTGCCCCGTGGGTCAAGACCAGCTGACGTCCCCCGCACAGCCCCTCGGTGCCGGCCTTGATCTCCCGGCCCGGTTCGGACGTCATGGCCGGCGGAAAGCTATGCAATCTGTTGCCGATCATGTGCCATTCCGGGCCGTTGAACATAGGCTTGAAAAAGAACCTGGTCTGTGTCACTGTGCCAGTCTTCTGCCCTAGGCAGGTTCGATCCACGGCTCACTGCCGCACACAAGGATACAAAGACAGTTTAATGGGGCAGTCGCGCCTACTCAAGCTAAAAAAAGTACATTTTTTCACAAGGCATATGTGATGGCCTCCGGTTGCGGGTGTGGGAGGCGTTCTTTTTGTGGTCCAGCACTTCCCGTGGGTCGACCCGGACAAAGCAGCGGGAGTACGCCATGAGAAAGGGGATCCCAGGGGCTATGGCGCCCCATCAGCTCCGGATCGAAGCGACCGGTTGCCGTCGCAGCTTTGCCGGCCGCCTGTCTTGCCCGTTGACAGTGTCTTTCCGGTAACATACTCTTAACACACTCCACCATGCGAGGTGTCCCATGTTCGGCTTAGGCATGCCAGAGCTTCTGATCATTCTCCTGATCGTTTTCATCATCTTCGGGGCCCGGCGTCTGCCCGAAATCGGCAAGGGCCTGGGGCAGGGGATCCGCAATTTCAAGAAATCCGTGCACGAGATGTCGGACAAGGAACCGCCCGAGATCGAGGCCAAGAAGGACAACGGCGCCGACGGCCCCAAGTCCTGACCCACCTGACGGCTGGGCCGGCGGGCGCGTGGCATGTCCGCGCGCCTTTTGTTTGTGGCTGTCCCGCCGCCGCCCGACGAGGGCTTCGCCCCGTTTCCGCCCGCAGCGCCAAAGGGCCCGAGGTGCCCTGTCCGCTCCCATGGCAGGCGTATCATCCCCCGGGCATCGGTTCCACGGGCGCAACCCCTCACCGGCGCCTCGACGCACCAAGAGAATTCCGCATGAAAACAGCCATCGTCTTCAGTGAAGCCCTGACGCAGTATGATTTCGGTCCCGGGCACCCCTTTCGCGGTGACCGCTTCATCAATTTCATGGCCCTTTTGCGCGCAAAGCTGTCCCCCGGAGACCGCTACGACATCCTGGAATCTTCGCCCGCCGACGATAAGGACCTGCAACTGGTCCACAACCCGGAGTACATCAATTTTGTCAAGGAAGAACGGCCCGATCCCCTGGCCGGCAGTACCTGGGCCTTTCTCGACCTGGATACCCAGCTGACGGTGGGCATGAACGGGGCCGCCCGCGCCCTGGTCGGTTCGGCCCTGATGGCAGCGGACCTCGTGGCCGAGGGCCGTTACAAGGTCGCGGTGAGCGTCGGGGGCGGCATGCACCACGCCCGGCCGTCCCGCGGCTCCGGGTTCTGTGTCTTCAACGACGTGGCCGTGTGCGTGCGCCACCTCCAGCGGCGGCATGGTTTAAAGCGCATTCTGGTGCTGGACACGGACGGCCACGCCGGGGACGGCACCATGGAAATCTTCGATTCCGACCCGAATGTCCTGGTCATCTCCATCCACCAGGATCCCCGCACCCTGTACCCCGGCAGCGGCTTCCCCTCCCAGGTGGGCTTCGGCGCGGGCAAGGGCTTCACGGTCAATGTCCCCTTGCTGCCGAGGGCCGGAATTCTTTCCTTTATGTATGCCTTGCACCACGTGTTCAACCCCTTGGCGCGCGAGTTCCAGCCGGACCTCATCATCCGCAACGGGGGTTCCGATCCCCATTTTCATGACCAGCTGGTCACCCTGGGCATCACCGTGCAGGGTCTTTACATGATCGGGCAGTACATCCGTAACATTGCCGCCGCGGTCTGCGACGGCCGGATCATCGATATGGTGGGCAGCGGCTACAACCCTGAGGTCCTGCCCCACGCCTGGCTGGCCCTTATCAGCGGTATCGCCGGGTGGGAAGTGGCCTTGGAGGAACCCGTGCCGGTACCGCCCTGGGTCAAGGAGGGTTATGGGCTCGCCGAGGTGACCGCCGCGGTGGCCACCGCACAACGGCACCTGGCCCCCTATTGGAAATGCTTCGCCGGCGCGGACCAGCGATCGGTGCCCGCGCCCGTATGATTCGCCAACCCGCGGGGGTGCGTGCATAACCACCCGCAACCATCACGGCTTTCGTTATTGCGGGTTTTGACCCTCTGCCCTTGGCCTTGTGCTCAAGGCTGCCCCTGAGCTGAAACCTGCAAGGCCGCCGTCCAACCCCGGCGGGCGGATTTCTTCTGCAGGCGGGCGCGGGTCACGAACAATCCGGCCCAGTCACTCACACATCTGCAAACGGGAAACACCATGCAAACCGAGACCATTTGTGTACACGCCGGTACCTGCGAGGATGCCAGGACCCGCGGCATCAACACGCCCATCTTCACGTCCTCGGCCTGCGGCTACCTGGACAGCGAGGAACGTCCCTACCCCCGCTACTTCAACCTGCCCAACCAGGAGGCGGTGGTGCGCAAGCTCTGTGCCCTGGAAGGGGCCGAGGACGGGGTGCTCTTCAGTTCGGGCATGGCCGCCGTCAGCACAGTCCTCCTGACCTTGCTCAAGACCGGGGACCACGTCATTTTGCAGGACGATCTGTACGGGGGCACCCACGCCTTCGTGACAGGTGCCTTCGCCCGCCTGGGGATCGATCACACCTTCGTGGCCACAAGCCCCGAGGCGGTGGCGGCGGCCCTCACGCCCCGTACCGCCCTCATTTTCGTGGAGTCACCCACCAATCCGCTCCTCAGCATCATGGACATCCGGGGCGTGGCGGCCGTGGCGCGCGCCCATGGTGCGGTCACCGTCATGGACAACACCTTCGCCTCCCCCATCAACCAGAACCCGCTGGCCCTGGGCATGGATGTCGTGATCCACAGCGGCACCAAGTACCTGGGGGGCCACAGCGACCTGTGCTGCGGCGCCGCCTTGGCCAGCCATGCCTTGACGGCCCGGATCCGCACCACTGCGACCCAGTTGGGGGGCAGCCTCAACGCCGAGATGTGCTATCTGCTGGAACGCAGCCTCAAGACCCTGGGCCTGCGGGTGGAACGCCAGAACGCCAACGCCGAGGCCCTGGCGCGTTTTCTAGCAGCCCATGCACGCGTCGCACGGGTCTATTTCCCGGGTCTTGAAAACCATCCCGGGCATGCCGTGGCGCGCTCCCAGATGAAAGGCTTCGGGGGTATGCTGTCCTTTGAGGTGGATGAAGACCGGGTGACGCCCGAGAAGTTCCTGCATGCCCTGGAGCTGATCCGGCCGGCCCTGAGCCTCGGGGGGGTTGAAAGCACGATCTGCCAGCCGGCCGCCACCTCGCACCAGAAACTCACGCCCGCAGAACGCCGGCGTGTGGGCATTGCCGAGGGATTGCTGCGGCTTTCGGTGGGTATCGAAAACCTCGCCGACCTCAAGGCCGACCTGGCCCAGGCCTTGGAACGTTAGGCCGCACGGCCTATCAATCCGCAGGCCTGAAACCGCCGCTTTCGGCCTCGTCGGTCGTCGCCGGCATCCCGGCCGGCACCTGACGCACCACCAGCGCCTGGCCGGGATGAATGGGCCGGGCGGGGTCCAGCCGGTTCCAGAGGAGCAGGAGGGCGAGCGGAATTTCGAAGCGTTCCGCGATGG
>ENA-ORXD01002720-ORXD01002720.1-sediment-metagenome-genome-assembly--contig:-NODE-2720-length-11248-cov-99.812103_pt1 | contig 11248 bp, 14 predicted proteins | sample MGYA00237862_ERZ511471 | MGnify/ENA metagenome assembly ERZ511471 | reverse complement strand
GGTGCTGGTCGGCAGTTTCTTCTCCTTCTTCGGCCAGTCGGCCGTCGTCCTCACCGTGCAGGAGGCGATGGGGTGGAGCCTTGACAGCGCCTGGCAGGCCTTCAACCTCGGGCTTCTCCTGATGATCGGCGGGTTTGCCGTCCTCATCTATGAACTCTTCAGAAAAGACCGGCCAGACCACCTCTTCGTGATCGTCTGGTCGGCCGTCATGCTCGCCTCGACCTGGCAGCACGTCAGGTACGAATACTATCTGGCGGTAAACATCGCCCTGCTCTCCGGCATCTTTGCCGGGTTCGTGGTCAACGCCGGGTGGAAGGACGTCCTGGCCCTCAGGTCGATTCCCGCTCCTGAGAAAACAGAGGACAAAGGAAAGAAAAAGGCAGGCGCCACGAAGGTTCCTGCGCGGAAAGGCGATGTAGACGGCGATATCAGGATGGTGCTCGCGGTCGCCGGCGTGGCCCTCGTCTCCCTGGTCTTCGTCCTCATGTCGGTCCAGAGCGGCATGGCCGTCGCCGAGGCTTCGGGATACGGCGGGATGAACCCACAGTGGCGCCAGGCCCTTGAATGGATGGCCGAGAGCACGCCTGACACCGGCGTCGACTACTACGGGATCTACGAGAAGGAGACCTATGAATACCCGGCCACCGCATACGGCGTGATCTCCTGGTGGGACTACGGCCACTACATCACCTACCTCGCCAAGCGTATCCCGGTCGCAAACCCCTTCCAGCACGGCGTCACCGGGCCGAACGGCTCGGCGGCATTCTTCATGCAGCAGGATGAAACGGCCGCCGCAGAGATCATGGAGAACACCGGGACGCGCTACGTGATCACCGACATCGAGATGGACACCGGGAAGTTCTGGGCGATGGCGACCTGGTACGACCCCGCAGTGGCGCAGAAGGGGTATCTCGACACCTACCTGATCCAGGAGTCGGGATCGTATAACCGGGTGCAGCTGAACACGCCGGCCTACTACCGGACGATGGTCTCGCGCCTCCACAACTTCGACGGCTCGATGGCCGAGCCCTCGCAGGTGGTCTACGTGGAGTATACCGAGGCAGGAGTCTCGGGATTCTCCGCGCCGGTGATCACAAATGCCATGATGCTGAACGGGTCTGAAGCGCAGGCAAAGGCCGATGCCTACAACGCGAACGCACCTGCCGGAAAAGGCGCCGGACTCTTCGGCACCGACAACAACCTCACCCTCCCGCCCGAAGAGGTCTCGGCCCTCCAGCACTTCAGGCTCGTCTTCGAGTCGAGCCAGAACGTCTACAATGCCGTGACGCCGAATATTAAATACGTCAAGGTCTTCGAGTATGTTCAGGGCGCCCGTATCGCCGGCGAGGGAACGATCGAGGTGGACCTGAAGGCGAACACCGGCCGGACCTTCACCTACCGGCAGGAGAGCGTGAACGGAGTATTTGTGGTGCCGTACTCCACATCCGGAAATCCCTACGGCGTGACCGCTCTAGGGCCGTACCGGATCGTCGGCACCGGGCAGACGATCGAGGTGTCTGAGGACGCCGTGATGCAGGGTCTTACCGTCGGCTAATGAGATGTTCAGCGATCACCGGGAGAGTGTTTGCAAAACACGACATGTCAGCCCCTCCGGGGAGCGGGCAGTCCGAGACGAGCGCCCGCCTCAGGGAGGTGCTCGCCGGCCTCCCCAGGGATATCCCGGTCCATCCCCCGGTTTCTGCGACGGTCGAGGAGATCGAGGCCGTCCACGACCCCGCCTATGTGCGCTGGATCCAGAAGATGGCCACAGGCAGCTGTTTTCTCGACGATAACACCTATGTATCGGACTCGTCGTTCGAGGTCGCCCTTGCGGCCGCAGGCTCCACCCATGCGGCGATCGAGCGGGCCCTCGACGGAGAGAACTGTTTTGCGCTTGTCCGCCCGCCGGGCCACCACGCCGAGCCCGACCGGCAGATGGGCTTTTGCATATTCAACAACGCCGCCGTCGCCGTCACAAAGGCGCTCCGCGGCCTTGACCGGGTCGCCATCGTGGACTGGGACCTCCACCACGGCAACGGCACGCAGAAGATCTTTTACCCGTCCGACCGGGTGCTCTACTGCTCGATCCACCAGGAGAACAGTTTTCCCGGCACCGGATGGCCCGAAGAGATCGGCACCGGAAAAGGGAGGGGATATACGATCAACGCCCCCCTGGCACCAGGAGCGACCCTCGCCGATTACGCGCGGATCTTCTCGGCGGTCTTTGTGCCGGCGATCAGGGCGCACCGGCCAGACCTGGTCCTGGTCTCGGCAGGGCAGGACGCCCTCGCTGACGACGAACACGGGCGGATGCTGCTCTCACCGCCAGACTACGGGGTGCTGACCAGGATGCTCCTGGACCTCGACCTGCCCCTCGCCCTGGTGCTGGAGGGCGGCTACGGCCCCTCGCACGGGCAGGCGATCGCCGCAATCTTTACAACGCTCAGGGGTCGGGAGAAAAAGGACGGCGATCCCGGGCGGCCGCGCCCCGGAACCGTCAGACTCGCAGAGAAACTGCAGAAACTGATAAATTACTAACGTCTTTTGACCATCCGGTCCTTGTTCATGTGCGAGACCTCAAAGCCGGGCACGATCACCCTGACCACCGGGACAGGGGTGCGGGAAAGGTCGCAGACGAGCACGCGCTCGGTTTCCTTCCCGACCTCGTCGAGGGCGACCCCGATGTCTTCGTCGAAATAGTCGGTGGCCAGGTTCGCCAGCCCCTCGATCGGGGTGGAGGGAGCGTCGCAGAACCATTCCTTGTTGATCCGCTTCATCCTGTCGTAGCCGATCCGTTCGAGGAGGTGCTGGCGGTCAGGGTTGACCCGCCCGCCCTGGAGCTGGCTGGCGCGGCTCTGCGCCACCTCGGTGAGCGCCCGCAGTGCGGCGATCTCCGGGTCGAGATGCGTCCCCGCTCCCATGACCAGGAGAGAGGGGTCTTTTGTGAGCGTGTCGTCCGCCGCCGCCGCCACCGTCGGGATCCCGGTCCGGCCCTCGAGGAGCCAGAGATGGATCTCGATCCCGTGTCCGGCATAGAGGTCCAGGATCTCCCGCACCGACCCGGTCTCCCCGACCGAGAGTCTCGTCCCCATCGAGTGCCGCCGTTCAGCCCGGGAGAGGGCGTCGCGCTCGATCACCTCAAGGAGGGCATGAAGCACCGCCTCCTCGATCACGTTGCCCGAGGCGAGGCCGTTCGTGTCGGAGATGAAGAGGGGCACCGTCTGGCCCAGGCAGTCATAGGGGTGGAAGACGGCGTTGGACGGGACCAGGATCTCCTCATCGTTCAGGAGGTCGAAAGCAGGCGTCCAGTGGAGTTTCTCGTTCTCCTCCAGGGGGCGGGGCAGGATCAGGTCGGCCGGGTCGAGGGCCCGTCTGATCCCGAGCGCCTCGAAACTCGCGTACTCCATGAAATCACAGCGGTATTCGCCGGAGTAGCGCTCGATCGCCTCCATCATCGCCGAGACTTTCGCCTGCACCGGCCCTTTTCCTTTGCCGGCATGATGTTTCGCCGCCCCGATAGCGGCAGTCGGCCTGAAGACCGAGAAGCACGGGATGCCGAGGCGGTCGAGGTGGGTGACATCCTCGACCGAGACGACACCGATCTCGTCCATCAGGGGTTCTATGGCCTGCAGGGTCTCTTCGGGGGATCTCGAACGGTGGGTCCCGTCGTAATACTGTTTTCTGACGTGGCTGAAGGTGAGGGACATCGTAGAGGATTAGGCCGGGCGATCTTTTATACCTTCATGCACCCACTCTCTTTCATGGACGCCGCGGAGATTGTCGTGGGGATGACGGTGCGCTACCCGCGGACCGGAACGGCCGGAAAGGTGGAGAGGATCGAGGTGATCGAAGGGGAGACGTTTGCCGAACTCGACTCCACCGGCCTCCTGTACCGGGCCGATCTGATCGAGCCCGCCGCCAGTCTGGAGGCGAGGCGTACCGGAAAGAAAGAGAATCTGGACGACCGCCTCAAGAGAGAAAAGGCGTTCGAGAAGGATCTCGATGACGCCTGGAGCAAGATCGACGGAGCCTGTGAGGGAGGGGGTTAATCCTCCTTCTCGATCGGGATCGTGGTCAACTTTACCGACGCAACCCCTTTCTGAGACATGAGACGTTCGGCGATCGTCTTGAGGGCGGCGCCGTCCCCGCGGAGCAGGATCACTTCCATGCACTGGTCGTGGCTGAGATGGGCATGCATCGAGGCCTGAATGGTGTGAATATATTCGTGCTGGATATCGGTGATCGTCTGCAGGAGACCGCGCTGGTCATGGTCGTAGACCATCGTGATCACGCCCTGCCGCTCGCCCTTGACATCCGACATCCACTTGTAGTAGGTGATGTAGCTCCTGATCGCGTCCCGTATCCCCTCCGAACGGGACGAGTAGCCTCTCGCCCCGATAATGGCGTCGAACGTATCAAGGAGGTTTTTGGGCAGGGATATCCCAATGCGTGAGAGTTCGCTCTCCGGGTTCATACACCTCAGTGGTACATGGGACAATATAAAGCATGCGGAATATGGTAACACCAAGTCGGCAGATTCAACCAGCCCAGTACATACACATTATGTGTCAGACCGCGGATCCACGAAAGCGGACGGTAGCGATCCCGGCACCGATTTATCTATAAAGAGTGCGATATATATAGGAAGGGAGGTTTGAATCAGTTTGCATGACGTAATGGTACCCAATGTCAATATCGGGCTGGTTGGGCATGTGGACCACGGCAAGACGACGCTTGTGTCGGGTCTGACCGGGGTCTGGACCGACCGCCACAGCGAGGAGATGAAGCGCGGCATCTCCATCAGGCTCGGCTATGCCGACGCCACATTTTACCGGTGTGAGAAGCACGAGGGAGAGGAGGGGTATTCGATCTCTCCGGACTGCCCGGTCTGCGGAGAGAAATGCGCTCCCTTCAGAACGGTCTCGTTCGTGGACGCGCCCGGGCACGAAACCCTGATGGCGACGATGCTTTCGGGCTCGGCCCTGATGGACGGGGCGATGCTCGTCATCGCCGCCAACGAGCCCTGCCCCCAGCCCCAGACCAAAGAGCACCTGATGGCCCTTGAACTGGTGGGGATCAAGAATATTGTCATCGTTCAGAACAAGATCGATGTCGTTTCCCCGCAGGACGCACTCAAACACTATAAACAGATAAAGGCGTTCGTCAAGGGAACGATCGCAGAAGATGCGCCCATTATCCCGGTCTCGGCCCAGAAAAAGATCAATATCGGGGCGCTCATCCAGGCCCTGGACACCTATATCCCCGCACCCGAGCGAGACCCCGAGGCAACGGCCCAGATGCTCATCGCCAGGTCCTTCGACATCAACAAGCCGGGATCGAACTGGCGCGACCTGAAAGGCGGCGTTATCGGCGGTTCGCTGACGCAGGGAGCGATCAAGGACGGCGACGATATCGAGATTCGGCCCGGCATCCAGATGCAGGTGGAGAACCGGACAGTCTGGAAACCGATCATCACCAAGGTCGTCTCGATCCATACCGGCGAGCGGAAGGTGACCGAAGCGACCCCCGGCGGCCTGATGGCAATCGGGACGAAACTCGATCCGGCGATCACCAAGAGCGATATGCTGGTCGGGCAGGTGGCCGGCCATGTCGGCGAACTCCCGGAGATCCTGGACCACCTCACCTTCACGGTGAAGCTGATGGACCGGGTCGTGGGTTCGGGCAGCGAGCTGGATATCACGCCCCTGAAGCACAAAGAGCCGCTGATGCTCTCGGTGGGCACGGCGGTGACGGTCGGCGTGGTGACGAACACAAAGAAGGACCAGGCAGAAGTCGTCCTGAAGAGGCCGGTATGTGCGGATGTCGGGGCGAGGATCGCGATCAGCCGCCAGGTGGAAGGACGCTGGCGCCTGATCGGCATGGGGATCCTTGCCGAGTGAAGGTGCTCCTCGACACCAACGCCCTGATGATGCCCGTGCAGTTTCGGATCGACCTCTTCGATGAGCTTCGATCCCTGCTCGGGAGGTACGAGCCGCTCGTGCTGCAGGACGTCGTGCACGAACTCGAAGGGCTGGCACGCGGCTCCGGGAACGACGCCGCGGCGGCCCGGGCCGGCCTGATGTTTGCCGGGCGCTGTACTGCCGTCGAAGGCCGGAGCACGGCGCCCTCGGTCGATGACCGGGTTGCCGCCTATGCGGCGGCCGAAGGGTGCATGGTGGTGACGAACGACCGCCGCCTGAGGGTTGCCCTCCTTGCGGCGGGCGTGCCCGTGATCACGCTGAGAAATCAGAAAAAATTGGAAATTTTAAGGGGATAGCATGTATTACCGTGTGACGCTCGATGACAAGGTGAGGGTGCCCCCGCACCGCCTTGGCGAAGACCTGAGAAATGTGATCCTGGACGAACTCCAGAAGCAGCTCGAAGGGAGCATAGACAAGGAGATCGGCATCTTCATCGCCGTAACGAAGATCAACAACGTCGGCGAAGGCGAGATCGTCCACGGAGACGGGGCGGTCTATTACGACGTCACTTTCGAGGCGCTGGTGCTCCGTCTGGTGCTGCAGGAGGTCATCGAAGGCGAAGTGGTCGAGACGACCAGTTTCGGGGCGTTCGTCTCGCTCGGGCCGATCGATGCGATGCTCCACGTGAGCCAGATCTCCGACGACTACATCGCCTACGACGAGAAGAACAACACCCTCAACTGCCAGGAGACGAAACGGTCGATCCAGGTGGGCGAGGCGATCCGCTGCCGCGTGGTCACCCTGAGCCTCAACGAGCGCGAGCCGCGCGAGAGCAAGATCGGGCTCACGATGCGCCAGGCAGGGCTCGGCACCGATAAGTGGCTGATCGAAGAGCGCGAGAAGGAGAAGAGCCAGCATGGCGCCAGCGCGTAAGAAAAAACAGATGAAGGCCTGCCAGAGTTGCCACAAGGTGGTCGAGGGTGAGGCCTGCATGACCTGCGGGTCGACGAACCTGAGCGAGGACTGGGCCGGCTACCTGATCGTCGTCGACCCGAGACACTCGGGGATTGCAAAACAGATGAACATCGACATGCCCGGACGCTACGCCCTGAAGGTCCGCTGATGTTTTATCTGCCCGAAGAACATCGGGAACAGTTTAAAGAGCCATTCGGGACGCTGTTCCCGGAGCTCGAGGAGGCGCTGCCATCCCTGGAGGGCAAAACCCTGTACGCCGTCGGGGACGTGGTGACCCACAACCTCCTGGCCGCAGGCAGACCGCCGGAGATCGCCGTGATAGACGGGTATACGATGCGGGCTCCCTGCAACCGGACGCCTCTTTTTCTCTATCGCCGGATCAGGGTGAAGAACCAGGCCGGAACCCTGACCGAGGATCTCATCGGGGCGCTGGAGGATGCGGTGGAAAATCCCCCGGCCCTGATCACCGTGGACGGCGAGGAAGACCTCGCGGTGATCCCGCTCGCCCTCGCCGCCCCTGAAGGGACGGTGATCCTGTACGGCCAGCCTGGAGAGGGCGTCGTTGTCTGCACGGTGACACCGGCATTGAAAGAAGCGGCAAGATACCTTCTTTCCCTCTTTGTCCGCGTATAGGGCGGTTTGATCCCGCGCCCTCATGTTTTAAATAACCAGGTCGACAATATTTGAGGGATATCGATGGAATTTCAGATCACCCGTGACTACCGGAATGAACTTTTAAACCGCAGGGAAGTGCATTTTACCCTCGCCTACGACGGGGCCACCCCTTCGAGGGCCCAGATTCTCGGAAAGATCAGCGCGCTCCTGAACGCCAGCGAGAGCCTCGTTGTTCTTGACTCGATGAAGAAGCAGTTCGGCACGATGGAGCTCAGAGGCGTCGCACGGATCTACGACGACGAGGAGAGCCTGAAGATGACCGAGCGCGACTACCTGATCAAGCGCAGCGCACCGAAGGCTGCGGAGGCAGAGTAAGATGGCGGCAGCAAAGAAGGCAGCAGCCCCGGCCTCGGTCAAGCGGAGCGCGTACTTCGCGGTCGACGGCAAGAAGGCCGTACCGCAGCGGAAGTACTGCCCCCGTTGCGGACCGGGCGTTTTCATGGCCCAGCACAAGGACCGCCTTTCCTGCGGAAAGTGTGGATATACTGAATTTACCGAATAAAGAATGCAAAAGGGCACAAAGGTACTGGGGATCGAAGGCACGGCCTGGAACCTCAGTGCCGCTATTTTTGGCGACGAACTCGTTTCCCTCCATTCAAACCCGTACCAGCCCAGAAGCGGGGGGATCCATCCGCGTGAGGCGGCCCAGCACCATGCCTCCGTCATGAAGGAGGTGATCGCCGCCGTGCTCACCGATCCGGGCGAGATCGCCGCGGTGGCGTTCTCGCAGGGCCCGGGGCTCGGCCCCTGTCTGCGGACGGTGGCGACGGCCGCACGCACCCTTGCCCTGGCGCTGGACGTCCCGCTGGTCGGGGTCAACCACTGTGTCGCCCACATCGAGATCGGGCGGTTTGCGACCGGGTGCGACGACCCGATCACCCTCTATGTCTCGGGGGCGAACACGCAGGTGCTCGGATACCTGAACGGAAGGTACCGGATCTTCGGCGAGACCCTGGACATCGGCCTCGGGAACGGCCTGGACAAGTTTGCCCGAAGCAAGGATTTCCCGCACCCGGGCGGACCCAGGATCGAGGAGCTCTCCCGAGGCGGCGGGTATATCGACCTCCCCTATACGGTGAAAGGGATGGACCTCGCCTTTTCCGGGCTGATCAGCGCCGCCCAGGAGAGCCGGGCCCCGATCGAGGACGTCTGCCACTCCCTGCAGGAGACGGCGTTTGCGATGTGCGTGGAAGTGACCGAGCGGGCGCTCGCGCAGGCCGGCAAAGACGAGGTGCTCCTGGTCGGCGGTGTGGCCGCCAACGCCCGCCTGCGCGAGATGCTGCAGGTGATGTGCGAAGAGCGCGGGGCCAGGCTCTTCGTCCCGGAGCGGCAGTTCTGCGGGGACAACGGGGCGATGATCGCCTACACCGGAAAGATCATGCTCGAGCACGGGGCGACCCTGCAGATCGAGGACTCCCGCGCCAACTCCCATTACCGCGCCGACGAGGTGGCGGTGGTCTGGCGGACCGAGCCGCAGAAGGTCCCGGCGGCGGGCGCCCGCCAGGGCGCCGAGGCGGTCGTGGTCATCGGCGAGGACGAGGTGACGAAGCGCCGGGTCTCGAAGTCCTACCGGGCGGCGGCGCTGGACGCACGGCTGATCGCCGAGCGGACGCGGGCCGAGGCGCGCCTTGTCGCCGCCGCCAGAAAGGGCGGGGTGGCGACGCCGATCATCTACGATGTCTCAGGGGACACGATCGCGATGGAGCGGGTGGACGGCGTCCTCCTGCGCGATGCTCCGACGGCGGAGCACCTCGCCATCGCCGGCGAGGCGGTCGGGCGGTTGCACGCGGCGGGGATCGTCCACGGCGACCTGACGACCTCGAACATGATCGTGCGTGACGGACGGTGCGTACTCATCGATTTCGGGCTTGCGTTCACCTCGGCCGAGATCGAGGACCGGGGAGTGGACCTGCACGTCCTCTTCCAGACGCTGGAGAGCACGACGGAGGACCCCGAGTCCCTGAAGGCGGCGTTCCTGGGGGGCTACGCCTCCGCCTTCTCCGAAGCGCCGGCGATTATGGAGCGAGAGCGGGAGATCGAGCGGCGGGGGCGGTACCTCTGAAGATCGCCGTCGTCACCTCGAACCCGCACAAGGCGGCCGAGGTGGCGAAGTTCTTCGAGGGCGTGGCCGTTGTGGAGCACGTGCGGCTGGAGATCCCGGAGTACCGGGACAACGACGTGCGGAATATCGCGCGGGAGAAGGCGCGCTATGCCTATTCCCGTATCGGGCAGCCCCTGATCGTGGACGACACGGCCTTCTGTGTCGACGCCCTGAACGGGTTTCCCGGCCCGTATGCCGCCTATGTCCAGGAGACGATCGGGAACGCCGGGATCCTGAAACTCATGGACGGCGTCGCCGACCGGCAGGCGCATTTCGAGACGGCGATCGCCTATGCCGACGGGGAGGAGATCAGGATCTTCTCCGGCGTGATCGATGGGATGGTGACCGAAGCGCCGCGGGGTGGCGAGGGCTTCGGCTACGACCCGATCTTTGCGGTCGAAGGGCGGACCCTGGCCGAGATCCCGCTTGCCGAGAAGAGCCTGATCTCCCACCGGGCCCGCGCCCTCGCGGCCTTCAGGGCATGGCTGGAAGATCAATAGTCTTAAGAATGCAGAGAGCGTTGTACTTAGAACTGGACAAACGTGGTGAGATAAGATATGGCACGGTTCCCCGAAGCTGAAGCACGACTGCTCAACGTTAAAATCTGTATGCGCTGCAATGCACGGAATGCACTGAGGGCGACGCAATGCCGCAAGTGCGGCTACCAGCACCTCCGCCCGAAGAACAAGGAACGCAAGGCCTGATACAGGCGCACACAAAAAGGGGACGTCCGGCCGCCCGCGGGGCCGGCAGGGCCCTTGCATCTTTTTCTGCGGGGATTTTCCGTAACGTCGGGATGGTTCCCGGCCGTCACACACTGTAATAGGTGACCTTTTTTCCCCTGACGGCGTATTCCCCGGCAAAGGTCTCGATGTTGCGCTTGTAGCCGATTCGCCCGGTGACCCCGAGGGCCCGGAGGCGCTCGCGCACCCGCATGACATCGGCCTCGTCGCTCCAGTCTTTCGTGTAGACGTAGATCACCTTCCGGTCGTCGCGGGAGTCGGGGTTGGGACGGGCGGTGCTCACCTTTGACGAGATGCCGAGGTCTCCGGCGACGGTGGCGTCCCGCACCTTCTGCCAGAGGGCGTCGACGTCGGCGGCGTCCGAGAAGATCAGCCATTTTCCGACCTGTTCGCCGGTGACGTCGACCTCGCCCGCGGAGGGGTTGTCCTCGACGATCCAGTACATCTGCGTGGTCCTGGAGGGGGTGACGCCCTCGCCTCTTTTGAGCATGTCGTATATGGCGTCCTGGCTCCCGAAGCGGGCAAGGAGGGCGGCGGCGAGGGGCGGATAGTCCTGCTCGAAGGCTGCGAAGATGGCGCGGAAGTCCTCTTCGAAGTCGATCCCGCCCTCGACACGGGCGAAGAGGGGTACGCCGCGTGCAAGGAGCTCTTTGTTCAGCAGGATCTCAAAGATCCCATATGCTGCGTCAGCCAGTGCCTCGGAATCGACATCGTCCATGATCATGTCTCTGGAGAGGCAATCAAAAAAGGTTATCTCAGGGGGTGCGGACCGGCCTCCGATGTTCGCAGGGGACGCCGGCCTGGCAGAGACCGCAGGCGTTGATCCCCCCGCA
>ENA-ORXD01002719-ORXD01002719.1-sediment-metagenome-genome-assembly--contig:-NODE-2719-length-11250-cov-3.522241_pt1 | contig 11250 bp, 8 predicted proteins | sample MGYA00237862_ERZ511471 | MGnify/ENA metagenome assembly ERZ511471 | reverse complement strand
AGGACCTCTGCGATCCCGCTCATCCCGATCCCCCCGATCCCCACGAAGTGGATCTGCCGGACCTTGCGTTTCATCAAGTCTCTTCTGATGCCGTTTTGCATTCTTATTCGCTTTCGCTAAGTGTCTGAGTGATGAAGTGTCTGAGTGACGAAGTGAAGAAACTGCGAATTCTTAGACTCAAGCACTCAGACACTTTCCTTTCACTTGCCGTTGGTGCTCTGCACCAGCGCCATACATTCGTCCACGATGTCCGCCGCGGCCCGGGCGTTGCCGAGGCTTGCGGCATTGTGCTGCATCTCCCCGATCTTCCCCGGGTCCTGTGCAAGCCGCCGGATGACCCCCGAGAGGCTTTCCCCCGTGAGGTCCCTCTCGGGGATCATCGCGGCTGCACCCCTGTTGACAAGGAGTTCGGCATTTTTCGTCTGGTGGTCGTTCACGGCAAAGGGGAAGGGGATGAAAATCGCCGCCTTGCCGCCTGCCGTGATCTCCGCGATCGACGTGGCCCCCGCCCGGCAGACGAGCAGGTCTGCCTTCCCGTAGGCCGCGGCCATGTCCGTGATGAAGGGCAGCACCTCGGCCTCCACCGCCTGATCGTGATATCCCTTTGTCACCATCTCCAGGTCGTCCTTCCCGGTCTGGTGGATGATCCTCAACCTTCCCTTCATCTCCCCGAAATGAGGCAGCGCCTCCAGCGCGGCCAGGTTGATCCGGTGTGCCCCCTGGCTTCCCCCGAAGATCAGGATCGTGAACGGCTCGCCGGCCTTCCGTTCCCGCCTTGCCGCCCCGGCGATCGCGGCCCGGATGGGGTTTCCCGTCACGCGGACCCGGTCCGCGCGGAACCGGACCGCCGTCTCGGCAAAGCTCACGAAGATCCGGTCGGCAAAGCGCCCGAGGATCCTGTTCGTCTCGCCGGGGATGGCATTCTGCTCGGCAATCGCCGTCGGCAGGCCCATGAAGTGGGCCGCGAGAACAGCCGGTCCCGACGCGTAGCCGCCCACGCCGATCACGATGCCGGGGCCGAAGTCCCGGATGATCCGCCTGGACTGCAGGAGGCTCCGCGGGATCTTCAGCATCGCAGCCAGCGACCTTGCGATGCCCCGGCCTTTGATCCCCTCCACGTCGAGCGTGTCCAGGGCAAAGCCGATCTGGGGCAGCACCCGGGCCTCGAGCCCGCGCTTCGTCCCGATGAAAAGAACGTCGTTTTCCCCGCTGCGCCTGCGGAACTCCTCCGCGATCGCCACTCCCGGGAAGAGGTGGCCTCCCGTTCCTCCTCCCGCGATCACGATCCTCACGTTCCCGCCCTCCTGAGGGTCGACTTCTGGTATGTCGACAGGTTCAGCAGAATCCCCACGGCCATGCAGCTCACGATGAGCGACGTGCCCCCGTAGGACAAAAAGGGCAGGGCCATGCCCTTGGTGGGGATGAGCCCCATGACGCCTGCGATATTGATGAAGGCCTCCATTGCGAGCAGGATCGTGATGCCCGATGCCAGCAGGCTCCCGAAGGTGTCCTGGACGCGGAAGGCGATCACAAATCCCCTGAAGATCATGAGGCCGAAGAGCACGATGACCGTGCAGATCCCGATGAAGCCGCTCTCCTCGGCGATGATGGAGAGGATGAAGTCCGTGTGCGGCTCGGGCAGGTAGAAAAGCTTCTGCATCCCGTCACCCAGCCCCACGCCGAAGGGTCCTCCCGACCCGAATGACAGGAAGGACTGGATGATCTGGAACCCCTTGTGCTGGGGGTCCTTCCAGGGATCGAGGAACGTGCTCACGCGCTCCCATCGGTAGGCCTTCGACATGACCAGGAATGCCGCCACGGGGACGAGGGCCAGCATCGATCCGGCGAGGTAGCGGAACCGCGCACCCGCGATGTAGAGGACCGACAGGGCCACGGCCATGATCAGCACGGCCGATCCGAAGTCGGGCTGCTTCACGATGAGCGCCACGGGCACCAGGACGATGGCCAGCGGAAGGAGGAACCCCTTCAGGAACTCCTGGATGTGGGCCGACTTGCGCGTCAGGTAGTGGGCGAGGAAGATGACGACGAGGACCTTCACGAGTTCGGCGACCTGGAAGGTGAAAAACCCGAGGTTGAGCCAGCGCCGCGCCCCGCCCTTCGTGACGCCGACGCCGGGCAGGAAGATCGCGACCAGCAGGACCAGCGAGACCCCCAGGCCCGCGTAGGCGACCCCGCGCAGCCACGTGTAGGGCATCTTCATGAGAGCGATCATGGCCGCCAGCCCCACGACGAGGAAGAAAAGCTGCTTCTTGAGGAAGAAGTACCCGTCGCCGTATTTTTGCAGGGCGAGCATGTAGCTCGAGCTGTAGATCATCACGGTGCCGAAGGCGATGAGCACCAGCACGATGAAAAACAGGATGAAGTCGGGTCGTCTTCCCCTTGCAGGCATTTCGGCCATGGGATTGCTCAATTCCTCTGCGTTTCGGTTTTGCGGTCTTTGAGCCGGTTCACGGTTTCCTTGAACACCTCGCCCCGGTGGGCGTAACTGCGAAACTCATCGAAGCTCGCGCATCCCGGCGAGAGCAGCACCACGTCGCCCGGCAAGGCATGCTCCCAGGCGGTCTGTACCGCCGCACTCATCGTCGGGGCCTTTTGCGTCTTCACGATCCCGCCGATCCGGGCCCCGATTTGTTCACGGGCCTCGCCGAAGAGGATCATCTCCTTGACGCGCCGGCGGATGAGCGGCTCCAGGGACTCGAAGTCCCCGTTCTTGTCGCGGCCGCCCAGAAGCAGGATGACGGGCGCCTCGAAGGCCTCCAGGGCTCTCACCACGGCGCTCACGTTTGTTCCCTTCGAGTCGTCGTAGAAGGCCACGCCGCCTTTCTCGCCGGCCAACTCGATGCGGTGGGCAAGCCCGGTGAAGCTCTCCACGGCCTGAACGATGGCGCCGGGCGTGCAGCCGGCGTATCGGGCCGCCATGACGGCGGCCATGACGTTTTCCACATTGTGCCGTCCGGCAATCCGGATCATGGATGCCGGATAGGTTTCGATCTCCCTGCCCCCGGCCCGGTACTCCAGCTTATTTTCCTGGAGACTCATGCCCTCGGAGGGATGAGACGTCGTGCTGAAAAAGGCCACTCGCGCCTTGAGCCGTCCGGCCAGCGTCGCCGACTCTGACTCGTCGGCGTTGAGCACGGCCAGGTCGCCCGGCTGCTGATTTTTGAAAATCAGTTCCTTGGCCCGGCGGTACTCCGCGTAATCCGCGTGGTAGTCCAGGTGGTCGGGCGCCACGTTGAGAAGCACGGCCACCCTTGCCCGGAAGGTCTCGATGCGCTGGAGCTGGAAGCTGCTCATCTCGAGGACGGCCCACTCGTCGTCCTGTGGCCCCCCGACATAACCGATCAGCGGGCTGCCGATGTTGCCCCCGACAAAGGCTCGCTTTCCCGCCGTCGAGAGGATGTGACCGATGAGCGTCGTCACCGTCGTCTTGCCGTTCGTCCCCGTGATGCCGATGACGGGCACCCGGAGGAAGCGGAAGGCCAGCTCGACCTCGCTCATCACCGGCAGCCCCCGCCGCTGAGCTTCCCGGAGGATCGGGTTGCGGGGCGGCACGCCGGGCGAGGGGACGACCAGATCGACCCCATCGAGGGCGGCCGTATCGATTCCCCCCGTAAAAATGCGAAGGGAAAGACCCGCCAGGGCCCCGAGCGCTTCCTGGAGCTCCGCCTCCGGTTTCTCGTCGGAAACGGTCACGAGTGCCCCCTTCGCGGCCGCAAACCGCGCTGTGGCGATCCCCGTTTTCCCGAGGCCGATGACCAGGATTTTATTATTTGCGAGCTCCACCGTTCGACCTTACCTCAGCTTCAGGGTACTGATGGCCACGAGGGCCAGGATGATCGAGATGATCCAGAAGCGCACGATCACCTTCGGCTCCGCCCACCCCTTCAGCTCGAAGTGATGGTGGATGGGGGCCATGCGGAAGATGCGCTTGCCGTTCGAGATCTTGAACCAGCCCACCTGGAAGATGACCGAGATGGTCTCCAGCACGAAGATCCCGCCCACGATGGCCAGCAGCAGCTCCTGTTTCGTCACGATGGCCAGGGTGCCCAAGGCGCCGCCCAGGGAGAGCGACCCCACGTCGCCCATGAAAACCTGCGCCGGGTAGGTGTTGTACCAGAGAAACCCCAGGCAGGCCCCCACCATGGCCCCACAGAAGATGGACAGTTCGCCCGTCCCCGGCACGTAAGGAATTTGCAGATATCCGGATATCCTCACATTGCCGGCAAAGTAGGCAAGGAGCAGATACGTCAGGAAACAGATCAGCGCGGGCCCGATGGCCAGGCCGTCGAGGCCGTCGGTGAGGTTGACGGCATTGGCCGCCCCGACGATGACGAAGGCCGTGAAGAGGACATACCCCCAGCCCAGATCGGGCAGCATGGTCTTGAAGAAGGGAATCGTGATCGCTTCGCTGAAATTCGGCTTGAGGTAGAGGATGACGCCGATGAACAGGGCGATCCCGAACTCGAAGAAAAGCCTCGTCCGCCCGGAGATTCCCTTGCTGCTCTTTTGCGTGAGCTTGTTGAAGTCGTCGAAAAACCCGATGATGCCGAAGCCGACGGTGACGACGATGAGCATCCAGACGAAGTCGTTCGTCAGGTTCGCCCACAGGAGAGTCGAGATCACCACGGAGAAGATGATCATGATGCCGCCCATGGTCGGCGTGCCCGACTTCGTGAGATGCGTGTCGGGCCCGTCCTCGCGGATGGACTGCCCGATCTGCAGCGATTCGAGCTTGCGGATGAGCCAGGGTCCGAAGACGAAGCAGATGGCAAGCGCCGTGATCGCGGCGTAGATCGTCCGGAACGTGATGTAGCGGAACACGTTGAAGTACGAGAAGGTCTCGTGCAGGGGGTATAACAGATGATAGATCAAAACGACCGCCCTCCCATAAATGACAAAACCCCAACTCGGCGCACAAGCAGTTGGGGATACGTCGGGGACATGCCCCTACGGGTTGAGGTCGTATCCCTATCACAGGTTCTTTTCACTTTGCAACCCCGATTGCGCGGAGGATCGCCTGGACGATCTCTTCCATTTTCATCTTCCGCGAGCCCTTGACGAGGACCCAGTCGCCCGTTTTGAGGCAGGCCTTCAGGTGGGCCACCGTCTCCTCGGTGCTCAGGTCAACGAGCACCTGGTCGCTCTTCATCCCGCGCTTCATGGCCCCTTTCGCGGTCGCCCGGGCGAAATCCCCGCGGAGATAGGCCTTGCTGACCCCGGTGTCGGCCAGGTTGCGCCCGATCTCCTCGTGGTACTTCTCCGCCTCGCCGCCCAGTTCGAGCATGTCCCCCAGGATCGCGGTGCTCCGGCACTCCCCCTTGAGCCCCTGGAGCGTCTTGAGGGCCACGGCCACCGAGGCGGGGTTCGCGTTGTAGGTATCGTCGATGAGGGTTCCGCCGTTTTTCAACCGGTACACTTCCATGCGCCCCGCCACGGGCTTGAAGGCCATGAGACCCTGGCAGATCGCGTCAAAGGAAATTCCGGCGGCGCTCGAGGCCGCCGCCGCGGCCAGGGCGTTCGAGACATTGTGGAAGCCCAGGACCGGTAGCAGGATCTCTCGCGAGACCCCTCCCATGAGGAGCGAGAAGATGGTGCCCCTCTCTCCCTCATGGGCAATGCGCGATGCCGTCGCGTCGGCATCGCCGTTGATCCCGAAGGTAATCCTCTTTCCTTTCCATTTTTCCGCCCAGGGGGCCAGGGCCTCGTCGTCGAGGTTGATGACGGCCGTGCCCTCGTTGTTCATGACGCGGAAAAGGTCGCCTTTCTCCTCCCGGATCGTCTCGAGGGACTTGAGACCCTCCAGGTGGGCGGGTCCCACGTTGGTGATGACACCCACGGTGGGCCCGGCGATTTCGGTGAGGCGGGCAATCTCGCCCCGCCGGTTGGTTCCCATCTCGAGGACGGCGACTTCATGGGTTTCGTTGAGCTGAAAGAGGGTCAGCGGGAGTCCGACGAGGTTGTTGAGGTTCCCCTCGTTCTTGAGCAGCTGTTTTTCCCGTTCCATGATCGCGGCCGCCATCTCCTTCGTCGTCGTCTTTCCCGAGCTTCCCGTGATGGTCACGACGGGGATCGAGAACCGGGAACGCCAGAGGCGCGCCAGATCGCCCAGGGCTCTCAGCGTATCGTCGACGGAAATGACCGCCGCCTCGCCGGCAATCTTTTCCAGGAGGCCCTCCCGGCCCCTCTGGACGAGGACTCCCGCGGCGCCGACGCGAACGGCCTGACCGATGTAGTCGTGTCCGTCGAAGCGCGCACCCGCCAGCGGCACGAAGAGGCTTGCGGGGGCAATCGTCCGCGTATCCGTCGAGACCCCGTCGAAGAGGACGGAGCGGCCGGGGCGGACGAGGCGGCCTCCCGTGGCCTTCATCACGTCGTCCGGCGAGAATCGGGGCGTCGAGATCTGTTTCACCGTGCGCTCCCTCGCTTCCTGTCCAGGGCCTCGCGGCCCACCGTCCGGTCGTCGAAGGGGATGGTCTTCGTTCCGATGATCTGGTAGTCCTCGTGGCCCTTGCCGGCGATGAGGACGATGTCGTCGGGACTTGCCAGGCCGACGGCCATCCTGATGGCCTCCCGTCGGTCCTCAATCACAGTATAGAGCTTGCCGCCGGAGCGAAGCCCCGCCGGATCGGTCTTCTTCATCAGATTGGCGTCGATTCCGCCCTCGATGGCGCCGATGATGGCAAGCGGCTCCTCGGTGCGGGGGTTGTCGGAGGTGACGATGACGAGATCGCTCCCCTCGGCGGCGGCACGGCCCATCAGCGGCCGCTTGCCCCGGTCGCGGTCGCCGCCGCAGCCGAAGACGGTGATGATCCGGCCTTTGCGGAACCGGGCGAGGTTCTGGAGCACCCGCTTCAGGGCGTCCTCCGAGTGGGCGTAATCGACGAAGACGGCGGGCTCTCCCGTCTCGCTGATCTTCTCGAGGCGGCCGGGGACGGGCTTCGCAATCTCGATTCCCCGCTGGATCGCCGAAAGCGGGATTCCCAGGTGGAAGGCCGCGGCCGTGGCGGCGAGGATGTTGTAGAGATTGAACCTTCCGCTGAGCGGCGCCCGGAGCGGGAAGGCGCCAGCCGGGGTTTCGATTTCCGCACGGATCTCGCCGATGCTGAGTTCCACCTCTTTTGCCTGGACGAAGGCGATCGAGTCGATGCCGAAAGTCGTAAGCCCCTTGGCCCCGAGCTCCTCGGCGAGCCTCCGGCCCCAGGGATCGTCGATGTTGATGATCCTTCCCTGCCTGCGGCCGCTCTTTTCCCCCGCCAGCAGGTCCGTGAAGAAGCGCTTCTTGGAGGCGTAATACTCCTCCATGGTGCCGTGGAAGTCGAGGTGATCCTGGGTGAGGTTCATGAAGATGCCCAGGTCGAACTCGCAGTCCTCGACCCTTCTGAGCTCCAGTGCGTGCGAGGAGACCTCCATGACTACGTGGGTTGTCCCTGCGTCGCGGATCCCGGCGAGCAGGCGCTGCAGCTCGAAGGACTCGGGGGTGGTGTGCGAGGCGGCGAGCACCGTTGTGCCCCAGCGGTAGTTGACGGTTCCGATGACGCCGGGCTCGCAGCCCGCCTCTCTCAAAATCGATTCGAGGAGGTAGGTGACCGTCGTCTTGCCGTTGGTGCCGGTCACGCCGATGAGGCCGAGTGCGCCGGAGGGATTCCCGAAGAAATTCTTTCCCAGGACCCCGAGGGCCCGGCGGCTGTCGCGCACCCGGATGGAGGTATAGCTTGCGTGGCGGGCGATTTCCTTTTCGTAGACGATGGCCTTCGCCCCGCGCCGGACGGCCTCGGGGACGAAGAGATGCCCGTCGGATTTCATCCCCGCGACGGCGACGAACAAGAAATCCGCCTCGCAGCGCCGCGAGTCGAAGCAGATGCCCTCGATCTCCCGGGCCCGCGTCCCGTGAACCTCCAGGACATCGACCTTTTCCAGCAGTTCAAGCAAGTCCACGTCGGCCTCTCAGTCCCCGGTGCTGAAGGATACGGTGCACGAACGGTTACCCTTGAGCGGGCTGCCCGGCGCCGGTTTCTGGCTTGAGGCCCAGCCGCTTCCCTTGACGTTCATCTCAAGGCCTTTCTCCTGGGCCGCCTTCAGGGCCTGCCTGACCGTCATTCCCCGGAAGTCGGGCATGACGGCCTCCTCTTCCGTTGCAGCAGTGCTCGCCGCCGGGATCACTGCGGGGGTCGACACGAGCTGGATCTTTGCGCCCGTGTTGATTTCCTGCTCATGGACCGGGGGGGTCTCCCCGATGTCGGGTTCGAAGCAGCGGATGATCTGCTGGGAGATGGACTTGAAGACGGGGGCTGCCGCCTCGCCGCCCCACTTGTGGAGCTGGGGCTCGTCGATGGAGATCAGCATGACGAATCGCGGGGCCTCGGCCGGGAAAAAGCCCATGAAGGAGGTCCGGACCCGCTCGCTGGAGAAGCGCTTGCGCGCAAAGTCGAACTTCTGGGCCGTGCCCGTTTTGCCGGCCACGTCCACGTTGACGAGCGCCGCGTTCTTGCCCGTTCCGCCCTGCTCGCCCACAACGTTGGTCAGCATGGTCGTCATCCTCCGGGCCGTGTCCGCGGAGATCACCCTGCGCACGGCGGTCGGGGCGACCTCACGGACCGTCTCGCCGTTTGCGTCGACGAATTTCTTCACGATGTGGGGCTGCATGAGGACCCCGTCGTTGGCGATCGCGGAAAGGGCCGAGACGAGCTGGATGGCCGTGACCGAGATCCCCTGGCCGAAGGCGACCGTCGAGGTGTCTACCTGGGTCCAGTTTTTCCAGGGGCGGAGCAGACCCGGAATCTCCCCGGGCAGTTCGATGTTCGTTTTCTGGCCGAAGCCGAAATTCCGGATGTAGGCATGGAACTTCTCGCGCCCCAGCTTCTCGGAAATCTTTACCGATCCGATGTTGCTCGAGTAGGTCAGGATCTCACGCACCGTGAGAACCCCGTGCCGCTTGCGGTTCGCCTCGTGGAACGTCGCATTGGCCACGCGATAGGCGCCGTTTTCGCAATTGAATCGGTCCGTCTCCTTTACGACGCCTTCCTCGATGGCGGCGGCCACCAGGAAGGGCTTGAAGGTGGAGCCGGGGTCGAAGCAGTCCGTGATGGCCTTGTTGCGCTTGTTGTCCGCCGTGGCGCTGCCGTAGGCGTTCGGGTTGAAAACGGGACTGTTGGCCATGGCGAGGATCTCGCCCGTGCGGGGGTCCATGACGATGATGAAACCGCCGCGGGCCCGCGTCCGGAGAACGGCCTCCTTCAGGTTCGACTCCACGGCATACTGGATGCGGCTGTCGAGGGTGAGCACGAGGCTCAGCTGTTCGTCCTTTTTGCCCGTCACGGAGCGCTCCGGCAGGTAGAGCTTCTTCCCCCGGGCGTCACGGCCCCAGAGAATCTTCTCCGGCTCTCCCCGGAGGTAGCTGTCGTAGCGCATCTCGAGGCCCTCGAGGCCGTTGGATTCCATGCCCACGAAGCCGATCAGCTGGCCGGCCAGCTCCCGGTTCGGGTAGAAGCGCTTGGGTTCCTGGATCAGGTAGACCCCTTCCATCTTGAGGCTCTTGATCTGTTCGGACTGGGCGGGAGTGATCATGCGGGCGACCCAGCAGAAATTCTTCGATTTCGCGATCTGCTGGGCGATCGCCTTCTTGGGCTGACCCGTAACGGCGGCCAGCTGTGCGGCCGCCTCTTCGACGTTGTCGATCTTGGAGGGGTCGGCAAACACCGAGTCCGCGAGGATGCTCGCGGCAAGCTTCTCACCGTTTCGGTCGAAGATGATCCCTCGCTCGGGGTGGAGCTGCAGGGCCTTCTTGTGTTGCTTCTCGGCGAGGTTCTTGTAGGTCTTCCCCGTCATGATCTGGAGGTGGAAGGCCCGGAAGGCGAGCACGCAGAACAGCACCAGAAACATCGCCAGAAGGGTGGCGATACGAAAGCGGAACCATTTTTTGGACTTCGCGCTCATTTGATGAGGACCACCTGCTCCCGTTCAGGGTATTGAAGCTTCAACTTGTCCCGGGCGATGGACTCGATCCGCTGGGGCGATTTCAGTGTCGCGATCTCCACCTTCAGCCTGCGGTTTTCCTCCGTGAGGTTGTCCCGGACGGTCATCTCCTCGGCGATCCGGTATTTGAGCTGCGTGTTGTAGAGATGGGACCAGACGTAGACGAGCGCCACGGCCACCAGGACGAGAAGCGACAGGATGAGCGTGGAGACGCGAAGCCCCGTTGTCTCCCTCACATCCATTGCCGCTCTGGGCCGTGCTACTTTCGCGATGGGCATCGTCAGATCCTCTCTGCGGTTCGAAGTTTCGCGCTGCGCGCCCGGGGGTTTTGGTCCACCTCATCTTCGCCGGGGCGGAGCGGCTTGCGGGTGATGACCCGGAGCCTGGGTTTGCCCCCGCAGGCGCAAATGGGGAGATCGGGAGGGCAGGTGCATCCCCGCGAGGCGTCGCGGAAGAGATCCTTCACCATCCGGTCTTCCAGGGAGTGGAAGGAGATGACGGAAAACCGTCCACCTTCCTTCAAACTGTCGATCCCCGAGGCAATGCCCCGGGCCAGACTGGTCAATTCATCGTTGACGGCGATCCTGAGCGCCTGGAAGGTCCTCGTCGCCGGGTGGATCCTCCCGTGTCTCATGTGAGCCGGCATGGCCGCGGCAACGATCGCGGCCAGTTCATCCGTCGTTTCAATAGGGCCCGCCTTTCTGCGCTCGTCGATGGCCCGCGCGATGCGCCCGGCCTGCAGCTCCTCGCCGTAGAGGCGCAGGATGCGCTTGAGCTCCCGCGGATCGGCCGTGTTCACGAGTTCCCGCGCCGTCAGTGGCGCGTCCCGGTCCATCCGCATATCGAGCGGTGCCGCCTGCGTGAAGCTGAATCCCCTTCCGGCCGTCTCGAGCTGATGCGAGGACACGCCGAGGTCGAGCACGATGCCGTCGACGCCGTCGATGCCGAGCCGCGCGAGGATGTCCTCCATGTCGGCATAGTTTCCCTTGACGAGGAACGCGCGGCTTCCGTAGGGTTCCAAAACCCGCCGGGCCTCCGCAAGGGCTTCGTCGTCCCGGTCGATGCCGACCAGGATGCCGCCGGGGGCCGTGGCGGCGAGGATTCCCCGGGCATGTCCTCCTCCGCCCACGGTGCCGTCCACGTAGATGCCGCCGGACTTCAGGTTCAGGGATTCCAAAATTTCCCGCAACAGGACGGGCTCGTGATACGGCGACATCACCGCAGATTCTCCGCTTTTCTTTTCAAGGATCATAGGTG